>Ga0302325_10019743_pt1 | contig 14159 bp, 12 predicted proteins | sample Palsa_T0_2_FD_201948 | JGI IMG/M metagenome (GOLD analysis project Ga0302325, IMG submission 201948) | Peat permafrost microbial communities from Stordalen Mire near Abisko, Sweden - Palsa_T0_2 | ecosystem: Environmental > Terrestrial > Soil > Palsa > Peat permafrost | place: Sweden: Abisko... | reverse complement strand
TGAGGACGGCTTCGGCGAGCGACTCTTCGGCATCGAGGACCGCCTGCACGGACTTGTGCACCGCGGTCTCGGCGAGGCTGCCCATCCACAGCAGCCGCTGCTTCAGGTCTTCCAGTTCCTGCTCAAAATGGCGTTCCATGGTTCTCCGTTGAACTCGATGCCGATGGGCAACTCACCACGGGCCACCATCGGCGCTTTCCATTGGCCCCCGCCGCAAACGTGCGACACGATAGCTAACGACTGCGGCGCATATTTTTCTAGCCGAACCGGCCGGTAATGTAGGCCTCGGTGCGCGGATCGGCGGGCGTGGTAAAGAGCCGGGAAGTAACCGCGTGCTCGATCAGCTTTCCATCCAGGAGAAAGGCGGTGAAGTCACTAGCGCGGGCGGCTTGCTGCATGTTGTGAGTGACGATTACCATGGTGCAAATTCCCTTCAACTGAAACATCAGCTCTTCGATTTTGGCGGTGGTAACCGGGTCGAGAGCCGAGCAAGGTTCGTCGAGCAACAAGACTTCCGGGTCGACGGCCAGGGCTCGCGCGATACACAGGCGCTGCTGCTGTCCGCCGGAGAGCGCGTAGGCTGACTGGTTGAGCTTGTCTTTCACCTCGTCCCAAAGCGCGGCGCGGCGCAGGCTTTTTTCGACGTGCTCTTTCAGCCGGCCCGAGTATCCGTTGATTTTCAGGCCGTAGGCGACATTTTCGAAAATCGATTTCGGGAAAGGGTTCGGCCGCTGAAATACCATGCCGACGCGGCGGCGCAACTTGACCACGTCCATCTGCAGGACGTCCTGACCGTCCAGCAGGATCTTGCCCTCCAGGCGCGTTTGGCGGATGGTTTCCTGCATGCGATTCAGATTGCGCAGAAAAGTGGATTTGCCGCAGCCGGAGGGCCCGATGAGCGCGGTCACGCGGTTAACGGGAACATCGAGGTTGATGTCGAACAGGGCCTGCTTGGGGCCGTAGAAAAAATTGAGATTGGAAATTTTGAAACGGAGCGGCAGACCAGCGGTGCTGGTCTCGCCAGGATGGCCGGGGGCACCGGCGAGGCGCATGCGGACGCTGATTGCGGGATTAGGTACGCCTGTCACTGCCATCTCCTAAGACCTCGAGAAAGATGCGCGGCGCGAAAGCACGAGGCGCGCGCCGATATTCGCAACCAACACCAGCCCCATGAGCACCAGGCCGCCGGCCCACGCTTGTTGGTGCCACTCTTCGTAGGGGCCGATTGCGTAGGTGTATATCATCACCGGCAAGGAGGCAATGGGTTGGTTCCAGCCTGGGCTCCAGTAGCGATTACTGAAAGCGGTGAAGAGCAGCGGTGCAGTTTCGCCTGCCACGCGGGCGACATCGAGCATCAGGCCGGTGAGAATGCCCTGAAATGCAGCGGGCACGACCACGGTGGCCACGGTGCGCCACTTGCTGGCGCCGAGGGCCATGGCGGCTTCGCGCAGCCCGCGAGGGACGGCGCGCAAGAATTCCTCGGTGCTGCGCACGGCGATGGGAATCATGATTATGCCCAGGGCGCAGCCGCCGGCCAGAGTGGAAAAGTGATGCATGGGCACCACCACCACGGTGTAGGCGAAAATTCCGATGATGATCGACGGTACGCCGTTGAGCAGGTCAGTGGCGTATCGCACCATGAACGGAAACGTGCGGCCACCGAACTCGGCGAGATACACTCCGCCCATCAGGCCGATAGGAATTCCGATGAGCGAGGCGATCAGCAGGAGTTTTCCGCTGCCCACAATCGCATTGGCCAATCCGCCGCCGGTTTCTCCCAACGGGGCGGGGAGCTTGGAGAAGAAATTCCAGCTCAGGGAGCTGCCGCCGTGCCACACCAGATAGCCCAAGATGAAGCCGAGCACCGAGACGGTGACCACCGCGCAGGCCGCGGTGACGCTGAGCATCACTAGATTCAAGGATTTGCGCCACAGCATGCGGAGCTTCATGGCGATCGAACCACGAGTGGATGGGCTCGCTATGCCGTTCGTTTGGCCGTTAAGGGAGTCGTTCATTCGTGCGCTCCGCCGCGCTGCGCGGTGGCCACGATAAAAATGCGGGCCACGCCATTCAGGATGAAGGTCAGCAAAAAGAGAACCAAGCCGAGCAGAACCAGGGAATGAATGTAAAGATCGCCGGTGGCTTCGCTGAATTCGTTGGCGATGACCGCGGCGATGGTGTAACCGGGAGCGAAGAGCGACGCGGAAATTCTGGGATCGTTGCCGATCACCATGGTGACGGCCATGGTTTCACCGAGGGCGCGAGCCATCGCGAGAAACACCGAGCCAAGAATGCCGGCCCGGGCAAAAGGCACCACCACTTTCCAGGTGGCTTCCCAACGAGTGGCGCCCAACGCCATGGCGGCTTCGCGCTGATCGCTCGGCACGGTCAAGAGCACTTCGCGCGAAACGGAAATGACGAACGGGATCACCATAATCGCGAGGATCACGCCCGCGGTGAGAAAACCCACGCCGTAATTCGGTCCCTGAAAGAAAGGCAGGAAACCCAGGGTGGATTTCAGCGCCGGTCCGATAGTGGTGCGCATGATCGGGACGACGACGAAGATGCCCAGCAATCCATAGATGACGCTGGGCACAGCCGCGAGCAAGTCGATCAAGAACGCCAGCGCGTCGGAAATATTTCGCGGCGCGAGCTCGGCTAGGAATATGGCCGCTCCGAGGCCGAGCGGAACGGCGATGAGTAGCGCGAGAAGCGAGGTGACCAGCGTGCCGTAGATGAACGGAAGGGCGCCGAAATTTCCGAAGACTGGATCCCAAACGCTGGTGGCGAAAAATTTCCAGCCGAAGGCGTGGCGCGCCAACGCCGATTGCACCCACAATTCAAACACCAGAAGCCCGGTGATCAGCAAAATGCTGGCGCCGAAGGTGAGGGTGATCAGGTGGGCGATTTCGTCGCCACTGGTGAGGCGACGGATAAACCGGCGCGCCCGGCTGGGAGGCAGAACGCGCCCGATCGCAGTAGTGGCGCCGCTCATTCTAGTGGACGAGCGAAATCGCCTTGAGTTCCTTGGCTTGCACAGCTTTGGGGAGCTGGGCGTAGGCCAGCGCTTCCACCGAGCTTTGGCCGCTGGTGATCATCCAGTTCAGGAATTGCTTGATGGCGTCGCGCTTGGCCGCATCCTGAATCTGCGCCGGGATCAAGAGCCAGGTAAAACTGGAAATGGGGTACGCGGCGGCCCCCGGCGCATTGGTGATCGAAACCCGAAAATCATCGGGTATGGTCTTCGCGGCGCCCGCAGCCGCAGCGGTAACGCTGGCCAGATCGGCCTTGATGAATTTCCCAGCGGCATTCTGGCGTAGATGAGCTCGACGTATCCGATGGAGCCGGGAGTCTGCTTCACCAATCCGGAAACGCCCTCGCTACCCTTGCCGCCCAAACCCACCGGCCAATTTACCGAAGCCTTCGCGCCGACCTTGCCGGCCCAATCGCTGCTGGCTTTGGAGAGGAAGTCGGTCCAGATGAAGGTGGTTCCGCTGCCATCGGAACGGTGCACCACGACGATATCGGAATTCGGCAGGCTCACGCCGGGATTCGCCTTGGCGATCTCCGGATCGTTCCACTTGGCAATCGTGCCCAGGTAGATTCCGGCCAGCGCCTTCTGGGTGAACTTCAAGTCGGTGCTGACGCCAGGCACATTGTAGGTGATCACTGCCGCACCCAGAACGGTGGGGAAATGCAGGACTTTCACCTTCGCTTTGGCGAGCTGTTCATCGGTCATGGGCACGTCCGAAGCGCCGAAATCGACGGTGCCCGCTTGGAGTTGCCCGATTCCCGCGCCGGAGCCGGCCGAGGCGTAGTTAATCTGGACGCCGGGATTGGCTTTGTGAAAATCGTCAAACCATTTCGAATAAATCGGGTAAGGAAACGTCGCACCGGCGGCGTTGATCAGTACGGGGTCGGTGGCCTGAGCGGAGGGCAGGGACGTGAGCGAAGCCATGGGGAGGAGCAACAGGGCTAGAGCGAGAGCTTTTCGGGTCATCTGGGGTTCTCCGAAAGCCAGTCTGGGCCGGAATTGTTACGGTTGTGTTACAACGCAAAGAAAACCGGATGAAAGCGCCGCGGGAAACCGGTTGAAGCGTTATGGGACCAGGGGAATGGAGAAGTGAAAGCGGGAGCCGAGACTGACGTCGCTCTCGACCCAGATTTTACCGCCGTGCGATTCGACGATGTGTTTGGAGATGGAGAGCCCCAGGCCGGTGCCACCAACTTCACGCGAGCGGGCAGCGTCCACGCGATAGAAGCGTTCGAAAATTCTTTCTTGGGCGGCCAGCGGGATGCCGACGCCGGTATCGCTGACGGTGAATACGGCTTGGTCGTCGCGTTGCACAGCGCTCACGCCGATGCTTCCGCCGGGCGGGGTGTATTGCATGGCGTTGTCGAGGAGATTCTGCAGAACTTCGCGCAACAGGCTGGCATCACCCAGCACGTCGGGAAGGTCGGGCGAACAATCGATGGTGAGCGAGAGCTGCTTGCGGGCGGCGCGCATGGTGTAGGTGTCGGCAAGGCTTTCGAGCAGGGCGGCCAATTGAACGGGACGAAAATCGAGTTCGAGCTTTCCGGCCTCGATGCGAGCCAGGCGCAGCAAGTCGTCGGTGAGTTGAGCGAGGCGAATGGATTGATCGCGAATGATTTCCAGGAAGCGGCGGTTATTGTTTTCATCTTCGAGGGCGCCACCCAGCAGAGTTTCAGCGAACCCCTGAATGGCGGTGAGCGGGGTTTTGAACTCGTGCGAAACATTGGCGACGAAATCCTGGCGGACGCGTTCGAGCCGGCGCAGCTCGCTGATATCGTGGAGAACCGCGACCGCGCCCACCGAACTGGCGCCGCCAGAGCCTGCGAGGCGGGTTTCGACAGGCGTGGCGGTGACCGCAAAGCTGCGCGGGAACACCGTGCCAAACTCGAGTTCGCCGCGCGCGCTGACGCCGTCGACGAGCGCGGTGCGAATGGTGTTCAAAAGCTCGGTGTGGCGGATGACCTCGAGCAGCGGCCGATTTTCGCAATCGGCCGGATCGATATTCAGGATTTCGGCGAAGGCCCGGTTGCAAAAGACGACGCGCTCGCGGGCGTCGATCACCGCCACGCCCTCGACCATGCTACGCAGGATCGCGCTCGATCGGTTCCGCTCTTGGGTGAGGGTACGAATCATCGCGTCCATCCGGGACGCGGTTTCGTTGAGCGACTGGCCCAGGTCGGATAATTCGTCGTCGGGACGCTCGGACGCGAGTGCGCGAAAATCTCCCTGCGCGATGCGCAGCGAAAAATCCTTCAATCGGCCCACGCGGCCGGCGAAGACGCGGGAAAAAATCAGCGAGACGATTCCGCAGACGACGAGAATCACCAACGACGCGAGCAGCAGTTGGCGGCGGATTTCCGCCACCGCACGGCTCACTTGGGCCAATGGCAGCGCCAGGCGCACCACCACGGGATGCCCGGCGGAGTCCAAGCGCACCGCGTGGTAAAGCAGATCGCGATCGAGCGTCGCGCTGTGGCGGATGGCGTCGCCTTCGCCGCGCGCCAGGGCCTGCAGGAATTCCGGGCGGTCGGAATGATTTTCCATGGTTTGCGGGTCGTGGTCGGAATCGGCGAGCACCAGGCCGTCGGCGGTAATTACGGTGGCGCGCACGCCGCTCTTGGCCATCCACGCGGCCCAATCCTGGAGCGCTGCGGGATTATCGAAAGCGGGAGGGCGGTCTTGAACCAGACGGCTGAGTGAAGCGAGATGTTCCTGCGCGGCGAGCTGAGCATCGTGCCTCAGCGTACCTTCGGCAAACCAACCGACGGCGATCAGAACGCCCAGCAGCAGCGCCAGGTAGGTGAAGCCCAGTTTCCAAAAGAGTCTAGCTCGCACGAGTTTCGAAGAGATAGCCCGCGCCGCGAATCGTTTTCACGAACGCGGGGCGCTGCGGATCGATTTCCACTTTTTCGCGCAGCCGCCGGACGTAGACGTCCACGCTGCGCGGGGTGACGAAACGCTCGGTGCCCCACACCGCGTCGAGCAATTGATCGCGGGAAAAAACCTTGTTGGGGCGAGCGGCAAGATAATACAGCAGCCGGAATTCGAGGGTGCTGAGCGAAACGGCTTTCCCGGCGCGGGTGACGCGATAGGCGGAAGGGTCGATGCGCAGCGGGCCGAACTCGATAATTTTTTCCGCGCCCTCCGGCGCTTCCACGCGGCGCAGCAATGCCTTGACGCGCGCGACCAGCTCGCGGGGGCTAAAGGGTTTGGTGACGTAGTCGTCGGCGCCCAGCTCGAGTCCCACGACGCGGTCGGCTTCTTCGCCGCGCGCGGTGAGCATCAGAATCGGCAAGCGGTTCAGAGCGGCGTCACGGCGAATCTCCTTACAAATTTCCAAGCCGGACATTTTCGGCAGCATCAGATCCAAAATCAAAATATCGGGAGAGGATTTGCGCAATTGCGCCAGGCCGGTGGCACCGTCACCGCTGGAGACCACCTGGTAGCCGTCTTTTTCCAGGTTGTAGCGAACCAGCTCGACAATATCTTTGTCGTCTTCGATGATCAGCACGCGTTTCATGAAGGGTGGCTCATGCGGAGGTTCGACAAGACGCCAGCACAGTAGCCGAAATCGCAACCAGAACGCAAGCGCGGCTTCACGCGGCGGGAAATGGCGCGCGAATTTATTGAGGCGGCAATGCGCCGCAACTGGTTCAGCTGGCACGGCATATAAGCTGCGCACACGCTTCAGAATCGAAGTTGACTTCGCGGCGGCTTACTCTTGTAATTAAGTTCGCAGCCGATATGATTCCGCAGATTCCAATCCGCGCGTGGTGAGTGCCGCGAACTCGAGCGGCAGCGGCGGAGCGTCCAAGCGCGCCGCTTTTTTAGTGGCCTCTGGAATTTTTCTGAGCCGGATCGCAGGGCTGATTCGCGACCGCGTTTTCGCGCATTACTTCGGAAATTCCGACGCGGCTGACGCTTTCAAAGCCGCGCTACGCATCCCCAATTTCCTACAGAATCTTTTCGGCGAGGGAGTGCTTTCGGCGTCGTTCATTCCGGTGTATGCGGGACTGCTGGCGCGCGAGGATGAGAAAGAAGCGCGGCGCACCGCGGGCGCGGTGGCCGGTTTGCTAATGCTGAGCACGTCGGTGTTGGTTTTGTTCGGCGTGCTAGCCACGCCATTTCTGATCGATGCCATCGCGCCGGGATTTTCGGGCGAAAAACGCGAGCTCACCATCCGTCTGGTGCGCATTCTGTTTCCGGGCGCGGGTATGCTGGTGTTTTCCGCGTGGTGCCTGGGAATCTTGAACAGCCACCGCCGTTTCTTCTTGTCGTATACCGCGCCGGTGCTCTGGAACGTGGCAATGATCGCGACGATGATTTTGTTCGGACGCGGCCGAGCGCAATATCCATTGGCGGAACTGCTGGCGTGGGGGTCGGTGGCAGGGAGCGCCTTGCAGGTGGGAGTGCAGTTGCCGGTAGTATTGCGATTGTTACGCGGCCTGAACATCCATCTCGGCTATCACCTGGAAAACGTACGCACGGTGGTCCGGAATTTCTTTCCGGTGTTTGTCAGCCGTGGGGTGGTGCAGATCAGCGCCTACGTCGATGCGCTGTTGGCGAGCTTGCTGCCAACGGGCGCGGTGGCGGCGTTGGCCTACGCACAGACGCTGTACACCTTGCCGGTGAGTCTGTTTGGGATGGCCGTGTCGGCGGCGGAACTGCCGGCGATGTCTGGCGCGATCGGCGACGAGACGCAGGTGGCCTCGGTGCTTCGGATGCGACTCAATGCAGGGCTTCGGCAAATTGCTTTCTTTGTGGTGCCATCGGTGGTGGGATTTCTGGCGCTGGGCGATGTGATCGTCGGCGCGATTTATCAGTCCGGGCGCTTTTCCCACGCCGACGTGATGTATGTATGGGGGATTCTCGCCGGCTCAGCGGTGGGACTGCTGGCGTCGACGCTGGGGCGGCTGTATTCGTCGACGTACTACGCGCTACGCGACACTCGCACGCCTCTGCGCTTCGCGATTTTGCGTGTAATTCTCACCACGATTCTCGGATATTTGTGCGCCATACCTCTGCCGCCGCTGCTGGGGATCGCGCAACGGTGGGGTGTGGCCGGACTCACGATCTCTGCGGGGATTTCCGGGTGGCTGGAATTTGTTCTGTTGCGGCGCACCCTGAACTTGCGTATCGGAGATACCGGATTGCCGCGAGTATATCTCGCCAAGCTGTGGGCGGCAGCGCTATTTGGCGCCGCGGCGGGGTGGGGCGCCCGCTGGGAGGCTTCGCACGTAAGGCCGCATCTGTCGCCGATCCCCATGGCGATGTTGGTGCTCGGACCTTACGCCGTAGTTTATTTGGGCGCGGCGATGCTGATGGGGATCACCGAAGTTAGTTCAGTGTTCGCTCTCGCGTCGCGGCTCACGGGACGCTCTCGCTAGGTCGGCCATCTGTTCGCGATTTTCACAGAAAACATCCGAGATTGTGACCGTTTGCGCTGAGCGCCAAAACCGCAAACAACCGCTCTGTCTACTACGACGTTGCCCCACCCGAACCAAACGGATCCTCGAGCGAAGGGCTAGGCGGCGTGAGCAGCGCGGCGCCATCCTCGGTCACGTGCATGTCGTCTTCGAGACGAACGCCGAATTCGCCGGGGATGTAGATTCCCGGCTCGTTACTGGTGGTCATGTTGGTCTGCAGCAGCGGGTGCAAGGGCGAGCCCCACATGTTGTTCTCGACGAGATACGGCCACTCGTGCATATCCATGCCCAAACCGTGGCCCACGCGATGGGTGAAGTACTTGAAGCCAGGGCCATAACCGGCGTCGACGATCACCTGGCGCGCGGCGGCGTCGATCGCCCCGGTCACCACTCCCGGCCTCGCGGCTTTCAGCGCGGCTTGTTGTGCTCGATGCACGATATCGAAAACCGTCTTCATCTTGCCGGTGGCTTTGCCAAGCACGAACGTCCGGGTGATGTCGGACGTAAAGCCTTCCACCCGGCAGCCGTCGTCCAGCATGATGATGGTGCCTTCGCGAATTGTTTGCGGCGTGCGCGAGCCGTGAGGCTGAGCGGTGTACTCGCCGATGTTGACGCTGGCTTCCCCCACAAATCCCACTTGATCATAAGCGGCGCCGACCAGACCCTGAACTTCTTGTCCGGTCATCCCCTCTTTCAAGGAGTGATACACCGCTTCGTACACCTTGAGCGTGGCGTGTGATGCGATGTGCAAGCACTCGACTTCGTGATCGGTTTTGATCATGCGGCAGCCAGCGGTCACCGGGGTGGCGCTGACCGCCTCGATTCCGTGCGCGCCGGCCTTGGCGAGGTTATCCGCGAAGAAGTATTCGACGCTCTCCTCGATGCCCAGCCGCCCGGTTCGGATACCGGCATCGCCCAGACTTTTAATGAGCAGCGCGAAGGGGTTCTCGTTTTCCTGCCAAACGCGAATGTCGGCGCCGGATCCGAGCGGACCGCCGGCCAGGATTTCGCGTGCGCGGCCCTCTTCGAACGCCGGGCAAACGATGAACGGATTGCCTTTGACCGGAATCACCACCGCCCACAGGCGCTCGCCGCCGTAGATTTCAGCGTTTGCGAAATAGAGAGTGGAGGTGCCGCCGCACAGAGCGATGGCGTCGATCTTATTCGCGGCCATCAGGCTCTTGGCCTTTTCCACGCGCGCCTTGCGCTCGTCGTTGGTGATCGGACGGACCTGAGAGGTCATCGACTGTAGCGCTGCGATTGGCGGTGGAAGCAGTTGGTGCCTGGCGTGTTGGGGCCGCTCCTCCCGTGCTGACGCGAACGGGCTTAACCTGGCGGCGGCTGCCGCGGCACCTGCCGATGACGCCAAAAATGAGCGCCTGGAAAACATTGATTCCCTCCAACGAATGGTAGTGGTGAATTTCTTCGAGAACGGTCACGTGTTCAAGCGCTACAACAAATGTTGAGTGTTCGGAAGAGCTAACGTCCACCTTTCCCAAAACCCGGGAAGAGTGGGGCACCCGGAAAAGATAAAAGCGTCGAACCGTAGAACCGTAAAACGGCAGAACCGAGAGCCGTCGAACCGTAGAACTGGACGACCTGCTTACAGCATTTGGCGAAGGACGTATTGCAGGATGCCGCCGTGCTGGTAGTACGCGATCTCGACGGGTGTGTCGATGCGGGCTACGGCGCTGAATTTGATTTCGTGTCCGTCATCGGCGGTGGCGCGCACCTGTACTTTCTTTCGTGGCGTAAATCCCTGGGCCAGGCCTTCTACGTCGAACTTTTCTTTCCCGGTTAGCCCGAGCGATGCGGCGGTATCTCCCGACAAAAATTCCAAGGGGACGACGCCCATGCCGACCAGATTGCTGCGATGGATGCGTTCGTAACTTTCGGCGATCACGGCGCGCACGCCGAGCAGCAACGTTCCCTTGGCGGCCCAGTCGCGTGAAGATCCAGCTCCGTATTCTTTTCCCGCGAGGACTACCAGCCGCGTATTTTCCAGCTGATAACGCATGGCGGCGTCGTAGATGGTCATCTTCTCGCCGTCGGGCATGTGCAGAGTCCAACCGCCCTCGGTTCCCGGCGCGAGGGTATTGCGCAGGCGAATGTTGGCGAAGGTCCCGCGCATCATCACTTCGTGATTACCGCGGCGCGCGCCGTAGGAATTGAAATCCTTCGGCTGGACGCCGTGGGCGATCAGATATTTTCCGGCGGGGCTATCCGCGGGGATGGAGCCGGCGGGAGAAATGTGATCGGTGGTGACGCTGTCTCCGAGAATCGCGAGAACGCTCATACCGTGCAAATCGACAAGCGGGCCGGGCTGCGGCGGCATTCCCACGAAGTAGGGCGGGTGCTGGATGTAGGTGGACTTCTGGTCCCAGGCGTAAAGATCGCCCTGCGGAACGGGCATGCTTTGCCAGTGAGCGTCTCCGGTGTAAACGTCACCATATTGCTTGAGGAACATTTCGGTGGCGACGGATTCACGCATGGCGGTCTCGACTTCTACCGGCGTCGGCCAGATATCGCGGAGATAAACGGGCGCGCCGGATTTATCGGCGCCGAGCGATTCGCTGGCCATGTCGAAATCCATGCGGCCGGCGAGCGCGTAGGCGACCACCAGCGGAGGAGAGGCCAAATAGTTGGCGCGCACCGACGAGTTGATGCGGCCTTCAAAATTGCGATTGCCGCTGAGGACCGAGACGGCGACCAAATTGTTTTCCTTGATGGCTTTGGCGATTGATTCGGAAAGAGGGCCGCTATTTCCGATACAGGTGGTGCAACCGTAGCCGACCAGGTTGAAGCGCAAAGTGTTGAGGTAAGTGTCGAGTCCAGCGGCGTGCAAATAGTCGGTGACCACTTTGGAGCCGGGCGCAAAACTCGTTTTCACCCAGGGTTTGGTTTGCAGCCCTCGTTCAACCGCCTTTTTCGCGAGCAGGCCCGCACCCAGCATCAGCGAGGGATTCGAGGTATTGGTGCAACTGGTGATCGCGGCGATCACCACCGACCCATCCGCGAGATCGAAACGGTCGCCATTGTTCTGGACGCTGACGTGCTTCGGCGGCGCGGCTAGCGATTTCTGGAACGAGGCTTTGGATTGCGTCAGCGGCACGCTGTCTTGCGGGCGTTTTGGCCCAGCCATGGTGGGAACCACATTTTTCAGATCGAGTTCCAGAGTGTCAGAGAAAACCGGGTCGGGGGTTTCGTCGGTGCGGAACAGGCCCTGCGCTTTTGTATAAGCTTCGACGAGCGCCACCTGCTTTTCCGGGCGGCCGGTGAAACGCAGATACGCGAGCACTTCGGAATCGACCGGGAAAAATCCCATGGTCGCGCCGTATTCGGGAGCCATGTTAGCGATGGTGGCGCGATCGGGGAGGGTCAGACTGGAAAGTCCGGCGCCGTAGAATTCCACGAATTTCCCTACCACGCCTTTTTTGCGCAGCATGGCGGTGACGGTGAGTACCAGGTCGGTGGCCGTCGCGCCTTCGGGAAGCCGTCCGTGCAGCTTGAAGCCGACGACCGAAGGAATCAGCATCGAGAGCGGCTGGCCCAGCATCGCCGCCTCGGCTTCGATTCCGCCCACGCCCCAGCCGAACACTCCCAGACCGTTGACCATGGTGGTGTGGGAATCGGTGCCGACCAGCGAATCCGGGAAAGCCACGCGCCGGCCGTCCTGTTCGGCGGCAAAAACCACGCGCGCGAGGTATTCGAGGTTCACCTGGTGGCAAATTCCGGTGTCTGGCGGCACCACCTGGAAATTTTGGAAGCTCTTCTGGCCCCAGCGGAGGAAGGCGTAGCGCTCGACGTTGCGCTGAAATTCGAGTTCCGCGTTAAACGCGAAAGAATCCGCGGTGCCGAATTTGTCCACCTGCACCGAGTGATCGATCACCAGTTCCGCGGGCAATAGAGGATTGATGCGCTTGGGGTCGCCGCCGAGCGTGCGCATGGCTTCGCGCATCGCAGCCAAATCGACCACCGCCGGCACGCCGGTGAAGTCCTGCAACAGCACGCGCGCGGGCATGAAGGAAATTTCTTTGTCGGGTTCCGACTTGGGGTCCCATAGCGCGAGAGCACGAATGTCGGCGGCGTGGACGAAGCGCGCATCTTCATTGCGAAGCAGATTTTCGAGCAGCACTTTCATGGAGAAGGGAAGCCGGGAAGGATTCCCGCCGCCGCCGCGTTCGAGGGCATCGAGGCGGTAGATTCCGAATTTCTCGCCGCCCACACTCAAGGTATCGAAAGTCGAAAATGAATTCTTCGCAGCCAAGGTCATAGCAGATCGCGGGCTCCTGTTCCCAGCCTCCATGATAACGCAACCAGCAAGCTGCGGGGACGGTCACTGAGGCAGGGGACATTATTTTTTCGAAGAGAACGCCGCGGAGCGAAAACTATTTGTACCAGTTGTAGCCGGCGGTGAAAGCAAAATTCGAGACGAGCTGAGGATTGTCGGTGCCCAGGTTGGCGTTGGAAATGTGAATCCAGCGGGTTTCCAGGTTGATCGCGCGGCGCTTATCCACGAAAATGCGGAAACCGAGGGAGCCGCCGGCGACGAAGTTAAATCCAGAGGTGTTCCCGGGAGGCACGTTGCTGCGCGTGGCCAAGCCGCCGCCGGTGAGCGACATGTACGGTGCGAAGCGTTTATTCGATGTGAAATTCCATTGCAGAATTACGGGAGTGAAATTTCCACCGTAGACGTGGTGACCGGCTTGGTAAACCTCCCAGAGCGGCATGAAGTCGCCTCCCAATTCGAAATTCCCGCGCAAGGGGCCCTGCAGATGCTCTTGGGTCATGATCCGGCCGACGTGGAATCCGGCGATTACGTAGTGGGTGTTCCTTGCCGCGAGCAATCCGGTGCCAACGCCTCCGAATAGACCTAAATCCCAGGTTCCTTGGGGCATGGATTGCGCCGGGTAATCCTGCGCGCGAACGGGTGAGCTGAGGATGATCAGCGAGAAAACCAGCCCGAGCAACGGTTTCATGCGATGGTTGGAATCGGCGGGAATGAGCGAGGATCCAAGGTAGCGGCCGCTCTCAGTGCTTGGGTGCGGGCGGCACGAATTCCGCGGGTGGGCGAGCGCCTTCTCCGAAGAAAAATTGCTCGAGTTGTTGTTCCATAATTTTTTGGGAGTTCGGGTCCAATGGGTTCAGACGGTATTCGTTCATGAGCATCTTGGAGTGCTCCACCCACATCTTCCAGGCGTCCTTCGAGACGTTTTCGTAGACGCGCTTGCCGATTTCGCCCTTCCACGGGATGCGATCGAGCCCCGGAAGCTCCTTGCCAAGCTTCACGCACTTGACCATGCGCGGCGCGGGTGCTGCCGCGGAACTCTCGTTTGGATTCTGATCGGCCATGTATGCCTCCCAAGGATGCTGAATCCAAGATACTGCATTCGCGGTGGAAATTGCCAGCGCAGGAGCGTCGTTCCCGGGCGGGCCAAGTGGCCCACTTGCGGGGAACTGGCATTTTTGAGACAAAGGGTAGGCTTCGAAGCGTGTGTTTGGGGCGAGTTCAGAAGGAAGGAACAAGGAATCCGACATGCCGAATGAAAAAGTCGCAGGGAAAGAGTCCCCCTATTGCGAAGTGCCGACGCAGCCTTGCCTGATCGTGATGTTCGGAGCGTCCGGCGATCTGGCGAAACGGAAGCTGCTGCCTTCGCTCTATGATTTGGCGATACACAAGTGTCTGGCACCGAGCTTTC
>Ga0302325_10019742_pt1 | contig 14160 bp, 11 predicted proteins | sample Palsa_T0_2_FD_201948 | JGI IMG/M metagenome (GOLD analysis project Ga0302325, IMG submission 201948) | Peat permafrost microbial communities from Stordalen Mire near Abisko, Sweden - Palsa_T0_2 | ecosystem: Environmental > Terrestrial > Soil > Palsa > Peat permafrost | place: Sweden: Abisko... | reverse complement strand
GCGGCCGGCGCGGCCAAGCCGAAGACCGACCTGCGTCCGCTGATGTTCGCCGGGGGCGCTTTCGGCGTCATCGCCCTCATCGTGTTGATCATCGCCGTCTTGCCGCACGGGCCGCCAGCCCCACCGGCCCCCGCGCCGGCGCCGGCGATCAACACCGTGCCTCAGATCGCCAACACCGCGCCGGTGACGCCGGCGACGCCGCCCACGGCGGCGCTGGAGCCGCCGGTCGGCAACGGCCAGGAGACCACCCCGACCGGAACCCCCGACACCCAGGCCGTCACGCAGTACGAGACCGAGGTGATCGACGGCGGGCCGCCCGCTACGCTGCCAGGCGCCGCGGTGATCAACACCACCCAACTGGTCCAGAGCATGACCGACCGCGACACCGGCAACTCGCCGTTCTGGCTGATCGACGCCCGCGGCTGCGACGGCGAGGTCAGCATTCCCACGGCGGTCTGCTTTGCCGGCCAGAATGGAACCCAGCAGGCTCCCAACTTCCAGGTCATGATCGCCGCCCTCGAGGCGAAGATCCCCGACAAGAAGGCGACGCTGGTGTTCTTCTGCCACAACGGCGGCTGCCCGTATTCGTACAATCTGGCGTCGCAGGCCATCGACGCGGGCTACGAGAACGTCTTCTGGTACCGGGGCGGGATCAACGCCTGGACGTCGGCGGCCATGCCGACCGTGGCGAGCGCCCAGGCCATCCAGTAGCCGCGTCGTGGCCGCCCTGGCGCCGCGCGCCGACGGCGCTCTGAGCGCCGCTGCGCCCCCGGCTTTCCCGCTGATGACGCCGCGGCTGCAGGGCGAGCTCTCGCCGGACGGGACGCTTGATCTGTCGCTGTGGGGGCTGGGCGAGGTCGGACGGCTGCGGCTGGCCGGGCTCGAAGGTCCGTTCGCCATCGCGCCGAACCGGATCGAGGCCGCGGGCGGGGCGGGGCTTTGGGCGGCCCAGTCGGCGCCCGCGCTGGTGGTCAGCGGGCCGCGGCCGCAGCCGGCCGAGGAGGGCAGGCTGGTCGTCCAGCCCCGCGGCGACGACTGGCTCATCGCCGCGGGGGCCTCCGACGCCGAGTTGGCCGCCGCGCTGGCGCTGGACGTCGCCCAGGTCCGGCGCGAGGCCGAGGCGTACGTGCGCCGCTGCGACGCGCTCCCGGCCGCGGGTCCGCTGCTGCGCAGCCTGGTGATGCAAGGGGCGCACGCGGCGCTCTCCAGCGTCCGGCGCGACGAGGCGGGCCGTTTCGCCGGCCTCGCCGCCGGGCTGATCTATTCGAACCCGCCGCGTACCTATTACCGCGACGGCTACTGGACGCTGCAGCTGCTGCTGCGGCTGGCGCCGGACGCCGCGGCCGACCAGATCGAGCTGCTGGCGGCCGGCGTGCGGCCGGACGGAGAGGCGCCCAGCGCGGTGATCGTCCCCTGTCCGGCTGCGGACGCCTTCGAGCACAACCGGCTGGCCCGCGAAGCCCTGGCCGCGATCCACTGGCGTCCCGGCGAGTGGTGGAGCGACCACTTCGACAGCCCGCTGTTCTTCGTGCTCGCGGTCGGCGACCACGCCGCCGCGACCGGCGACGACGCCCTGGCGCGGCGCTGCTGGCCGTTGCTCACCGCCGTCTTCCGCCGCTACCTCGCCCTGCGCGGCCCGGACGGCCTGCCGGTGAAACCGCACAACGACCGTGACTGGGCCGACAACGTCTACCGCGAGGGGCTGGTGGCCTACGACCTCGGCCTCTGGGTCGGGGCCCTGGATGTGCTGGCCCGGCTGGGGGCGCGGCTGGGCCAGGACCTGGCCGCCGAGGCCGCCGCCGAAGCGGCCCAGGCCCGCGCCGCCATCGCCCGCTCGCTGCTGCGAGACGGCCTCTACGTCGACTACCTGCGCCCCGACGGCTGGGCCGAGACCCACCTGGCGCTCGACGCCCTGACCCTGCTGCGCTTCGACGCCGCGCCGGCGCCGCAGGCGGCCGCCTTCCTGGAGGCGGTCCGCGCCCGCCTGGAGAGCCGCCACAACCCGGACCAGCCTTACGGCGATTTCGGCATGCTCTGCGTCTGGCCAACCTTCGCCGACCGCCAGGCCTTGCGCGCCAAGTCGGCCTTCCCGTTCCGCTACCACAACGGCGGCGACTGGCCCTGGCTCGATGCGCTCTGCGCCGCCGAGCGCCTGCGCCGGGGCCTGCCCGGCTGGCGCTACCCGCTGACGCGCTGGTGGGAAGCATGTCTGGCCAACGGCTGGGCCGGCGCCGTGGAGCACTTCTCCGTCCCCTTCGGCCGCGGCTCGCTGCTGCAGGCCTGGTCGAGCCTGCCGGCCGCCGTCGCGCTCCAGTACGCGGACCAGGTGCTGGCGGGGGATGCAGAAGATCGGCTGGCGGTCTAACCCCGGGGCCCGCGATGCGAGATCGTGGGAAGGTGAGGGGTTACGACGTGGCGGCTTCGGCCGCGTCCTTGGCCGCCAGCAGCCGCGCCACCTCGGCCAGCAGCTGGGCCGGGGAGAAGGGCTTGGGCGCCACGCCGTCCATGCCGGCGGCGAAGTAGGCGCCCTGCTGCTGGCGCATGACGTCGGCGGTGAGGGCGATGATGGGGATCGCGGCCGCCTCGCCGCCCAGCCGCCGGATGCGCCGCGTGGCCTCCAGGCCGTCCATGCCCGGCATGTTGACGTCCATCAGCACCAGGTCGAAGCGGCGGGTCTGCACCGCCTCGATGGCGTCCTGGCCGCTCCCCACCGCCTCGGCCGCGGCGCCCAGCGCCTCCAGCGACTTGACGCCCACCAGCCGGTTGACCCGGTTGTCGTCCACCACCAGCACCCGCACGCCGGCCAGCGGCGCAGCGTCGGGCGCCGGCGTGTCGTCGGCCTGGGCCGGCGCCGCTTGCGGCGCGTCGATCTCGAACCAGAAGGTCGAACCCTCGCCTTCGAGGCTGGCATAGTCGAGGTCGCCGCCCATCATCCGGGCCAGCTGGCGCGAAATGGCGAGCCCGAGCCCGGTGCCGCCGAAGCGGCGCGTGGCGCCGCCGTCGACCTGCTCGAACCGGTCGAACAGCCGCGCCCGGGCTTCCTCCGGCACCCCGATGCCGGTGTCGGCCACCTCGACGCGCAGCCGGCCGGCGCCGGCGCCCATCGCCCGCACCTCGACGCCGCCGGCCTCGGTGAACTTCACCGCATTGCCGATGACGTTGAACAGGCACTGGCGCAGCCGCACCGGATCGACCATCGCCCAGCCCACGCCCGGCCCCACGGTCGTGAGCAGCGTCAGTCCCTTGGCCTCGGCCTGTGGCCGGATCAGGCGGACGACGCCTTCGACGAGCGCCGCGGCGTCGGTGGCGGCGGGGTTCAGCTCCAGCTTGCCGGCCTCGATCTTGCTGAAGTCGAGCACGTCGTTGATCAGCCCCGACAGCATGTCGGTGCAGCCCAGCGCCTCGCGCAGCAGCTGGCGGCCGCTCGCGCTGAGCGGCTCCTGCCGCAAGAGGTTGAGCACCCCGACTATGCCGTTCATCGGCGTGCGGATTTCGTGGCTGACCGAGGCCAGGAAGTCGGACTTGGCCCGCGTCGCCGCCTCCGCCGCCTCGCGCGCCTCGGTGAGCGCGATCTCCTGGCGCATCGCCTCATCGACGTCGAGCATCAGGCCGACGCCGCGCCTTGGTGCGCCGGCGGCGTTGCGCTCGGCCTCGAAGTAGATCCTGACCCAGCGCTCGCCGTCCGGCCGGCGCAGGCGCACGTTGACCGGCTCGGCGGCAAGGCCCAGGTGGGCGCGGCGGCCGAGCTCGAGGCAGCGCTCGCGGTCCTCGGCGCTCATCGGCCCCAGCGGCTGGGTGTCGAACCGGGCCATCGCATCCGGTCCCATCAGCTCGGCGAACTCGGCCGAGACCCAGTAGCCGCCGGTCTTGTAGTCGTACTCGAAGACCCCGGCGTGGGAGGCCTTCAGCGCCAGGTCCAGCCGGTGGGCGCTCATCTTGGCCGCGTCCCGGGCCCGGGCCGTGGGCGTGACGTCGAGGCTGACGCCGAAAATCTCGTAGCGGCCGCACGCCTGCCGCGCGCCGGCCCGGTAGAACACCCGCAGGTGCTTCCAGCCGCCCTCCGCCGCCAGGTAGCGCATCTCGCCCTCGGCCGCGCCGCCCTCTCGGCTGAGCCGCTGGAGAATCTCGTCGTCCTTGGCCCGGTCGTCCCGATGCTGGATCAGCTGCAGCGTGGCCCGCGGCATCGGGGCCCCGGCGTCGCCGTGGCCGCCATGGCCGAGCGAGAGCTCGCTGGGGAAGTGGTAGACGTCGGCGTCGGGATCGTAGCGCCAGAAGCCGATCTCACCGTCGTGCATCAGCTGGGCGCGGACGTCCTCCGCCATGCGCGACTGCTCGACCGCCAGCCGCGGCTGCGGCACGTCGCTCAGGTAGGCGATGGCGCCGTCGCCGTGCGCATGCAGCGTCAGCTGGAAGGCCCGCTCCACGCCGCCCTGCTGCAGCCGGAACACCTTGCCGAAGCTGGTGTCGACCGGGGCGACGCCGGCGCGCTCGAAGGCGGCGCTGAGCCGCTGGCCGTCGAGATCGCCGGCCGCGGCGAGCAGGTCGCGGAACGCCCGGTTCGCATGCCGCACCCGGTGGCCGCGGTCCAGCGCCGCGGCCGCCATCGGCAGTCCGTCGAGGGTGAGGCGCGGGGGCTGCGATGCCGATGTGGGATTGGCGCGAGGCATGCGGCGTCCGTAAAACCCGGAGCCACAGCCTCGCAGGCCGAGCTTAAGAAAGCCCGACAGCCCCTGCGACGCTCCGACGCATGCGCCGCAGGCGAGTCACGCCGCCGCCGCTCGCTGGCCGCTATTTGAGATGCTTCGCCAGGTGCTTGTTCATCTCGAACATGCTGACGCTGGCCTTGCCGTCGAACACCGGCTTCAGCTTGTCGTCGGCGAGGATCTCCCGCTTGTTGGCGGGGTTCTGGAGGTTGTGATCCTTGATGTACTTCCAGATTTTCGAGACCACGTCGCCGCGCGTCACCTGTCCTGGCCCGACCACCGCCGCGAGCTGGGGAGACGGGGTCAGGGGCTGCTGCAGGGCGTTTGCTTTCTTTTCGGCCATGGTTCTTTCGCCTCCTCAGAGATGCGACCGACCCCTGGGCTTGGCAGCAGGCCTGAGTCGCTCGGCCCCGAAGCTAGAGGCGAGCGGGCCTGCTGTCATCTATTCGTATTGTTTCTCTTCATGCGCCCTCGCGCCGCACCTCCGACGGGGTGCGGCCGAAACGGCGGCGGAAACTGCGGTTGAAATAGGACAGATCGCCGAAGCCGACGTCGTAGGCGATGTCCGAGACGCTGCGGCGGGTGGCGCGGGCGCTGGTCAGCATCGCCCGGGCGCGCTCCAGCCGCCGTTCCGCCAGGTAGTCGGAGAAGCTGCGGCCCTGCGCCTCCAGCAGCTTGCGCACGTAACGCGGCGAGACGCCGACCTCGGCCGCCACGTCCTCCGCCGACACCGGCCAGGGCCCGATGCGGGCCTCGATGCAGTCCTTGACCGCCTTGAGCTTGGCCGCCTGACCGCCGCGCGCGCCGGCCATCTGCGCGCCCTCGCCGTCCGCGCCCACCGATAGGGCGACCAGATCGGTCAGGTGCTCGACCACCAGCCGGCTGAAGTGCGTCGAGGGGGTGACCAGGTCGTTCTTCCAGAGCGCGTCGGCGTAGGTGAGCAGCAGGCGCAGGGCGTCGCTGGGCCCCGGGATCTTGCGCCCGACCCGATCCTCCGGCTCCGGAACCAGGGCCGACAGCGCCGCCCGGGGCAGCCGCACGCACAGCATCCGCCCGGGACTGGGCTGCAGGTAGTGGCCGACCTCCGCGCAGCTGACCAGGATGGCGTCGCCGCCCGCCAGGGTGATCTCGCCGTCGCCGAGATCGACGATGAACGGGCCCTGCAGGTTGACCATCAGCGTCAGGTCGTCGTTGTCGGCGGCGACGATCTCGCGGGTGCGGCGGCTGATGGTCGGGCCGATCGCGCCGAGGCCGACAATCAGGCCGTGCTGGGCGCGCAGCTTGGCGTCGGCCGCGAACGGGGCGTCGCCGAGCGGGTCGATGGCCACCCGCAGCAGCTTGCGCGTCAGCACGTCCCGCCACAGATCGAACCGCTGCGGACCGGGCATCCGGCAGCTGTCGAAATGCATAAGTCCAAAATTGGGCGGCGGCGCGTCCAGCGACGTCGACACTCGAATAGCCCCCCGTCAAGCCCACCCGGCCATGGAGCCCGTCATCATAGCGCGATCCAGCGGCGCGCAAACAACTAGCTGCGCCGGCTGGCGCGCCGGCGGCCGGCTTGCGCCAGGGCCGCATAGTCCAAGCCCAGGTTCCGTGCAGTCCAAGCCCGCGCGGGGGAGCGCCTCTATGTTGCGCCTACTCCGACCGGAGCGCGGTCTCAGGGATGAAGACAGCGTTCTGACACGGGGGTCCGTCGGCGGGCGACCCACCACCCGATAGCCCGCCGGCGGACTAGCCCCGAACGGCCCTGCTGGATCGCCGGCCTGGACAGCTAGGGGGCCGCGTCGGATCGCTTCAGCCAGTCGGGCGCGCGGCCCATGCGGCCGGTCGGCGGTCTGACCGTCTCGCAGGAGCGGTTGGCCAAGGAGGCGCTGGCGGCGGATCTCGCGCAGGAGCCGTCCCTGGTCGCGGCCGCCTGCGGCCGGCCGGTCGGTCGGCTGGTCCGCGCGTTCAGGCAGACCACGGGCATGCCGCCCTATCGGTGGCTGCGCGCCCACCGCGTGGAGCGCGCCAAGGACCTGCTGCTGACGTCCCACCTGACGCTCGCCCAGATCGCCTACGACTGCGGCTTCGCCGACCAGAGCCATTTCACCCGGGTGTTCGCCGCCACGGTCGGCGCGCCCCCCGGCGCCTGGCGCCGCGGCCGGCGCGGCTAGGGGGTCAAGAACGCCCGCCGCCTGCAGGAAGGGGCGCGGCGTTTCGGTTTGTCCACGTTCGCCGTAGAAGCGCTGCATGAGCAAGACGACCGCCATCGGGCTCGCGCTCGCGTCCGCGGCGCTCTTCGGCGCCAGCGCGCCGGCCGCCAAATGGTTGCTCGGCGAGATCAGCCCGTGGCTGCTCGCCGGAATTCTTTACCTAGGGTCGGGCCTCGGTCTGATCGCGATCATGGCTGTCCGCGGCGTACGTGGCGCAGTGGCTACAGGAGCCGGGCTGGCGAGCCGCGACCTGCCATGGCTCGTGGGCGCCGTGCTGTCGGGCGGTGTCGTCGGTCCCGTCCTGCTGATGGTCGGCCTGTCGCACACCACGGCTTCCAGCGCGGCGCTGCTGCTCAATCTTGAGGGCCTGGCGACCATGGCCATCGCGTGGGTGGTGTTCCGCGAAAACGTCGACCGCCGCTTGCTCCTCGGCGCTTTCGCCATCCTCGGCGGTGCGGGGCTGCTGACATGGAACGGTGGCGCGCTGGGCGGCGTCGGCCTCGGTGGGCCGCTGATCGCCGGGGCCTGTCTCGCCTGGGGTGTCGACAACAACCTCACCCGCAAGATCAGCGGCGCCGACCCGTTGCAGATCACCGCCATCAAAGGCGTGGTCGCCGGCCTGATCAATGTGGGGATCGGTGCGGCGCAAGGCGCGTCGACGCCTCCGACTTTCGCCGTCCTCGGCGCCGCGCTGGTCGGGCTGCTCGGCTACGGTGTCAGCCTGATCTGCTTCGTCCTGGCGCTGCGTCACCTGGGTGCGGCGCGGACGGGAGCCTACTTCTCGACCGCACCGTTCGTCGGCGCAATCTTGGCCGTCGCGGCGTTCCCGGACCCCGTCACGATATGGTTCGGCCTAGCCGCGGCCCTGATGGCCCTGGGCGTGTGGCTGCACGTCACGGAGAACCACAGCCACGAGCACGTCCACGAGGGGCTGGAGCACGCGCACACCCATTCCCACGATGAACACCACCGGCACGACCACCGGCCCGAGGACCCGCCTGGCGAGCCGCATGTGCATTGGCATCGCCACCGGTCGCTCGTGCACAGTCATCCCCACTATCCGGACCTTCACCACCGCCATGGACACGCCCAGTCGCCGCACGTTGACGGGCTCGGAGGGACACAGACGGACGCTACCGCCCCGTGAAGTTCGGCCGGCGCTTTTCCATGAAGGCGCGCATGCCCTCGGCGGCGTCCTGGCTGCGCATCAGCGGCAAGAGCTGCAGGAAGACGTGGTGCACGTGGTCGCCGAAGGTCTCGGTGAGGCCCATCCGCATCATTCGCTTGGAAGCCTGCACCGCCAACGGCGCGTTGGCGGCGATCTCCAGCGCCAGCGCCCGCGCCACGCCGGCGAGGTCGGCGTCGGGAACGACTTGCGAGACCAGCCCCATCTCGAGGCACTGGTCGGCGGTCAGGGTGCGCCCGGTGAAGATCAGCTCTGCGGCCTTCGACCAGCCGAGCAGCCGCGGCAGGAACCAGGTGCCGCCCGATTCCGGCACGATGCCGCGCTTGGTGAAGGCGGCGGCCATCTTGGCGCCGGCCGCCATGATCCGGATGTCGCAGCCCAGCGCTGTGTCCATGCCGTAGCCCGCCGCCGAGCCGTTGAGGGCGCAGATGGTGGGCTTGCCGAGGTTGAACAGCACCGTGGGCGGAGTGTTGCGCAGGTCGAGGTCGGCGGCGGCCGCGGCGCCGCTCGTGATCCCGCCCGAGCCGCCGGGCCGCGTGATCTCGCTGAGGTCGAGCCCGGCGCAGAAGGCGCGGCCCGTGCCGGTGAGCACGATCACCCGCACGTCCGGGTCCTTGTCCGCCTCCAGCAGCCGCTGGGTGAGCTGGCCCAGCATCGGCCCGGAGATGGTGTTCATCCGCTCCGGCCGGTTGAGGGTGATGGTCGCGATGTGGTCGCCGGTCGCATAGAGGACCTCGTCCTCCGCCCTGACCCGTTCACCGCCGTCGCCGCGTTCGCCATGGCTCCAAGCGCCTCCCGCGCCGCCTTGTTGTCGCAAGGGACGCATCGGCAACGCCCGCGGCGTCCGTGTCAACCGTCGATCAGCGCCCGCACCGCCCGCTCCAGCACCTGCTGGGCGGCTGCGGGCTCCAGTCCCTGCTCGAGGCGCAGCCGGCTCCAGGCCTCGTAGCTGAGCAGCAGGTCGAGCGCCTCGATGGTCGGGCTGTCGAGATCGGTAGGCAGCTCGCGCCGCAGAATCAGCCGCAGCGTGCGGGCAAGGCGCTCGCGGTCTTCCTGCAGCGTCGGCGAGGCGTGGCGGCGCAAGTCCGAGGCGCGGCGGAACGGCTGCAGCACCTCGAAGCCTTCGCTCCGGCGCCCGACCATTTCGACGATCCGCTCGCGCCAGCACACGCCCTTGAACGGCCGCATGGCCAAGGCGCGCATCTCGGTCTCCACCACCTGCCCGATATCGCGGTAGAGGCTCTCCATGTCGCTGACATTGCGAAATACGGTGCGCAGGCTGACGCCGGCCCGGTCGGCCACCATCTCGGCGGTGGGGTCGATCTGACCTTCGCGGATCACGTCCACCACGGCCGTGATGATCCGTGCGCGGCTGTCCTGCGAGCGACGGCGCCGACCGTCGGTCTCGTCGGGGTTTGGCGGCGGCGGCGAGTCGGAGCTCATCGCCCACAGCAAAGCATGCAGCCCCGCTTGCTGAAGCGCGACGTAGTGTCACGCCGGGAGGTTCACCGGACCGTCATCCTTGCCTTGGCGAACCGCGGTCTTGATCGCCCGCGCAACTGACGGCGCGGCTTGGCGCCGTTAGAACGCCGGACAAGCGGCGTGGGCGGCGGAGGATGGGCGCGATGAGACCGGTGATCGACTACTTCCACCAAGCCGACGACCCCTACAGCCACCTGGCGGCGCAGCTGCTGGGGCCGCTGGCGCACCGCTATGAGGTCGAGATCCGCCCCTGGCTGGCCCCGCCGCCGGATGACGCGGCGGCGCCGGAGCGGGACCGGCTGGCGGCCTACGCCCGCCGCGACGCGGTGCGCCTGGCGGCGGCGTACGGCCTATCGTTTCCGGATCACGCGGCCGCTCCCGCGCCCGAGACCGTGGCGCTCGCTGAGCGCATCCTGGCGGCGGCGCCGCGCTCGGCGGCGTTCGGCGAGGCCGCCGTGTCGGTCGGGGCCGCGCTCTGGTCGGGCGACGCGGCGGCGCTGGGCGCGCAGGCCGGCGCCGCCGTGTCGGCCGGGGAGGCGGCCGCGGCGCTGGCGGCCGGCGAGGCCGAGCGTCGGCGGTTGCTGCACTATCTCGGCGCCGTGTTCGCCTTCGACGGCGAACTCTACTGGGGCGTCGACCGCCTGGGTCACCTGGAGCAGCGACTGGCCGGCATGGGCCTCGACAGCCGGCCGGACGCGCCGCCGCTGGCGCCCCACCGAGACGTGCGGCTCGGGCCGGCGCCATCCGGCGGCCAGCCCCTGACCATCGAGATGTGGTTCTCGTTCCGCAGCCCCTATTCCTGGATCGCCTTTCCGCGGGTCCGGCGCCTCGCCCGCCACTTCGGCGCGCGGCTGCAGCTGCGCGCCGTCCTGCCGATGGTGATGCGCGGCCTGCCGGTGCCGCCGATCAAGTCGCGCTACATCTTCCTCGACACCCTGCGCGAGGCGGGCCGCGTGGGACTGCCGTTCGGCCGCATTGCCGACCCGGTGGGAGCGGGGGCCGAGCGGGCGCTGGCTGTGCTGCACCACGTGGCGCCGCTCGGCCTCGGCGAGGCGTTCGCCGAGCTGGCGCTGCGCGGCGCCTGGGCCGAGGCCATCGCGCTGGCGGACGACGAGGGGCTGATGGACGTCGCCCGCAGAGCCGGCCTCACCGAGGACCAGGTGCGCGCCGCGCTGGCCGACGACAGCTGGCGCGCGGCCGCCGAGGCCAACCGCGCGGCGCTGTTCGACGCCGGCCTCTGGGGCGCGCCGACCTACCGGGTGAACGGCGGCCCCGCCCACTGGGGCCAGGACCGCCTCTGGGCGCTGGAGGAGGATCTGATTTCCGCGACGAGGTCCGCCGCCTGACGGCCCACGAGCTAGGTCGTGTTGTTCGGCAGCAGCCGTGGCTCTGTCAGGCTCGTCGACAGAGTCTGGAACAGCGTGTTCAGGTTCTCGATCGTGTTGGAGTTCGGGCAGTCGACGCCGTTGTTGTTGTTGGAGAAGAACTTCGAGGGGTCGGGATAGTTGCCGGGACTGTTGGCGATATCCTGCATCGTCGTGCACGACGAGAGGCCCGACATGCTGGCGATGATCGACGAGGTGTCGGTGGTGCAGGTGCTGGAGCCGCCAGTCGCCGTCGAGGCGCCGTAGGCGATCGAATAGACCCAGGTGCCCGCCTGCGCCGCGGCCTGGGCCGCCGCGATCGCCTGCTGGCACTGGTCGGTGTTCTGGCTGAAGGTGTAGCCGTTCATGGTCAGCTGCGAGGCGCCGGTCATCGACTGCGAGCTGGTGTTGCTGCCGACCAGTTCCGAGGTGCTCAGGGTGTAAGTGCCGGTCCCGCCGCTCCCCGAGCCTTCCGCGGTTATGGTCGTGCCGGCCGGTATGCCGGTCCCGGTGACGACGTCGCCGACCGCCAGCGGTCCTTGCTGCGCTGACGTCGTCGAGGTCGAGCAGCCCGTGCAGGTGGTCACGTTGAGCGTCGTCGATGCCACGCAGGTGGTCTTGCCGCTCTTGGTCGTGCAGGTTCCGACATAGCCGCTGAACGCGATCTGCGCCTTCGTGGTGTTGGCGCCGCCGTCGCTCAGGAAGACGATCACGTTCTGCGCCGGCGGCGACTGGGTGGACGACAGCGCCACGAGCGCCGCCTGAGCGGCGTTGATCGCGCCGGCGTAGTAGGTGCCCTGTCCGCCGGGCGCTGTGACGCCCGAGCTGCAGCCCGTGCCGCCGTCGCCGACCGCCAGCGCCAGTTGGGAGCTGGTGTTCAGGGTGGTCGCGGTGCTGGAGCTCTTGAAGTTGTTGCTGAGCCCGACGACCTGGTAGATCGGCGAGTTGCTGTAGGTCTGCGTGTCACCGGATCCGATCGAGTCGCCGCAGGTGTAGTCCTGGCTGGCCTCACTCGAGCTCTGCAGGCCCGGAAACGTCATGATGCCGACGTAGTCGAGGCTCGGATTGAGGTTGGTGAGCAGCGTCTTCACGCCGGCCAGCGCGCATTGCTCGCGGTTGGAGCTGGAGCCGAGGCCGCAGTTGTTGTCGGTGCTGCTCGTCATCGAGGCGGTGGTGTCGAGCAGGATCATCACGTTCAGCGCCTCGCCCACGCCGCCGCGGGCGCCGGCGGTCGACGTCGTCGTGGTGCTGAACGTGCTGAGACCGAAGATCTCGGAGAACCACAGGGGAACCGTCGCCGTCTCGCTGACCTGGATGGCGTTGGCGCCGCCCGAAAGCTCTGTGCCGGTGCAGGTGACGCCCGTGGTGGTGAAGCACTTCAGCACCGGATAGCCGGACACCATCGTCGCGGTGACGCCCGACGGCGCGTTCTTCGTGCTGAAGGTGGTCGCGGTGGCGACCGCGTTGTTGGTCGGAATGGCGTAACCGCCGGCCAACGCGGCGGCGTCGGTGGCCGCCTGCAGCTGTTGCTGAACCAGGGCGACATGGCCGATGTCGATCACGAACCCGGTCATGCCGATCAGCACCGGCATCAGCAGCGCGACCGTCACGGCGGACACGGCGGTCTGGTCGCGCCAGAAGCCGCGCAGCCGCTCGAGGAATGTTCCGGCGCGCCGCTTCATTCGACGAGGTCGGAGCTCTGGGCGGTCAGGGTGCACCCTGGGGCGAAGTTGGCCCCCATGACCGTCAGGTTGCAGGGATAGGTGGCCGTGACGGTCGCCGTCTCCCCGGCGGCGTTGGTGAGCGCGGTCGTGCAACCGGAATCGGTGGAGCAGGCCGTTCCGTTCACGCTCGCGGTGACGGTCACGCTGCTCGCGGTCAGGCTCGGCGCGCCGCCAGTGATCGCCGTGACGGTGCTGGTGTAGGGCGTCGTGCTGGCCGTCGCGCGGCTGATCGTGAAGTTGCGCGTCCCGTTGCGCACCGCGTCGGTCAGCTCGATGTAGTTGTTCAGTGCGATGCCGAACTGGATAATGCCGAAAAGCGTGAGTAACAGGATCGGCGCGATCAGAGCGAACTCGACAGCCGGTGAACCGGCCCGGTCCCGCGACAGAGCCTGCGCGAAACGCACGCTGTTACCGATCAGCCCACTGACCCTGCCTCTCGCCATCTTGTGTTTCGCCTCTTGAGGCACGCCGACACCTGACCCCTGACCCGGATATATCAGGGTCTGGCTAATGGTTCGTAAGCGCGGCCCAATTTTCTGGGCGGCTGGCCTCGATCGGGTGGCGCCTGGCTCGTCCCCCGGCCTCAGGCGCCGGCTTCCGAAGCCGCTGCCGCCAGCTTGCCGCGGCCCCAGCGCCCCGCCCAGGCGGTGACGCCGACGTCGGCGGTGACGTTGCCGATGGTGCGGGAGAAGTCCGGCAGGGTCTCCAGCGGCAAGAGCAGCGGCAGCAGGTCGAGCGGCAGGTTCATGGCCGCGAAGATCGGCACCAGGGTGGTGAAGAAGGTCACCGAGCTCGCTACCCCGACCGCCGCCAGGCTGACCAGCGAGGCCACCACCACCCCGGCGACCAGGCGGGCGGCGTCGACCGGCACGCCGTAGACGTGGGCCACATAGAGGGCGACGGCGATGTTGCCGGCCGGGCTCGAGCAGCGGAACAGCGCCACCGCCATCGGCATCACCATGTCGCGCACCGTTTCCGGCACGCCAAGCTTGGTGGTGGCCTCCAGCATCACCGGCATCGAGGCCAGCGACGATTGGGTCGAGATGGCCATCGCTTCCACCGGGATCAGCGCCGCCAGCAGCCGTCCGGGGCCTACCCGGCCGCCGACCACCGCCAAGACCACGCCCATCACCGCCGAGATCAGGCACATGACCGAGACCACCACCACATACTGGCCCAGCAGCCCCACCGCGCTCGCCCCGATCTTGGCCCCCACCGCCAGGGAGAGCAGGAACACCCCGGCGGGCGCGATGAGCAGCACCCAGCGCACGATGGTCATCATCGCCGCCTGCACCGCGTCGAAGAAACCGAAGATGGCGCCGCGCCGGGCCTCGTTCTGGCGCGCGGCGGCGAGGCCGAACACCAGCGCGAAGAACACGATCGAGGCCATCGCCCCGTCGGCGGCGGACTTCACCGGGTTGGACGGCACGAACGAGCTCAGCCACTCGGCGAAGGGCGGCGCGGGCGGCACGTGCGCGGCCCCGCCCTGCGCGGCGGCCCGCAGCG
>Ga0302325_10019738_pt1 | contig 14161 bp, 10 predicted proteins | sample Palsa_T0_2_FD_201948 | JGI IMG/M metagenome (GOLD analysis project Ga0302325, IMG submission 201948) | Peat permafrost microbial communities from Stordalen Mire near Abisko, Sweden - Palsa_T0_2 | ecosystem: Environmental > Terrestrial > Soil > Palsa > Peat permafrost | place: Sweden: Abisko... | reverse complement strand
CCGCAAGCAGCGGGGCGCGGACCGCACCTCCCGGCTGGCCGAGCAGGTCAAGCGCTGCCTTGGTCATGACCGCTCCCTGGTTGCGGAACGTCCCGTCGTACACCGGGACGAGGTCGTAGTGAATCTGCGTGGCCCGGGTCACGTCGCCCGCGCCGAACGCGTCGATCATCTCGCGTAGCCGGTCCCCCACCACATGCCCGACGACGCTGATGAAGCCGACCGCGCCAAGGGCAAGCCACGGGAGGTTCAGCATGTCCGTGCCGCAGTAGTAGACCAGGTCGGTCTGGGCCAGCACGTGCGTGGTGGCGCCCGGGTCGTCCTTGGCGTCCTTGACGCCGATGATCCGCGGGTGGGCGGCCAGCCGGACCAGGGTCTGAGTGGCGACGGCCGCGCCGGTACGGCCGGGGATGTCGTAGATGAGCATGGGCAGCCCGGTCGCATCGGCGACGGAGGTGAAGTGGACCTCAAGCGCGGCCTGGGGCGGCTTGTTGTAATAAGGAGTGACGACCAGCAGGCCATCCGCCCCGGCCCGTTCGGCGGATCTAGCCAGCTCGATGGTGTGCGCGGTGACGTTGGTGCCGACCCCCGCGACCACCTTCGCGCGCGTGCCCACGGCATCGAGCACCACCCGGAGCAGTTGCTCCTTCTCCGCGTCGGTCGTGGTCGGCGCCTCACCCGTGGTCCCGTTCAGCACGAGCCCGTCATTGCGCATGTCGGTGACGAGGTAGTCGGCGAGCCGGGCCGCGCCGTCGTAGTCGACGGTCCCGTCGGGGTTCATGGGGGTAATCATCGCCGTGATCATCGGGCCGAACGGCGCATGGATCGTCGTCATACGTGAACGCTACCCGCAACCCGGTGCGCAGAGTAGTCGGCTTACCGCCACCTCCGCGGGAAATCCCGCCGGGGTTAATGGCGTCAACGCCAGAACCTGGGCCGCCACGGCCGGTTGAGCGGCATGGCAGGCCGGGCATTGCGGACCCGGGGCGGGAACGTTGAGCCAGTAGCCATCGACCACTGTCCGGGTGGCCGGGATGTCCGCCATCAGCTGCGCGGCGTCGATGGCCTCGCCGGGCGGGTTGGTGGACAGCCCGCCGAGCAGGTCGACGCCCGGGCGGGCCGCGTTGGCTTGCGCCGCGGCCGCCTGGACGAAGGCGGCATAGACGCTGGTGTCCTGCTCCAGGCTCTGGGCTTGAAGCTCAACGACGTCAGCCACCTTGGCCAGCCGGCCGACAAGATCAAGGTTGAGGAACTGGCGCCACTCCGGACCCGTGCCGTTCGGGTCCAGGGCCGCGGCGAGGTCGATCGCGGGCGTCACGATCAGCCGTAGCCCGTGGGCATGAGCCACGGCCGCGGCCGCGGTAGCGGCCTGGACCGGGTTCTGCTGCTCCGCCTGGGGCGTGAAGGCCCAGGCCTCGGGGTCGTACAGGACGCCGAAGGTCCCGGCGGGAATCTGCCCGGCATTGACCGCGCTCTCCAGTGCGGCCGCGGAGGCGAAGTCGACGACCGGCTCCGCTACCACTCTGGGCAGTGGCGGCACGCCCGGCGGCAGGAGCTCGTACACGAGCTTGCCACTCAGATCGCTCACCGCGGCCGGGTCAAGGACCAGCTGGGCCAGCACCGACCGGGCGAGCAGCCAGGCGGGATGGTCAGGCCCCGGCAGGTCGACCTCGCCGGCGCTGCCCGAGGTCGCCGGGCTGACGCTGGTCGCGGGCGCGGCTGAACAGGCGGCCAGGGTTGTCGTGACCATCGCCAGGGCGGCGGCCATGAGGGCGCATGCGCGGAGCCGTGAGCGCGGCGAGCCGACCTCGCACCGCGAGCGAAACGAACGTGACAACCAAAGGGACCGTCGGTCGGGGCGGACTTTCAACTTGTCTCCTGACGGGCTGCTCATCGGCACGCGGCGGCCTAGGTTCTGAGCTCGACGTCGGCCGTCATCCCATTCAGCGGCACGTTCGCCACGTGGCCGGTGATGTTGACGACCGCCTGATAGACGACCCCCGCGGATGTCTGCGACGGGGTGGGCAGGACGTCGCCCACCTGACCAGGGACATCTTTGATGTGGTCGGAGGGAACGCTGATGGCGACGCGTTGCCCCGCCCGGACCCGCGCCACGGCAGACTCGGGGACAAGCGCGATGACCTGCCAGTTAACAGAGGTACGCAGCGCGAACACCGGTACCGCCGATGCGCTCGCGCTAATTTTGCGGCCAGTCTGCGGGCCTTCGGGCAGAAGGGAGAAGGCTGGCCCCTCGGCGGCCGACTGATCCTGCGAGACGGCCTGGTAATCCCGGATGCCCGAGGCGGTTACGGTCTGGCCTACCTGCCCGTTGGCGGCCACGATGACGCCGGCGGACGGGGCGACGATCTCAGCCGTCACGATCTTCATACTGTCGGTAGCCATCTGAGCCTGGTCCAGAGCGAGCTGAGCATTGGCCGCGCTCAGCTGCGTGCTGTCGATCGCGGCGTTCGCCGGGTGGCCGGCTTCGGCCGCCCGCACCTGCGCGATCTTCGCCTCATCCGCGGCGATCGCCGCCTTGTCCGCGGCCACGACGGAGGCCGCGTCGGGGGCGTACTCCCTGGCCAGTACCTGCCCCTTTTGCACCGACGTGTTTAGTTTGGCGTTGATCTCGGAGATCTCCCCCGCGTTGGAGAAGTTGAGGGTGATTACCCCACTGCTGGCGACGGTACCGGTGAGCAGCTGACGGTTGTCGCGCAAGACGTTCGGTATGTACCAGACAGCGCTGGCGACCACGGCGACCGCGATAAGGATCCCGCCGACCCGCTGCGGCCAGGTCCGCGCGGACCGGATCGAATCGGGCATCTCCGGCGCGTCGGCCTGATGCCGCGGCACCGGACGCGGGACGGTCAGCGTCGCGGATGAGCTCGACGCGACCCGGCCAGGCGGTCTCGCGGGCGGGTAATCGCGTTCTAGCTGGGGCCGCGGCTGACCCACGTAAAAAACAGAGAGGTGGGAAGGCTCATGAGCAGGCGGCCCTCCCGTCCCGGCCAGCAGCCCCGACCCGCCCCGCCGCTCGGAATTCTCGTCCTCAGGATGCACCGCGTTCCCCATCCAGATCAGTAAGTGTTTCACTAAAGTGGCCGCAGACCCACCGCTAAATTGGCCGACCCAAGGCTAAATTACAGGCTTGGCATGACGGCAGACACGAACACCAAATAATTTACTGGTCAGGCCGGCCGCGTCGGGCGGGGTCTTGGCTCGATTAACCATAGGCCAGCGCTCTAACCAGGATATACGGCTGACGGGGCAGACGAAAGGGCTCGTTAGAGACAATGCAGCCACCCGGTCAGAAGACGTGCGACCAGGCTTATTCGCATTCCCGGCAAAAACGATTCGACAGACTCTAAACGATATTCATTCACGACTCGGACCATCGCAGTGTTATCAGTGCGGAGGCGGACAGGTGGGCGACTTGCGGGAGATTAAATGAACATTATGCTCCTCGCGGCGACAATCGGACTTCTCGCGGCTCTGGTGGCCGCGTGCTTGCTGCCGGTCGGCGCCGAGGGTACCGAGGATCAGGGCGACGGCAAGGGCTACGTGGCCATCCCGCGGCACGTGAAAACGCCCGCGTACCGCCCGCGCACCTGGACCTTCCTCGCCGTGGCCACGGGCCTGGGGCTGCTGTTCCTGGGCTGGCAGCGGCCCGCGCTGCCCGGTGCCTACGCCGGTGCCGTACGCGCCGTCGCCGCCGCTATCACCCGAGATCCCGCCACCGTCAACGGATATGTTGCCCGGCTGCGCCCGGCCACGCAGTTCTTCGCCGTGGCCTATATCGTCGGGCTGGCTGTCGTCGCGCGGGCCAGCCTGACCAGGCGGGTCGCGATCCTGTCCCACGTTGTGCTCTACACCGGCATCTCGGTCCTGCTTCAGGCACTGCTTATCGTGGCCGGGATGGCGACCGGATGGCTGATCGCTCCGTTCGGGATCGAGGCCACGCTGGCGAACTTGCTCGTGGGCGGGCTGGTCATCACCCGTCTCAGCTTTACCACCTACATACTTCCGCGCGGGACCACGGTGCCGCGCCAGCGTCCGCGCTGGCTATGGGACAGCGTGCTCGCCTGCTGCTCGCTGATTACCGTCGTGGTGGTGCTGATCATTGGCTACGCGTTTCTGGCCGAACCAGGCAACCTCAGCTCGGCGTGGCAGGTGTTCGTTCCGCTATACGCCGTCAGCATCTTGTTCGTGCTGCTCTCTGCCCCGTTGTGGCTGCTCTGGTGGACCAACCGGAAGCTGCCTGCGCCGGGCGGCGAACGGCCGGCCGTCGACGTGATCATCCCGGCGTACAACGAGGCGGACAACATCGCCAGGCTGCTGCGCTCCATCGACATAGCCGCCAGCCGGTACGGCGGCCCGGTGTACGTCGTGGTGTCCGACGACGGGTCGACTGACGACACCGCGAAGATCGCGCGGGCCGAGTTGGCCGCCTTCACGCACGCACGCGGCGAGGTTCTGAGCCGGCCGAACGCCCGGCAGGCGGCCGCGCTCAACCGCGGGCTCGCCATCACCAACGCCGAGATCGTCGTCCGCATCGACGCCGACTGCGTCATGGGCCCGGATGCGCTGACCTACTCCGTACCGTGGTTCCGCAATCCGGTCGTCGGCTGTGTGGGGGCCATGGAAGAGCCCAGGACCGATGACGTGACCTGGTTCCACCGGCTGCGTACCCTCGAGACCTTGTTCCAGTTCCGGTTCGCCCGGCTGGGACAGAGCATGGTCGACGGCATCGTCGTCATTCCCGGTACCTTCACCGCCTTCCGCCGGGCGCCCGCGGTCATCGCCGGCGGCTTCCCAGTCGGAATGAACGGCGAGGATTCCGACCTCACCATGCAGATCGGGCGGCTCGGCTACCGGGTGGTAGTCGACCCGCGCATTCGCTCGTACGAGGACGTGCCGCGCAACGTGGGCGAGTTCCTGGAGCAGCGCACCAGGTGGGCGCGGGCCAGCTTTCACGTCTACGCCCGGCACGTGCCGCTGCGCAGCGGCCTGGCCGGGCCGCGGGTGTGGTTCTGGACGGTGCGCCGGGGCTTCTCCTGGTTCTCGCTGCAGGCAGGCCTGGTCGCCCCGATCTTCATGCTCGAGCTCGTGCTCACACATCCGAGCTACCGGCAGAACGTGGTCACGTTCGCTCTGCTTTACGTTGCGGGCGGCGGAATCCCGCTGGCCGTCAGCCTGCCGCTGGCCATCAAGCATCGGTACTGGCGGAGCATCTGGTGGCTGCCGACCTGGTTCGCCTACGCGTTCCTGCGGCGGCTGGCCACGCTGGAAGCAGTGATCTCGCTTCCCACCCGTCCGTTCCCCGCCCTGGCGGGCGCCCGCTCGGCGCAGCGGCGGTTGACGCGGGCTCAGACTCAGGGGTACCCGCATCAGCCGCTTCCGGTAAGTCATCGTCCGGAGCGTGCCTAGGTGTTACGGCAATCGATAGTCGGCACTAGTCGTGCAGGGTAGAGTACTCTCAAGGACAACAAAAGACTTCCGTTCGGCATCGGCCGACATCGGGAAGGATGGCTTTGTGAACTCCCAAAACGCCCGGCCGGCCGAGATGGCCTCCGGCACCGGCACCCTGTCCCAGGCCGGAGCATCGGCGGTCCACGGCTCGCCCGAATGGCGCCAGCTGTCGTTCCGCGCCAGCGGGCTGACCATCGAGCTCGAGATCACCGGCACCGGGAACGAGAGGCGGCTAACCGGCCGGCTGGTACCGCGGCAGCCCGCCGTGGTGGACATCAGGCACGCCGACGGGGTGATCACCGTCGAGGCGGACGAACTCGGGCGGTTCAGCGCGGAGGCGGTGCCGCCGGGCCAGATCAGCCTCCGAAGCCGGCTAGGGCCGGCCACCGATCAGTCCTCCGTAGTCACCGGCTGGGTCACCATCTAATCGGGCCCGGCCGGACCGGACCATTGGTGCCGCTGACGACTCGGCTCGGGCCACTCGGGTACAAAGAGTGATGTGAGAGCTCTGAGTGACCGCATGGTAGAGGTGCGCGGGCGAGGCCTGCATGTGGTCGAAGGGGGCGACGGCACGCCGACCGTGGTGCTCGAGGCGGGATCCGGTTGCGATAGCGGGCTGTGGCGGGAGGTCCAGCAGCGGGTCGCGCGGGCTACCGCCAGCTACAGCTATGACCGGGCGGGCCACGGTTCCAGCGACCCCGCGGGGCCCTGGTCGTTCGAGGGCTGGACGGCGGACCTGGAAAGCTGGGTGACCGAGCTGCGGGTGCCCCCGCCGTACGTGCTCGCCGGTCATTCGTTCGGCGGCCACATCATCCGGGCGTTCGCGGCCGCCCATCCGGGGGAGGTGACCGGGATGGTACTGGTCGACGCCCGGCACGAGCGCTGGCGGGAACTGCTGCCCGACGCTTTCCATGCGCGGCTGCGGGAGCTCAGTCCCTACGACACCGAGCAGGCCCTGCAGGCCGACGAGTTCGTCCGGGGCCTGCCTCGTCCGGAGCGCGTGCCCGTGACGGTGATCACGCACGGCCGGGCGGACTGGATACCCGAGGAGTTCGGTTTCGGGCCGAGGGACCTGAACCGGTGCGAGCAGGCGTGGCAAGAGATGCAACGTGACCTGGCGGCGCAATTCCCGGGTTCGGTCGTCCGGGTCGCCGCCGACAGCGGCCATCTCATCCCGGCCGAGCAGCCGGACCTGGTCGCCGGGGAGATCCTCGCGCTCGCCGGAGGGCAAGGCGGCCGCGGATAGCCCGTCGGCCCGGGGCGAGCCCCGGGCCGACGTGGTCGTGCTGGTGATCGGGCCGGCGTTAGCCGAGGCGGGCGAGCGCGGGAACGAACTTCGCTGCGTCGATCGTGCCCCAGCCGGTGGCCAGGTTGTAACCGGCGGTGGCGTTGAAGCCGGTCACGCCGGCGAAGCTGTTGTTGCCCGAGGTGACGCTCACGATGCCGGTGCGAGGAACCCCGGCCTTCTGGAGACCGCCCAGCAGGTACAGCGCCGGGTTGATCAGGCCGAGCCGGTGGCGGGCCTGCTGGTCGGCGAGAGCGACGATGCCGGACATGATCGGCGTGGCCTCGCTGGTTCCGCCGATGATGTACCAGCCGGGGTCGCTGACTCCTGGGGTTTCGATCCCCGCGAAGGACATGTACACCCAGGCGCCGCCGTTGACCGCCGCGGTCATCGAGATGTCCGGCGTGCCTCGGCTTTTACCGACCACTCCGGAGACGCCGGCCTGGTAGAACGGGCGGGAGAAGACAGCTGACGTGCCGCCGCCGCTGGTGCCGAAACCGTCGTTCCATACGACGTCGGGCGCGAGCCTGTTTCCGGCCTGGTCAAGGTCGAGCTGCGTGCCGCCGACGGCGGTCACCAGCGGATCGGTGGCCGGCCAGGAGCCCACCCGGTACGGGTACAGGGTCGAGCCGTCGGACTCGTCGTTGGTGGCTCCCTCATCACCCGATCCGGCGAGGACCGTCACGCCGTGCGCGGCGGCATCCTTGAACGCGTAGCGCAGGTCGAGCAGGCTGGAGAAGTTGCCGCTGCTGAAGCCGGGGAACGTGTTCTCGGTGGCGCCGAAGCTCTGCGAGATCACGTCGGCCTGGCCGGAATTGATGAGCGATTCCTCGGCCGCCATCATCTGCGGGAAGCCGGACGTGCCTTCTTCTTCCGCGACCGGGGTCTCGGCGAGGATGATCTTTGCGCCGGGCGCGATGGAGTGCGCGTACTCCACGTCGAGGCTGGTCTCCTCGGCCCAGCCGACCTGGGTCGCGTTGGTCGGGTCGAACGGCGGAATGCTCCCGAACTGGTCGATCTGCAGGTCGGGGTTGGGGAACCCGAACTGCGCGTCGAAGGTCCGCAGGTCGTTCTCGATGGTCGGCGAGCCGAACGCGTCCACGATCACGATGGTCTCGCCGGCGCCGGTGATCGCGCGGCCGGTGGCCGCGCCGCTGTACAGTCGGTTCAGGTCGTAGGCGACCCGGTACTGGACCGGCGTGTGACAGTTGATTCCGAAGTCCGCCTGGCACTGCGCGATGGTCTGCGGGGCCGGAAACTGCGTGGTTTTGACCATCGGACCGGTCACGTCGGGAATCGGGTGCACGGAAGACACGCGGGCCGCCGTGCTGGCGGAGGTGGCCGCGACATTGGCGGCGGGCCCGGCCATCGACAGCGCGGCCAGGCCGCCGACCGCCGCGGCCGGGAGAACGGTACGGGAGGCCATCCGGAGGAACGTTTACCGGCCGCGAGACGCGGCCCGGCCTGGGGGCGATGTGGCGCGGCGCGCCGACCTGCTGCTGAACACGGTTATCCCACTCCTTTAGAGGCTGCCTGGCGTCCGGGACCTGGTAAGTGCAGGACGCATGGCCGTGCGCGGGCCCAGCCCGGTCGACTGAAATTAATACCGCGCATCCAGACCGTTATGCCACAAGCCGACACAGAAGTCACCAGTTAATGCGGTAATTACGTTTAAATCCGTGCAACGGCGTTCCGTAATGTCGCATTAATATCGCACTAGACGCGAGTCCAAGCGAAACGCGATCGACCCAGTCGCGGGAACGACAGGGCCGTGGAACTATTCGGTCTTGTCAAACTGCGGGACCCGCGGGAATTATTCGACTTGATGAAAACAACGGGGCTCACGGGAATTATTCGATCCAATGAGGGCCGTGGGACTTGTGGAAATTAAAGGGATTTATGGGGACCACGAGGAGAACGGGACTCACTGAGAATTACGTCGTCAATGCAAAAGATGTTGCAGCCTTTTATCAGAGGGCCGATGCATTCCTGATAATGGCGGCCTGTAAAGAGGGTTAATCGGCCGGGATGTTAGCGGTGTTAGCAGCGTCTCGGCACACGTCGCAGCGTCGGAGGTTTCGGCACCAGCACGCGGGTAGCGTTCGCCCGTTCCCTGAGGTTCTTGTGTGTCCCAGGGGTCATCTGCATCCCGGGCGTCACACATCCTGGCGCCCGGCGGCAGGTTCTGGTGGTGGATCCAGGGTTTGGCGGTTCCGCGGCAGCCTCCGGCCTCGAACGGAGGGGATCATAAGGGGCTATCGCGTCCGGTGTGTCCAGTGTGATCCGCAGCAGCCGGTCCTCTGGAACATAGGTCCGCATATAACCGGCCTGATGCTCCATAGGTCCGGTTTTTTTTCGAGTCGGTGTCTGCGGATCCAGGCGTGCAGGTGATGGCCGGCCTGCGGGCGGGCCGCTGAAGAGCTCGGTCGGGAAACTTTGCGAGGGAGCCGGTGGGGAACTTGGGAAGGAGCCGGCGGGGAACTTGTGAGGGGCCGGCGGGGAACTTGTGAGGGGCCGGCGGGGGACTTGGGAGGGGGCCGGGGGGACTTGGGAGGGGGGCGGGGGGGACTTGTGAAGGGTTTGTTTCGAAAGTAGTCTTTCACGTATGTCTGACGAGTCGGCTGCTCCCGGCACACCAGGAAATCCGCTTAAGCTCACCGACCCGCGGATGATGCGGGCGCTGGCGCACCAGGCGCGGATCGCGATCTGGTCGCATCTCGGGCTGCACGGCCCGGCGACGGCAACCGAGTGCGCGGAGGTAGCCGGGCTCTCCCCGTCGGCGTGCAGCTACCATCTGCGGACGCTGGCCCGTTACGGGTTCGTCGAGGAGGACCTGGCGAGCGCCGCGGACGGGCGCGAGCGCCCGTGGCGGGCTCGCATGCTCTACTTCACCATGGAAGCCGACCCTGGTCAGCCGGCCGCCACGGGCGTCGCGAGCCGGTTTCTGGTGGAGAATCTGCGCGCGGCCGCTGAGGAGAACCGGGCGCGATACATCAATCGCCAGTCGGAATATCCGGCTGACTGGCAGGCGGCGTTGGGTGAAAACTTCAGCGTCGCGCACGTCACACCCGACGAGCTCTACCAGTTGCGGGAACGGCTGATTGAAGTCATGGCGCCGTACGTGCGGCTGGATCCGGAGGAGCGGCCACCTGGGGTGCTGCCGGTCCGGATCTTGCTGGATTTCTTTCCGTGGTTCGGACCGGAGGAAGCCCCGTGAGTGCCGCGGACAGGTCAGCGGCGCGGCCGTGGCGGTCGCTGGGGGCGCTGCGGTCCGGACCGCTGGCGGTGCGGAGCTTCCGGCTGCTGGCGGCAGGGCAGTTCACGTCGACGATCGGCGACTTCTGCTATGCGGTCGCGCTGCCCTGGCTGGTGCTGTCCACCCACGGCGGGGTGGTCCTGCTGGGGACCGTGCTGGCCTGCTACGGCGTGCCGCGCACGGTGCTGATACCGGTCGGCGGAGTCCTCGCGGACAAGGTGGGGCCGCGCACGCTCATGCTGGCGGCCGACGCGGCCCGCTGCGTGCTCGTCGCCGTGCTCGCGGTGCTGGCGGCCAGGCACCTGGTGTCGCTGGCCGCACTCGGGCCCATCGCCGCTTTGATCGGCGCCGGCGAGGGCCTGTTTCTCCCCGCCTCGTACGCGATCATGCCGTCGCTGCTCGACGGGGAACGGCTCACCGCGGGGAACGCCATCTCCACCGCGGCGGTGCAGGCCGGATCGCTGCTCGGCCCGGCCCTCGGCGGTGCCCTGGTCGCCGCCACCCACACGTCGACCGCGGCGTTCGCCGTCGACGCGGGGTCGTTCGCCGTGTCGGCACTGACCCTGTTGCTGATCCCGCGGCGGGCGGCGGCCGGGTCGGTAACCGGCGCGGACGCCGAAGTCTTGGCCCAGGCACAGGAAGGGACGGCGGACGCGGGGACGGCGCGGCCGGGGGCAGGGGGAATGGCTGGCGCGGATCAGGACGGAGTGCTCGCGCTGGTGAGGCGGTCACGGGTGCTGCAGGTGATCCTGGTCGTGGTGGTCGCGGCGAACCTGGCGGGCGGCGGGATGAGCGACGTCGCCCTGCCGGCGCTCGCGCACGACAGGTTCGGGGCGGCGGGCTATGGCGCGCTGCTCGTCTGCTTCGCCGCCGGAGCGGTGATCGGGACGCTCGCCGCGGCCCGGGCCGGCGGCCTGAGGAAACCGGCCATGTTCGCCTCGGCCGTGTTCTTCGTCGAGGCGGCCGCGATCGGCCTGACGCCTTATCTGGGCGGGGAGGCTGGAGCCGCGGCGGCGCTCTTTGCCTGCGGGGCCGCCAACGGGCTGGGCAACGTCATCTTCCTGACCCTGGTGCAGAAGTGGGTCTCCCCCGGTCTGCTCGGGCGCGTCATGGGAGCCATCATGCTGTGTGCGTTCGGCAGCTTCCCGCTGTCGGTGGCGATCTCCGGGGTGCTCGTGCGGCACCTCGGTCCTTCGCTGTTCTTCCCGGTGGCGGGCGGGCTGGTGGCGGCGGCCATGCTGGGTGGGCTGACGCAGCGGGAGTTCCGGGACTTCGGGTCTAGGGCGTCTTAGGGGCGCAGCGCCTCGATGATGGCGTCGGTGACCTCGGCGGTGTCCGCGGTGCCGCCGACATCGCGGGTGAGGTGCCCCGCCGCGGTGGCCGCTTCGATCGCCGCCTCGATCCGCCGGGCGTCGGTGTGCAGGCCAAGGTGATCCAGCATCAGCGCGCCGCTGCCGATGGCGCCGATCGGGTTACTGATACCGCGGCCGGCGATGTCGGGAGCGGAACCGTGCACGGGCTCGAACATGCTAGGGAAGCGACGCTCCGGGTTCAGGTTCGCGCTCGCGGCCAGGCCAAGGCTGCCCGCGATGGCCGAGCCCAGGTCGGACAGGATGTCGGCGTGCAGGTTCGAGGCCACCACCACCGACAGGTCCTCGGGATGCAGCACGAACTTCGCGCTCATCGCGTCGACCAGGACGCTTTCGGTGGCCACGTCGGGGTAGTCGAGCGCCACGCGGCGGAACGTCTCGTCCCACAAGACCATGCCGTACTGCTGCGCGTTCGACTTGGTGACGCTCGACACCTTCGGCACCGCGCGGGTCCGGGCCAGGTCGAAGGAGAACCGCATGATCCGCTCGCAGCCCTTCTCGGTGAACAGCGCCGACTGCACCGCGACCTCGTTGCCTGGACCGCGGGCGGACAGGTTACGGCCGCCGATCCCGGCGTACTCCCCCTCGCTGTTCTCCCGGACCACGACCCAGTCCAGTTCGGTCTCGTCGGCCTTGCGCAGCGGGCTGGTGATGCCGGGCAGGAACCTGACAGGCCGGACGTTGGCCCACTGGTCGAAGTTCTGGGTGATGTTGAGGCGCAGGCCCCACAGGCTGATGTGGTCAGGAACGTTGCGCCAGCCGACGGCGCCGAAGAAGATGGCGTCGAAGTCCGTCAAGACCTCCAGGCCGTCTTCGGCCATCATCCGGCCGGTCTTGTCGTAGTACTCAGAGCCCCACGGAAACTCTTCCCAGGCGAACGCGAACGCCCCGGCCGACTGCCCGGCGACGACGTCGAGGACCCGCTGGCCGGCCTCGACCACCTCCTGACCCACGCCGTCGGCCGGGATCTTCGCGATCTTGAAGGTCTGCGTTTGGTCGGGCATGCTTACCAGCCTAAGGACTGCGCTGGTGACGGCAAGGGCACGCACCGTTGGATGTTTCGCCGCGGGGGCGGAAGAGGCTGGCAGGAGTGATACCGGGCCCGTTCCGGAGAAAAAGAAGACGCACCGCTGGGGGCGGCTCAGAGGCCGGGACCGTTAGGCAGCAGCTGGTTTTAAAGCGGCACTTGACTCACGCAAATAGGCGGCCCACTGGGGGTCGCCGTCGTATTGTGCGCCCACTAGCCGCCAGTGGGCGCCGCGTGGTACCACTGGCGGCACCGCCAGGGTCCAGCCGAGTTCCTCGAGCAGCCGGTCCGCCTTGCGGTGGTTGCAGATGGTGCAGGAGGCGACGCAGTTTTCCCAGATGTGCTGACCGCTGCGGCTTCTCGGGATCACGTGATCGATCGTCTCGGCGCGGCCGCCGCAGTAGGCGCACTTGTAATTGTCCCGGCGCATCAGGGCGGCTCGGGTTAGCGGCACGCGATTGCGATACGGGATCCTGACGTAACGGCTCAGCCGGATCACCGAGGGCGTTTGCAGCGCCACCGTCGCCGCGTGCAGGACCGCACCCGCCGCGTCGTGGTGCACGACCTCAGCCTTGCCGCCGAGGACGAGGCACACCGCACGGCGAAGGCCGACTGTGGTCAGCGGTTCATACGTTACGTTGAGCAGCAAAACTCGCCGCACCGCACCTCCCGCTGGGGCCGATCCTCTATCTGGACTCCATGAGTTCTAGTGTGTCCTCTGGTACGCCGATCCGCCACTACCTAAAGCGTACATCTGGCGAAGACATAGAGTTCGCCCATGGAATTCAGTTACCCGCAGGCCCGTCGGCTGGACCTGACCGAAGATCTGTTCGGGCATCAGGTCAGCGATCCGTACCGCTGGCTGGAAGATACTTCCAGCGACGAGCGGGCCGAATGGCTGGCCTCGCAGGCGAGCCTGTTCGACGCCCAGCGCTCGGAGCTGGCCGGGCGGGAGGAGCTGGCCGAACGGGTTCGGGAACTGCTCAGCGTCGGCTACGAGGGGACTCCCGTCTGGCGGGGTGACCGGCGCTTCTTTACCCGGCGCGACCCGGGGGCCGAACACGGCGTGCTGTGCACCCAGCTGGGCGAAGGCCCGGTCGAGATCCTCGTCGACCCGATGGCGATCGACCCGTCCGGGCTGACCACGCTGGACTCCTGGCAGCCGGATAAGGAGGGACGGCTGGTCGCCTACCAGCTGTCTGAAGGCGGCGACGAGGAATCCCTGCTGCGGGTGATGGATGCCGCCACCGGGACCCTGGTCGACGGGCCGATCGACCGCTGCCGGTACTCCAACGTCGCGTGGCTGCCGGGCGGCAAGGCCTTCTATTACACCCGCAGGCTGCCGCCGTCAGCGGTGCCGGACGGGGAAAGCCAGTACCACCGGCGGGTCTACCTGCATCAGCTCGGCACGCCCGCCGACTCCGACGTGCTCATCTTCGGCACCGACCGGGACAAGACCGACTACTACTCCGTCTCGGTCAGCCGGGACGGGCGGTGGCTGACCATCTCCGCGTCGCGGGGCACCGCGCCGCGCAACGACCTATGGCTGGCCGACCTGTTCGAGTCCGACCCGGCGTCGCCCGAGCTGCGCGTGGTGCAGGAGGGTCTCGATGCGCAGACCGGGGTCCGGGTGGGCCGCGACGGACGGCTGTACATCTTCACCGACGCCGGCGCGCCACGCGGCCGGATCGCGATAGCCGATCCCGTCGACGTGGGCGGCCCGGCGACCTGGCGGGACCTGATCCTCCAGGATCCGG
>Ga0302325_10019737_pt1 | contig 14161 bp, 10 predicted proteins | sample Palsa_T0_2_FD_201948 | JGI IMG/M metagenome (GOLD analysis project Ga0302325, IMG submission 201948) | Peat permafrost microbial communities from Stordalen Mire near Abisko, Sweden - Palsa_T0_2 | ecosystem: Environmental > Terrestrial > Soil > Palsa > Peat permafrost | place: Sweden: Abisko... | reverse complement strand
CGGCTCGTATCACGCGCCGGCCGTCGTCACCGCAATCGGGCGTCTGCACAAGAATCAGGTCTTCGCGCCCGTGCCGCCGCGCAATCGTCGCCCCGGCTCGCCTGCGGCACGTGCGGTCGGCGGGCCACCTGGGGAACCGCCGGCGGAGCGCATATCGGTTCCGACGTTGATGCTGAAATGGCTCTTCTTCGTTGAGGCACTCGGCCTCGCGACGACGACGATCTTCGGCGTCTGGATCGGGTTGACGCACGCCAAACGCAAGCGCACCGTCGTTGCGCTCCTCGTGGCTGGGGCGGTGCTTCCGCTGGTGTTGATCGGGCTCGGCCGCGCCAACGGGTAATGCGAGACGCCGCAGCGGTGCTTCGGCCGCTCACGGTTTCACAGGCAACGCAATCGCCTTGACGCTCGGGCCGCTGGCGGCTACACTGTGACAGCCGACCCGCTTGAAGAAAGGAGCGCGCAAAATGGAGATTTTTGACGCTCGGGCGCGATGCCCGCGTTGTTCGCCGCGCTCTGTCAGGCGCCCATCGATCGCAACGATCGCTCCCTGACGGCCTAACGCGGCTCGTCACGCGGGATTTCGCGTCCTTCCACGCTGCCCTATCTTGCACGTGTCAGAGAGGACCGAAGTCTTGTTTCCTGTTGCCATCGCGCGGCTCGTCAGGCCGCCGCTTCAGATCGCGCGGGTTGAAAGCCAAGAGCGCGACGCCTATGCCGTCTTCCTGTTTCGTGAAGATGGCACCCAACTCAACCTAGACGCCCGTTTAGCCGGAGCGTTACGTCATGCGGCTCGCGAATCCAGCGACCTTCCCGCCGTAGGCGACTACGTCGCGCTTGAGCTTGCCGAAGGCTACTCCACATCGATCGTCCGCGCCGTTTTGCCACGCCGTAACCTCTTCACGCGTCGCTCCGTGGGGGGAATTTCGGCATTGCAGCCGATCGCAGCCAACCTCGACACGCTCTTCATCGTCGTCGCATGTAATCGTGATTTCAACCTGCGCCGGATCGAAAGATATCTGGCCGGCGCGGAACGCTGCGACGTTTCGGCGGCTATTGTCTTGACGAAGATCGATCTTGCGGCCGATGTCGAAGGCTACGTAAACGCAGCGACGAGCGTCGCAAGCGGTCGTCCCGTCATCGCAATCTGCGCCCTCGACGGCATCGGACTCGATGCCTTCGACCCTTACCGCGGGCCGGAGCGAACGCTGGCCTTCGTGGGATCGAGCGGCGCCGGTAAATCGACGTTACTCAACAAGCTGCTGGGCGAGGACGTGCTCGATGTCGCTGCTGCGCGCGAGGGCGACGATCGTGGCCGGCACACGACGACACGACGCCAGATGCTCCGCCTAGCCGACGGCACGTCGATCGTCGACACGCCGGGGATGCGGGAATTCGGCCTGGCAGCCGGGGACGAGGCGGTCAGCGCCACGTTCGACGATATCGCGACGCTCGCCGCGGAGTGCCGATTTCGTGATTGTCACCACGAAAGCGAACCCGGCTGCGCGGTCGTGGCACAGCTCGATGCCGATCGGCTCTCGAGTTGGCGTAAGCTCTCGCGTGAGGCGCTCTTTGAAGCGAGCAAGAGCGACAAGGCAATCCGCGATGCCGAGCGGCGCCGCTGGAAGGCGCTGTCCAAATCCGCGCGCGCCTTCGACAAGCGCCGGCCCCCTCAGTAGGGCTGAGGATGATGGCGCCGCCGACCATGCCTCGAACCCGTTCGACGTTAAAGGTTGCCACGCAGATGGCTATACCCACGAATCACCTCGGCTTTGTTGTGGTACGTCGGCTCCTTGCGACACTGGAAGACCGATTGTCCGCCGATGGTTCCGGAAACGGGAATGGCAAAGTTGTTGGTCTAGCCCCAACGGGATTCGAGGCGTTGGCGCGTTCTAACGGGACTTACTCGGGACGAGCAAAGATCGATTTGACGATGATGAGCGCTTACGACCCACTCTGCCGGATCGTATACGCAGCTAGTGCCGGCGCCGGACGACCGCCTCCGCGATGAAGAACAGCCATAGTGACCATATGAGCAGCGGTCCTAGCCAACTTTTGACGGTGCCATCCGGGACCAGTAGGTCGACGACCGCAAGCCCAAAGAACACCGCCGTCGCGACAGCCATGAAACGCCGAAGGCTCGCGGCGGCCGCAAGCTGCAAAGTCTTCTCGACGTCAAGCGTGGGTGCTCGAGTGTCGGCTACGATTCTTGCCTGCACGCCGGCGCCGCCGGCGGCGGCGAGGAGCGACCCTGCGGTAACGGCGCAATCATGGGCTACCGTTGCCTGGGTGCTCGCTGAGTTCAACTCGGCAAGCAACACGCCTGGGACCCGTTGCAGCGCTCGGATCGCCTGCGCGATGGTTGGCGCGGGCAGGCTCGCATCGATCTGCAGCGTCGTACGGGTTAGCAAGTCAATGCCGACAGCGGGCGACGCAGTGAAGGTCACGGCGACGGCGCTTCGAGGCCGCTTGCAGACGGTGCCGGTACAGCGTGGATCATCGAACGAAGCGGTCGTGAGCTGAACTCTCATCTTGCGGCGAAGTAAATCGTGGATACATGTACCCGGCGCTCCAATATGGCGTGACTCCATAGTGACCGTAGTACGGCCCCCACGACTCCTGTGTGGGTGCTGGGATGATGCTGGGATCGTAGACCGGCGATCCTACGATAAGCTCCAGCGTAACGTTCACGTGTACTTCGCCGTTAGCGACGCTCGTTATAGCATCTACTGGAAGAAGGAAGTGTCGCTCTCCCAGCCCGAGAAAACCGCCCGCTCGGATTTGGACCATGCGAACCTTTCGCTCTGTTTGGTCGATGAAAAGATTTTCTACGTGACCGATGTCCGTGCCGTGCCGATCCACAACTTTGCGATTGCGAATGTCCTGGCGCTCCTCTGCAAGAACGAGATCCGTATCGCTCAACCTTGCAAGTTCGGAATCGTGTAGCGTCTGCTGTTTCATCGTTCCTCGTTTCGACCTTTCGTCGATCGGTTTCTGCGACTAGCGCGGTCGCGACCTGGCGGTACTCGCGACCTGCGCGGAGCGGCAGAATCTTAGTGTACCGCACTCTGCGGCGCCGCGGTATAGTTAAATTCATGGAAGGCGGTCGACTGCGCTCGAGGCTCCAAAGACCGGTCGCTGATGATGGATTCAAGTGCTTCGCAAACGGGTACGCTCGAATAGTCGATATCAGGTCGAACTGCTCGCCCAAAGGTCAGCTATGTCGCAATCCAAACAAGACGATTACCCTGTGGAACGGTCGGTACCATAGTTGCCTCGATTAGCGAAGGTAAAGCCCTGGCATGGGGTCGTAGCGGCCGTTGCGATCCTAGCGGTCTTCGCGCTGCTTTCTATGGCGTTGGGTTCGCGCGTCATTATCTTCAATCACGTCGGCGTAGCGAGCCGTGCACCGAAATGAGAACGTCGGGATGGGGTTACGCGCACAGAAGACACTCGACCCAGTTGAAAGCACGGCCCACGGTGATGCGCAGCGTCTGGTGTATCTCGCAACTTCGGTCTCGGCGCTGGGCGGAATGCTTTTCGGTTACGACATCGGCGTCATCTCCGGTGCCATCCTGTTCGTCAAGAAGGATTTCTCTCTGTCTGCCGGCCCGGAGGAAATCGTCGTCAGTTCGGTTCTGCTCGGATCGCTTGCCGGCGCAGTGGCCGGAGGAGTGCTCGCCGATCGGCTCGGACGCCGCAACTTATTGATCGTAGCCGCCATGGTCTTCGGCTTTGGCGCCATCGGAGCGGCGCTCGCGCCGGGGACGGGGTGGCTCGTTGCGGCCCGGGTCGTTGCCGGTGCGGCCATCGGCATCGCTTCGTTCGTTGCGCCGCTGTACATTTCCGAGATCGCGCCGGTTGCCATTCGTGGAAAACTCGTCTCGGTCAATCAAGTCGCCCTTACCAGCGGCATTGTGATTTCCTACGGTATCGACTACGCCTTTGCCGGGGCACAGGCGTGGCGCTGGATGTTTGCGTTGGCGGTGATACCGGCGGCCGCATTCGGTATTGGGCTCCTGTTCATACCTGATAGTCCACGCTGGCTCGTCGCCCGGGATCGCATCGCCGACGCGCAGGCCGTGCTGAAACGGATTCGAGTTCCGAACGAGGTGCGAAGCGAGCTCAGCTCGATTCGGCAGAGCGTCGGGCAGCAGAAAGCGGCCTGGTCCGAACTGCTTAGCCCCCTCGTGCGGCCGGCAATGATCGTAGGGGTCGGGCTTGCCGTCGCACAACAAATCACCGGCATCAACACGGTGATCTATTACGCCCCGACCATTCTCAAATTCGCCGGTTTCTCTTCCGCACCTGGAGCGATTTTGGCCAGCGTCGGTGTCGGATGCGTCAACGTCACGTTGACGCTTGTGGCTATGCAGCTGATCGACCGCGTAGGGCGGCGCCCGCTCTTGCTCGTCAGTCTTGCGGGGATGACTTTGAGCCTTCTCACATTGGGGTTCGCGTTTTCGCTTCCGCAACTATCGGCGAGCCTCGGATGGATCGCGGTGGTCGGCCTCATGGTCTACGTCGGTTCGTTCGCGGTGGGACTAGGCCCGGTTTTTTGGCTCGTGCTGTCGGAGATTTATCCGCTGCAGATTCGAGGCCGGGCCATGAGCGTCGGAACGGTCGCCAATTGGGGCGCCAACTTGATCGTGGCGCTATCGTTCCTAACGCTCACGCAAGTCCTGGGTAAACCCGCCACCTTCTACCTGTACGGCGTCGTCAGCATCGCGGCGTGGCTTTTTGCATTTTTCCTGGTACCCGAAACCAAGGGACGAACTTTAGAAGAGATTGAAGCGCACTGGCGTGCCGGAAGGAATTCACGCGAGTCGATCGTGTCGGCCCGCGGCTGATCGGATCCCTTGCCATGACCTGTCCTACAACGTTAGCCTCGGCCCGGAACCCGTGAGTGCCTCGCGCTGGACGTTTGCAGGGGCCGGATCCGACCTCGACCTCGTCTCCAACGGCGCTAGAGGCTTCCGGCGTTGCGCAGCATGCCGCCGTCGATGAAGAACGTGCTGCCCGTTACGTAGGCCGCCGCGTCGGACGCGAGGTACACGGCCAGCTGAGCGACCTCGTCGGGCGTGCCCCATCGCCGCATCGGAATCTCGGCCATGAGCTGCGCCTCGGCCGCTGCGTCGCCTTCCTCGGCCGCGTCGATGGGCGTGCGGATGGCTCCCGGCCCGATGTTGTTCACGCCGATCTTATAAGGCGCGAGTTCGACGGCGATCGTCCGCATCAGCATGCGCAGTCCGCCCTTCGAGGCGGAATAAGGCGCATTGAGGACGAGCGGCAGATCCTCGTGGATCGAGGAGATGTTGACGATGCGCCCACCCTGGCCTTGCTTGATCATCTGCTTCGCTGCGGCTTGAGAGCAGAGAAACGGTCCGGTCAGATTCACCGCTATGATCTTCTGCCATTCGTCGAGCGGGTAGTCGAGGAAGGCGAGCTTCTTTTCGATGCCGGCGTCGTTCACGAGCACGTCGAGACGACCGAACCTCTCGACGGTACCTGCGACCAGACGTGCGACGTCGGCGGGCTGCGAAACGTCGGCCTCGATTCCGAGCGAAGTGCCTCCCGCTGCGATGATCTTCCCGAGCGTGTCGTCCGCGGTCGACGCGCCGCCGACGTAGTCGACGACGACGGACGCTCCGGCCTTCGCAAATGCCACGGCGATGGCCTGACCGATGCCGGTGGCCGAACCGGTGACGATGGCCACCTTGCCGGTTAGTTTCATGTGCTCTTCCCTCGCAGTTCGGAGTTCGTGTTCGGGGCGTGCACCCGCGCAGTCACGCGGGAGTGCCTTTGAGCGAAGCTGCCCCGAGTCGGTCGAGCAGGTGCTCTCCGACGCGTATCGCATTGGCCATCACGGTGAGCCCGGGGTTCACGGCGCCAATGCACGGCATGAAGCTCGCGTCGACGACGTAGAGATTGTCCAGTTCGTGTGCCTTGCAGTTCAGATCGAGGACGGAAAGGGTCGGATCGGTTCCGAACCGCGCGGTTCCCGCCTGATGAGCGACTCCGGCGATTCCGACGTCGCTCTTCATGTACAGGGTCCGCGGAATGAGGATGCCTTGGTGCATGCCGACCTTGCCGGTCATCGCCTTGAGGTGGTCGTAAAGCATCTGCTTCGGTACGTCGTTGGTCGGCGTGTACGAGAGGCGAATGCTGCCGTCGCGCTCGAGCGTGACGCGGTTGTCGGCGAGCGGCAGGTCTTCGGTCGTGAGCCAGAAATCGACGGCGTGCTCGGCGAGTTTGTCGAGCGCCCATTCGGGCGCGATCGCAGTCAGGTGCGGTTTTTCGCCTCGATACATCTCGCCCTGGGTCTTGCCGACCATTTGGATATTGCCAAGCGGAAAATCCACCTCGTCGGCGCCGAAATAGAAGTCGTTGAGGCCGAGCGTCTTCTGATATTGGGTGGGATTGGGTTCGCGCGAAATCGCGAGCACGGCCTGACTATTGTGGAAGACGTAGTTGCGTCCGACCTGCTCCGAACCGTTCGCGAGTCCGTTCGGATGCCGGTCGGTGGCCGACGCGAGCAGCAGCTTCGCCGTGTTAGCCGCCCCGCACGAAACGACGACCACGTCGGCCGAGAACTTCGCGGGCTCTCCGCCGCGGTCGACCGTCACGCCGGTCACGGCCGTGCCCGCGTCGTTCGTGAGCAGCCGCTCCGCGCGAGCGCCCGTCATGAGCGTCAGGTTCCTGTGCGCCAGCGCCGGACGTACCGCGATGACGTCGGCATCCGACTTCGCCAACACCGCGCACGGAAAGCCGTCGCAGTTGATGCAGCGCACGCACGGGCTGAACGGCATGTTCGACTCGTCGAGCAGGATGCCGCACGGCGAGTGAAACGGACGAAATCCCGCCCGAGCGAGATCGTCGCTCAACTGCTGGATCCGCGGCTCGTGCGACACGGGCGGCCGCGGGTACGGCGCGCTCGCGGGTGGTTCAGTCGGATCTTCCCCGCGTGCACCGTGCACCTGATAGAGCTGCTCCGCGCGCGTGTAGAACGGCTCGAACTCGTCGTACGACATGGGCCACGCCGGCGAGGTGCCGTCGTGATGGCGCAGCACGCCAAAGTCTTCTTTGCGCAGCCGGTAGAGCGCCGCGCCGTACATCTTGGTCGCGCCGCCGACGAAGTAGTGGGACTGCGGCTGGAACGACTTGCCGCTTTTGTCGGTCCAGGAGTCATTCGAAACGTAACGATTGTCGACGAAGACCGAGGTGACATCCCAGTTCTTCGGTTCGCGCGTGAGCCAGCCCCCGCGTTCCAGGAGCAGGATGCGCTTGCCGCTCGGCGCGAGGCGGTGGGCGAGCGTCCCGCCGCCAGCCCCCGAGCCGATGATGATGACGTCATAGTGATCGGTCACGGGTGCCCCTCGGTCATTTGACGATGGCAAACGCCACTGCCGCAACGGCGCACGCGACCCGATCGCTGCGCCGTCCATCCGTGGAAGGGTAATACCCTGAAGTTGCAGCGGACCCACGCCGAACGCGGCGATTCGCAGAAGTTGAGAACGAGGGGTAGCAGCGCTGAGGTGCCCAACAGCGTCCCGAGGGAAGCGCCGGCGAGAGATCACCCGCGGGGTTGGTTAGCACGGCGCTGATTGTGGGAACAACGACGAGCGCCAGGCCTTGCAGCACCGCGCCCGCCTAGAAAGGCGGATTGATCTGAAGTCACGGACGAGAAAACAATGTCACTCGAAGTAAAGGTAGGGCCGCCGCAGCTCGCAATCCACCAGGGCTATACCATGCTCCTGAGCGAGCTGAACGGTCAGATCGACTTCCCGAGCGACAAGGGCCTCTACTTTCTTGATACCCGCATGATCAGCAGCTGGGCCGTGTTTGCGGACGGCGTGTCATGGGAGCTGCTCAACGGCGGCACGCCTTCGTCCGTTCTCGCGTGCAGTTTTCTGACCAACGACGCGATCGTTACCGGAGAAGGCCCGATCGCGGCTCGCACGCTCGGCCTGATGGTCACCCGGCACATCGGCGCTGGTTTGCACGAGGATCTCGATGTAACGAACTACACGATGACGAAAATCCGATTCAACCTGGAAGTCGCGCTGCGTAGCGATTTTGCCGATATTTTCGAGGTCAAGTCCGGCCGCATCGTGCGACGCGGCCACATCACCACCAGTTGGGTGGACAAGCAGCAGTGCCTCACGACTGCCTATCATAACGAACATTTTTCTCGCGCGGTAGCGGTTACCGCTCGCGACAACGATTCGCCGGCTATCTACGCGAACGGACGAATCAGTTTCGACGTCGAGTTGGTACCCGGAGGAACCTGGCATACCTGCCTTACCTACGATCTCACCGACGGCAAGCAAGAGTATGCTGCGCCGGACGAATGCAGTAGGAATAACGGCAAACCAAAGCATCGCAAAGACGTCGTCGACTGGCAGAGCGACGTACTCAAGGTCGAGAGCAGCAACGAGAAGTTCGCGCTCCTGTTCCGCGCGGCGACCGATGAGATGAAAGCGTTGCGCTTGCCGATTGCGGGCTCGAGGCCCCTCGCGCACGTGCCGGCCGCCGGGCTGCCTTGGTTCCTCGCGCTGTTCGGCCGCGACAGCCTGATCGCGTCGCTGCAGACTGCTCTGGTCTATCCCGAGTTCGCGCGGGCGACGCTCGACGTCCTCGGTTCCCTGCAAGCCACCGAGTGCGACGACTTCCGCGACGCCGAGCCCGGGAAGATCTTACACGAGCTCCGCCGGGGCGAACTCGCCGCGCTCAAGTTGATTCCCCAAACTCCCTACTACGGCTCTGCCGACGTGACGCCGCTCTATCTGATCACGCTTCATTCTGCTTGGTGCACCAGCGGCGACCGGGACCTGCTCGAGCGCCACCTTCCAACTGCCGAGCGGTGCCTGGACTGGATCGACAATTACGGCGACCGCGATGGAGACGGCTTCCAAGAATACGCTACCCGATCGTCCGCCGGGCTCGCGAACCAGAGTTGGAAAGATTCGGGCCTTGCGCTGGTCTACCCCGATGGGTCGCTGGTGAAGGGGCCTACGGCGACGTGCGAGATGCAGGGCTATGTCTATGCCGCTTGGCTTGGAATGGCGGAAATTTACGATGCGCTTCATAACGCTGCGCCAGCGGAGCGACTGCGGGCAAAAGCGGCGACGCTTCAAGCGAGATTCAACGAGGCGTTCTGGGACGAGGAAACGGGCTTCTACGCTTTCGCCCTCGACGGCGCCAAGAAAAAAGTCCTGAGCGTCGCGTCCAATCCCGGCCACTGCCTTTGGTCCGGCATCGTACCGCCCGAGCGAGCCGGCCGCGTGGTCGCGCGGCTCCTGCAGCCCGACATGTGGTCTGGTTGGGGGATACGCACGCTCTCGGCCAAGCACCCCGCGTACAATCCGTACTCATACCAACGGGGAGCCATCTGGCCACACGACAACGGTCTGATCGCTCAGGGCTTTAAGCGTTATGGCTATGCGGAGGAGGCCGCCCGAATCGCGCACGACGTTTGGACGGCCGGAGGATTCTTCACGCTTAACCGATTACCGGAGCTTTACGCCGGGCTGCAACGCGACGCTGCCGGCTTCCCCGTCCAGTATCTCGGCGCCAACGTCCCGCAGGCGTGGGCCGCGGGGTCTGTCTTTTCGTTAACGTACGCTCTTCTCGGTTTGCAAGCCGACGCACCCAACGGGATGCTTTACGTCGATCCTTACCTGCCGCCGTGGCTCGGCGATGTGACGCTAAGGGATTTGCGCGTAGCTGAGAAGACGTTCGATATCAGATTTTGGAGTACGGGGAGCGAAACTCAGTTCGAGGTCTTGCGCGGAGACCCGGCGTCCATAAAGTGCCGTAAGGGTGTATCGGGATATCTAGCTCCGGCATAAGGGTGACCGGGGGTGCGGAGGCAGATGTAATGGCCGCGGGAATCGACGCGCAGTTCGGACGCTATGCCGCCGCCGCTCAGAGGCGATGCTTATCGGATTAGCTTCGGGTCGCCGTGGGTACCACATAATTGCGCGAAGCGCTTCGATGGAGGGCGCGATGAATAGCATTATCATACGCACGACGGCTGCAGCGTTTGCTCTCGCTTTGACGGGCTTCCTCGGAGCTTCGGCTTCCGCGGACTTCCTCTCCGCTGTGCGAAATTTCGGGCACGATGTCGTCCATGTCGCAAGCGACGGTACGAAGTGGGTTGTACACTCCGCGCAAGACGGGACTGCCACGTTGACGCACGATGCAAGAGATGGAACCAAGGACGTCGTACGCGTGGCGAAGGATGGGTCGGCCGACGTAGCGCACTTCACAAAGAACGGTACGCGTGAGGTTTCGCGCATGGCGGTCCATAGCTGGAACGACGTCGAAAACGGGGTAAAACGAATCGACAAGGCGCACAAGTAGCGCGCCCTCACCGCTAGGCCCACTGCGGCGACTTCTGCCTCTCGCCTTCGTCGAGCGAGGCGGCGATCATCGCGTGCGGCTGGGCCACTTCGAGCTGAGCCAGAGTACCTTCAACGTCGCAGCTGCGCTCGTGATTGGTGCGGGCGGCGGATTTGGGGCCGTTGGATTTCGCAGGCTGATCGACTTCATCAATTGGTTAGCGGTCCGTGGCCTCGCCGGAAGCTTGAGCGCACACCTCGGCGCCGCCTCCATCATCGTTCCGCTAGTCCTTGGCGGAGCGGTGGTTGCAGCGCTCGTTACTCGTTTCGCTCCGGAGGCGCAGGGACACGGAGTTCCCGAGGTCATGGCGGCAGTAGCGCTGTACGGCGGAATCATTAGTCCGCGGGTGATCTTGATCAAGACTTTGGCCTCCGGGATTTCGATTGGGGTCGGCGGCAGCTGCGGCCGCGAGGGTCCCATCGTTCAAATCGGGTCCGCGATCGGATCGCTCGTAGGTCAGTGGTTCGGGGCGCCGGCTGCGATCTTGCGCACGCTCGTAGCCTGCGGGGCGGCGGCAGGGATCTCGGCAACATTCAATGCGCCGATCGGCGGCGTGTTTTTTGCGAGCGAAATCATTCTCGGTGAGTTTGCCCCGCGTTCGTTTGCGGCGATCGTCGTCGCAAGCGTCGTCGCGGCAGTCATCGGCCGGGCGTATCTAGGAAATCGGCCTTCGTTCGATGCGAGCGCGTTCACGCTCGTCTCGCCACGCGAATTGTGGCTCTACGCGGCACTCGGTATTCTCTGTGCGCTGTGGGCGGGGTTTTTCGTGCGGGGCCTCTATTGGGTCGAAGATCGTTTCGATGCCTTGCGGATTCACGCGATCGCAAAGGCAGCAATCGGTTTCGGAATCGTCGGCATCATCGGTATGGCGTTTCCCCAAGTGCTCGGTGTGGGTTACGACCGAATGCAGCAAGTCTTCGACGAGCACGTGCCGGCAACTCATGCGCTCGCTCTTGCGGTGCTTAAGCCGCTCGCGACTTGGTTTACGATCGGAAGCGGCGGGAGCGGCGGCATCTTCTCACCGTCCCTCTTCTCCGGTGCGATGCTGGGCGACGCGTTCGGTCGGGTCGTGCACGATACTTTTCCCTTGTGGACCGGACCCGCGGCCGCATATGGTTTGGTGGCGATGGCCGCCGTGTTCGCCGCAGCCGCGGAAGCGCCGATTACTTCGATCGTCATCGTCTTCGAAATGTCAAACGACTACACGATCATTTTGCCTTTGATGATTTGCACGGTGGTCGCTTCGCTGCTCGGGCGGCGACTGATCGGTGGGACGGTATACGAACTGAAGCTGGCGCGGCGTGGCATCGACTGGGCGCGCGCGAGACATCCTGGCGACCTTCGGCTCGTTCGCGTGTCGAGCGTGATGCGAACCCCGGCCGTCGTTGCGAACGTCGATGATCGCATCGAGCAGGTTGCCCAAAGTCTGCACGGCTCCGACGAATTGGTCGTACCTGTCGTCGAGGAGGGGCGGCTGACCGGCGTCGCATCCGCAGCAGACATAGCGGTTGCGGTCGCGACCGGCAAGGGGTTGCGGCCGATCTCGGAGATTTCCAAGCCGGTAGCGGAAACGTTGCCCGTCGACGCTACGCTCGAACAGGCAGCCGCGCTGCTTGCCGAGCCGGAGACGCCGCTTCTCCCCGTGCTCGGGAAGGATGGACAGTTGCTAGGAGTCATCACGCGACGCGACGTCTTGAACGCGTATCGCAGTTCGATCGAATTCCTCACCGAGCGCGTTAGCACGAAGCAGCCCGCGCAGGTCGCACCTGACTAGGAGATTGCGGTCTCAAGAGATTCGCTCTTGCACGGTCGATAAATGAGATAATCCAAGAACGTGTCCGACCTAGTGCACGGAGAGGTTTCGCCCGTAATGGCTCACGGCCGCCCCTTTCGACGCCAACGTCGAATGTACGGTCCGGGTTGGGCCATCGCCGAGGGCGCGCGGGCGATGCGGCGAAGGCGACGCCATGGTAGTGTTCTGCCGGGTCGTTGCCGTTGGCCTAATCGCGGGGGCGATTGCCGGGCTGCTGCTGGGGCCACCGTTTCTGAGTCATCGCGATAATCCGACGATCGTGCTCCACGGCGGCGTGCACGTGGTCGCTACGCTTCCTTCGGCGACGAAGACTGCGCGCGTGGGCGACGTCGTCGATCTGCGCGGCACGTCGGTTGCCGAGCGCTATCGCATCTTTCTGCCGACGCTCGCTTCCGGCTGGTTTCTACCGATCGAGCGACAGGGCCAGACCCGACGCGTCTTCGTTCCGGCTGCGCCTCCGAAGCCATGGAGCAGCGACTCGTTATTCTTATTGTCCGGCGTGCTCGAGCTACTCGTCGCACTGTGCGGTGCAATCATCCTGTGGCGACGTCCGAGTGTCTTGGCGGTGTTGTTCGGTCTGTTTTGTGCGGAGTCCATACCGACCGAGCCGGTCATCTTTGGGATCACGCCCTTCCCGGACGGCGTGCTCAACATATTCGGCCCTGCGTGGTTCGCACTAACGAACGATATCGGGCTCTTCGCGCTGCTTCCGTTCGTCATGCGGTTTCCCGCGCCACCACGCTCACGCGCTGGCATCGTCGTGATGCGCGCCGCGGACGCGGCGCTCGCGCTGGCAGTGGTTTCTTACGTCGTGCGCGACGCCGCCGTCTATCCGGGCGATTACGGCGACCCGTGGTGGGTCGACGTCGTTCCCGCGGTCGCTGCGATCGTCGCACTCGTGGTAATGACGATCGTGCGGTTCGCGCGCTCCAGCGGCTTCGATCGCCGCCGCCTCGGCTGGGTGCTCGCGGGTACCTGCGTGAGTGGCGCGTCGCTTGCGATAGGCTTTTCGTCCGCAAGCAACGCGGGGCCGATCACCTATCCGGAGTGGGTCGATCCCGCAACCACTCTCTCGGATACGCTCCTTCCGCTGGCGCTCGCGTATGCCATTCTCCGCCACCGCGTGCTGGATCTCGGCTTCGTTCTGAACCGAACCCTTATTTATGCGCTCATCACATTGGCGCTGGTGGTGGTCGTCAGCTTCATCGATTGGTTGAGCTCGCGCTTTATTCTTGGCGGGCGCTTCTCGCTCGAGCTTGAAGCGATCGTGGCAGTTGCCTTCGGCGTCGCGTTGAATTGGATGCACCGGCGGGTGGATACTTTCGTCGATCGTGTCTTCTTTTGGGAACGCCACCAGGCGGAACGCCGTCTCGAGGAACGCATGCACGCGCTGGACTATGCAAAGCACAGCGCTACCGTCGACGAAACGCTCGTCGACGAGACGGTCGCGATTTTGCGGCTTACTTCGGCCGCCGTCTATCGCCGTGACGCCGACGGCACGTACGCGTGCGCGGCGAAATGGGCCTGGCCGCAGGCCGCCCCGTTCGAAGAGGACGATTTGCTGGTGCGCACGTTGCGGGCGCGAGAGGCGACGGTGCGGCTGCAGGAAAGCGGGATCGCCGACGCCCGCTTTCCGAGTGGCGAGGCGCGCCCCGAGATCGCGATTCCGCTCGCGATCCGTCACGACTTGAGAGGATTCGTCCTGTACGGTCATCGCAGCGGTGACGTCGCGCTCGATCCCGAGGAACGCCGACTGCTCGAAGCGGCCGCGCGACAGGCCGCGATCGCTTACGACGCGATCGAAGCAGACGCATACCGCCGCGAAGCGCTCTCGATGCGCCCGCTAAGCGCGGCCGAAATTGCGCCTGATCTGACCCAGCGGTTGCTGGACGGCGGGTGAGGTTATCTCGGCCTCCTGGCGTCCGCGTTAGACAGGGTTCCGATTTT
>Ga0302325_10019736_pt1 | contig 14161 bp, 10 predicted proteins | sample Palsa_T0_2_FD_201948 | JGI IMG/M metagenome (GOLD analysis project Ga0302325, IMG submission 201948) | Peat permafrost microbial communities from Stordalen Mire near Abisko, Sweden - Palsa_T0_2 | ecosystem: Environmental > Terrestrial > Soil > Palsa > Peat permafrost | place: Sweden: Abisko... | reverse complement strand
GGAGCGGCGACGCCGATGTTCACCCCGACCATGCCGGCCTCGACGTCGTGGCGGTAGCGCCGGACCGCGGCGGCGGACTCGGTGAAGATCGAGGTTCCGTTTCCGTACGGGCTCGCGTTGACGATCTCGATCGCTTCGGCGAGGTCGGCGGCGGCGATGATCGCCAGCACGGGCCCGAACACCTCGTGGGCGAGGACGTCCATTCCCCGGCGCACTCCGGTGAGGATCGTCGGTCCGACGAACGCGCCCGGATCGTCGCTGCGGCGCCGGCCGTCGAGGGCGAGCTCCGCGCCCTCGGCGAGTGCCGCCTCGATCGCGCGTTCGATCCGTGCGCGCGCCTGGCAGGAGATCACCGGCCCCACCGCGACATCGGGATCGAGTCCGTCGCCGACCCGCAGCTGCGCGGTGGCGGCGACGAGTGGCGGCAGGAGCGCCGCGCCGGCGTCTGCGACTGTGACGAGCACCGATCCGGCCATGCAGCGTTGCCCGGCCGCGCCGAACGCACTGGTGATGATTCCCTCCACGGTGCGGTCGATCACCGCGTCGGGCATGACCACCATGTGGTTCTTGGCGCCGCCCAGAGCCTGCACGCGCTTGCCGTGGGCCGCCGCGGTGGCATAGACGTGCCGGGCGACCGGGGCCGAGCCGACGAACGAGACGGCGTCGATGCCCGGTGACTCGAGGATCGCGTTGGCCACCTCGGCATCGCCGTTGACGAGGTTGACCACGCCCGGCGGGAGCCCGAGCTGGTCGATGATCTCGAACACACGGTTCTGGGTCAGGGGCACCTGTTCTGAGGGCTTGAGCACGAACGTGTTGCCCGTCGCGACCGCGAAGGGCAAGAACCAGAACGGGACCATGGCCGGAAAGTTGAACGGCACGATCGCGGCGCACACGCCCACGGGCTGGCGGATCGTCTCGCAGTCGACGTTTGTCGCCACGTTCTCCAGCACCCGTCCCTGCATCGTCGTGGGCACTGCGGTGGCGGCCTGCACCATCTCGATCATCCGGTCCACCTCGGCGCCGGCGTCGGCCAGCGTCTTGCCCATCTCGAGCACCACGAGCCGAGCCAGCTCGTCGCGTTCATCGACCAGCGCCTGGCGCAGCGAGAACAGCCACCGCGCCCGCTCGATGGTCGAGCGCGAGCGCCAGGCCGGGAAGGCGGCCCGAGCGGCGCGAACCGCCTGCTCAAGGTCCTCCGGTCCCGACAGGGGGACCCGGGCCAGGACGGTCTGGTCCGCGGGGTTGATCACGTCCAGGAGGCGGTCAGAGCTCGGTGCCGTCCAGTCGCCGTCGACGTAGTTCTTGATTGTCCTGACCTGCGTGATGCTGGGCGGTTCAGGATGCGTCGTGGGCATGCGTGATCCGTCCCGGTTCGCTCAGCCGGCCGCGCGTTGACGACGAATGGCGAACAGAGGCGCTCCACACTCAGGGCAGTAGCCCTCCCAGCCGGGGCGACCGTTGGGGAGGATCACTGCTTGCGCGTCGGCGATGGTGACCTTCTCGCCGCAGACGCACCGCCCCTGCGGGCCGGCATCCGGCGGGTCTGAGTGCTGCGCGCTCGGCTCAACCATGCCCGACAAGCATAATCGTGGCGAGCGGCGACCACGTCTACCTGACCGACTTTGGCTTGACCAAGCGGATCGCCGACACCCGCGGCATGACGGCGACGGGCATGTTCGTGGGCACCGTCGACTACATCGCGCCGGAGCAGATTGAGGGTCGTCGACGCCCGGGCCGACGTGTACGCGCTTGGCTGTGTGCTCTACGAGATCCTCTCGGGCAGCGTTCCGTTCCCGCGTGATTCCGAACTGGCCAAGCTCTACGCGCACGTCAACGATCCTCCACCACCGCTGCAGGGCGTCCCGGCATCACTCGCCGCCGCCGTCTCGCGAGCCATGGCCAAGGCGCCCGCCGATCGCTTCCTCTCGGCCGGCGACTTCCTGGGGAGTGCCAGCCGGGGCGGCGGCGCTGCTGGCGGTGATCGCCGCGGTCGTCGCCATCGCCATCGGTTCGAGCGGGTCGGGGAAGACGACGTCGACCGCGAGCTCAACGCCGGTGAGCTCGACCGCGACCACCCTCACCACCACGACGACCACGACGGCCACCGCCCCGACCACCACGACCGCGAGCGCCAACCGCGCGACGTTGGCGCCGGCCACGACGCCTTCAAGCGTCGATGAGTGTGAGCAGCAGCTCACCTTTGCCGTTGACGGCACGGCCGGGCCGCTGACCTGTGCCAACGGCGATCTCAACGTGCTGGCCTGGCAGCATTACGCCCAGGCGGCCGAGCACCTCCTGTCCGTCGGCAGCTTCGCCAGCCCCGATCAGGTCCTGCAAGCGATGTGCGAGGACAAGAACTCCACGGTTCCCGTCGAGCAGGGGGCCTACAAGCTGGCCCAAGCCTATTACGGGTAGCGCTTCGCGGTCGATCCGAGTGCCGCATATCCAAGCTCGTGTCCTTGATGCCTCGGCGAGCTGGGGTGCACGTTGGGCGGGTCGGTGGTTACCGAGTGGCAAAAAAATAAATAAATAAATAATTGTTATGTGGTGAACACCCACATCGCGCGTGCTCGGGAGAGCCGGGGTAGAGCATGCTCCGACAGATGACCGCTGGTCGAGGCAGCGGCTAACAGACGCGGAACTTCGCCGTCAGCGTCTGGGTGACGGTCACGGTCCGCCGATGGTGATGCTTGGTCACGGTCTCCCGGTAGGTGAGCTTGACCTTCAGCGTGTGTGAGCCCGAGCGCAGTCCCGCGAGGCGCAGCCTCAGCGTCACCGGCACGTGGTGGGCGACCGCGTTCGCCGTGTAGATGATGACCGGGACGGTCTTCCGCTTGCCGTTGCGCCCGCGCGTGGTCCGCTTGCGGACGTGCCTCACGCCCCGGTCGAGGGAGAACGCCGCGGTGACGAAGTGGAGCGTGGTGGCGCGGGAGTGGCGGATCGCGGTCGAGCTGAGCGTCACGCCGAGCGAGGTGGTCTTCGCGGTGCAGGTCAGCAGCGATGGCGTGGTCAGCGTGATCTGCTGGTTGCCGAACGTCGCCGTGGTGGACTGCGTGGGCGAGGTTGCGGGTGGCGCGATGCCGGTCGTGAATGTCTGGACCGCGCCGGTCGCCGTACCGAAGGCGCTGGTCGCCGCCACCCGGTAGTAGATGATGGTTCGTGCGGGCAGCTGCGACAGCGTGGCGGTGACGGTGGACGGGCTGCCGCTCGCCGCCAGCGTCCCGGCCGTCATCTTGGCACCCAGAGTCGGCGTCGTTCCGTAGTCAAACGTGACCGTCGTCGCCGTGCCGAGCGGGTTGACCGACCCCGACACCTTCGCGGTCGTGCCGGTCACGTCGCTCGCGGCGCCCGTGCTCGCGGTCGGTGGGATCTGCAGCGACACCTTGCCGATCGCCGCCGGCGTCCCCAGGTCCGTGAACCACAGGTTGCCGTCCGGGCCGGCCACGATCTGATCTCCGTCGTTGCCGCTGCTGTGGCTGGGGGGCGAGGGGACTTCGGTGATCGTCCCCGAGACCGAGATCCGCGCGGCCGCCACGGTGCCCGGAGGGTTATCGGACTGGGTTACCCACAGGTTGTGGTCGGCTCCGACCGTGATGTCGTCCGGAAGCTTCATGCTCAAGCCGGTGTCGAACTCGGTGATCGTGCCCGAAGGCGTCACGCGGCCGATCGCCCGCTGGTTGCCGTACTGGTCGGCAAACCACACGTTGCCGTCCGGTCCGGCGGTGAGGGAGTCCGGCTCGCTGCCGGTCTGCAGGCCAGCGGTGAACTCGGTCACTGTGCCAGCCGGTGTGACCCGCCCGATCGCCGCCGGCGTCCCGTCGTCGGTGAACCACACGCTCCCGTCGGCGCCCGCGGTGATCTCGTTCGGAAAGCTCATCGGATCCAGGCCGGTCGCGACGGGATTGAACTCCGTGATCGCCCCGGCGGGGGTGACTCGACCGATCGCCGGCACCATCCCTCCCTGGTCGGTGAACCACACGTTCCCGTCCGGGCCGAGCGTGATGTCGTTGGGCTGACTCATCGGATTCAGGCCCATGCTGTGCTCGGTGATCGCGCCGGACGGAGTGATCTCGCCGATCGCTTTCGGGATCCCGTTATCGATGAACCACACGTTCCCGTCTGATCCCAGCACGAGGTTCTCCGGGACGCTGCCGGCGTTCAGGCCGTGAGCGGTGCCGTATTCGGTGATCGTGCCCGATGGTGTGATCCGTCCGATCGCCTTGGGGGTTCCGTCATCGCTGAACCAGAGGTTCCCGTCGGACCCGGCGGTGATGTCGCCAAACACCATGCTGCCGGGGCTCAGACCGTGAGCCGTGCCGTACTCGGTGATGGTGCCGGAGGTCGTGATCCGACCGATTGCATGAGCCTCGGTGAACCAGAGGTTCCCGTCCGGACCCGCGGTGATCGCCCCAGGGGTGCTACTCAAGCCATTCGAGAAGTCAGTGATGGCCGCGGCCTGGGCGCCTCCCGGCGCGGCCACCGCGATCCCGATCGCCACCAACGCAGGCACAATCGCTCGCCGCCACCACCGCCCGTTCCATCCCGGCATGCCCCAACCCCCAGATTCGCTGAAGCCGACGAGGATAGCCCGGGGCCCGCGCCCGCGCAAGGCGACCACCGGCGAATCAGATCCGAGCCGTGGTCTGGAGCCAGAGTCTGGTCGGTTTGGCCTTGACGGTCGCGGCGGAGGCTGTACCTTGGAACGGTGCTGGTGTTGATGGTGCAGTTTGGGGGAGCGCTCGAACATTCGGGTCGCGGCAATATGCTCGAGCCGTTGTTTCTGATCGTGCTCGTGGTGTGCGTCGGGGCGGTCGCCGTGCCGGTGCTGGGGAGCTTCGTCGCGCGCTCGCGCGGCCGACTCCGCTCATGGCTGCGCAAACGGCGGCGAGAGCGGGCGGCGGCCAACGCCGAGGTGCGGGCTCGCGCGCTGATGAGTGAGCTGTGTCCGCACGGGTGGCACGCGCAGATCACCCTGTTTGGCGTGGCCGAAGAGCAGCTGCCCACCGCCCCCAACGGCGAGCGGGTTCGCGTCGCGCTCGACTGGACTGAGCTCGAAGACGAGAGCGGTCGTCCCGCGGTCATGCGTCGCGTGTGGGCGCCGACGATCGGCGAGGCGCTGGATGCGATGGTGGCTGACCGTCGCACCGACGAGACCCTCGAGCAGATCGAGCACGGCGCGGCGGCCGACGGCGCTCTGTGGCCGGATCTGTAGACACTCTGCTGGCCCGTAGTTCAGCTGGCTGGCGGCTCTTCCGGTACTGGCGGGTTGAGCCGGTGGCGTTCGAGCAGTTCCCAGCGCAGCGGCAGCGCCCGTTGGTGTTGCTCGACCGCTGCGATCGTGAACTCAACCACGCGCTCGGCTCCGGGCCAGAGCGCGACCGTGTCCGCGTCCCACACGACTGCCCCTCGGCCGCTGAGCTGGAGCGTGTCGCCACCCTCCCAATCGACGAACAGCAGCCCGGCCCGACCATCGACCTGCAGGTTGCCGAGGGTCTGGAACATCGAGTTACCCGGGTAGTCGGGGAAGCTCAGCGAACGCCCGTCGGGCTCCACCCGCACAAACCCGGGCCGTCCACCTCGATGGGACGCGTCGGCGCCCCGGTCCGGATGCAGGCTGGCAATGAAAAAGGTATCCGCGGCCGTGACCAGGCGGCGCTGCGGGCCATCGAGCCTGGCCGCGCGGATCCGGGCGCGCCCGACCTCTCCCTCTCCGATCAGACTGGCCGGAGCCCGACGTTGGATGTACTTGGGGCAGTTGCCGAACACCTGGCTGACCTCGATCACCAGCCCCCCCTCGGGGGCGCGGCTGGCCACGCCGTTGATGCGGATCCGGCTCCGGGTGGCCGCGTCGATGGCCAGCAGCCCGAGCGTGGTGGGGCCGGCGTCCAGCGAGCGCTGCAGCGGGTCGCCGGTCAGCGGCCCGGTCGCCAGCGCCAGGTGCCGGCTGTCGACCGTGCGGATGAACCCAGGCGGCCCGATCAGCAGGGACGCCCACACCTGACCGTCGGGATCGGCGCTGCCGACCACGACGAAGAACCGCTCGGCCAGGAAATCGGCGAAGCCGGGGGGGAGGCTGTCAACCAGGTTGGCCTGACCCACTCGGGCCGCGACCGCGGCGACGCCCGCGCGTCTCTGGACCTCGAGCTCCCCCTCGTGAAACATCTCGTCAGGGCACACGAACCGTAGTCAACCAGCCAAGCCCCTGCGCCGACACTTCGAGGCCTTGGCTTCCGAGCTTTCTTCGATCCATAGAGTTCCTCCTGTCAATGAGTTCGACCGCCCTTCAGCACCGGAGCGAGAGCGCGCTGGATTGGCTGCGGGGCCGCGACCGTGGCCTGGCCGGACTGCGCCGGGCCGGACGAGCCGCGATTGTCATGCCGGCCATGTTCGCGTTGGGCGACAAGGTAATCGCCAACCCGGCCGTGGCGACCTTCGCCGCCTTCGGCTCGTTCGCTCTGCTGCTACTGGTCGACTTCGGGGGGCGGATGCGCGATCGTCTGCAAGCCCAGGCGGCGCTCGCGGTCGTCGGTGGCCTGTTCGTGTGCGTGGGGACGATCGCCTCGCGCTCGACTCCGCTGTCCGTTGTGGCCATGGCGCTGGTGGCGTTCGCGGTGCTGTTCGCCGGTGTCGTCAGCTCGGTGTTGGCGGGTGCCACGACGTCGCTGCTGCTGGTGTTCATCCTGTCGGTTTCCCTCGTCGGCCCGATCTCGTCGATCCCGGATCGTCTGGCCGGCTGGGGCCTGGCCGCGGGAGCGTCGCTGCTGGCGATCTCACTGTTGTGGCCGGCGCCCGAACGTGATCCGCTGCGCGGCCCGGCGATCACGGTCTGCCGGGCGCTGGCCGCGCGGCTGCGCTCAGACGTCGCGTATGTGCTCGGTGGCGCGTCGGCGCCGTCGGCGGAGTCCTACGCGGCGGCGGTCGAGCAGGCCAATCGGGCGGTCCGCGCCCTGAATCAGGCCTTCTTCGCCACTCCCTATCGTCCGACCGGACTCGGCACCACGGTCCGGATGGTCGTACGGCTGGTGGACGAGGTGAAGTGGCTGAACATGATCATCGTCTCCTCCTCACCGTCACCGAATGGCCGGCGAGAGACGCCCGAGCTTACCCCGGATCAGGTCGCTCTCGCGTCCGCAAGCGAACGGCCGCTCGGCGCCGCGCCAGTCAGCCGTGCAGCCTGCGCGGTCAGATCGGCGGCCGCCTCGGTGCTCGACCGTGGCGCGGATCTGCTCGACACACGGGGAGGAAGCCCCGACGCCCTGGATGCCGCGGTGGTTGAGCTGCGCGCAGCTCTCGCCGCATTAGAACGGGGGGACACGCTGAGGTTGCCCACCCCAGAGGATGCGGCGGGTTCCGGCGCCGACGGTGTGGAGGAGCGGATCGGCGAGTTCATCTCCTCGCTCGACCCCGACTTCCGGGCTCAGGAACTGAGCTTCGTTGTCACGCAGATCGCCAGCAACATCGATCTCGCCGCGGCGGCGGAGCGGCGCAGCTGGCTGGACCGGCTGCTGGGTCGTCAGCCCGCGGGCCTGGTCGGCCCTCTGTCAGCGGCCCAGGAGCGCGCGGGCGCTCACGTCGAGCGCGGTTCGGTGTGGCTGCACAACAGTGTCCGCGGCGCGGTCGGGCTGGGTCTCGCCGTGCTCGTGGCGAAGGAGACCGGCGTCCAGCACTCGTTCTGGGTGGTACTCGGCGCGCTGTCGGTGCTGCGCTCGAATGCTCTGAGCACGGGCCAGAACGTGGTCCGCGGGTTGGTCGGAACCGTCGTCGGCTTCATCGTCGGCGGGGTACTTGTCGTACTGATCGGCACGAACACGACGGTGCTGTGGGTGCTGCTCCCGCTTGCGGTGCTGTTCGCCGGTCTGGCCCCCGCGGCCATCTCCTTCGCCGCGGGACAGGCCGCGTTCACGGTGACGCTCTTGATCCTCTACAACATCCTGCTGCCCGCGGGGTGGAAGCTGGGCTTGGTGAGGATCGAGGACATCGCGCTGGGCAGCGCGGTCAGCGTCGCGGTCGGGCTGCTGTTCTGGCCGCGGGGCGCCGCGGCCGCGCTCGGCACCACGCTCGCGGCGGCCTACTCAGACAGCGTGCGCTATCTGGCCAGCGCGGTGGAATTCGGCATGGGTCGCTGCGATTTCAACGTGCCCTCCCGGCCCGCACCAACCGACCAGGCGATCCGTGCCGCCGCTGCGTCGCGACGGCTCGATGACGCCTTCCGCGGCTATCTGGCCGAGCGTGGCCCCAAGCACGCCCCATTGGCCGAGGTGACCGGTTTGGTCAACGGCGCAGCGGGCCTGCGGCTCGCCGCCGATGCAGTGCTCGATCTGTGGCAACGCGACGACGCGGCCGGCGGGGACCGCGCCGCGGCCCGACAGGAGCTCCTCGCGAGCACCGAGCTGATGGTCGACTGGTACAACGGCTTCGCGGCCAGCCTCACCGGTCATGGTGAGGTACCCGAGCCACTCCCGCGTGACGAACTGGCCGACGGCCGGCTGATCGAGGCCGTCAGCCATGACCTTCGTCGTCAGGACGGCCGGGCCAGCGCGACCGCGGCCCGGATGATCTGGACCGGCGATCATCTCGACGCGGCCCGGCGACTGCAGGGCATCCTCGTCGGACCGGCTCGCACCGCCAGGAATCAGGGCGCAACCGCCTCCCGATGGCGCATTCTCGACGCCGCGTGACGGCAGCGACCCCGGCGATGGGGGTGGGCAGCGAGTGCGGCGACGGGGGTGGGCAGCGACCCCGGCGACGGGGGTGGGCAACGAGTGCGGCGACGGGGGTGGGCAACGATTGCGGCGACGGGGGTGGGCAACGAGTGCGGCGACGGGGGTGGGCAGCGACCCCGGCGATGGGGGCGTGCTGAAACTTTGCCCAATGTGGGCAAAGATTCAGCACGGCCCGGCTCGGCGGGGGATCGGGCTGATCACGCCAGCCGGGCGCGCTGTAGCTGCCGATCGGCTGATAGATGAGGATGGCAACCCCGTCGCCGACGGTCGTGGAGCTGATCAGGCGCAGCGGCTGCTGGTCGCTCAGCTCTGTCGGCTCGGGCGCTTGAGCGGCGCGGCGCGGCGCGGTGCGGTGCGTAGGATCAGCCCCATGGACCTGCCGCCCGGACCGCGCGCGCCCGCCGCCTGGCAGACGGTCGCCTGGATGGCGCGGCCGGCGGCCTTCCTGGGCCGCGTGCATCACGGCTTCGGTGACCCGGTCACGATCCGAACCTACTGGACCCAGGAGCCGATGGTGCTGTTCTCCCACCCGGACGCGGTGCGCGAGATCTTCCGTCTGGATCCGGCGATCGCGCCCGCCGGGCAGAGCTGGGAGTTCCTGCGCCCGTTCGCGGGGCCGCACTCGATCCTGTTGCTCGACGGCGAGGCGCATCTACGCGAGCGGCGACTGATCCAGACGCCGTTTCACGGCGCGCGTGTGCGCGCGTTCGCGCCGATGGTGGCCGAGCTGGCCCGGCGCGAGCTGGCCACGTGGAACGGGCCGGTCTGCTCACTGGAGCGGATGCGCCAGCTGACGCTCCAGATCATCCTGCGCGTGGTGTTCGGGACCCGCGGGGAGCCGGAGGCGGTCCAGTTGCACGACGCCATCGAGGGGTCGCTGGCCAGCGTTCGCTCGCTGCCGCGGATGATCGCGATGGCCGTCGTGCAGCGCGATCTCGGGCCGCGCAGCCCGTGGGGTCGCTTTCGGCTCGCGGTCGAGCGGTTCGACGCGCTGTTGTATGAGCTGTTGGCGCGCCGGCGGGCGCAACCGGGCGGCGACTCGGTGCTCGCGCTGCTGCTGGAGCAGCGCGACCAGGACGGCAACCCGCCCACCGACCGGCAGCTGCGCGACCAACTCGTCGCGCTCCTCGTGGGCGGCCACGACAGTTCCGCGGCCGCGCTCAGCTGGGCGTTCGAACGGCTCGCGCGCCATCCCGCCGTGCACGCGCGCTTGGGCGAGGGCGATCCCGCCTACCTTGACGCGGTCGTCAAGGAAGTGCTCCGTGTCCGCCCCGTGCTGACGATCGCCCCGCGGCTTCTGCTCGAGCCGGTGCGGATCGCGGGGTGGCCGCTGCCCGCCGGCGTCCAGGTCGCCGCCTGCCTATGGCTCGCACTGCGCCGGGAGGACCTGTGGCCGGCGGCGGCAGCGTTTCGGCCTGAGCGGTGGCTCGAAGGTCCAGCGCCGAACCCGCTGTCGTGGATTCCGTTTGGGGGAGGCGTGCGCCGGTGCGCCGGAGCCCCGTTCGCCGAGATGGAGATGCGAGAGGTGATCCGAGCCACCGCGGACATGAGGATCCGGCCGGTGCGATCCGAACCCGAGCGGGCGCGGCGCAGCATGCTCGTGATCACGCCACACCGCGGCGGCGAGGTACTCGTCGGATAAGGGACCCGACCTGGCCGGATCATTGGCCCGCGGCCAGCCGCCGTAACCCCGGCGTAGGACGCAAATGATTTGCGGATAATGGTGGTTCATGGCCCGTAAGGCGATCCTGTATCTCCCCAACGGCGGCGCTGTGGCGTCTGGGAGCGCGATGGCGCCCCCGGAGGCATCTGGGGCGGCGCACCCGGAATACGAGGCCATTGACGGCGTCGAGATGATCGGGGTACTCGGCGATGGCGACGATCCCCCGCGCAGCGGATTGGCCGAGGCACTCGATCGGATCGCGGCCGGCGAGGCCGGGGTGCTGGTGGTGGCGCAGCTGCGTGACGTCGCCGCCACGCTTGGCGAGCTGGTGAGGCTCCTGGACTGGCTCCAGGAGGCCGGTGCTGATCTGATCGCGGCCGACGTCGGATTCGACTCCGGGGAGGCCGGCGCACGACAGGCGGTGGCGTTGCTCCGCGAGGTCGACCGCTGGGACCGCGAGCCTCATCCGACCCGCCGCGCCCGTGGTCGACCGGGGCTCTCGTCGATCGACCCAGAGCTCGCGCAGCGGCTGAGGGTGTTGCGCGATAGCGGGCGCAGCCTGCAGGCGATCGCCGCGACCCTCAACGCCGAGGGACTGCCCACGCCGCGTGGGGGGTCCGAATGGAGGCCTTCGAGCGTTCAGGCCGCGCTCGGGTATCGCCGCCCCCGCCCGCCGGCGCGCGGACAGCCGCCGCTCCCTCCGCCACGGGGTGGGGGCGAATCCGCCGGGCCGCATCCGCCTCCGCCGCGGGGTGGGGGCGAATCCGCCGGGCCGCATCCGCCTCCGCCGCGGGGGGGCGGGGCCAAATCCCGCGGGCCGCATCCGCCTCCCCCCGATCGCGGCGGTGTCGCTCCCGGGAGTCGGTAGCATCGGGCGATGCGCCGTCACCGGTCCGGCCACACTCCCGCCCAACACTTTCGGTCGGCCTATCTCGAGCACTTCGGTGAGCACCGCCGAGAGCGCCAGTTCATCAGCACCGGCGGGTTCTTCCTGACCTTCGCCCTCACCCGCGGGATCACCCACTCGATCAGGGCCGGGAAGGGCCCGTTCCACAACATCGGTGGCAAAGGTGGCCCGCACATCCATCACATGACATTTGGCATCGTCGGCAACCTGATCATCGGTTACCTGTGGGTCTTGCAGCTGGGCACGGCGGAGCGCCCCTCGCGGCGTCTGTCACGGATCACGTCGTTTGTGTTTGGAGCCGGGGCGGCGTTGACCCTGGATGAGTTCGCTCTATGGCTCAACCTCGAGGACGACTACTGGGATGCCAAGGGACGCGAGAGCATCGATGCGGTGGTGCTGTTCGGAACCCTGTTGCTGCTCGGTGCCCTGGGGGGCGGCGTGCTCGGGAAATTCGCCAAGCGGCTGATCGCTGAACGCTGACCACAAGGTCAGAGAAGACTCCACCGAAGTCCACCTGTGGACCGGGCGTGCTGAAAACCCGCCACAAGTGGGCAAGGTTTCAGCACGGCTTCTGGCTAGGCGAGGTCGAGCACGGTTTGGGGGTTGGGGATCACGTGGTCCTCGGCGCCCTCGTCGGGGATGATGGCCGTCCCGATGGCGAAGAACTCGATCACGTGGCTGCCCCAGCCGTGGCTGTTCTCGTGGATGTCGACGCCGACGATGCCCTCGGCCTTGGCCTCGAGCGCCTCGGCCTGCATCCGCTCCATCGCCAGCTCGCGCGCGTCGTAGAGCGCCTGGGTGAAGTTCGGCAGCTCGACGTTGCGACCGGTGTTGCCGATTGATTGACGCCAGCTCTGGTGCGCGACATGGAAGACACACGAGCCCATCACCATGCCGACGGGTCGGTGGCCGGTCTGCAGCAGCGCCCAGAACTCCTGCCCGGAGAGGTCGCTCGTGAACGGCCGACCAGATGGGGCCCGGTGCAGCTTGCCCTCGCGGTGCTTGACCGCGGTTCCCATGGCCAGGAACTCAGCCATGTTCTGCCCCCAGTCATACCGGCCGATGTTCAGACGCACGCCCACGATGCCGTCGGCGCCGAGCTGGTCGGCCTCCTCTTCCATCCGGGTCATGGCGAGCTCGCGCGCCTCGTACATGGCTTGGGAGAGCACCTGCATCTCCTGGCTCTGCTTCCACTGGGCCTGCTGGTAGCCGATGTGGTAGATGCTCGAGCCCATCACCAGCCCGAGCGGCTGGAAGCCCGCGTGGCGGACGAGCAGGAACTCGTTGACCGACAGGTCGCTGGTGTAAAGACCGGTGCGGTTTTGCTCGATCCGCTGGCGGCCCGCCTCGGGCACGCCCTCGGTACTGCTGGGGTCGTAGGCCATGGCTGATTCCTTTCGAGGTGACGAAGCAGGTGGAGTGGCTTCAGCGCAAGGAGAGAATGCTGAGCGGGGGGGTCATCGCCTGGCGGTCGGCGAGCGTGGAGTCCTCGCGGACCGCGGTGCCCATGACGTGGAAGGTCACTTCGAGGTCCTCGCAGTCGTACATGCCGCGCTTGACCGCGTGGGTGCGCGCGTGCTCGCTGATCTGAACCCCCACGAGTCCGTCGGCACCCAACGCGCGCGCCTGATTCGTGGCCGCCCCGACTGCCTTCTCCCGTGCGGCATAGACGCCGCGGGTGAAGTCGACCAGTTCCTGATTGGCCCACCCGCTCCCGCCCCAGCCACCGCTGGTCGCCTGCTGGGTCTGCCACGAGGCGGGAACGTAGTGCACGCTGGTGTGGGCAGCGATTCCGATCGGACGGACGCCGACCTTGCACAGTTGCACGAACTGCTGGCCGGTGAGATCGGTGAGTACCGTTCCGCCGTCCGGGTGACGCATGTGCTCGGCGAGCCGCACGGCCGTTCCGACCGCGATGAACTCGATCGCCCGGGCGGCCCAATCATGCGAGCCTTCCTCGATCTTGACACCGACGACGGCGTCCGCCGCGGCGAGTTGCGCCTCCTCGAGCAGCCGCCCGAGGGCGAGCCGGCGACACTCGTTATAGGCACCGGAGAGCACGCTCACTTCGGTCGGCACGTTGTAGTAGACCGTCTGCCACCCGACGTTGTAGATCGATGAGCCCATGACCTGTGTCAGCGGCTGAACCCCGAATCCGGCCAGCAGCGCGAACTCCTGCACGGACAGGTCGCTGCTGAACAACCCCGGCTGGCCGTCGATTGACGCGAGTTGGCGCAGTCGCTCTTCCGCGGCGACTGGCAGTCCTCCCGCCTCGATCCGACGGCGTGACTCCTCGGCGCGCACTTCGGCCTGCGCGGCGGCCTCGACCGAGGCAAGCTCGGCGGCCTGCTCGTCCTCGCTCTTACGGTGAAACCAGGGCGTCATGCGGTCACGGCACGATGCTAGCGCTCGCGCGCTGCACCATCGAAGCTGGGCCTGGATAGCATCAGGTGGGCATGGATCGGACCGAGCCTCGCGAGGCGATCTGCTACCAGCCCATCGGGGTCGTGCGGTCCCCGTTCACAGCGCTCGGCGGGATGCCGCTGCAGTCCGTGGCCGCCCGAGAGGTTCACGGGCAGATCGAGATCCACCCCGAGTTTGCGCCGGGGCTGAGGGATCTGGATGGCTTTTCGCACCTTCACATCGTGACCCACCTCCATCGGGGCGCCCCCGGCGGACTCGCCGTCGTCCCGTTCCTCGATGACACCGCGCGTGGCGTCTTCGCCACCCGATCCCCACGTCACCCCAACCCGATCGGCCTGTCCGTGGTCCGGTTGCTCGGCCTCACCGGCGCCACGCTCGAGATTGCCGGCGTGGATCTCCTCGACGGGACGCCCGTCCTCGACATCAAACCCTACGTGCCCG
>Ga0302325_10019735_pt1 | contig 14162 bp, 9 predicted proteins | sample Palsa_T0_2_FD_201948 | JGI IMG/M metagenome (GOLD analysis project Ga0302325, IMG submission 201948) | Peat permafrost microbial communities from Stordalen Mire near Abisko, Sweden - Palsa_T0_2 | ecosystem: Environmental > Terrestrial > Soil > Palsa > Peat permafrost | place: Sweden: Abisko... | reverse complement strand
CAACAGGAGGCGAAATCTGGTCAGAATGGAAAACATTTGTTTGTGGGAAAGGGAAAGAACCTAAAAGACTTTCTTTCTCAAGGTTTACCCCAATCAAACGTCAAAAGTAGCCTAGCTCAGGGGCTTGTCGGGGCTAGTTTGCTCCAGCCTCCAACCTTAATAAAGTGGTCACGTGCGAATAGGCCACATCTTTCCGAGCCAGCACCCCAAATTTCGAAGCGAGCTCTTGACACCCAAGCTTGAGATCTGTTCGATTTATTTCCTTCCGAACACATCGTCACCCGCACATTCTGCGAATATAAAGCAGATCCAACGCGGCTTTTTCTAGTCGCTCCTTAATCACCCTTTCCCTTCTTCCACGTCTGTGAGGTTTTCAGAGACAATACCGCCAGGATGAGTGGCCGTGAGTTCCTCCTTTCTATCTCGAGCCCAAGAGCTCAAACTGCCATTGAGCAGCCCAAGAGCAAGATGGCTGACTCTGCGCGTGTTCGCCTTATACAGTTCGATTCCTCGATCTCATCAAACCCTTCTCGCCGATCCTCCCTGAGGTGCAGCAACCCGAGACGAAGGTCCCTTTCAACCAGAAGTTGATGTGGACGGGCTTAACATTACTGATCTTCTTGGTCATGAGCCAGATGCCATTATATGGCATCGTGTCTTCAGATACCTCAGATCCTCTATACTGGCTGAGAATGATGTTGGCGAGTAACAGAGGAACGTTGATGGAGTTGGGTATTTCGCCAATCATCTCGTCGGGAATGATCTTCCAGCTTCTTGCTGGCACACACTTGATCGATGTTAACCTCGACTTGAAATCGGATCGCGAGCTCTACCAGACTGCGCAGAAGCTTTTTGCCATCATTCTATCAATGGGTCAGGCTACTGTCTATGTTTTCACTGGTCTCTATGGTCAGCCTTCTGACCTCGGCGCTGGTGTTGTCTTCCTCCTCATCCTCCAATTGGTTGTTGCTGGTGTTATTGTTATTCTTCTCGATGAGCTCCTCCAGAAGGGATATGGTCTTGGAAGCGGTATCTCCCTTTTCATTGCGACCAACATCTGCGAGTCCATTGTCTGGAAGGCATTCTCCCCAACCACCATCAACACCGGCCGGGGTCCAGAGTTCGAGGGAGCAGTCATTGCGCTCTTCCACTTGCTCCTTACCTGGCCAAACAAGCAACGTGCGCTCCAAGAGGCTTTTTATAGACAAAATCTCCCCAACATCATGAACCTGTTGGCCACCCTCATTGTCTTCGCCGCCGTTATCTACCTCCAAGGTTTCCGTGTTGAAATCCCAGTCAAGTCCTCCCGACAACGTGGCGCACGCGGCTCTTACCCAGTCCGCCTCTTCTACACCTCCAACATGCCCATCATGTTGCAGGGAGCCCTTTCTTCCAACGTCTTCTTGATCAGCCAAATGCTCTACTCCCGCTTCTCCGAGAACCTCCTCGTCCAACTCTTCGGTGTCTGGGAACCTAAGGAAGGATCTGCGCAGCTCTTCGCCGTCTCTGGTCTCGCATACTACATGTCCCCACCTTTGAACTTCACCGACGCCCTCCTCGACCCGATTCACACCGCCGTCTACATCATCTACATGCTCGTCGCCTGCGCCGTCTTCTCCAAGACCTGGATTGAGGTTTCCGGCTCCAGCCCAAGAGATGTCGCCAAGCAGCTTAAGGATCAGGGTCTCGTCATGGCAGGCCACAGAGAGCAGAGCATGTACAAGGAACTCAAGCGGATCATTCCTACTGCTGCTGCCTTCGGTGGAGCTTGCATTGGTGCCCTGTCTGTTGCTAGCGATTTGCTCGGTGCCTTGGGATCTGGCACCGGGATCTTGTTGGCTGTCACGTAAGTTTTCTCCTTTTTCCTCTACAATATCCAAAGGCCAGAGACTAACTGAGAAACAGCATCATCTATGGCTACTTCGAAATCGCCGCCAAAGAGGGTGACATGTAAGTTATGGCCCCTGTCTATGCTTGATTGAGCAATTACTGACTCCATTTTCCAGGGCGGGCATGAAGGGCATGATTATGGGATAGAGTGGCCTTCCCAAACCAGCTTGTTCATCTTTCATTGCTTCGTATAGGTTTTGGGGGTCGTTTGGCTACACAAAAAGAAGTCGTGAGCGGTGAAAGCTAGGATGGGAGGAGTGGGGTAAATTTGTAAGATCTCTCGCTTGATATAAGGGTGGGGGATCTTGTGTAATACCACAGTGGGGAATGGAAAATAGCATGGAATGGAAAAGCGAGAAAAGATGAAGTTCTTCTGTGTCACAACATGCATTGGTGGTTGGAAGTGCATATGGGCGGGATGGTAGAGAAGTGTATTGTATCTATCTATCTACGGCCTTGTAAACATTCTGGGTACCCCTCTTCTTGTGTTCAGGGAAGCAATGTGCAATGCAAAAATGGAGTTTGGGATGCAAGGTTCCTACTCTAGATGAAAGGACTTTGGGAACAGCTTTTAGAAAGGTGGGATGAAAGCCTGACAGCGAGAATATCGGATGGGTTTTGTACAGCTTTGAAAAGAGTTTTTCGAGTTGTCTGGTCCCTGAAGGTTGGGTTATTTGTATCTCTCGTATTTGCCCCATGTTACAAGGTCCCTTCACAAATACTTCCAGTAGCCTTTTTATTTCATAGTAATTTGGCTATGAATCACAGAATAGAACAATTATCATCAAAAGATCTGCTTTATGATTGGCTCTTCTGATGTGACTGGCGAATCAGCATAGCAGAATTATGAGGCAAAAACAGACAAGGGACAAATATTAACCCTAGGGACCAAGTATCCTCAAGGTATAATTTTACTAGGGTAATAGCTGTAAGGTAGTTCTTCCCAGCCCCAGCTTCCCGGTCTCTTGCATGACTCGAACTATTTTCTTGGAAAACCCTTCACGCTTACCTGCATGCAAAGTTAATAAGGTTAAAAGGGGTTAAAAAGGTGACACTTTCGCCGCCTCTTATCCGACGCCGGCTGGCCGTTTTGGTCATCCCTACATTTTGAACCTGCATCCAATTGGCCATTTGGAGTTCGAGGCGTTTGGTGTCACACGAGTCACCTTCCCGAACTTGCAGTGGGAGGCACATTGTTCCGGGTGTTGGAAGGCGGTGTGTGGTAGGTAATAGCCAGAGTTGATAAGCGGAGGCAATATCGGTCGTGCATGACGGAAATATATTTAGATTTTGTGGTGATGGTGGGATAGTGGTGCGGATAGAGACGGGGGAAGAGAACGTCATATGGTTTTGCTTAGAAAATTTGTGACTCTTTTGAAGTCTGCAATTGACGCAGAGAAACCTTGATGGACCAAGGATAGTAAAGAAGAGAGGATACAGGAGTATTCAAATGCGTAGTAGGAACGACTGGGGAACAGTCCGCCGCGACATCTTAAGTGGGGTTAGCCCGCCATAGTCACTTTCAGATCGACCTCCACTCTGTTCCTTGCTAGTGTGATAAAGCTAGAGTGAGTGAAGCTTCGCAATATCTTATCAAAACACAATTCAGTCTTTTCATCCCCAACTCGTGCTCCTATCGATTCGTCCTGGTCTGTGCGAGCAGCGACGCCCGCTTGCCCTCTGCGTTCCACCAACCTCCTCGACCCCGCGTCTTTGAGCTTCTACAACTGTGGAAAATGTTGGGCAAATGCGAGGGTCCAATATGGCAGGTCGATGACATAACGAACTGCGTGCAGCGAGAGTAAGACAATCCTGCGACTCAGACTTGACCGTGCTAATCGCAGAATAGTTTCTTAAGAGTTCTTTTCCCTCTAATCGTAATTGGTCTTTCGTTCCTGCACCTTTTATCACAAGCCATCCGCCGCAACGTCAAGTTAAAACGAAACGCGAAGCTCAAAGCCTCTGCGAACGGTTCGAGTCGAAATAGAGATCACAATGGGTCGGCATATCAGAGTATACCTGCTGAGGATGATGGAGCCACAACTGCAGATGATGAAGATGACGAGGGCTTGACTATTGGTGGGGAGCGACTGGCCTTGACAAAAACAATCACCAAGGGATCCATTGCTGCCATTGATACCCCTCCAGCTCAATATACGTTGGTGGTAGTTGAACTATTGGCAATTACAGCAATAATTGCTATCAATGTGGTTGCGTTGATCCTGCACTCGTACGGCCCTAATGGAACGCTTGCAACGGTGGTGGGAATCGTAACATGGGCTTATGTTTTGATACTGGCGACCTCGAGATTGTTATTATCCCAGACACGATGGAGGATACCGAGAGTATGGAACCATACGGCAACTCTGTACGGCCTGATGTGGCTCTTCTCGCTCGTTATCTTCCGCTCCGCCCTCATACATCCTCGTTCAAGAGTCGCACAAGCTCTGATCATTTCCGAATTCTCTCTAAACACCCTCCTCTTTGGAATTGCTATTACCACAAGGAAGGGAAATAAGGCTGTTGTGCTGGAGTGGGAGAACGACATTGAGCCCTCTCGAGAGCCTCTCGCGAGTTTATTATCCCTCGCTACCTTCGGATGGGTGGATGCAATTATATGGCAAGGCTACAAGAGGACATTTGAGCTCCCAGACGTCTGGAATCTGGTGCCAAAGGACAAGGCAGCGGCAGTCTTGGCTGACTACCGACAACTGAAGAAGACGACCGCTCTGACATGGCATCTCATGAGATACTTCAAAGGAAGTCTCATCACGCAATGCAGTTTTGCAGTTTTCTCTGGCTTCTTCACATTCGCCCCAACTCTGTTGCTGAAATCTATTCTGGAATACATCGAGGACCCCGGGACAGCCCCGCGGAATGTCATTTGGCTCTATGTGATCCTACTTTCGTTTACAGACATCGTTCGATCATATGCCGATGGACAGGCGCTTTGGCTTGGACGCAAGATTTGCCTTAGGTTACGAGCCATTATCATTGGCGAGATCTATGCAAAGGCTTTAAGACGAAAAGCTGCGGCTGGAAAGGATACAGTGTTAGGCGACAAAAAGGACAAGGAAGATGCTGCCAAAACTAGCAAATGGAAAAAGGTCTTGGGTCTCGGCGGGAAGAAGAAAGTGGATACCAAGAAGCCTGATCTGGATCCAACCACGGCCCCTGTAGCGGACCCTACAGCAAAGGGCAGCGATGAGCAAGTAAATGTTGGCACAATCATCAACCTGATGTCCGTTGATTCTTTCAAAGTCAGTGAGATCACGGCATACTTGCATTTTCTTTTCGCTGCAGCGCCTACCCAGCTTGTTGTGGCCGTCTACCTTCTCTATAAAATTCTCGGATACAGCAGCATTCCTGGACTTGTTGTTATGTTTATTCTCTTACCAGTCAACATCGCGTTCGCGAGAGGGTTTGGAAAATTTCAGAAGAAGATCATGGCTGCCACAGACAAGCGTATCCATACCACGAACGAGGTGCTGCAGAACATCCGGATCATCAAATTCTTTGCATGGGAACGCCGCTTCAGCAGTCTCGTGAACGAGAAGCGAGCAGTGGAATTGAAAGCTTTGCGAGCCAAGTATATTCTCTGGGCTTTTGCTGTTGCTGTCTGGAACACTGTACCGGTCGTCATCACATTCTTTTCGTTCCTCGTATACACGATGGTCGAGAAGAAGCGGTTATACCCTTCGATTGCTTTCACCGCAATCTCACTCTTCAGTATCCTCCGTGTTCCCCTTGACCAGCTTGGAGACATGATCGCACATGTACAAGAATCCAAGGTCTCTATAGATCGTGTCGAAGAATTTTTAAATGAAGAAGAGACAGAAAAATACGAGCAGCTTCGTCATGACAACCTTGACGAAAATGGCGAGCAAATGATCGGCTTCAAGAATGCCACCTTCTCATGGGGTGCCAAGGAGGCTGAAGGTGACGAGATTTCCACTGCGTTCCGTCTCATGGACGTGGATATCAAATTTGAGATTGGGAAGTTGAACATTATTGCTGGTCCAACCGGATCTGGCAAGACTTCTCTTTTGATGGCGCTACTAGGAGAGATGACCCTTATCAAGGGAAAGGTATTCCTACCTGGCGGCTACAGCCGTGAGGATGTTAGACCTGATCCAGAGACGGGTCTCACTGAGAGTGTTGCGTACTGTGCACAACAAGCTTGGCTTGTCAATGCCAATATCAAGGAGAATATTTTGTTCGCTGCACCGCTTGATGAGAAGCGATACAAGGACGTTATTGTGGCTTGCGCTCTCGAGCGAGACTTGGAGATATTAGACGCAGGCGATGAAACGCTTGTCGGAGAAAAAGGGATCACTCTATCAGGAGGTCAAAAGCAACGAATCTCCCTCGCACGAGCCCTCTACTCAAACTCAAAGCATGTTCTTCTTGATGACTGTCTCAGTGCAGTTGATTCGCACACCGCGAAATGGATATTTGATAACTGCATTCGTGGTCCGCTTATGCAAGGAAGGACTTGCTTGTTGGTAACCCACAACTTGGCTCTTTGCGTACCTCAGTCGAAATATGTTGTTCTCCTTGACAATGGGAAGATCGAGGTTCAGGGGCCAGCTGAAGAGGTTATTGCGTCCGGAAAGCTCGGCGAGGACGTCTTTAAGTCAAGGCCCGGATCAGCTGTCATATCGAGAATACCTTCCAGGGTGCCCTCGAGTGTTGGCGATGAGAGTGGAGAGACTCTCATTGAGGATGCTGAAACAACGCATGGTATCGGCAATGGAAAGCTCACCAAAGTCAAGAGCAAGAGCTCGCACAAGGAACCTAAGAAGGATGCTATGGATGAAACTAAGGCTGAGGGAGGTGTCAAATGGACTGTACTTGCTCTTTATTTGAAGTCCATGGGACCTTGGTATGTTTTGATCCCGTTACCCGTCGTAGACTTCGCTAAATGGAATCTCAGGTGGTTTTGGGTTCTTGCAGTACTTGTTTTTGGTGTTCAACAAATTGGGTCACTTGGTGCCAATATCTGGATCAGACAATGGGCGAACCAATACGAAAGCGAATCGATGGGCGCATATACTGTGCCTGTCAACAGCTATATTGGTAACACAATCTCAACGGTCAAGGTAGCAAGCTCTCGGATGTCCCAGATCCAGCCGTACTTCGATCCCAACAAGACATCTCTCATCGCGAAGATTGCCCCGGACGTAGACGTCTCATACTACCTTACAGTCTACGCCCTTATAGGCGTTGCTTGCATGCTTGTTGCGCTATTCAGGGACTTCTGGCTGTTCTTTGGTTCCTTAACTGCCAGCTGGAAGATACACCAACGTTTGATGCACTCCGTCACCCGTGCAAAATTCAAGTTTTTTGATGTCACGCCTCTTGGCCAAATCATGAACCGTTTCAGTAAGGACCTAGAAGCTGTTGACCAAGAGGCGGCTCCGATAGCCATTGGAGTCATGTCGTGTGCTTTGGCAATTTTTGTGACAGTTGCCTTGATCTCGGCCATCACGCCAGGCTTCCTCATTGCTGGTGTTTTCATCAGCGCGATATACTTCTTTGTTGGGAAGTTCTATCTGCGATCGTCGAGAGATCTGAAAAGACTCGAGTCTGTGCAGAGAAGTCCTTTGTTCCAGCAATTTGGAGAAACGCTCTCTGGAATCACCACAATCCGTGCTTATGGAGATGAGAGACGTTTCATTCGGGACAACATGCTGCGCATCAATACTCACAGTCGACCTTTCATTTACATGTGGGCTACCAACCGATGGCTAGCCTTCAGAATGGATGTTATTGGAGATCTCGTGGCTTTCTTTGCCGGAGCTTTCGTCGTTTTCAGCATTGGAAAAATTGATGCCGGCTCTGCTGGTTTGTCATTGAGTTACGCAATCAGCTTCACGGAGAATGTTCTTTGGCTCGTTCGCTTATACGCAATGAACGAGCAAAACATGAACGCGGTGGAGCGTATCAAGGAATACCTTGATGTGGAGCAAGAAGCCGAGCCGGTCATTGAGAAGACCCGACCGGCCGCAAACTGGCCGAGCCAGGGCTCAGTTGAGTTTATTAACTATACAACGAGGTACAGACCGGATCTGGAGCCTGTGCTTAGAAATGTCAGCTTTAAGATCAACCCTCTGGAAAAGGTGGGGATTGTCGGCCGAACAGGTGCAGGAAAGAGTTCCTTAGCTCTGGCGCTATTTCGGGGTCTGGAGGCGGAAGAAGGCCAGATCCTGATTGACGATGTTGACATTGGTCGCATAGGCCTTCAAGACCTCAGAGAATCGATCACGATCGTACCGCAAGATCCGACGCTATTCACGGGTACGATCCGCAGCAATCTCGACCCGTTCAGTCTTTTCACAGATGAAGACATCTTCACTGCATTGCGGAGGGTCCAGCTAATCGGACCGGCGACTTCGGTCACAAACCCATCAACCCCATTGACATCTTCCAGGCCCACCACACCAGGACAAGCTAATGGGACATCAAGTCCCACCGGGACCTCTTCACCAATAACAAACAAAAATGTGTTCCTCAACCTCTCCTCCCCAGTCACAGAATCAGGCAACAATCTGTCACAAGGACAGCGTCAACTCTTATGTCTTGCGCGAGCGATGCTCAAGAATCCGAAGTTGTTGATGATGGACGAAGCTACGGCCTCCATCGACTACAATACCGACTCCAAGATCCAAGAGACGATCCGCGAGCTCAAGAGCACGATTATAACCATCGCGCACCGGCTCCAGACCATCGTCGACTACGACAAGGTGTTGGTGCTGGACAAAGGCTGCGTGGTGGAATACGGGCACCCGTACGAGTTGCTGAAGAAGGATGGCAAGGACGCCATCTTCAAGGGCATGTGTGAGATGAGTGGAGATATGGAGGCGCTGCAAAAGGCGGCGAAAAAGGCCTGGGATGCGGGTCGATTGGTGGATGTTGAGTGAATTAACGACGGAAACGAAACAAGATACTGTACATAGATAGCTTGGTATATTATTCTCTTTGTAATAAGAAGACAGTATCATAACCGGTATGCATGTTGTCATCTCTATCTGTCTTTTGTGTCTCGCAAAATACCCACATCCGTGAAGCTGCGGAGCACTGCAGTGGATTCCAAGTGGAGTCAGGTGTCTTCTTAGTATCGCTGCGGCTCGCCTACACCTCGTACATCAAACAAAGTTATTATTCCTCGCCCGCGAAGTTTCTGTTGTCTCAAGGGTGTTCATTGGCTGTCACGAACTCCTCTTCGAGCAAATACCAGGCTCAGTCGTAGACTGGTCCAATCAAATTCCTAGCTCCAACTCGCCTTACTGAATTTTAGATCTGACTCCACTTCTGATGGGGAATGTGCGTTTTGAGGTCAATTTGCTGTATTTCTTTTCCCGAGGAGCCAGGATGCGGGTTAAGTTCCGTGTTGTTGGATTCAGTACGGTTAATTAGGGGTGGGGTGCATGTAGGATGTGTTGTCATCAACCCGCACGCGGACGTTTGCTTTGAGCGGAGCAGGGAGGTGATTGTTAGCGGTGGGGAAGAGCGGAGGGAAGGGAAAGTGGTGTGATGAGGGAGGTGATGTATGTTTGCATTGAGGAGATGACGCGAGGTTATGGCCAGGTGCATGTAGTGTACCGAGTAGTATGTGCAGATGGGATATTGCTGATTACTGATATGTGAATGTGGATGTGGATGTTGTGAATTAGTTCATGGTTACATGCTGCGGTTTAGACGAGGTGTTCTAGTACCGTTACACAAGAAGCTTCTGCCACTCTAAGACATCCATTTTGACGAATGGACAAGCGCAGAGAACGAGGGCGGCTCGGAGCCAGGGGGGTTGGCGAGTGCGAGGTGGAGTTTGAGTGGGGGACAGTTGGAAAAGGATCAAGGATATATGGATATGCGGCGGCAGATGCCTGTGCGAGAACGGAGTCGGAATATATCTTTCTCGCTCCGTCGTTCTGGGCGAAAGAAAAAGAGAAAGAGGTGATTGGGTGCGTCGCACAGGTGGTTCGCGGCTCTGTGATTAACTAATGCGGCATTCTATACGATGGGACTCCTGTGATTGGAGGCCATCGGTACGACATACGACGACAGGTATGATAATTCAAATTCCCGAGAAGGAGTTGGAGTTTTTCATATAGAGCTTGATATATGCAGGGGTGGAAATGGTCGACTGAACGAGAATGATCTACCTGCTGTACTGCAACGTAACTTTTCATTTATATGTGTATGGTTGGGCGACCAGTGACCGCTCCTCGTTCTATTCCTAAGTTTGCCCCTGAGCTGTTCTCGCCGCCACGATTTTTCGGCGATCCCGAAGTGGCCTCCGATAACTTACAGACCATGGAAGCCCGTAACTGGGTGGCGGAAGTTGACGTGGTGAACGATGAACCTCTACGTCGCTTCCGACATCTAGCTTCGTTGTGTTGGCTCGGCTGCCTCGAGAGACTCCCAGCCGACTACTGCAACCTACATTTTGCCTCTCTTTCCCTTGACTTCTGCAAGGAAAGGCCGGATGTGGCCCCGGTCCAGCCGTCACCGACTTGTAGCTCTCGCTGGTTGACTGAAGAGCCGCTTCTTGAGAGGCGGGAACCGTGATCACTTGCACTTTGGAAGCATCAGTTGTCGTCAGTTAGGGGCAATGAATAGTGGGCACAAGGAAGGAAAACGGACCGATGACTTCCTTGGTGCGTAGGGCAAACTGGACGAAGGAATGAGTTGGCTCGCCGCTGAGGATAGGTTTGAGCTGTGACATGGTGGTGCCAAAATCTGGCGAGTTCTGGAAGGCTTGTTGCGCCTGAGAGGATTCCCAGCCTGGTGTTCTAGTAGGAATCTAGGTCAGAATGACGGAGGGTTGGTAGACTTACCGATCAAAAGCTCGAGGTTGTCAACGTTCCCGCTGTGGAAATCCCATGTTATGCGGATGTTGCCGTCTTGCTTCTTAGGGGTCTGGAGGAGGAACTTGAGGGGTTCTTTCCAGTCTGCTCCTGTCTGATCGGGGAGAGTGAGGCGTTGGGTTACAGGCATCTTGGTCATTTGGTGGGTATTTTAGCGGACAATGAGAAAGTAATGTTGATGCGAAGAGGTTGAGAAGAGAGAAGAGCGATGATGAATGATAAATGATAATGAGATGTGGAATCAATCTGGCCATTTTATCCTCAAGTGACGCCTCCCTTTTCGTACGTTTCAGACACCAGCTCCACTGAACAAATGACAGTACATCACAGCCTTCCTATCGAAGGAGTCTGTGTTGTTGAGAAACCCTACTGTTGAGTATGAGATTGAAAACAGCATATTCTTTACCATGTCTGTGCAACAGCGAAGGCCCAAGACTTGTCAACACTGCTGTGTTTGACCCTTTTTTGCTTCGAAAATTTCCAATTAACGCAGTCACTTCGCGTTCGCAACCTGAAACTTGAGTCGGATATTCTTCACGTGCTGACTGCAGGTTTGCGCAGCATGTTCAGGATATTGATATTTTGCGATGCGACGTGAAAGATTTTGGGGGAAGAACACAATCGAAGAACTTTGTTGTGGGGTTTCCGGGCATCCGAAGGATTTGGGAAATGAGACGCAACGAATGCAAGATCCGACTTGCTCAAAGCGCTGGCTTGAATCTAACCAATGAATCGTCCGTCTATTTGTACGTGCCCAAAAAAAAACTCCTCGGCCGCCCTAGCACAGGGTCAAAAAGCATCTTTGGGCTGTACAACTCGTTGGGTGGTGCCTCATGTACTCGTTATGTCAGTAATCATACTCTCTCTCCAGCGGCTCTTCGTAACATGTTTGTCGTCCATTCCACCCTACTCAACATAATACTGTGGCCTCCATCTTCGCACCTCTCGACTGTGTCGATCATGTTGGGTCTGGACTCCGTGGCTGTCTGCAACATCATCTCGGCGTAAGGCAGCGTCACACATTGGTCTTGACCGCAGAGAACGTAAGTGGTAGGTATATAGCGCCACGACGCGTATGTAGTCTGGCTCCAGAAGACACCGATGCTCTGGGGAAGTAATTGTGAGGTCCAGTATTCCGCTTCAGCTCTGGACATGTCGTTATAGAAAACAGCAGGTGCTTGTCTAGGATCGATTGTTGTGATGCCTCTCTGTACCACAGTTAGACAAGACTTTGGCAGTTTGGGACATGGAAATAGTTAATTCGTCCGAATAATAGACAAGTTTTGTCACTCCGCGATCCTTCAATGATGTCCGAGAATGGGAAGTGAAGTCTCTTCGGTTTCCACCTTCGGAGAGAGACAATGAGACTTAAATCTGAATAACTAACCCGCAAATCGCAACGCATGTAGGGAAACATGCCAGTAACATCTCCTCTTGGGCTCCCTTGGAATCCCTCTACAGCCAACCCTACAAGTCGGAAGTTAGCTATGGTTTTTTTCCCCAAGAGAACCTCGCAGTTGGTAAGCAACTCCTAGCCTCGCATCTTGACTTGAATCCGCAATCATTGCCTTTCATATTTCCAAAAGAGCTGAAGGAGAACATAGACCCTTCAAACTTACATGACATGATGAAGACAAGTCGAATTACTCCACCCCTTAAACCCCTTTGCGCTCTCTCGGTTCTTCCCAGTCCCCAAAGTGCTTCACCGCCAGGCAGTCCTCCATAAGCATGCATCACCAAGATAACTTCTTGTCCTGCATCCGCAAGTTCGGCACATAAATTCCTTATGGCTCGGACATCTTCAGTAAAATCGTATGTGGGAGGATTTCCTCCTACCGATGGAAGAGCAAGTGGATATGCGTTGTAGCCATGATACGCCAAAGCCGCTCTGAGCGGCTCATAGATATGATGTGAATGTGAGGCTCCGGGAACGCAAACAAAAACTGGCCTAGACATTATTATATCTCTCGTAGTGGATGCTTCCAAGAAAACGGCGACTCAAATATACACAAGCGAATTCAGGCATTATTTTGTTGGTTTCATCGATGTGCATGTTTCAAGAACACTTGCTTGATTCATCAGTGCTGATACATTTCCCCTCCATATTACATACTTAATAACAAAGAATTAATCCCTAGCCCTTATGTAAGTTTACGGCGGTGATTACAGCCAGGATTGCAGGGGCCCCTTGCCACAGCCAATGACTGATTGGAGGTCGCAAAGCCAGCCAATGAATGCATGATCCAACAGACCAGATCGTAACATCGCGGCCGAGGGAATGGAAGCACGAGCCGAACCCGAGGAAAGGACAACTAGTATAAATACCCATAATTCCGACGTAAATGGTGATGAGAATGAGACTTGGATGACTGAGAAGTCCTTGTAGATCAAACCATTCCGCCATTTGTGTGAGGAGCTCCCGTCCTGATGGCACCGCACCCGTAGCGTTGCTCGTATCCGTGAGCCAGTCAGCATTAAGATTTTAGCTCAAATGCTAAGGAGCACTGGAACACCAAACGAAACCCCACCCCAACCTCCTGGAGACCTGTTTAGGATATTGATGGCTCATCAAAGATGCGGCGGGAGCGGCTCTTGCCCGCTTGTCCGATCCCGCAACAGAACCCAGCATTTCTTCATTTTGCCAGTTGACGTGGGCTGGCAACTTTGGCTTATTTGAAGCCGCGCGTGCCGCAGCGATTGGGTAATAAACGACTATCATCTGTCCCACGACTGCGTGCCAACGAACCCGCCGTTGAAGAGTTAGCAAAATGCCCGTCCTGCCAGATACTGTTCGAGAGCTTGCCCCGCAATTGGAGGGGTGTGGGAAGCAATGGATCCTAAGGCAAGACCTTAGATAACATCACAGCATGCACCACATCGTGATTGGGACATCAGTGGTCCAATATCTGACCCGGAAATCCCAACTGGTACTACCAGTTCGTAGGATTCAGGGTACTGGGAATAGACGCCGTAGCTAGTCGCGTGTTGGATCGGCGTGCGCCTGACCACTCAATTCATGCTTGGGAATTGAGTGCGGTGGGCCTGAACACTTGCTCTTGGACCTCTTGCGGCGCAGCTTTTATTCTCTCAGACTCAATGATGATAAAAACATGGTGACCTCGTTGATGTGTTGTTCAAATCATTTGGCGTCTTTAGATTGGCGGCTACGTGAAACCAAACAACTAGTCACGTGGAATTTGCGCTAAGCCTAATTGGTTCGCAAATCACCTCCTCGTTTCCCCCTTTTCACCATTGCATTAGTCTACACCACGTACGACATCACTTCGGCAGTCATTTTTACTTCGGCATTAATTACGAATTGATTGTCTTTTTTACCTTGCAGTCGCACGGACCTATAGATTGTTTTGCGCGCTTGCGATTTTGCTGGGGCTGTGTCCATCC
>Ga0302325_10019734_pt1 | contig 14162 bp, 13 predicted proteins | sample Palsa_T0_2_FD_201948 | JGI IMG/M metagenome (GOLD analysis project Ga0302325, IMG submission 201948) | Peat permafrost microbial communities from Stordalen Mire near Abisko, Sweden - Palsa_T0_2 | ecosystem: Environmental > Terrestrial > Soil > Palsa > Peat permafrost | place: Sweden: Abisko... | reverse complement strand
TCCCGGCGATCGGCTACGAACCGCAGGACGAGAGCCACTTCACGAGCCGCCACTACTGGGAGGTCGGCCAGCTCGACGCCAACGCACGTTCGGGTTGGATGGGGCGCTACCTGGACCTCGCCGGCGAACCCGCCAACCCGCTTCAGGGGCTGTCGCTTGACTACTCGCTGGCGCCGGCGCTTGCCACGGCGAGGATGCCCGTCGCGGCGGTCTCCTCGCCGGCCGACTACACGATGTGGGCCAACGGGCTGGGCGAACCGATCTCAGGGCCCGCGCTCGCGACCTTCGGCGCGCTTGGCTCGCTGTCAGCGCCGTCGCCCGCTTACGCCCAGGCCCGGAACGCCTCCTACGACACGGGCCTCGTCCTCGACAGCATGGCGAGCTTCGTCAAGTCCGAGGAAGAAACGGGTGACAAACCTTCGGTCACCTATCCCGCCGGCGACTTCGCCGAACGACTCGCGGCGCTGGCAGCGATGCTCAACGCCGAGATGCCGATCAAATGCGCCTCGCTGAACGCGGTCGGCTCCTACGACACGCACTCGGGCGAGGCCGGCACCCTGAGCACCAACCTCGAACAGACGGTCACGGCGCTCGTCGCATTCCAGCGCGACCTGGAAGCACGCAAACTCGATCAGCGCGTGCTGATCCAGCTGTGGTCGGAGTTCGGTCGCCGACCCCGGGAAAACGGCTCGGGCACCGACCACGGCGCCGGCGGCGCCGCGTTCCTGATCGGGACGCGGGCCGCGGGGAAAATGGTCGGAGAGTTCCCCGGCCTGACCAAGCTCGATGTCAACGAAAACGTCGTCCCGACGTCGGACTTCCGTGCGATGTACTGCTCGCTGCTCGAACAGTGGTTCGGGACAGAAGCCGGTCTCATCATTCCGGAAGCAGCTGCATTTGCACGGCCTGTGCTGGTGACGTGAGGGTGCTCGGGGCGGCTAGGCCTGCGCTCATCGCCGGCGTGCTCTGCCTGGCATGCGGGGCATCCGGCGCGGGCGCCATCGCCGCCGGCGGACATGCTCAAGGCCATCGCAACTCCCGCGCACGGACATGCCATCGCACGAGGCATCGTCGTTGCCCGCCAAGCCGCTCGCCCAGGAGATCCGCTCGCAGGCACAATCGGCGCCAGACCACGAAGTCGGCCAAGCCGAAGAGCGCCTCCACAGGCTCGGGCTCGAGCTCACCCTGGGCGACCGTAACCCCGGCGCTCGGCCCCGGCTCGGCGCCGGGCCCCAGCGTGGGCGCTGAAGGCCCCGCGGGCGCCGCACCGCCAGCGGAATCCCCGACGACCGGAGCAGCGCCGGCGCGGGTTGAGGTGACGGCCGAAGACACCGAAGCGTTTCGGTTCGTCCTCTCCCGTCCCTCCGTTCCCGCCGGCAAGGTGATCATCGAATTCGTCAACCACGGCCAGGATGAACACAACCTGAATGCGGTCGAACCTGCAGAAGGATCTGTCGCAGGCTCCATTCCGAACACCGCGCCAAACGCCCATCCGAGCATCAGCGTCAACCTCCGGCGCGGCAGCTACACCCTGTTCTGCTCGCTGCCCGGCCACGAGGCGAAAGGCATGAAGGCCACGCTCGTCGTGGATTAGCGAGCCTGCTTCTTCGGCCGCCGCTTTGCTCCCGCGGCCGCTTTTGCCAGGTCACTGGGCTGACGCAGCGCGCTGATCGTCCGCTCGAAGCGCTCTGCCTGGTGCTTCATCAGCCCGGCCGTCTCCTCGAGGGCACGCCCAGCGGACTCCAGCGCCTCGGCCTGCCGGCGCAGGGTGACCCCGGTTTCCTCGAGCAGAGCAAAGACGGCGTCAATGGGCGCGACAACGCGCGCCAGCAGATCGCTCTGCAGTCCGCGCTCGCGCTCAACGACCTCCTGCACCAGCTCGAGCTGGCGCTGGGTCGCCGTCAGCAGCTCCCGTGGAAGCTCAGAGCGCCCAGCCACCGAAGCGGCGGATGCGATCACCGACTCCATGAGTTGGCGCCACTCATCGAGTAATTCGCGACCGCTGAGCTCGGGCATCGGCATCAACTCCGCCGCCCATCCTAGTGTGGCTCGCCGATGTGGCCCGCGGGCGCTCACGGGATGGAGAAGCTGAACGGCGTCGGCGGGGCCCGCATCAGTAGACGACCTTCAGTTCCACGCGGCGGTTCAGTTCGCGGCGCTTCGCCTTTTCTCCAAGGTGCCATTCGGAGCCCACCGTGGTGTTCGTGAACGTCTGGGTGATCGGAAACGGGCCGCTTTCAGCAGAGGCGGAAGCCTGGTTGTGCATGGCGACTCACTTCGTCTCATGCGACGGCGCTCGTCGCTTGCTGTCATCCCATCCGGCACTGACACTGCCCGCAGGAACCTGGTCGGGCGGCCCATCTCTAAGCGAACGCCTGGCCTCGTATCGGCGCGCGGTACCGGAGCGTGAGCAATCGGAGGCCCGCTGGACCAGATGCGAGCGCGGGATCGGGGCGCCGAGTTAGGCGACCCTAAACTCGTGCTACCTTTTCATCCCGACCGGGACGATCGGATTTGCCCATGCGCTTGCGGACGCTCGCCACCTTCAGCCCATTCCTGATCGCTGCCGCCACCCTGCTCGCGGCCTGCGGCTCCTCGCACGGCGGGTCGGCGATCACCCTCTACAACGGCCAGCACGAACAGACGACCGCCGCGCTCGTCGCGGCTTTTGAGAAGCAGACGGGGATCAGGGTGAATGTTCGCACTGGCGACGAGGCCACACTCGGCGACCAGATCCTGCAGGAGGGCGAGAACTCGCCGGCGGACGTCTTCTACACCGAGAACACGCCCGTGCTGGAAGCGCTGCGCGAGAAGGGCCTGCTCGCCTCCGTCTCGCCGTCCACGCTGACGGCGGTCCCCAGCCGTTACGACTCCGCCCAGGGCGACTGGGTCGGCGTGTCTGCCCGCGTGTCGGTGCTCGTTTACAACACCTCGCAGATCGCGCCCTCACAGCTGCCGGGCTCGGTCCTCGAACTGGCCGAGCCGAGGTGGAAGGGAAAGGTGGGCTTCGCGCCCTCTGAGACGGACTTCCAGCCGCTCATCACGGCGATCGTGAAGCTCGACGGGCTTGCCACTGCAGAAAGATGGCTGAAGGGTCTGCAGGCCAACAGCAAGATCTACCCAGACAACGAGACCGTGGTGGCGCAGGTCAACAACGGCGAGAGTGCGGTGGGGTTGATCAACCACTACTACTGGTACCGCCTGCGCGACGAGGTCGGCATGGCCGGCGTCCACTCGAAGCTTCACTACTACGCGCCGGGGGACCCGGGAGACCTGGTGGACGTGTCGGGCGCAGCCGTGCTGAAATCGAGCTCACACCAGGCCGCCGCGCAGGCGTTCGTCGCATTTCTGGTGAGCAGGATCGGACAGGAGACGATCGCCCACAGCCACAGCTATGAGTATCCGCTGCGCCTCGGGGTGAGCCCGGCCCCGGCGCTGCGCCCGCTGGCCCAGCTGAAACCCGCGCCGCTGACGCCGGCCGAGCTCGGCGACGGCCGTGGGGCTCTTGCGCTGGAGCAGCAGCTCGGGCTGCTGTAGGACGATGCTGAACGCGCGCGCGTTTGCAGAGCCGATCGCGAGCAGATGGACGCAGACGTGGTCCGGCCGGCGCCGCTGGCCGCTTGTGAGCATCGCCGGCGCGGCGATCGCCGGCGCGCTGGTGCTCCTGCCGCTGGCCTTCCTGGTCATCCAGGCCCAGGAATCGGGCTGGGCCGAAGTGCAGCGCCTGCTGCTGCGCCATTCGGTGGCGGTGCTGTTGTGGAACACCCTCCGCCTCACGCTCGCGTGCACCGTCCTGTGCGCCTGGGTCGGAGTCGGGGCCGCGTGGTGCGTGGAGCGCACGAACCTGCCCGCCCGCCGGCTGTGGGCTGTGGTGCTCGTGCTGCCGCTCGGTGTCCCCGACTTCGTGGTCGGCTTCGGCTGGGTCTCGATCGACCCTGCGCTCCATGGCTACCTGGCCGCGGTGATGATCATGACGCTGTCGCTCTACCCGCTCGTCTATCTGCCTGTGGCCAGCGCGCTCGCCAACCTCGACGCCGGGCTGGAGGAGGCCGCGCGCAGCCTCGGCCTGGGCCCATGGCAGACCTTCCGCAGGGTCACGCTGCGTCAGATCTGGCCTGCCGTGCTGGGCGGCTGCCTGCTCGTGACGCTCGCGCTGCTGGCCGAGTACGGGGTGTTTGAAATCGTCCAGTACCGGACGTTCACCGTGGAGATCTTCACGGAGTTCAAGCTCGGCTTCGACACGGCGGCAGCGTGCCTGTTGTCGCTCGTGCTGGTCGTTCTGAGCATCGCCGCACTCGGCGGGGAGTTGGCGCTCGGCGGGAGGGGCCGCTCCTGGCGCACCGGGCCGGGGGCGGGGCGGATCGCCCCCAGGGTCGCCCTCGGACGCCTCTCCGCCCCCGTGCTGACGGGATTGAGCGCCCTGAGTGGCCTGGCGCTCGGGGCCCCGCTGGGCGCACTCGTCTACTGGATGCTTCGCGGAAGCTCCACGACCCTGCCGTCCGGCTCGATCCTCGCGGCGGTGGGGCACACCGCGTTCTACAGTGCCGCCGCGGCGGCACTCGCCACGGCGCTCGCGGTCCCGGTGACCGCGCTTGCGATCCGCCACCGCAACCGCGTGACGCTGCTCATCGAGCGGCTGGCCTACCTCCCGATGGCGCTGCCCGGCCTGGTGATCGCGCTCGGGCTCGTGGCCTTCTCGGTGCACCATGCGTTTGCTCTGTATCAGAGCGCACTCGAGCTGATCGTCGCCTACGCGATCCTGTTCCTGCCGCTGGCGGTGGTGGGCGTCCGCTCGGCGATGGGCCAGGTTCCGCCGCGCCTTGAGGAGGTCGCTCGCTCGCTGGGCTGCCGGCCGGCGAGCGTATGGCGCCGAGTGACACTGCCGCTGATCGCCCCCGGTCTCGGAGCGGCGTTTGCCCTGGTGTTCATCTCCGCGGCCACCGAGCTGACGGCGACGCTCTTGCTGCGGCCGACCGGGGTGAACACGCTGGCGACCCAGTTCTGGGCCTACACCTCAGAACTCTCCTACGGTGCCGCCGCGCCGTATGCTGGGTTGATGGTGGCGATCTCGGCGATCCCCGCCTACCTGCTCAGCCGCCGGATGACAACGCTCGCCCGAAGTGAGCGCACACGATGAGCCAGCTCTCGGTCAGCGATCTGTGGAAGGGATACGCGGGCACGGAGGTGCTGCAGGGTGTGGAGCTGGAGGTGCGCGCGGGGTCGCTGACGGCGGTGCTGGGCCTATCCGGTGGCGGCAAGACCACGCTGCTGCGCGTGATCGCCGGGTTCGCGCGCGCAGAACGCGGCAGCGTGTCGCTCGCTGAGCGGACGCTCGACGACGGTCGCACCTTCGTCGCGCCCGAGAAGCGCGGGGTCGGCTACGTGCCCCAGGAGGGCGCGCTGTTCCCCCACCTGAGCGTCAGCGACAACGTCGGCTTTGGCCTCTCACGCCGCGAGCGTGGCGGTGAGGCGGTAGCCGAGCTCTTGGAGATGGTCGGGATTCTGCCGCTGGCTCGCCGTCTGCCACATGAGCTCTCCGGTGGGGAGCAACAGCGCGTGGCGCTCGCGCGTGCGCTGGCACGTCACCCGCAGGCGCTGCTGCTGGACGAGCCGTTCTCCTCGCTGGACGCCTCGCTGCGCGACCGCGTGCGCGAGGAGGTCCATGGGCTCCTGCGCGAGCAGGGCGTCACAACGATTCTGGTCACCCATGATCAGGAGGAGGCGCTGTCGCTGGCCGACGTCGTGGCGGTCCTGCGCGACGGATCGATCGTGCAACAGGGAACGCCGGCGGAACTGTATGAGCGACCCATCGACCAGCGGCTTGCGCGCTTCCTCGGCGCGGTCAACGTGGTCGACGCGCAGTTCAAGGACGGCGCCGCGCGGACCACACTGGGTTCGCTGGCGCTGCGCGACGCTCCGGCGAGCGCCCACGCGGGGGCGGGCGTCGTGATGGTTCGGCCGGAGCAACTTGACGTGCGTCTTCTGGAGGAGGGCTCCGATAGTCGGGGCACGACGCCGGCCCTCGCCGGCCGCGTGGAGCGCTGCCGCTACTACGGCCACGACGCGCTACTTCACATCCGCCCGGAGGAGCAGGCGAGCGGGGAGATACTGCTCGCGCGGGTACGTGGCGAGCAGGCCCTGCCGGCCGGCACGCGGGTAACCGTCGCCGCCCGCGGACCAGTTAGCTCACTGGAATGATGAGCGCACATCGTGTGCGTTTGACACCCGCCCCGGTGAGTCCGTGGCGCCGACCCCGCCCGACCCGTCGGCGAGAATGCGTCTACTTCGTCTCCACCGCGTCGAGTTGCTTCTGCCCGATCTTCCCGTCGTTGGGCACGTTGGGATGGTGGACGTGGCAGAGTTTGTACTGACCGTGAACGAACCTGCCGAGCTTGTGGCAGCCCGAGACGTGGCATTCCAGGTGGGTGTAGACGCCGACCACGAAGCCGATCAGAGTGATCACAGTGGCGAGTTCGACCCAGCTGTCGGTGATGACCTGCGGCTGGCTCCAGAATGTCAGTGCGGCGATCACGAGGCCTCCGGGATCTGATGGCTTGACCACCTTGCTTCGACGGCCCGGCGCCGAACCCTTGCCCGCCCTCGGGCCAGCGACCGGCTACCCGCGAGTCGAGCCGATGCAGGAACTCTGCGCGGTGTTCGGACGGAAGCAGGGGATCGATGAGCGCAACCGCACCCGGCGTCTCATAGAGCACCGAGCCGACGTTCCGGTCCCAGTCCCCTGAGCTCCCGGGCGGCCTGCGGATTCCAATCGGGATGGGGCGAAGTCCAGCGCAGCAGGCCGGGCGCGATCTCCAGCATGGACATAGGGGAGTATCCGCCCGCTGGGAACCGGGGGCCGCCCGGCAGCCGCCTGGTGGTTTGATCCGGGTGGTCTCAGCAAGCCGCTCGAGGTAGGCGTCTACGTCGGCGGGGACCTGACGACCCTCCTGGGCTCAAGTCGTGCGTACGCGGAGCCGATGCTTCCCGTGCTATGTCGGCCGATCAACCGCAAGATCTTCTGCAACGCCTGAATCCTCCAGGGCGGCTGCTCTTCGGACGGATTGGCAGGTCCATCCTTGCAGTGAACGCTGGCCGCGTCGTCGGCTAGCGGGAAGGACCACCGACTGTGCTCGACTGCGAGCTGATCATCGATCCGTCCCGCCTGCTGGAGCTCGCTCCCGCTTGGGATGAGCTGGCCGTCGTCCAAGCCCAGCCGATGGGCTCGCCGACCTGGATGCTGAGCTGGCTGCGACACGTGGCACCGGCGAGCGCGTCCGCCCGTGTTGTCGCGGTACGTCAGGGGGAGAGACTCGTGGCATTGGCGCCTTTCTACGTGGACGAGGCCCGGCGCGGGCGAGTGGACTATCGGCTGCTCGGCGACGCGCTGCCGCGTTCGTCGCCTCTGGCGGTGCCCGGTCTGGAGTGGGAGGTCGCCGCGTCGATCACCGCGACGCTCGCCGGTGCTTCGCCGCCGCCCGACGTGATCGCCTTGGAGAGCGTGTCGCTAGCCTCGCCCTGGATGATGGCGCTGGGCGACGGCTGGCCGGGGCGCCTTCGTCCGCCGACCCGGCAATACCTTGTTCAGGGTTCTCCGACCGTGTCGCTGCGCGAGGAGTCCTTCGACGCTTGGCTGTGCGGGAAGAGCTCTAACTTCCGCGGTCAGATGCGGCGCCTACGACGTCAGTTCGCCGCGGCCGGGGGAACGACGCGAATGAGCACGCCGGAGACGCTCGACGCTGATCTTTCCGCGTTCATGCGCCTGCACGAGGGACGTTGGGAGGGTCGGGGTGAGTCAGGCATCGTTGCCCTTGGAGAGCGGCTGAGAATGATGCTCGCGGATGTTGGACGCGCACAGCTCGAGTCGAGGCGCTTTCGCCTGTGGATACTCGATCTAGACGGCCAGCCGATCTCCGCTCAGCTGTTCGCCGGGGCTGGAGGTGAGCTCCTGTACGTCAACGGTGGATGGGACGAACGGTTCGCCAAGTTCAAGCCGGCGATGTTGGGGATCCTGCGCGCGATCGAGGACGCGTTCGCCAGCGGCGATCAGCGCATCGATCTGGCGCCTGGCGAGCAGCCCTACAAGCTGCGCTTCGCCGACAGCAACGACCCGGTGGCTTGGAGCATCCTGATGGTACCCGGCCGACGCCTAGCGGTGACGTGCGCGCGCTCGGCTCCCCTGTTAACCCGGATGGCGGTGCGAGAGACTGCCAAGCGAGCACTGACAACCGCGCAGTCCGACCACCTGCGCTCCCTCCGAAAGCGGTTGCGCAGCGTCGGGCTGCGATCTGCCCTTCATGGGTCCTGAGATCAGCGTGGGGTTCGATCTCTTCGGCCCTGGTTCGGCAGAGCGTTCCGCCAACCCCCGGCGGGCATCGACGGCCTTACCGGTCGTGGGTTTCGCTATTCCTAGGAGGCGCGTTCGATGATGGCTCCGTGGGGGAGTTCGGGGCGGGACACACCGATTCCGTCGCACAGGCGGACACAGCGCACGTACACAGGGTGAAAGTCCAGTAGTTCCAGGATCGTGACGATCCGATAGCCGCGCGCACGCAGGGCTCTGATGATGTGAGGATATGCGGCCAGCGTCTCGCCGCGGGGGCCGCCTCCATCGTGGGAGATGATGATCGAGCCTGGCTGCACCTGTTCCAGCACGCGCCGCTCGATAGCTGCGCTGCCGGGCAGGCTGTAGTCGCTCGGATCGACGTTCCAGAGCACGGTCGCTAGACCGAGCGAGCGGGCGGTCCTGATGATCGACTCGTCGTAGGCCCCGTATGGCGGGCGAAATACGCACGGCGTGTAGCCAGTCAGTGCGCGGGTCACCCTGATGGTCCTCTCGAGTTGAGCGTAGACATCAGGGGTCTGCGTCAGATTGGGGTGCGTGAAGGTGTGATCGCCAAGAACGTCACCGTCACGTAGCTCGCGCAACAGCGTCGTCCTGTAGTCGGCGTTCACCTGATCGCCAATCATGAAGAACGTCGCCCGCGCACGGTTGCGCTCGAGCATCCGCACGAATGCCGCGGTGTCGGACCACGGGCCATCATCGAATCCGATCGCCACCTCGCGTCGATGCGGGCCGTGGAGGTAGGCGACGTCTCCCTGGCTGCGGCAGCCGACTACGCGGTAGCGAGTCAGCAGATGGACCGGCGACGGCGCTGGTTCGCCGGCAGCCGGCGGGCCTGTCCCGGCGCCCTGTGTGGCGTCGACCACCGTGACGAACGCCGACGCAGCGAGCAGCGCGAGCAGGGCCAGTCGTCGGCGCGGATGACCTCCTGCCCGTTGCCCACTCATCGAGCAACTCTACCCCGCTGATCTCGTCCGGTTGGGTCTGCTGATCCAGCGGCTTTCGAGACGAGCGCATTGCACGCCGATGCAGCACCGACGGACGCCCGCCGAGGACAAGCTCTCCGAGCCTCAGGCCCGGCCAATGTCGCGCCTCAGACGCCCTCGGATGCGGGGCCGACGATCGTGTGCTGACGCTGCCGTCCGGTGCGGCTCATAGCGTTGAGTTCGGTCCACAGCCGCGGACGGGGTTGACAGCCGCGGACGGGGTTGACAGGCGCGGACGGGGTTGATCCCAACCGGCGATCGATCGAGAAACCTAGGGATTGGCTGCTGATGGCGATGGCCGTTTCGATTTGGCTGGTGCTGATCCTTGTCGCTGGCGCCGGCCTGAAGGCGCGGCGGCCCGATCAGGCTGCATCCGCGCTCGCGACCTACGGCATTGCCGGCAGGCGTGCCGGGCGCGTCGTCATCTGGGCGGTGATCTCGGTCGAGTTCGGACTTGCGGGCGCGTTGGCGGCGGGCGCTCAGTGGGCAGCTGCCGCCGTCGCGGGACTTTTTCTCGCGTTTGCTCTCCTCACGCTGGCAGGGCTGCTGGCGGGCCGTAGAGGTCATCCTTGCGCGTGCTTTGGCAGTGGCTCACGGCTCGGCTGGTCTTCGCCGGGTCGAGCGGCGGGACTGGCCCTGGTGGCCGGCGCGATGGCCCTCGGCTGGCTGCCGAACGGACCTTCCGGCTATGACCGATGGCTGACCGTTGGCCTGTCGATCAGCCTCGCGGCGGTTGCGGGACTGGGCGTGGCCGTGCTCGCGCTCGCCCGAGAGGTCGGCGTCCTGCGCCTGGGGATGGGCAACCGGGGAGCGCTTGAGATACCCGAGGAGGGCCCAACGCTTGGTTCCACACAGGGCTGGGCGGCGGCGGTGCCTTCGAGCCCGAGAGCACTGCTGCGGCTCGCGATCTTCACCTCGGAGAGCTGCCGCCTGTGCCGGCAGGTACAGCCCGCGGTCGCGCATGTGGCGGCCGACCCGGTGCTCGCGGTGCAGATCTTCGACGAGCATGCCGACTCGGCGATCTGGAGGCGGGCGCAGGTGCCGGGCAGCCCGTACGCGGTGGCGCTGACCCTCGAGGGGACGGTTCTTGCGAAGGGAACGTTCAACAGCCTGAGTCAGCTCGAGAGCATTCTCGGCAGCGCTCGGGCTCGTGAGCAGGGACTTGCGCTTGCCGCCTGAGTCTCCCGAAGAGCACTTCGCCGACGCGGTTCTGCGGCACAGCAGCCGACGCGGATTTCTCGAGCGAGCCGGCATGGCGATCATTGGACTGAGCGGAGCGGGCGCTGCCGCGCGGGCGGTGCTTCCCGACGAGTCCGACGCGTACACGAACTTCTGCGGACACACGTACACGACCGGCAACTGCCCGCATCCGACCGGCCTGCCGAGAGTGGACCGCAACGACTATCCGCTGCGCGCGAGCGATGGGCACCCTGTTGACGATCTCGGGCGCCCGATCAACGCCCACGGTTACCCCGTCAACGCACGCGGCGAAATCCTTCGCGAACCTGACGGAGAGCCGGTGCCGCCGGCACCACGATCGAAGGTCTGCCCGGCTGCGGGTCGGGACTATGGGCTGAAGCTCGAGACCGATGGGTCGTGGTATCGCTGCTGCGGCGGTCGCGTGCGCCGGCTGATGGACTGCTGCGGCTACACCAGCGTGCGCATCAACGGCGATGCCGCGCTCGTCGGCTACTGCTACGCAGGGCGCCACGTGTTCTGCGTGCAGTACTACGAAACGATGATGCCGTGCTGAGCGGTCTGGCCGTGTGCGCGGTGATCACCGCTCTGATCGCGGGGGTCACCGGCGCCTGGTCACCCTGTGGCTTTTCGATGGTCGAGACCATCGGTACGGCGCTCGGCGATTCGAGAAGGACCACCACGCTCGCAGCGAGCACGACGTTCGCCATCGGTGCGTTGATCGGGGGGGCCGTCACATTCGGCGCGCTCGCCCTCGTCGGGCACATGATCGAGGCGCGCACGAGCGGTCTTCGCGACGGCCTCGGCGCAGTACTCGCGTTGGCTGCTGCGATTGCCGACTGGCGCGGTGTGAAGATCGCGCCGCAGATACGCCGGCAGGTGCCAGAGCGTTGGCGCTGGACAACGCCGCTGCCGATCGCGTGCGGCCTCTACGGCGTGCTGCTCGGCCTCGCTTTCACCACGTTCGTGCTGAGTTTCGCGGTGTGGGCACTCGCGGGCATCAGCTTCGCTTCGGGCGACCCGGCCATCGGATTGCTCGTCGGCGTCGCGTTTGGCGCGGGCCGCGCCGTGCCGATCCTGTGGATGGCTCCGAGCCTCCGGCGCGGCGCCGGAGCGAGGCGACTGGACGCGTTGGCGAGCGAGCCGCGATTGTGGCTCGGCCTGCGCCGGCTCGACGCGATCGGCCTGAGCCTATGTGCCCTGTTCTTGAGCGGAGCGAGCGCAACGGCGGCGGCGCTGCCCGCCGCGACCGATCCGTCGGCGGCAGGCGGCGAGCTTGCATGGCAAGGGGTCAGTGGCCCAGGCATGCTGCTTGCGCAGCCGGGCCAGGCGACGATCCTGCCGGGAAACCATCCGGCGCTCGGCGGCTCGCTGATTGCGTGGGTGGGTGCCTCACAGATCACCGTCGCCGATGCATCATCGTTGGCGACCGTCACCACGTTCGGCGTGCCCGGTGCAAACGCTCTGGCGATCTCGGCTGGCTGGCTGGTGTATCGAGCCGTGGGAGCAGGGGGTGAAGAAAACCTCGTTGGCATGTCACTGCTGGGGTCCGCCCCGCCACGCGAGATTGCAAGCTCCAAGTTTGCGGCGGAGATCGGGCGCCCGACGCTGGATGGCTCGGATGTGGTGTTCACGGTGGACAGCCAACACCGAAACGAGATCGACATGGTCGATCTCGAAACGGGCGCGCGCAGGCTGCTGCGTTCTGCGAACTCGGGCTTCACACTCACGAATCCGTCGGTTCTCGAAGGCCGTTTGCTCTACGAGCGCGTCGATCGCTGTAGCCAGAAACTGCTTATCGGCCCGCTCGCCAGGAGTCGATACGAGCGTACGCTGCTGAACCTGCCGTCGACCGTGAAACGCGACCCGGGATTCGAAAGCGGGTATGAACACGCGTACAACAGGGCGAGCCTCTGTTCCAATCGCCGCACTGGCCGCGGCTCGGCAATACGGCTCGGACCGACCACCCTGAGTGCTTCGACAGCGTTCGTCACCGAGATATCGTCGAGTCCCGAAGCTGCTCGCGTGATTGGGATCGCACGCTATTGAAGTGACATAACCAGCGACGATGCCGGCGCTAAGAATTGCGCCGTGGGACCCTCAAAACGCGCGGCCGCACCGTTCGCATCATGCCCTCGGAGTGAGAATTGCTGACAGTCCGGGCGCTACAGCAACACGGTAGGTGTCGAAAACATGAGCTATCCGACCACCAGAACGACAAAGAGCCCCCGCGTGGGCGGGGGACTCTCTGTGTCGTTTGTGGTTCCAGCTCTATGCATCTAGCCGACAAGTGATCCAACGATCGCGACTTCTGCCGGGTTCACGACTACCGGCGGCGTGACCGGCGACGTCACGATCGGCGGCACGACCGGCAACGTTACGATCGGCGGTGCGAGCCGTGCGGTGCCGAGGCTGAAGTACTCCGAAGCCTCGTTGTTGTCGCACGCCGACAGCTGCATCGTAACGCCGCTTGGCGTCCCCGGTGCGGTGATGCAGAACGTACCAGGATCTGCGCCGGAGATTCGCGACGCCAACAGATCGTGGGACGCGGTGTTGCCATTACCGAACATCCAGTTCTCGTTGGTGATCCCGTTACACGTCCACTGCGCGATGGGGGTTCCTTCTTCGGCCTTACCAAGGGCATCAAGGCACAGCTGGCTGGACCGGTTTTGGTAGTGTTCCCCCTTTTTATCGCTGCCGTGTGAGGCTTTTGAGGACCCTTTTGTCCATTGCTGGGCGAGGCTGCCGTTGCAGGTCTCCTGAACGATCGGGGTCCCCTGTAACCCGGACCCGCTCGCCGGCTGGAGACACTTGCCGCTCGCGTTGTTCTGGAGCTGGACGATTTCGGCTTGGCTTATGGCCGGGACCGCCAGACCGGAAGCGGTTGCGAAGCCGCCTGCTGCGACGAGACCGATGATAATTGTTTTGATCTTGGTGTTCATTTTGTTTGCCTCCTTTAGGGGGCTAGTTGGTTAGTGAGACCATCCTCGCCCCGCGCAAAGCTGCTGGTAAGGCGCCCTAGGGGTAGGTTCTCCTTACCTTGGTAGTGACGTGCGTCACACAAGCGCTCTGAGCAACCGACGCGCCGTCTAGACCGCGGAAGCCCTCGCAACGTCGTTCGCAGTGGCCGGAGCCACCACGCCGGAATGCTCTAGTCGCGAGCCTGCGGTTTGGCTGCCTTGCTCTAGCAGCGCAGTCGAATGGTGCGGGTCACGACTGTCCACCCACGAGAGCCTTTGCGCGCGGCTCGGGAACTCCCAGGACGAGCAGGCTCGTAATGGTCGCCGCGCGGGCGCCGACGTTTCGATTTGAAAGGTCGTTGTCTGCGATGGCGAACACGGCGGCATAGGCAATCTGGCTGAGAATGTCGGCGGGCAGATGTCGTCCAAATACCTCGCTCTCTTGGCCTCGTTGCACGAGGTCGGCAAGGATCTGATCGACTGGTCCCAGCAGGGCGTGGATCTCCTCGCCGTACTCGCCGCGCCGAAGCGCCAATAGCACTCGGTAGCGGTGCGTCAATGGCCATAGGCCAGCGATGAAATCGACCCACACTGCCTCGGCGGCTCCCTCGGAGGCGTTGGCCTCGGTGAGCACGGCTGCGACCTCGTTCACGGCCTGCTGCGTGAGGCTGCGTATGA
>Ga0302325_10019733_pt1 | contig 14162 bp, 13 predicted proteins | sample Palsa_T0_2_FD_201948 | JGI IMG/M metagenome (GOLD analysis project Ga0302325, IMG submission 201948) | Peat permafrost microbial communities from Stordalen Mire near Abisko, Sweden - Palsa_T0_2 | ecosystem: Environmental > Terrestrial > Soil > Palsa > Peat permafrost | place: Sweden: Abisko... | reverse complement strand
GAGTCAGTTTGGTGATCTCTACGCCTCGGGCGGCGATGGCTTCCAGGGTAGCCGGAGTGAAATGCAACCCTGCAGTGGGTGCGGCCACGGATCCGCGTTGGTCCGCAAAGACGGTCTGATAGCGTTCCCGGTCGGTGTTGGCATCATCACGCTTGATGTAGGGCGGCAGCGGCATGTGGCCGATCTGCTCAAGGACTGCGAAGAAATCCTCAACGGGCTCGAAATGTATCCGCCGCCCGCCGAAATCACCGCTGGCGAGGACTTCGGCTTGTAGCAGCACCGTGCCGGAGGAGTTCGCAAAAGCGAGCTTGTCGCCGACACGGACTTTACGGCCGGGCCGCACAAGCACGTTCCAGTTCCCTGCACCATCGGGACTGGTCAAGAGAACTTCGATCAGGCCACTCGGCTCCTGTTTGCCTCGAGAATTCATCCGATGGGCGAAAAGCCTCGCGGGTATGACCCTGCTGTCGTTGAGCACCAACAAATCGCCGGGATTGAGAAGCGACGGTAAGTCCGCGAAGCTCCGGTCAGAGAAGGAGTCCATACCGGCCGTCTGAGTCCGATCAAGGACCAGCATACGGCTGCTTCCGCGCTCTGTCGGTGGCTGTTGTGCGATCAGCTCTTCAGGTAAATCGAAGTCGAAGTCTGCTACACGGAGAGGCTGGCCGGCTTCTGGGACCTTTGGCTGATGTTTCATGAAATCGGCTTCCCCAGATAGGTATTGGCTCGTTCTCGTGCTCGCTCCAGTGAAACATCGAGCAGGTCTCGGAGCGGCTCAAGCTCTTCCGATGTAGCTTCCTCAGAAACCATCGTCCACGGCCCCCAGCTGACGGCAATCCGCGTGAACGGCATCGGAACCAGAAAGCGGTCCCAGGAGCCAATGACCCAAGCTCTTTCTGGAAGCAGGTGAAAGGAGCCAATTGGCGCACCCGTGAGCTGCGCCAGCTTTACAGGTCCCATTTTTGCCCGGTAAATAGGACCTCGCGGGCCGTCCGCAGTGAAAATAGCCGGAGAGCCCTCATCAAGGACGCGGAGCAGACCATTGATTCCCTGCTGACCACCGCGACTACTCGATCCGCGAACCGTGCGATAGCCGAAGAGTTCCAGGGTGCGGGTGATGAGTTCGCCATCAAAGCTCTGGCTGATGAGGATGGTCGCGTGGGTGCTGCGGAAATAGAATGCGCACGGCAAGACGCATTGATGCCAGAAGCAGTAGATTTCCCGGCTCGGAGTGAAGCCGTGGAATGCCGGAGTCACGCCGTCCTCGGCGATGACTTCAAAACGCCACGTACGCCCGACAATCATCAATAATGCCCAGACAAGACGCGGAACGATTGCCAGTATCAACCTCTGGCCCAGGGTAAATCTGCCAGGTGCACTGCTTTCTTTGCGTTGACTGCTCACTCTTCTGATTGTAGCGAGGCGATCAGCTGTAACGAACCCAGCGGAGAATCTCCGGCAGAGTGGCGCGCTTGCCGTACATTAGGATGCCGACTCGATAGAGGCGCGAGGACAGCCACAGAACACCCCAGATGCTGAGAATCATGAGAACAATCGACACGGCAAATTGCCATGCCGGGGGAATCTCCGATCCCATTCGCAGGAACATGATGATGGGCGTGCATGGTGGGAAAAATGAGATCGCAACCGACCAGAACGAGTTCGAATCGTTGATGATCAGCATGATCATGGCAAAGCTCAGCCAGATGGGCACGGCCGCCAATGGCGTGTACATTTGCAATTCCTGCTCGGTTTCACAAGTCGCGGCCAGTCCTGCAAACAACGAACTGTAAAGGAAGTAACCGAGGACAAAGTAGACGGGAAAAAGTACGCCTTCAACCCACGAGAAGTGGACGGCGAAGTCGCCGGTCATTTGCGCGGCGGCTAAAGGGGACGCGACGATTGCGCCGGCTGCGATCACCCAAATGAGAATCTGCGTCAGACCCACCAGACCGACGCCGATCAACTTGCCGGAGAGGAGATCGCCAGGCTTGGAGATAGAGAGCATCACTTCAAAAATACGCGAGGTCTTTTCCTGAATGATGGAGCGGGCTACGTTCAACCCGTACATCACCGTGGTCATGGAGAGCAGAATCGCCATCACATAACCCTTATAAAACGAGGCTATGGCGTTGCTTTTGACCACCGTGCCATCCTTCTTAACGGTATAGGTGGCTATCTTCACTCCCTTGTTCACAGCGTCTGCGTCAGACTGGGTTGCGCCGCCATCCTTGAGTCGCTGACTGACGATCGCATTATTCAAGTCGTCCCGGAGCCGGCCAGTCGTCGTAAAGTCTCCAGAGGATTGCGAAATATACTTTGCGACTGGCAGACCATTCTCCAACCCGGACTGCGTCTCAATGGACAGGTAGCCGTCGATAGCTTTGCTTTGCACCTTCTTCAGTAGTTCAGCGCGATCCGCGTCGCTTGCCGGAGCGACCACGTCCACGGTGGCCTTGGCGTCCTTTTCTCCCAGCATCTGGCGGCGGATGTCGTTGGCCAGCGCAGCATCGTCCGCCGCAATGGCGACGTGTTTATGGGATCCGAGGCCAATGCTCGAGAGGTATCCAATGCCCATGATGAATGCGAAAGCTGCTGGCACGAGAATCGTTGTCATGCGAAAAGCGCGGCCGCGTATTTGCTCCAGATACTCGCGTTTGGCAATCAGGAGAATGCTATGCATCGGCTTTGCCTCCAACGGTCTGAATGAAGATTTCTTCGAGTGAAGGCTCGACCAACTCGAACCGATAGATCGTCGCGACGGCGATGGCTTCATGGAGCAGCTTTTGAGCATTACCGTGCTCTTTGAGCCTGATCTCAACGTGCCCCGAATAGCTTTTCGCTTCGGCTATCTCATCGCTGTTCAGGAATGAGGAACTACCTTCAAACTCCACGATGACCCGGTTGCGTTCGTAGCTGGCCTTGATCTCGCGGACTTTTCCGGCGAGCACCGCTTTGCCCTTGTCGATGAGGCAGATGGAGTCACACAGCTTTTCTACCTGGTCCATGCGATGAGTAGAAAAGACGATGGCTTTGCCGTCGTCTTTGAGCTCAAGAAGTGTGCGTTCCAGCAGGACAGCGTTGACGGGATCCAATCCGGAAAATGGCTCGTCCATGATGATGAGGCCGGGATCGTGGAGCAGGCATGAGATGAACTGGATCTTCTGTTGCATGCCCTTGGAGAGTTCCTCGGTCCTTTTGAGGAGAGATTCGGCGATCTCCAGACGCTTAGCCCAATCAACGGCCCGCTTGCGCGCCTCCCCGGCCGTTAACCCATGCAACTCTCCGAAGAAGACAAGCTGATCGAGAACCTTCATCTTCTTATAAAGGCCGCGCTCTTCGGGAAGGTAGCCGACACGCTCCAGGCTCTTTCGGTCGAATGGCTTGTCGAATAGGCTGATGGATCCTGAATCCGGTATCGTGATCCCCATGATCATGCGAATTGAGCTGGTCTTGCCTGCTCCATTAGGCCCTAAAAGCCCAAACATTTGGCCTGCATCGATAGACAGGCTGAGGTTGTTCACGGCGACTTTGCTCTCGTAGGCTTTGGTGACTCCCGCGAGTTCGACGACTGGCATGAATTCTCCCGCGCAACTACTGTTGGTTCCTGTAACGGACCCACACGCTCGGGATCGATGGTTGCGATCAATCCCTCCGACCATCCGCGCGATCAGTCCTTACGATCTTGGAGAAGTGTAGCAAAAACACCGCAACGATCCGGCGCCTTCCCGGTTACGCAGCTTGGCGCGTTCAGGTTCCGGAACAGTCTCATTGCGATGGGAAATTTCCGGCTACTGGGCGCGGCTACAAGGCGCGGACTGACTTCGAAGGGCTCACTGCTGGAACGCGCACGAAAACGACAGAACCCTTATCTGCGTATGCCAGCTTCCAATCGGGCATAAGAGGCAGCACATGCGCCATGGGAGACTCCGGCGTAATAAGGCAGAACTGAATACCGTATTTATCCAGAAGCTTGTTGGGGTCAGCCTGCAGAGTTGCCCACTGTCCGAACTCTTCCAGGACGCCGGTCCATTCAAAAACGTCGCCTCGTCCATCGATGAAGACCGGATGCTCCGGCATGGCCCAGATGAGATATCCGCCATCGCCGTAATCGTTCAGCATTGGACCCTGCAGATTCCTCGCCTTGATAAACTCAACAGCCTTGACTGGACTATTCGCCTCTGCCTGCCGGGCCAGGTTCTGCTTGCTTGGAAACGCCCAGAAGACGACAAGCAGCGCCAATCCAATCATCACTGCGTTCGGCAAAACGCGATCTGATGCTGCGTTATAGCCCTCCCATGAGGTCGAGAGCATCCGGGAAAAAATGGGCGCCGCCAATATTCCGAAAACGAAGAGCATCCGGTCGTGGCTGCCTGCCAGCCAGATGCCCATCGCCAGCAATATCAATTCATCGAAGTGTAGTTCGCTCTTTCGAGCGATCACGAGCATAAAGCTGCATGCGAGGACTGCCATCAATAGAATGCCTCGCGCGCTGCTTAGCTTGAGTGGCTGCCACTCCTGAACCGCACTGAGGCCGATCGGCTGGTGAATGAGGGTATCGAGAGGATACAAAACCAGTTTGAGACCCACCGGATTCAGAAACAGTGCCGCCACGGAAAGAACCATCGCAATGATGAACGTTTTCCTGAGAGCCGGACTCCAACACTCCGAAACCAGCGAACCCATTCTGAACTGGAAAAACGAGCTAAAGAGGAAAACGCCCGCAACTACCAATCCCAGGAAAAATGAACCGTGGCAGTTGACCCAAAGGGCAAACAGCGGCGGCAGGCACCAGAACCACCGTGGGCTGCGACTCCTTCCGAGATGGATCAGAAGCAACTCAACGATTAGCAGAAGATACCCAATCAACTGCGGCCGAATCGAGACACCGACCGTTGCGAAGACGAACACGACGAGCGCACCCACGAACCCGACCTTGGCGTTTCCTGAATACAAGGAACACAGGACATATCCGGCAATGAAAAGGACCGTCGTTGTGAGGCACAGCCAAAGCATCATGCCGGAATAACCGCCTAGCTTATAGGCGAGAAAGATGATTGTCTGCGAGAGCCATTCATGCGGAATCCAGGAATGATGATTGGTCGTGTAGGAAAAGATATCTGTGACGGGAATGGTATGCGTGGTGAAAACTATCTCACCCATTTTGAGATGCCACCACATGTCCGGGTCGTCGAAGCGGGAGCCTACCGTAAGCGTGGCAAGCACAAGCAGAAGTCCCGCCAGCATGACCGGAAAGGAGAATACGTACTTCAAAATGCGAAAACTGGCGGATGGAAGAGGGGACGCTTGACTCAAGCGGTCCCCACCTGCTGACCATCCTCTTCAAATAGCTGATCGGGCTCAGCCAACCGAATTAGCCGATGCAAATATGCCCGCGAGATGCAAAGGCTGCGAGCAGCAAGTGTCTTGTTGCCGTGGTTCTCGCGAACGGCCGTCTCTGCCAGCTTGATTTTATAATCTCGCAACTGTCGCTCAAACGAGCCTGCCGGATGGAAGTCCGCTATATCGACGACATTCTCCTCGCGCAGATTCAAAGGCAGATCTTCTGCACGCAGGAGTTCTCCCCGGGCAAGAATAATGGCCCGCTGAACCACGTTTTCCAGTTCGCGAACATTTCCCGGCCAGGCATAGCTCTGGAGCATGGCGAGAGCTTCCGGCTCAAAATCGCGAAGCGGCTTCTGATACATCTGCGAATAGTGCTTGAGGAAATGCGTCGCAATTTGCGGAATATCTTCGGGGTGATCCTGCAGGGGTGGTGCATCAATTCTCATTACATTGATGCGATAGTAGAGATCCTGGCGGAATTTCCCCTGTGCGACCATCTCCCCCAGATCCTGGTGAGTGGCAAAGATAAGCCGCGCGCGGAGTGGAACGAGCCGGTTGCTGCCGAGGCGGCTGAACTCACGCTGCTGCAGAACACGGAGAAGTTTGACCTGAGTATAAAGACTGAGCTCTCCAATTTCGTCCAGGAAAAGTGTGCCGTCTCCAGCCTGCTCAAAAAACCCTTCGCGTGCACCCACCGTGCCGGTAAAAGCTCCCTTCTCATGTCCGAATAGCTCAGACTCAATCAGGGTTTCGGGGATCGCACCACAGGATACCGCCACAAAGGGTCTGCTCACGCGAGACCCGAGATTATGGATGGCGCGTGCAATCAGCTCTTTTCCAGTTCCGCTTTCGCCCGTCACCAGCACCGAGGCATTCAGGTCCGTCACGCAATTGATCAGGTCGTAAACCCGCTGCATCTGCGGACTCGACCCGATCATCTGATCGCAACTGGAATTCTCTTCAAGGCGCTGCTGAACCGTCTGGAGCTGCTTCTTTAGAGAGGAGTTTTCATGAGCACGGCGCAACATTGTCTTGAGATCGCGAATTGAAGGCGGCCTGCGGCAATAACCATAGGCTCCCTGGCGAACCAGGTCTACCGCGGTCGCACGTAGGCCGTCATCCGCCATAACCACACTGGCGACCTGGGAAGAGATGATGCGTCGCGATCCTTCGATCCGCTCCTGCAACGAGCCCTGATTCGAGTTCAAATCCAGAATCATGACGTCGCATCCACCGGCGGTAATCAGCTTGTTCACTCCCTCCTCGTTGGTTTCGAGGAGAATTTGAAAGTCTCTTCCCAAAGCGGAAGAGAGGAGGGGTTGTAGAGTCCGATCTTCTGAGTACAATCCAATCCGTATCGTCAATTTAGGTACTCCATCTGCCGTTCGGTCGCTGGGGGGCACCGGGGCGTCTCTCGCCGCCGAAGTCTGTACGCACTCGCAGTGCGACAGGAAAAGGAGAGGGAGACAACTCTTTTATCGACTACTTGAGCGAAATTGGTGAATGGCACTTTTGCGTCATTGTTTGCACGTTCCTATATAGAGTGTCAATAAAGTATTGGTAATAGGATAGAAACTACTAACCGTAATGTTACGCTGATGCCTTTTGAGGTATTTACCATTGAGTATAATTTCGGGAGATCGAATTGATGAAATTAGCTTCTCGATCGTAGGCTGCCACCGCGCAGACAAAGAACGAGCACATCGTTCGCAGCGCCGAAAACCTTCAGTATTTCCCGCATGCTACTCATTTGATTGTAGATCAGGGATCGAGCGCTGCCCTCAATTTGTTTGTCACGGAAACCGCGTCGAACCTGGAGCCTGGTTCTTCAACCGAATTAACCGTTAAGATCCCAGTAACTATGTGGATATCTCGGCTTTCGAGTGTCGGACAGGACCAATACGGGATTCTGGCTCGATCGAACGGTCCCGGAGATTTTTCCGAAATGGCCAAATTTTGGTGAGTTTATCAAATGGTATTTAAAACCATGTGCCCTTGCCCCGACCATATGTCGCCTGTTTCGATTTGCGAATTGCTTGTCGGACGTATTGAGTCAAGACAGATCCCAGCCACGTGGGATTTTTCACTTCAGGAGCAGCGATCGGAGCAATGTTGGGGTATGAGCCGGATCGAGGAGCCGAAGATTTCATTCAGCGAGCATTGGGGTTGACCGAGGAGCTTGACGGCGGCCTTCCATTGCACGGTTTTTTGGGTTCTTCGGGTGTATATGCGCTGCTTCACTCGCATGCTTTGCCTGTAAACATCCGTGCACACCGGCCAGCGGAACACGTCGCGTAACTCGCTGAATTCACGCTTTCTTGGGGGCAAAAAGTTTGGTTCGAGAATTGCATTACTGCTAGTGATCCCGTGAAAGGGAAGAAAGGAGTCCGGCATGCACTCATTCGCCTGGTGGCCGACATTTGTTGTTCTCGTAGTGGCTACCTTCACGGATTTGCGAAGCCGTCGGATTCCGAATTGGCTGGTTTTGCCTTTCATGCTGGCGGGACTCGTCGTACCCGCGTGGCTGTCTGGCTGGCATGGATTTTGGCAAAGTCTTGAAGGTTTCGGATTGGGGGCCTTGGTTTACGGGATTCTTTCTTGGATCGGCGGCATGGGCATGGGGGACGTGAAGCTGGTTGCAGCAATAGGAGCCTGGATTGGTCCGGAACAACTGATGATGGCAATGGTCCTTACAGCCATGGCTGGGGGAGTGATGGCGTTGGGCTGGGCCATCGTCGGAGGTTTCAGAGGGGATGTATGGAAAAGCCGGAAAATACCGTACGCACCGGCGATTGCAATTGGAACGATGATCTCTTTCTTTTCGCACCGATGACCGATAAGGTCAGTTGAGTCCCAATTAGGGAAACAAGATTATCTCAAAACTTCGACAATGAGGGTTTTGAGACGCAGGGAGTAAGAAATTTGTGATGCCGACACCTACACAGGATCCAGATGCCCTTGGGGCGAACGTTCTGACTATTGCTCTGATCGGTCCCGATCAGCAGCGGCGCGGCGCGGTCGCGATAGCCTTGACCGGTCTGCAGGCTGGTATGACCCGAGAATTCCCCGCCTATCCCGAACTCGACGAAGTGCCCAAGATGCTGCAGGACAACTACGACGTCGTAATTGTTGACTTGGACAGCAACCCCGAATATGCGCTTGATCTGGTCGAGACAATCTGCAGCATCGGCTCGGCAACCGTAATGGTCTATTCTGCCTCAACCGACTCCGAACTGCTGGTCCGTTGCATGCGGGCGGGCGCTCGCGAGTTTCTGACGCAGCCGTTTGCACCTGGCACGATCGCCGAAGCGATGGTCCGTGCCTCTGTCCGCCGCCCGACTGCCCGGCCTCAAAAGAAGACGGCAGGCAAACTTTTTGTATTCCTCGGCGCCAAGGGCGGCTCCGGAGTCACAACCCTGGCATGCAACTTTGCGGTCTCGCTGGCATCGGAATCGAGCCAGAACACACTGCTGATCGATCTTCACCTTCCGCTCGGCGATGCTGCCCTCGACCTCGGCATAACGGCGCAGTACTCCACAGTGAACGCACTCCAGAACGCGAGCAGGCTCGATTCCAACTTTCTTTCAAGGCTCCTGACCAAACACAGTTCCGGCCTGTCGGTACTTGCGGCTCCCGGAAAATTCGCTCCGGTGCAGACGATTCCCGAAGAGATCGACAAACTCCTGCAAATCGCACGTCAGGACTTCGATTACGTAGTTGTTGATGCAGGAACAAGGCTCGATCTGGCCGATACAACATTGTTCGATCAGGCGTCAACGATTTATCTCATTACCCAGGTGAGCATTCCAGAGCTTCGGAACTCGAACCGCCTGGTTTCCGAATTCTTTACCAAGACTTCGAACAAACTCGAGATTGTACTCAACAGATTTACTCCCCGGTCGCTGGGCGTGGATGAAGAGCACATTACGAAAGCGCTCACTCGGCCGGCCACATGGAGAGTCCCAAATGACTACGCGACTGCCCGGCGCACGCAAAACACCGCGACTCCGCTTTCGCTTGAGGATTCACCGATCTCGCGCGTGATCCGCCAGATGGCCAGGACAGCTTCTGGCCTTCCACCAAATCCGGAAAAGAAGAAGCGCTTCGGCATCTTCGGATAAAGCGCCGGCTTATCGCACTGACAGCAGGGATGGTACATCGTGGAACAGTTGAACTTGGATGGTTTCAAAGCGGACATACATCGGATCCTGATCTCAAGACTGGATCTGGAGAAGCTGTCGCGCGTCAATTCGAATCAGGCTCGGCAGGCGGTTGCGGGCCTGATCAATGACATTATTGCCGAGCAGAAGGTGCCCCTCAGCTTTGAGGAACAGGAAAAGGTCCAATCGGATCTGCTGGACGAAGTCTTTGGATTAGGTCCTCTGGAAGCGTTGCTGAAAGATCCGAAAATCTCGGACATCCTCGTAAACGGCAAAGACTGCGTCTTCGTGGAAAAGGGCGGAATCCTGAAAAGGGTCGATACGAGCTTTCGCGACGATCGCCACCTGTTGCAAATCATCGACCGCATCGTTTCGCGAGTCGGCCGCCGCGTCGATGAATCGTCGCCCATGGTCGACGCCCGCCTGCCCGACGGCTCCCGTGTGAACGCAATTATTCCACCCCTTGCGCTGGATGGACCTTCCATGTCCATTCGCCGATTCGGGACCGGTCCCATCGCTTCCAACCAGTTGGTTCAGCTGAAGAGTATCTCTGCCGAGATGATGGAGGTCCTTGCGGCCGCGGTCCGCGCGCGCATTACCATCCTTATCTCAGGCGGTACCGGCGCGGGTAAGACGACATTTCTGAATATCCTTTCACGTTACATTCCGCAGAGCGAGCGAATCATCACCATCGAAGATGCTGCCGAATTGCAGCTCGCTCAGGAGAATCTGGTTCGCCTGGAAACCCGGCCGCCCAACGTAGAAGGCGAGGGTGCAATTCGCCAGCGCCAGTTGCTCATCAACTGCCTGCGTATGCGTCCCGATCGGATCATCCTTGGCGAGGTCCGCGGAGAAGAGGCATTCGATATGCTCCAGGCGATGAATACGGGTCACGAGGGCTCGATGGCCACGATCCACGCCAACACCACAAGAGACGCCCTTACCAGACTTGAATCGATGGTCGCGATGAGCAATCTCAACCTGCCGGAAAAGACAGTTCGCCAGCAGATTGCTGCCGCATTAACGATCGTGGTGCAGGTCTCCCGGTTGAGTGACGGCACCCGCAAAGTCGTAAGCGTTTCGGAAATCACGGGAATGGAAGAGAACGTCATCAGCATGCAAGAGATCTTCACCTTCAACAAAAAGGGGATCGGGCCGGACGGCAAGGTTATCGGGACTTTTCAGCCGACCCATATCCGCCCCAAATTTCTCGAAAGGCTGCGTGTCGCCGGCATATTCCTGCCGCCCAGCCTCTTCGAAGCCACGACAGAAGTGAACTGAGCTAAAGGCCAACGGCTATGAATCTGATCATCATTATCGTGTTCGCAGGCGCATTCGCAGTGGTTGCCCTGCTGCTGATCGCCGGTGGGACGGGAGCCACGCAGCAGACCAAGAAGATACTTGCAACGCTGGATTCTGCGCTTGCTACCAGTTGGACGAACACTTCAGACCAGATTGTCGATCTTCGTAAACAGGAGCTGCTGAGCGCGATTCCGTGGATCAATCGCTGGTTGCTCAAGATCGAACTCGCACCCAGAATCCGCCTCATGCTGTACCAGGCCAACCTCAAATGGACGGCCGGCGGACTCCTGCTGATGTGCCTGATGGCCTTTGCAATTCCCGGGTACCTGCTTTATCTGAAGATCGACAATGCGCTTCTCTCGTTGCTGATCGGATTGGCAATAGGCGCGTCGCCATTTGCGTTCGTCCTCTTCAAGCGCGGGCAGCGTTTCAAGAAATTTGAGGCAGAGTTACCCGATGCACTCGACTTGATGGTGAGTGCACTCCGCGTCGGTCACAGTCTCAACTCCGCCCTGAGCCTGGTCTCGCGTGAATGCCCTGACCCTGTCAGCACCGAGTTTCGCATCTGTTACGACGAGCAGAATTATGGACTTGAACTGAGAACCGCCATGGCAAACCTGACAACACGCGTTCCCTTGCAGGATCTCAGAATCGTGGCTACTGCCATTCTTATTCAGAAAGAAAGCGGCGGAAATCTGGCTGAAGTGCTTGAAAAGACTGGCCACGTAATCCGCGAGCGTTTCCGTTTGAAACGCCAGATCATGACCCACACCGCGCAGGGACGTTTGACTGGAGTCATTTTGACGCTGCTACCCATCGTGCTCGGAATCGCGCTTTATTTCCTGAGTCCGGACAATATGAGCCTTTTATGGAAGCGACCGATCGGAGTCAAGCTTCTCTACGCATCTGGAGTCATGACGATCATCGGCGGATTGATCATTCGGAAAATCGTCGACATTGATGTCTAAAGGTGACCTATGGCAATCGTAATTTTTGCTTTCATAATCGCGTTCCTGTTGATTGCAAGTGGCGGGCTGCTGCTGTTCTATCGCGAACAGATGGTGCAACGGCTCACTGCTGTAATCTCACCGGAAGCGAAAAAGGAAAATCTGCTCAGCACGATCCAGCAGTCTGGTTTCTCGCTGAGCGGCGTTGTCGAGCATCTCGAAAAAATCATCCCGAAGAGCCAGGCCGAAGTGGGCGTGACGCAACAGCGCATGATTCGCGCTGGCTATCGTAACGAGTCGGCGATCAATGTTTTCTATGGAGCCAAGTTCCTGGTTCCAGTCGTTCTATGCACGGTCTTGCTGGTCACCGGATTTGGAAGCAGCAATCCCCTGTTCATGTACATTGCCGCAGTCGGTATCGGTTTTCTGGTGCCGGACTTCTGGCTGGGACGACAGATCACTAAACGTCAGGCCAAGATTCGCCGCGGCCTGCCCGACGTTCTCGATCTGCTGGTCATCTGCATCGAAGCTGGTTTAAGCCTGGATCAGGCGACGAAGCGAACCACCGAAGAGTTAATGAGCGCTCAGCCTGCCATTTGCGACGAACTCAATATCGTCGTGCTGGAGCAGCGCGCAGGGCGTCCCCGTGCAGATTGCTGGAAGCATCTCGCGGAACGGACCGATGTTGACAGTTTGCGAAACCTTGTCTCCGTGCTGATTCAATCTGAACAGTTTGGAACAAGCATCGCCAAGACTTTACGAGTGCATTCCGACACTCTCAGAACCACCCGCATCCAGAAGGTCGAGGAGATGGCGGCGAAGACTACTGTAAAACTGGTCTTTCCGCTGGTTTTGTTCATCTTCCCGTCCCTGTTTCTGGTCGTCCTTGGTCCTGCAATGATCACGATGTCGGAATCATTTCAGACTTTGTTCAAATAATAAAACGAAGGGAGATTTGACATGGACACTACCACGATAATCCAGGTTGTTGCTGGCGTACTGTTCGTGATCGTGCTGGTCGTTTTAATCCAGCGCCGTCGCACGCGGGTCAAGTAGTAGTGATTTCATACACGGGTAAGTGGCGCCGGTATTCGCGACGTGTTCCACTTTCCAAACCGCAGGGTTGATGAAGCGGAAGGCCGTCTTTGCGACGGCTTATTCCAACCGTTTCATGTGCAGACTGCGGAGTATGAATCATGCTGCGATCCGGCAAACCGGCTGAATCTGTGGCCTCCCCCGGTTCATGAATAAACTAAGGCCAACCTCCCTGGAATATTTAGGGAGAGAGAGTTGAAACCGAGCAGTGATTACCTCCCGACGGATCTCAAATCGAGTCCGTCGGGCGGATACTCGCCGCCAGGCGAAAGAAGAAATGCAAAAGCAGAGATATTGCGTTTATAACCAGACCCGGGAGTCCTTTCTCAGCCTCGGAGTCGCAGCGGCGGATACTACGCTGTCGCGCCTCAAAGGTCTGATTGGGAAGCTCAAGCTCGGGCTGGACGAGGGGCTCTGGATAGTACCCTCACGAGGAATTCACACGGTGGGCGTGCTGTTTCCCCTTGACCTCGTATATCTGGACGAGAGTTATAAAGTAATTCACGTGGTCGAGTCCTTCCCGACGTTTCGTATCTCGCCACTTATCACGCAGGCGGCAAGCGTCCTGGAACTGCCTACCCACACAATTTATTCTTCCCAGACCCAGCCTGGCGATCAGCTGGTTATATGTGTAGCAGAAGAAATGGAACAACGGCTGAAGATGTCTCCCCCTAACCTGACGGGCCAGGTGAAATAGGCGACACCAGCAAGGGGATGAATATATGAACGCTTTGAAGAAGTTATTCGAGCAGATGTTTTCGAAGGAGCAGCGCAGGGCCGAACGGCTTCCGGCGAATGATCTCTCAGCGTTCTACTGGACCGGCGCGGCGCCCGCTGAACATGGCATTCGCGATATCAGTTCGACCGGACTATTCTTGGTCACCGAGGAGCGATGGTATCCGGGCACATTGATCATGATGACCCTGCAAAAAAAGAACGGTCCCGAAGAGGCCTCTGCGCGATCCATCGCCGTGCAATCGAAGGCAGTCCGCTGGGGCAACGATGGCGTGGGTCTGGAATTCATCGTGCCCGAAGGGAAAGGCCGCAGCATGCCTACCGACGGGGTCGACCGGCGATCCCTTGAAAAGTTCCTGAATGGACTCCGCGCAGACAATGGCACGGCGGTCGTCGATTCAGTGGTTCCCCCTTCCAATGGAATCAAAGGCGGGACTCCGGCGAAGTCGTAATGCGAATTCGTACCCCGAAGGTTGTAATCGATCGAGGGTAAGTTCTATGGACGATTTTTTCTGCCGAATCTATCATCTGGATGCGAACCTGAATAAGGATTCTCCTAAGTACGACCCCGCGATGG
>Ga0302325_10019731_pt1 | contig 14162 bp, 11 predicted proteins | sample Palsa_T0_2_FD_201948 | JGI IMG/M metagenome (GOLD analysis project Ga0302325, IMG submission 201948) | Peat permafrost microbial communities from Stordalen Mire near Abisko, Sweden - Palsa_T0_2 | ecosystem: Environmental > Terrestrial > Soil > Palsa > Peat permafrost | place: Sweden: Abisko... | reverse complement strand
TCGCCGGCGAAAGCGCTGTCCCAACTGCCGAAGGTTAGGTTCGAGGTGAGAATCATCGCGCCGCGTTCGTAGCGTCGTTCGACGATCTGAAAGAACAGATTGGCTTGCTCGCGGCTCAGCGGCAGATAGCCGATCTCGTCGACGATCAACAGCTTGTAGGCATTGACCGCACGATGCATGACTTCGCGATAGCGGCCCTGGCGCTGCGCGGCTTCCAGCATCAGCACCAGATCGGCCGCACTGAAGAAACGGGTCTTGTAGCCCTTCTGAGTCGCGAGATAGCCGAGCGCGATCGCGAGATGAGTTTTGCCCACACCCGAGGGACCGAGGAACACAACGTTTTCGGCGCGCTCGACGAAGGCAAGGCTGGCCAGTTCCATGATCTGCTTGCGTGGGGCGCCAGTGGCGAAGCCGAAGTCGTACTGGTCGAGCGTTTTGATCGCCGGGAAGCCGGCCACCCGCGCGAACATCTCGCGCGCCCGCGCCCGTCGCGACTCGCGCTCGGCCACCAGTAGCTCCTCGAGAAAGTCGGTAAACGAAGTACGCTTTTCGGCCGCGCTTTGTGCCAGCGCCGGATACTGTGCGGCGATTCCACCGAGCCGCAACTCGTTGCACAGTTCAATCAAGCGTTCGTGCTGTACGCTCATCCGGGTTCCATCTCGGTGATCAGTTCTTCATAGATCCGCAGCGGATGCTGGTAGCCGCGCGGCGGCGGCGCCGGACGCTTCGGAACAGCAAGCTGGAGCAGCGTTCCTGGCCACGGCGCGGCGATCGGTTGCAGGCGCTCACGCTCCTCCTCGAGCCGCACCGCGGGTATTTCGCCGGTGGTCGCGTGCACGCGGGCGTTGGCGATTTCTCGTAGCCAGGTGCCGATGCGCGCATTGGCGGTATCACGATCGACCGTCAGTCCTTCGGGGCTGAGCTGACTCGCCAGCGGGACGTAGAAGCTCGTGCGCAGGTAGCGGATGAAACGTTCCACCTTGCCCTTGGTCTTCGGCCGATAGGGCTGGCACAGCCGTGGCACGAATCCATGATGATGCGCGAAGTCGAGAAAGGTGCGGTTGTAACGATGCAGCCCAGGTCCGTAGCGATCCCGATCGGTAACGACCGTCCGCATGTTGTCGTAGAGTACCTCGCGAGGCACGCCGCCGAAGTAGAAGAACGCACGCTCGTGGCAGCCGAGCAGCGTCTCCATTCGCTCATCGGTAACGAACTCGACGAACGTCGCCCGGCTCCAACCGAGCGTCGCGATGAACACCGCCAGCCGATCCTTGCCGCGCCGAATGGTCGCGAAGTCGGCCTGCATCTGGCGCCCCGGATCGGTCTCGAACCGGATCAACGGCTCTAGCTTTGCCACCGGCTTAAGCGTCGCGAGGTGATCCTTCAGGATGCTGATGCCACCCGCATAACCGAGCGCTCTCAGTTCGCGCAGCAGCACCGTCGCCGGAATCCATTCCGGCGCGGCGGCCCTTACCCGTTCGGCGATGTACTGCTTGTAGTCATCGAGCTTGCTCGGCCGCGCCTTACGCTCGTATCGCGGCAGCCCTTCGCCGCGCAGATAGCGCCGCACTGTGTTGCGCGACACCGCGAGCATACGCGCGATCTCGCGAATGCTCTTGCCCTGCTTGCTCAAGACTCGGATCTCCACCGCTTCCTCCGCCACCAACATGAGGCCCTCCGCTGTGGAGTACCCCACGCCAGGGTGGGTCAGTTTTCAATCGGCGACCCGGGTCAGTTTTGCACCGGCGGCTACAAGACACCATGAGGAAGAATACCGATACCGGAGCAAGGGGCGGAGTTGCCCATACTAGCGTGGAAGCTCTTGTAATGAGAGTGAAGCGAAGGGGCAGCGTTATCTAGTTGACGCAGCTCGCCAACCTGCACTGCAGGGATGAGTGAGATGGCACCAACCAAGCCGTATCGCATTGCAAAGCGAACCGTGTGGGAGGCCTATCAACTGGTGAAGGCCAATCGGGGTGCTGCCGGGGTGGACGAGGAAACTATCGCCATTTTCGAGCAGAACCTCTCGGGAAATCTCTACAAGCTGTGGAACCGGATGTCATCGGGATCGTACTTCCCGCCACCGGTTAAGCAGGTGGAAATCCCCAAGGCGAAAGGTGGAACCAGAAAGCTAGGCATACCTACCGTGTCGGATCGAATTGCCCAGACTGTGGTCAAGCTCATGATCGAGCCGATACTCGATCCGATATTCCACGAAGATTCCTACGGATACCGGTCGGGAAAATCGGCGAAGCAGGCGATTGCAGTGACGCGCAAGCGTTGCTGGCAGTACGACTGGATTATCGAGTTTGACATCAAGGCTGGGTTCGACCAGATCGATCACGCGTTGTTGATTAAGGCGGTGCGAAGCCACATCAAGGACGACTGGATTCTGCTGTACATCGAGCGGTGGCTCACAGCGCCGTTCGAAACGGTGGATGGGCTGAGTTCGCCCCGAACCCGCGGTACGCCGCAAGGCGGGGTGGTCAGTCCGATCCTGATGAATCTGTTTATGCATTATGCGTTCGACGGCTGGATGAAGCGGACGCATCCACAATGTCCCTTCGCGCGGTACGCCGATGATGCGGTGGTTCACTGCCGCTCGCAGGCGCAAGCCGAAGCCGCAATGCGGTCTATCGCGTTGCGGCTGGAGGAATGTGGACTGGCGATGCACCCAGAGAAGTCGAAAATCGTATACTGCAAAGACAGCAACCGGACCGGCGCTTATCCGAACGTGCAGTTTACGTTTCTGGGCTTTTCGTTCCGGCCCAGAGAGGCGCTCAATAACCGATACAACCGGCGATTTACCAGCTTCTTGCCGGCGGTAAGCAGCGATGCGCTAAAACGGATGAGGCAGACGGTGCGGGACTGGCGCATACACCGACGCACGTCCTCGACGCTGGATGATCTGGCACAGCGATGCAACCCGATCATACAGGGATGGTGGAACTACTACGGAACGTTCTATCAGCGCTCGATGCTCGATCTGTTTCATTACGTTGATAACAGACTTGAGCAGTGGGCTCGGCGTAAGTACAAGACACTGTCGCAGGATAAGCGGCGCGGTGGGCTATGGTTGCGCAAGATGAAGATCGTCACTCCACGTATGTTCTTCCACTGGCGTATGGTCGGGACAACGGCTGGATAATGGGAGCGGTGTGAATCGAGAGGTTCACGCACCGTTCTGGGAGAGCCTCGGGGTGCAACTCCCCGGGGCTACTCACCTCGCTCAGGAGACCGGGGCGACGCCGTCGCGGCGTTCGCATTCGTAAGGGCTAATCAGGCCATGCACGGAATTGCCACCATGTGCCGCGTGCTGGGCGTCTCCCCCGGCGGTTTCTACGCGCGGCAAAAACGGCTGCCCTCGGCACGGGCGCAGGCAGATGCGGAATTGAGCACACGGATCGCCGCGATTCATCGCCGCTCGCGCCAGACCTATGGCGCGCCGCGGATTTACGCCGAGCTCAAGGCGCAAGGCCTGCGAGTCGGGCGCAAGCGGGTGGCACGGCTGATGAACACGGCGGGGCTTTACGGCGTCAGCCGGCGCAGAGGGGTTACCACCACCATGCGCGATCGCGCAGCCAAACCCGCTGCAGATCTGGTCGAACGCAACTTCACCGCCGCAGCGCCCAATCGTTTGTGGGTGGCTGACATCAGTTACATTCCAACCTGGGCCGGCTTTCTGTATCTGGCGGTGGTGCTCGACGCGTTCAGCCGTAAGATTGTGGGCTGGGCGATGGCGACTCATCTGCGCACCGAACTGGTACTTGCGGCACTCAACAGGGCGCTCGGGCAACGCCGTCCCGCCGCCGTGATTCATCACTCCGACCATGGCTGCCAGTACACCGCCTTCGCCTTCGGCAAACGCTGCAGCGAGGCCGGAGTCCGGCCTTCGATGGGCTCGGTCGGCGATTGTTTCGACAACGCCATGTGCGAGAGTTTTTTCGCCACCCTCGAGTGCGAGCTCCTTGACCGTACCAGCTTCAAAACCCAGGCCGAGGCGCGCATGGCGGTGTTCGACTTCATCGAAGGGTGGTACAACCCCCATCGCCGCCACTCCGCGCTCGACTATCTCTCGCCCATCGCTTACGAACGAGCATTCGCTGCACAATCTGTCTCATGGTCTAGCGACCAACCGGATAAAGACACCCCGCCGCCCCCGCTGGCGGCGGGAAAAATAGGAGAAGAAGAACAACTGGCGATCAACCCAAGCTGTGCTGAGACAATCAACCGATCAATTACCAAGCCCGACACCGTCTACTGAATCGGGGTAGCTCCATTTAGCGCGAGGCCGTTTCGAACGACACGGCTGGACCGAGTTTTGTGGTGGTTGAGTGGACGCTCGCAATGATGCAGGAGCGTCCCGTTCTGCTAAAAAGGTCTTCGCGCACTAAGTTAACGTTGTTGTATTCGCGGACTTGGGCGAGGCAGGCGCCATCGAAAGAGGAAGTAGAAGTCGTAGCGACTAGCGTATTTCGCCGGCGACGGTATCGGATTCGGGCCTGGAGAGGCAGGTGACGTGCGCGATGCTTGTCATCTGTCACTAAGACGCGCGCTCCATTCCCTACCGCGTCGTCGCCGAATAGACCTCTCCTCGCTCGCAATTGGACATTGCGAGCGAAGCGCCCGCCAATCCGATTTCAGACGAAGTGAGCCACGAAATCAATCGGCTGAACCTTTCAGGATCGGTCTCGCGGAGCGTCAATTGTTTCATTACTGCACCGGAGAGGAGGGTCCGTCTTACTCCCCGTCGCCACGTCACGACTCGAGAATCAGCCGAGTCGAGAATGCCATTGAGCGAACCAGGCGAAGGAAAGATCGGCCGCGCTGTTCTGACGACGGCAGTGTTCATCGCCGCCGCGGTAATCGTTGTCGCGCTGGTTCTGCTCGTCGGCCTCACGGTGCGACGTCGTTTAATGGGCGCGCCAATGAATCGTCGAGAAGCCGCACCTCAGGGCATCGTAAATGGTAATCCGAACTGAAATCAAAACTGCAGTGAGCGTAACTCACATCGCGCTCGGCTATCGCGCGCGCTGCACCGAGAGTGGGTGCTGGAACCGGGGCCAGTCAGATCTTAAGCTTATTAATCGCGGCTCGAAAGTCACGAATTTTCGATACCAGCAATCTGTCGCCAGGGCGTGAAGATTCGACATTTCTCAACAGAATGAGCAAGTGTTGCCGCAAAGACTCTTTCACCGCTGGTGCTCGGTTCAGGCGCTAAGTTCGTCCAACAGATCGTTAATTTCCCACGGTCGCCGAGCCCGGTAGGTGGTCACGGCAGATGCACCTTTACCGCTCATGCGTTTTTATATCTACTCTCAGAATGTAACGCCCAAAGCTCGAGACGGCGCATCAAAACTCTATCTCGCGTATAAACCCCTCCAAGCCGCACAACTACCACTCCGTTCTCCTCGGTTTCCGTTTTGTTATATAGACTGCCGGACCGTCCATGACTATTATCTATTTGGTTAACTTATAGGGTCTTTTGGAAGACTTTTGTTAACTTGGGTCGCTTTCAACAAAATAGGCTCATTTACAGGGACTATAGCTCGGCCACTCGCCTGCGGGCAGAAGAAGTCAAAAACGTTGCGTTACTCGTTTGTGGAGAGATTTGCAATCGCGCTTTCCCAAATGACGGTGGGATCAGAATCGCAGTTAAAGGCTATGACAGAGATTCACCTGCGACCTTCGGTTTCACGGACTAAACCAGACGAAGAAGTGACCTTTCCATGCCATCGGAACGCATTTTAATTCTCGACGACGAGTCCGACACGACCCGGATCTGGAAGCGCATTATTGAGTCCGCGAATTATCCATGTATAGCGACCACCGATCCGCTCGAGGCTTTGAAACTGATTGAGTCCGAACAACCGGCGCTTTTCCTTACTGACCTGAAAATGCCGGGAATGGATGGAATGGAGATGTTGCGGCGGGCACAAGAAATCAACCCGCAGATGCCGGTGGTGGTGTTAACCGGTTACGCATCACTTGAGACGGCGGTGGCGGCGGTCAAAGCGGGAGCCTTCGACTTCATCCCAAAGTCGGTTTCGGCCGAACAACTTAAGCTCATGGTCGAACGCGCGCTAACCAAGCGGCGCCTGGAGTTGGAAAATCTCCATTTGCGCGACCAGCTTCGAAGGACACTGGGTTTCGAGAACATTATCGGCGAAAGTGCCGCACTTGGGAAAGTGCTTGAGTTGGTGCGCAAGGCGGCACGCTCGGAGGCCAACATCCTGATCCTTGGCGAATCGGGTACCGGCAAGGAGCTCGTTGCGCGGGCAATCCATGCCAACAGTCCGCGGGCAGCCGAGCCCTTCGTCCCGGTCGATTGCGCATCGCTACCCGAGAGTCTTCTTGAATCCGAACTTTTCGGTCATGAGAAGGGCGCGTTTACCGGTGCGGGGACGGCAAAGCCCGGACTCATGGAGACGGCTCACCGCGGTACACTTTTCCTGGATGAGTTGGGCGAACTTCCGCTTGGGCTCCAGGTAAAGCTGCTGCGGTCGCTGCAGGAACGACAGATTCGACGCCTTGGCGGTACGCGGCAAATCGATGTCGATGTCCGCATAGTGTGCGCCACTAACCGGGACCTGCGTGCTTTGGTTGCGGCGCGCAAGTTTCGTGAGGATCTGTATTATCGGGTCAACGTTATCGATATCGTTCTACCACCGCTGCGCGAGCGCCTCGGCGATGTTGAACTGTTGGCGACCTACTTTATGCGCAAATGTAAGCCCGGCTGCGACGCGGCCGTCAAAGGCTTCGAACCGGGAGCGATGCTTTCGCTGGAGGCCTACAGCTGGCCGGGTAATGTGCGTGAACTTCAGAACGTTATTGAACGGGCGTGTGCGCTCGCCGAAGGGGGGACGATCACGCTCGCCGAGCTGCCGCAGCACTTAAGGACGCCAGCGCCGCTAGAGGAACAATCACCTTTGACGGATGAACCACCTATTGTGGAGTCGGCGAACGACCTGCCGCTAAAGGAATCGAAGAAGCGCTGGATCAATCAGCTCGAGGCCGCCTACGTCGAGGATCTCCTAAAACGTGAAGGCGGCAATGTCTCTCAGGCAGCCCGTAAGGCCGGCGTCGACCGCAAGACCCTTCATCGCTTGTTGAACAAGCACGGGATGCGATAGGTGTCCGGGGCTTTTGATTGCGAAAGATCGCACGATTGGTTGTCAGCGCGCCCAGCAGGGGGACGCCCGGCGGTTCCGATGTGTTCGACGCGCTTGAAAATTGGCGACTAACTTCAGCGATCATCTCGAGACGCCGCCGCTACCAGCAGATGGTACGCGCTTGAAGGAACCTCGGTTCAATTTGCTTCGTCGTAATCGAGGTCGATGGGATTGTCGAAAAACAGGTGATCGGCATCCTCGTGATCGCTGTAACGAAGCTTGCAGCGGCAGCATATCCGAGCGGCGAGCTTCGCCACAAGAAACCTAATATCCAATTCGGAAATCAAAACCTGTCGTTCGTACATGAGCCTGCCTCACCTTTCAAACTTAGATTGTTGTCGCCTGGCCGGCTGCCGACCTAAGCGCATAGCAACATTCACTTTGCTGCTCTCGACAGACCTAGTGAGCACGACCCGTGCCACAAATCTCGGTTCAACTGATAATAGACCTCTGCCGCCATTAGACTTTCTTGTCTAACAGATTTGGGTTCAGAGTTACTTCGGCTGGCCACAGACTGACTTTCGCCGGCTGGACGCCCATGTGACACACTTTTAGATGAATCTGGGCAGGGCGACTCAAGCGCAACGCCAAAACCTAATACCTGACTGCGGTAATTAAGGTCGGACGCGAGGGCTAGTTACTTAGTGGCTATAGGCAAAGAAAGGTTCCAACGGCTCGGGGGACGCAGATTGGAAGCGTGGCGGAGATTAACCATCCGCTTCTCAGGGAGGAAGTCCGAAATCACCTCGATCAATATCAAAGGTCGTGATAGCCGCGCGATTGATTGACCTTAAGCGAAAACCAAAAAAAAAGGACGGTTTTCTGCATACCGGGCGCTGTTGCAAGGTGCGATAAGTCAGATTGGCTTGACATCTTTGGCCCTAAGCAGTGATTTGACAGAGGAAATCAAGTCCGAAGTGGAGAAAGGCTTGCGCAGATAACTCGCGACACCGACAGGTAGGTCATGCTCCAATAGATTCCGACTGCCTGTCATCAGAATGATCGGCGTAATCGGGGACTTTTCGTGGACGTACTCAACTATTTCAAACCCGCTGCCCTCTCCAAGATTGACATCCGAGATGACGAGGGCCGGCCGCTGCGAATCAAATAAAGATAAAGCCGTAGGACCGTCATGCGCAATCAGGCAGGTGAACCCGGCTCGCTTAAGGATCTGGGCGCAGCCATTCGCCAGATAGATTTCGTCATCTACGATCAGGATGGATTCATTCATTTCCGTGTGAACCGAATGCAAGCGATATGCCACCGAGTTCTCCAGGGGGTGACCTAATGGGAGGCTCGGACATCCTGAGGCTCATTTGAAAATGGACATTCATTGTGGGGATTCGATGTCTCATTGGGGCATCATGGTCTCAGGCGTTTCAGTCTCAACCGACAACAAGGGATACTATATGTCAGACAACCTTCCGAGGATCTGGTCGAGGTCCCTGCGGAACTAGCTGACTCTGCAGGTAGCGGATGACCTCGTGATTGATTCGGCACTAGTTGCATGATTCTCTTCTTGTTCTTCTCCCGTTTCGCCTTGTCGCACAGCGGCAGCGCGGGACAGCTGTGGCCGGGACGGCATCGTGCATGAAAAACGGCGATTTGTGAGGCCGGTTTTTGCAGGAGCGCAGGTTGAAGTGTTGAGCGTTGCGACGGAAAGCCAGCGTTCGGAAATCGCGGAAGCAACGGTTACACGCTACTTCGCCACGCATCCAGGATTGCTCAAGCGTTATGGGGAAACCGGGATCATCAAAAGCGTGGAAGAGGTTGAGTACCACCTCACTTTCTTAGCGGAGGCAATCGCGTCTTCCTCTCCGAGTTTATTCACCACCTATGTTCAATGGGCGCGAGCGATACGCATGGCGCGCAAGGAGACCGTCGCCGACCTGGCGGAGATTCTCAAGTCGTTGCGCGAGGTACTGTCGGAGCATTTGCCCGTCCAAACGGGAGCAATCGCTGGCGAATACCTGGAGCAGGCGCTGAGCCGGTTCGACTCTTTTGTCGCAGAGCCTTCGCATCTGAATGGAGACGACCCGATGGCAGATCTGGCGAGGAGCTATCTGAACGCGTTGCTTCGCGGCACCCGCCAGCTAGCCGCCACCCTGATTGACAGCGCCGCCAATGGTGGAACCGATGTCAGGGAAATCTATTTGCGCGTCTTCCAGCCGGTTCTCTACGAAATCGGCAGGCTGTGGCAGAACAACGAAATTTCCGTGGCGCAAGAACATTACGCCTCCGCTACAACCCAGCTAGTGATGTCGCAGCTCTATCCCCACATTTTTAATGCCGATCGCCGTGGCAAGGTTCTGGTTGCGGCCTGCGTGTCAGGGGATTTGCATGAAATTGGCCTGCGCATGGTCGCAGACTATTTCGAAATGGCCGGGTGGGACACTCACTACCTGGGGGCCAATGTTCCAACTCCCGACTTGCTGGACCTGATGCTCGAACGTCGCGCGGATATGCTCGCACTATCGGTGACGATGATCTTTGACCTCCCGGCGATCCGCGATACGATCGAGGCCGTGCGAAAGCGGGAAAAATGCGAAAACCTGCCAATTCTGGTCGGTGGGAATCCATTCAATATCGCGCCCGAATTGTGGCGCAGTGTTGGAGCCGACGGTTACGCGCCTGACGCCGCGATCGCGCTTAAAGTGGCAGAGGACATTTTGGCAATCCGAGCGGCTCGATGAAACGCGACGGTCGAGAGAAGGCGCCTCCTTCCCAACCAGAGCAGCCTGTGGCCAGGATCAAAGAGCACAAGCCTACGGCGCACGATGACCTCAAGATCTACGAAGATTTAACCGCTCTCAACAACGAACTGGTAACCGCGCAGCGCGAATTGGCCCGGAGCAACGCCGACCTAATTCGCCTCAACGAGCAAAAAAATCAGTTGCTGGGAATGGCGGCGCATGATTTGCGTAATCCGCTGAGTGCGATTTCGCTGTGCAGCGAGTATCTGCTCAATGATCTCTTGAACCTGCCCTCCGATCAGCTTGAGATGCTGAGCACCATCAAGTCTTCCAGCGAGTTCATGCTGCGGCTCATTGAAGACATATTAGATCTCTCGAAAATAGAATCGATCAGGGTTGAGTTGCGAATCGAGCGTTGCGATCTGGCCAATCTGGCGGCGCGCCACGTGGCGACCAGCCGGCTGATCGCGGCGCGAAAAAAGATCCATATCGATCTCGAAATCGGACCTGAGTTACCCTCCGTCGAGGCGGACCCGCATAAGGTCGAGCAGGTGTTGGAGAACTTGCTCTCCAACGCAATCAAATTCTCGCCGCCCGACAAGACCGTCACTGTGACGATGTTACGGATGGGTGCACACGTCAGGATCGAAGTGCGCGATCAGGGGCCAGGAATTCCGGAAGGGGAATTGGGGAGGCTGTTCAAGCCATTTCAGCGCACCAGCGTCAAGCCGACCGGTGGCGAAAAGAGTAGCGGCCTCGGCCTGGCGATAGCAAGTAAAATTGTTGAGGCGCACGGCGGCGAGATTGGAATGGAAAGCAAGGTCGGAGTTGGGTCAACGTTCTTTATTAACCTGCCGTTGCGTTTCAAAGAGCGTCAGTAGTGAGGCTCCGCGAAAGACTCTGCGCGTTCGAATTGCCTAAAATCCTCGATAACCGATTCGGAGCTGCGATCATGTGTCTCCTTCATAGCAGTTGCGATGCTCGGCGGAGTGGCCCTGGCGCTTGGCGTGCAGTCGTCTGGAACAACTCAAGTTACCGACACGCAGAATGCGGCCGATGACCCCGCTTCGGCGGTCCGGGACCGTGGAGAAATTGATGACCTCGCGTCTCATGGAGCGGCCCCGCAAGCGGCGCCGACGGTGGTGCCGATGGAACCCATCATGCCGGTCTCCCAGCCACCTGTTCAACCGAGCGCCCCGAAGCCTCCTAGTCGGTACGCACAATGGGCCGAAGAGAAGTACATGAGGGCGCTCGAATCGCCACAGATGGTGCAGTCGTTTCACGGCGCTGGAACGCTGGAGATCGCGAGCGCAAACGTACGGGAGAGCGACTCGTCTGCGTCCGACAACCTATCCGAAGTCGCAATCAGCATTCATCCGGCGGCGCGATCCGTCCAGCTCATTGGGATGGACCGACTCGCGCGGAATTCCGACCAGGACACATCCGATTATCGCGCGTGCGATGCGCAGCGTGCTCGACAAGAGTCCGAACGAACGCTCGGGGGTGATCTCGGAGGTGAAAGGATTTCTGGAGCTTTACCTCGATCCGGTCATTGCGGCGAACACCGCGCTTTCGGACTTTGGAATAACAGATTTGATGAATCACCAGCTGCCCGTATCGCTTTACATAGTCGTTCCGCTCGCTCACAAAAACAGCCTTAAGCCGGTGATCCGGCTAATGCTTGCGCAAATTCTTCATCGGCTCACCGAACATCTGGAATTCCGGGATGGGCGAGCGGTCACAGGATATCTACATCGTTTGTTGCTGATGATCGACGAGTTCCCGGGTCTCGGACGGCTAGATGTATTTGCCGAATCTTTGTCGCTGGTCGCCGGTTACGGAATCAAAGCCTGCTCATCGTCCAGGACCTCAGTCAGATTCACGCGGCATACGGCCATGACGAAGCGATCAACTCCAATTGTCACACCCGCGTTGCGTTTGCGCCAAAGCGCATTGAAACAGCGCGGCTGCTCTCGCAAATGACTGGCGAAATACGGTGCGCCATGCGCATCGGACGGTGTCCAGCACAGGCGCGAGCGTGTCGGAGCCGGAAGTGGCGAGACCGCTGATTACACCCGACGAAGCGATGCGGCTTGGTGCCAGCGAGGCGCTGATATTCACCAGCGGCCGACCAGCGATTCGAGCGACGAAACTTCGGTACTACACCGATCCGTCTTTCAAACGGCTCGCGCAAATACGCGTCCGCGCTCGACGCGGTTTTCGAGTTTCCGCCACAGAGGCGCGACCGGCCTGAATGATTTTTTCAGCCGCTGCCAGAGTCGCGTCCGAGAAGGTCAGCCCGGAGCCGCCCTCGGATTGAAAGACGCTCCTTCACCTAACGCGACAGCGTGATGCCACGTTCGTCTGCTTCGTCGTGCAGGCGATGGAATTCCTATTCAACGAAGCCATCGAGGATTGCGAGCCGAGGTTGAGGAGACGCTGAAGCGTATAGAAGAGCCGGCGCCGGTACAGAAAAGGAGTGTGGATCGAAACGGAGAGTCGGCGTGATTGCGGCGCAACAGATTCAAGAACGGCGTCTAGACGAACTGCTCAAATGCCAGCTCGGGACGAGAATTTTGACGGCAATCGGCGATCCCCAGATTACTCAGATCATCGTGAATGAGGATGGGCGTGTCTGGTTCGAATCCTACGGCAAGGGAATGCAGGAAAGCGGGTGTCCGCCTGTCGGCATCGCAAGTGGAGAGTCTGATCGGAACCGTGGCGGCATCACTGGGCACCGTAGCGAACACCGACAGTCCGATCCGTCGAGGCCGTATTGTCCATCGACGGCATTCGCTTCGAGGGCCTGCTTCCCCCGATTGCCCGCAAACCATGCTGCGTCATGCGCAAGCCCGCCTAGGTGCTTTACACGCTCGACGACTACATCCGCGATGGGATCTCGAGGAGACCCATGCGCGAGTTTTGCGCGAAGCGATCGATCAGCGCCTGAACATCGTCGTCGCCGGCGGCACTGGTAGCGGGAAGACGACACTCGCTGGAGCGATGATCAATGAAATGGTCGAACGTTCCGACCCGAACGAACGCTATGATCATCGAGGACATTCTCGAAATCCAGTGCCGCGCTAATAATCTCGCTCAACTTCACACGGCCGAAAGCGCCGACATGACGCGCCTGGTGCGGACGACGATGCGACTGCGTCCTGACCGAATCAGCATCGGCGAAGTGCGCGACGCGGAAGCGCTATTGCTGTTGAAGGCCTGGAACACAGGACATCCAGGCGGGGTGACAACGATCCACGCGAACAGCGCGCGCGCAGCACTCACCAGGCTATCGAGTCTGGTGCAGGAGGCGGGCGTTCCGCCGCAACCTGAGCTTATCGCGGAAACCATCAACCGATCGTCTTCATAGTTCGCATGGCCAAAGGGCGGCGGGTAAGCGAAGTAGTCCGGGTCGACGGAGATAACCCTGCGAATGGATTCGCACTGACTCCCATCAAACCGGATCATGAACTGCAAGCCATCGGGGCTTGAGGTTGGTTCAATCGATAAAGGAGGGTTCGGAAATGAAATGATTGAAAAGTGATTGGGATCGCGTCTGGCAAGTGGGCCGGACGACTCGTGTATGGCTTCAGCATCCCTACTGTTGCCTTGCCCGCGCGAGCGTTCGCCGCGGTGGCAGCAGGCGGCGCGTTGCCGTGGGATACCCCGCTCACAAGGCTGCAGAACGATCTGCAAGGGCCCGTGGCCCACGCGATCACAACCGCAGCAGTCATCGGCTCGGGAATCATGTGGTCCGTTAGCGACATGGAACCGGTGTACGGAAGATGTCGTCGCTCGCTTTCGGCGGCGCGTGCGCGCTCGGCGGGACGCAGCTCATGACGACTCTATTTCGGCTCGGCGGAGCGCTCTTCTAGGAGGATGGTCTGATGGCCGAAGGTGAGAGGCGGGTAAGCACGATTCATAGATCGCTGACGCAACCGATCCTTTTGAGCTAGTTTTTCTATGGTGCTCGTGAGTAGGGTCTGAAGTCTCACGAGCTCGGTTACATCGCGGACGAAGCACCTTGCGTAAAGAAATCTTTTTAGATCCAAATGTCTGTTGGAGAGCACAATAACATCTTTAATTGATCCATCCTTGCATAGCAGCCGCGAAGGGTAGTCGTGGACAAGTTCGCCTCGGAGCATTTTTTTCCCGAATTCATCGAAGTTCTATCTTGCTCCCTTTAGAAATCGAGCCACCAATAGTACAAGGGTCGAAGGGACCTGCGAGGTGGTAAATGGCAGACGAGCAAAGGGCAGAAGAGGTTCAACGCTGGACGGCCAAGCGTCGTGCGGCA
>Ga0302325_10019730_pt1 | contig 14163 bp, 10 predicted proteins | sample Palsa_T0_2_FD_201948 | JGI IMG/M metagenome (GOLD analysis project Ga0302325, IMG submission 201948) | Peat permafrost microbial communities from Stordalen Mire near Abisko, Sweden - Palsa_T0_2 | ecosystem: Environmental > Terrestrial > Soil > Palsa > Peat permafrost | place: Sweden: Abisko... | reverse complement strand
TCGCCCCCCGCGGCGATCACGGTGCCGAAGACGACCCGGTACTTGTCCTTGGCCAGGTGCAGCAGGCTGGCCAGCTGGCCGGCGTCGGCGGCGCTCGCCTGGGCCTGGGCGAGCTCGGCCCGCAGCCGGTCGTTCTGCCGCTGCAGGGTGGCGACCTGGCCGCTGCCGTCGCCGGAGAACCACCCGGTGACGTCGCCGGCCAAGCGCTCGACGGGGCCGAAAACCCGGCCGCCGACGCTGTGCTCGCCGGAGTTGCCGCCGTCCCGGAAATCGACCGTGATCAGCGCGATCGCTACGACGAGGAGCGCGATGAGAATGGCTCGCGTGCGTCTCGTTTCGAGCAATGCGCAACTCCCGTCACTTGCGCCCGTGTCGGTAAACGCCGTGCTGGTCAAAGGTAGCCAGGCTATCGCCTGTCGTTACCGTCTTTCGGGAACAAGCACCTGACGCAGCGTGTCGAAGTCTTCGACGCACTTGCCGGTGCCGAGCACCACGGAGTGGAGCGGGCTGTCGGCGATGTGCACCGGCATCCCGGTCTCGTCGCGGATCCGCTCGTCAAGCCCGCGCAGCAGGGCGCCGCCGCCGGTGAGCGCGATGCCGCGGTCCATGACGTCGCCCGCCAGTTCCGGCGGGCACTTGTCCAGGGTGGACTTGACCGCGTCGATGATGAGGCTGACGGGCTCGTCGATCGCCCGGCGTATCTCGGCCGCGCTGATCATCACGGTCTTGGGCAGGCCGGAGACAAGGTCCCGGCCGCGGATCTCCGCCTGCGGCTCGTCCGCGGCGGGGAAGGCGGAGCCCAGCGCCAGCTTGATCTCTTCGGCGGTCCGCTCGCCGAGCATCAGGCTGTGTTCCTTCTTGCCGAACGTGATGATCGCCTGGTCCAGCTCGTCGCCGCCGATCCGGATGCTCTGGCTCGTGACGATTCCGCCCAGGGAGATGACGGCGACCTCGGTGGTGCCGCCGCCGATGTCCACCACCATGTTGCCGGTCGGTTCGTTGACCGGCAGGCCGGCCCCGATCGCGGCGGCCATCGGCTCCTCGATGATGTAGACCCGGCGCGCCCCGGCCTGGTGGGCGGCCTCCTTCACCGCGGACTGCTCGACGCCGGTGATGCCGCTGGGGACGGCGACGACGACGCGCGGCTTGGCCATCCGGCTCCGCTTGTGCACCTTCTGGATGAAGTAGCGCAGCATGCGCTCGGTGACGTCGAAGTCCGCGATCACGCCGTCCTTGAGCGGCCGGACCGCCACGATGTTGCCCGGCGTGCGGCCGATCATCCGTTTGGCCTCGACCCCGACGGCGACCACCTGGCCGCTGTTGGTGTTGAGCGCCACCACGCTCGGCTCGTTGAGGACGATCCCCCGGCCCCGCACGTAGACCAGGGTGTTGGCCGTGCCGAGGTCGACCGCCATGTCGCGGCCGAGGAACGTCAACGCATTGCTCATGGGGGGCGGCAACCCTTCCGATCATCGGGCGTGCTGAAGCTGTGCCGAGCCTATCGGATAAGGCATTGGCTAATGCGGAGTACCGCCCTCGCGTTTAAAGTCATGAGGGCAGTACTCCGTGATCTGCGCTATTTCTTGCAAAATTCTCGCCGAGTCCGCCGCCATGCCCGATTTGACTGGTACGTCGGGCCGTGCGGTTGACCGTGGCGCGGCTACCGTTGCGGTGGCCTGACCGCGGCGCGGATCACCCACACCAGGAAGTTCACCGCGAAGGTGCCGGGGACGACCAGCAGGAACCGGATCAGACCCGAATGGGTCAACAAGTAGGCGAGGTTGACCATCATCACGATCACGATCAGGAACTGGAGCGCGTCCAGCGCCTTCGCCTTGTCGACTCTTGGTACCGCGGACGCCGTTAGGGCAGGTCGGGGAAGAAGATCTTGATCTCTCGCTCGGCCGACTCCGGGGAGTCACTGCCGTGCACGATGTTCTGCGCGACCTGGAGGGCGTAGTCGCCGCGGATGGTGCCGGGCGCGGCCTTCACCGGGTCGGTGGCGCCGGCCAGCGCGCGGAACGCCTCGATGGCGCGGTCGCCCTCGGCCACAAGAGCGACAAGCGGGCCAGAGGTGATGAAATCGACGAGCTCGCCGAAGAAGGACTTTTCCGCGTGCTCGGCATAGTGCGAGTGCGCGGTGTCGGCGTCGATTGTGCGCAGTTCGAGCGCGACCAGCTTCAGGCCCTTGCTTTCAATTCGAGAAATTACCTCACCGATGATGTTGCGCTGAACGCCATCCGGCTTGATCAGAATAAGGGTTCGCTGTGACACTGCTACTCCTTGCGTTCGCTTTTATATGCTTTTGATTATCTGGACGACGCCTGAGTTTACCGGGGCGGAGCTCCGCCCGTGCCCGGCACGGCGTACCTCTAATGGCCCGCGCCGGTGCCGCGCACCTTAGCCCGCGGCCGGGCGCGGCGGGAAGTTCAGGCCGTGCCGGTACTGGGGTCCCGTTCCCACTTGCGGCCCAGCCAGATCCCGGTGAACCAGAGGGCCGCGAAGATGACGCCGAGGATGTACATCGCGGGCAGCACGACGCCGGAGGCGATGACCGCGGCCTGGAACACCGAGCCCGCGTACAGCGCGGTCCGCCCGCGGCCGACGTAGCCGCACAGCAGGAGCGCGACGATCGCGATGCCGCCGCAGACCGCGGCCGCGGTGCCGGCGCTGGCATGGCCGAGCGTCTTGGCCGGGACGATCGCCAGCAAGGCGATGACGGCCTCCATCGACAGGACGGTGACCAGCAGCCGCTTCACGAGAAATCTCCTTGCCGGGACGGCTTCGATGCGTAGCCCGCGTTGGCGCTGGAGCCGACGGCGCTGGCCGGGGCGAGCAGCAGCTGGGCGTCCCCCGCGGTGACGACGGAGCCGGTGACGAGCACGGCGGCCGAGCCGGGCCGGCCCGCTTCGGCCGCCTCGGCGTCGGCGTCGTCGGCCAGGGAGACCGCGAGGTCGAGGGCCTCGTCGAGCCGGCCGGCTACCCGCACCCGGTCCTCGCCGAAGTAGTCGCGGGCCAGCTCGGCCAGCTCCTCGGCCGGCATCGCCCGGGGCGAGGAATTCGTCGTCACGACGATCTCGGCCAGCACCGGCTCGAGCTCCTCGAGCAGGCCCGCCACGTCCTTGTCCTCGGCCACCGCGACGACGCCGATGATCTGCTCGAAGTCGAAGCTCTCGGTCAGCGCCTGCAGCGTCACCGCCATGCCGGCCGGGTTGTGCGCGGCGTCCGCGATCACCGTCGGGGAGCGCCGCAGGATGTCCAGCCGCCCCGGCGAAGTCGCCGCGGCGAACCCGGCGCGGACCAGGTCCGGGTCGAGGCCCCGGGTGGACAGGCCGGGACCGAGGGTGATCGTGTCGGGCCCGTCCTCGCCGTCCGGTCCCGCATTGGCCGCGACCGTCTCCGCCACGCCGGAGAACGCCTCGACGGCGGCGAGCGCGCAGGCCGCGTTGGACGCCTGGTGCGCGCCGAACAGCGGCAGGAACACGTCGGCATAGGTGCCCCGCAGCCCCTGCAGGACCATCTGCTGGCCGCCGACCGCGAGCTCGCGGGCGAGCACGCCGAACTCGAATCCCTCGCGGGCCACGGTGGCGCCGACCAGCGCGGCCCGCTCCAGCAGGATCTCCGCGGCTTCCGGGAACGGCTGCTGGGCGATCACGGCGGTCGCGCCGGGTTTGATGATGCCGGATTTCTCCGTCGCGATCGCCTCGACCGTGTCGCCCAGCCACTGCATGTGGTCCAGCGCGATCGGCGTGATCACGGCCACCGCGCCGTCGGCCACGTTGGTCGCGTCCCACCGCCCGCCCATGCCGACCTCGATCACCGCGACGTCCACCGGGGCGTCGGCGAACGCGGCGAACATCATGCCGGTGAGGATCTCGAAGAAGGACAACGGGGCCGGCTGCTGGTCGTCGACGAGCTGGACGTAGGGGGAAATCTCCTCCCACAGCTCGATGAAGCGCTCCTCCGGCAACGGCACGCCGTCCACGCAGATGCGCTCCCGCATCGAGACCAGGTGCGGGGACGTGAACCGGCCGGTGCGCAGGCCGCGCTCGCGCAGCAGCGCCTCGGTCATCCGGGTCGTCGACGTCTTGCCGTTGGTGCCGGTGACGTGCACGACGGGGAAGGCGCGCTGCGGGTCGCCGAGCAGGCTGACGAGCGCGGCGATCCGGTCAAGCGTCGGGTCGATCTGATGCTCCGCCCGCCGCGACCCTATCTCCAGCTCCACCGCGCGCAGCCGGTCGGCGATATAGTCCACGGGCCTCAGCCTAGCGCGGGCAGGCGGGACTCAAGGCGGGCGATGTCCGCTTCCGCCGCCGCCAGGCGCTGCCGTGACTTCTCGATGATCTCGGCGGGCGCCCGGGCGGTGAACGCCTCGTTGCCCAGCTTGGCCCGCATCGACGCGGCCTCCTTGCGGGCCGCCTCGAGGTCCTTCGCCACGCGCTTGCGCTCGGCCTCGACGTCCACCGTCCCGGCCAGGTCGAGCTCGACGACGATGCCCTCGGCGGACAGCGCCGCGGAGGGCGCGAACCCGCCGGCCGGCGCGGTGAGCCGCAGCAGCGTGCGGATGGACTCCTCGTGCGCGGCCAGCGGAGTGGCCTCGAGGCCGGCCAGCCGGGCGGGCACCCGCTGGGCGGGCCGCAGCCCCTGGCCGGCGCGGAACTGGCGAACCTCGGTGACCAGCCGCATCAGCGAGCCGACCTCGGCCTCGGCGGCCTCGTCGGTGAACTCGTAGGCCGGCCAGGCGGCCATCATCACCGAGTCCTCGCCGGTCAGCGCGCACCACAGCTCGTCGGTGACGAACGGCATCACCGGGTGCAGCAGCCGCAGCATCTGGTCGAGCACGAACCCGAGCACCCGCCGGGTCCCGCTCACCGCGGCCGGGTCGCCGCTGCCCAGCGGCACCTTGGCCAGCTCCAGGTACCAGTCGCAGAACTCGTCCCAGGCGAAGTGGTACAGCGCCTCGCACGCCTTGCCGAACTCGAACTGCTCGAGCAGCCCGTCCACCTCGGCGATCACGTGCGCCAGGCGGGAGAGGATCCAGCGGTCCACCACGGCGAGGTCGCCGCCGAACTGCGGGCCGCCGCCGGCGGTCCCCTGTCCGGCCCAACGCGTGGGCGTGGCTTCCGCCTCGTTCAGCAACGCGAACCTGGTCGCGTTCCAGAGCTTGTTGCAGAAGTTCCGCGAGCCGCCCGCCCAGTCCTCGCTGATCGCCTCGTCGCTGCCCGGGGTGGCCCCCCGGGCCAGGGTGAACCGGGTCGCGTCGGTGCCGAAGCGGTCCATCCAGTCGAGCGGGTCGACGGTGTTGCCCTTGGACTTGGACATCTTCTTGCCGAACTGGTCGCGGACCAGCCCGTGCAGCGCGATCGTCTGGAACGGCACGGCCTGCTCCGGAGCCGTGCCGCGCATGGCGTAGAGGCCGAACATCATCATCCGGGCAACCCAGAAGAACAGGATGTCGTACGCGGTGGTGAGCACGCTCGTCGGGTAGAAGGCGCGCAGGTCCGGGGTGTCGTCCGGCCAGCCGAGGGTGGAGAACGGCCACAGCGCGGAGGAGAACCAGGTGTCGAGGACGTCGTTGTCCTGGGTCCAGCCGTCCGGCGCGGTCTCGTCCGGGCCGACGCAGCGCACCTCCCCGTCGGGTCCGTACCAGACGGGGATCCGGTGCCCCCACCAGAGCTGGCGGGAGATGCACCAGTCGTGCATGTCGTCGACCCAGCCGAAGTACCTGGCGTTCATCTCCGGCGGCGAGATCTTCACCCGGCCGTCGCGGACCGCGTCGCCGGCCGCCTTGGCCAGGGGGGCCACGTTCACGAACCACTGCAGGGACAGCCGCGGCTCGACCGTGGTGGAGCAGCGGGAGCAGTGCCCGACCGCGTGCAGGTAGGGGCGGGTCTCCCGGACGATCCGGCCGTCTTCCCGCAGCGCGGCGACCACCGCCGGGCGGGCCTCGAACCGGTCTAGGCCCTGGAACGGGCCCGGCGCGGTGATCACGCCGCGCTCGTCCATGACGGCGAGCACGGGCAGGTCGTGGCGGCGGCCGATCTCGAAGTCGTTCGGGTCGTGCGCCGGGGTGACCTTGACCGCGCCGGTGCCGAAGGCCGGGTCGACATGCGCGTCGGCCACGATCGGGATGCGCCGGCCGGTGAGCGGCAGTTCCACGGTCTGGCCGACGAGGCGGGTGTAACGCTCGTCGTCCGGATGGACGGCCACGGCGGTGTCGCCGAGCATGGTCTCGGCCCGTGTCGTGGCGACGACGATGGCACTGTCGCCGTCACCGTAGCGGATCGAGACGAGCTCGCCCTCGTCGTCGGTGTGGTCGACCTCGATGTCGCTGAGCGCGGTGAGGCAGCGCGGGCACCAGTTGATGATCCGCTCGGCGCGGTAGATCAGCCCGTCGTCGTACAGCCGCTTGAAGATCGTCTGGACGGCCCGGGACAGACCCTCGTCCATGGTGAACCGCTCACGGGACCAGTCCACCGAGTCGCCGAGGCGGCGCATCTGGGACAGGATGCGGCCGCCGTACTCGCCCTTCCACTGCCAGACCCGCTCGACGAAGGCCTCGCGGCCGAGGTCGTGCCGGGACAGGCCCTCGGTGGCCAGTTCGCGCTCGACGACGTTCTGCGTGGCGATCCCGGCGTGATCCATGCCGGGCAGCCACAGGGTGCGGTAGCCCTGCATGCGGCGGCGGCGGATGAGAATGTCGCTCAGCGTGTGGTTCAGCGCGTGACCGATGTGCAAGATGCCCGTTACATTCGGCGGCGGGAGTACGATCGCGTAGCTCGGCGCGTCGGGGTTCGACCCCGGCACGTTGTCCAGAGCCTCCGGCGTGAAATAGCCGGCCTTCTCCCAGTGGTCGTAACGGCGGGCTTCCACCTCGGCGGGCGCGTACTGCGCGGGCAGCGTGTTCGATATCGTCGACTTTTCATCGGACACGCCGCGGGGGGTACGGGGGGTCGTCCCCCCGGGAGATGGCCGCCCCTCGTGCTTGCTTTCTGTCACATCAAGTGAGTCTACGAATTCCGCCGACCCGCCGGGCCCAGAGCTGGGACATGACAACAAGGAAGAGTGGATACTTTCGCCCTATCTGGGGTAAAAATATCCACTCTCTTCCGCTTATGACGCTGTCCTGCCGTTATCCTGGTTGACCGGGTCAGGACTTGGTCTCGACGTCGGCGCGGATGTTCACGGTGTCCGAGGCGCCCTTGTCCTGGCTGGTGGTCAGGGCTTCCGGACCGGTCGAGCTGAAGAACTCGGTGATGCCCAGCGTGCTTCCGGTAGCCCAGACGCAGACCGCGCCGCTCGTCTCCGTCGCGCTGGCCCCCGTGTTGTCGCAGCCGAGGATGCCGCCGTGCGGCCCCGCCGGGTACGCGTGCTGGTCGGTGTTGAGCGAGGCCAGAACCTTGGCGACCTTGGCCGGGGTGAACGTGCCCGGGTAGCCGATGAACGTCACGACCTGGCCGGCGACCTGCAGGTCGTACGCCGCCGACACCGCGCTGCCCTTGAACGTGCCGGCTCCGGCCGCGGTCACCGCCGAGGTGACCTGCTCCGCCGCGGACTTGGCGGTGGTGAGGAAGTTGGGCGCGCTGCCCTTCGGGTACCCGCCCGCCGTGGCCGGGGCGGACAGCACGTAGGACGTCGTCGCGGCGCCGCCCGCGGTCGTCTTGGCTCCGGCCGTGGCCGTCGGCGCCTTCGCCGCGGGCACCGACGGGGCGCTGCTCGGCCGGGTGCCCGCCGCGGGCGTCGAGCCGCCGGGCTTGTGCAGGAACAGGTACGCGGCGACCGCGATCACGACCACGATCACCGCGCCGATCGCGATCCAGGCGCCGGCGCCGAGGCCGCCGCGCCGCCCGGCCGGGGGCGCCGAGCGCGGGCCGGTTCCGTTGCGCGGCCCCGGAGAGCGGCTGGACCCGCCCCAGTCGCCGTCCGCCGGACGGTACCGAGAGTCCCCGGGCTCGCCGGGGCGCCCGGGGCCGGGGCCGGGACCGCCGGGACCGCCGCCCGCCGCCGCGCGCTGCGGGGCGAAGAAGTCCTGCAGGGCCGGGTCCATCCGGGCCGCCATGTCGCGGTCCGGGCGGCCGAAGACCGACGGCTCCTGCGGACCGCGGTCCGGCCGGGCGTAATCCTGGCCCGCGTAGCCCTCGGCGTAGCCCTGGACGGGGTAGCCCTGGGGCGTATAGCCCGCGGGAGCGGGACCCTGGCCGTTGTAAGCCTGGCCGTTGTAAGCCTGGCCGGCGAAGTCCGGGCTGCCGTATTCCTGGCCGGCGAAGTCCTGACCGGGGAACGGCGCACCGCCGGGAGCCTGACTCGGGAAGTCCTGGCCGCCGAAGGCGGGGTCACCGGGAGCCTGACCCGGGAAGTCCTGGCCGGGGAAACCGGAACCGCCGGGAGGCCCGAAGTCTCGGGCCGGTCCGAAGTCCTGGTCGGATCCGAAGTCGCGCCCGGCCGGGGCGGAACTCCCCGGCGGCTGGTCGGCGAGACCGGAGGTATCCCGGTCCGGGATACGGGCGTCCTGCTGCGGTCCCTCGTCCCAGGGCGTGGCCGGCCGTCCGGCGGCCTGCCCCCAGCCATTGTCGTTGCCCGCGCTCGCGCCGTTCCAGGGGTCGGCCGCGGGGGCACTGCCGCCCCAGCCCGTGCCGTAGGCGCTCTCGTGACGGAACGGAATGTCGTTGTCGGAAGGGCCGTCGTCGCTGAAAGCACTGTCGTCGCCGAAAGCCTGGCTGCCGTTGCTGAAAGCGCTGCCGTTGCCGAACGGGCTGCCGTTGCCGAACGCGCCGCCGTGGCCGAACGGGCTGCCGTTGCCGTTGCTGGAAGCGCCGTCGTCGCGGAAGGCGCCGTCGCGGCCGAAGGCGCCCGGCTGGCCCTGGCCGTTGTCCTGGCCGTAGGCTTCGGGCTGGCCCAGCGGGGCGGCCGGCAGGGAGGGATGCCCGCCGGGCACGTCACGCCGCGGCAGGTCCCGCAGAATCCGGCTCGGCGTGCGCTGCGGGAAGCCGTCGGGGCCGAGGTCCTGGTCCTGGTCGCTGCCGCCCGGCGTCCGCTGCAGGAAGCCGTCTGCGCCGAGGTCCTGCCCCTGCGGGCTCCGGCCCGGCGTCCGCTGCGGGAAACCGCCGGGACCAAGATCCTGGTCCTGCAGGCTCCGGCCGGGAATGCGCTGGGGAAAGCTCCCGGAGCCGAGTTCCTGATCCGGCCCGGGCAGGCTCTGACCCGGTGTGCGCTGCGGGAAACTCCCGGAGCCGGGATCTTGCAGGCTCTGGCCTGGCGTGCGCTGCGGGAAGCGTTCCGGGCCGGGATCCTGCTGGCCCTGCTGGCCGTAGTCCTCGGCGAAGAACTCGGGGGGCGGCCCGGCCGGCAAGCTCTTCGGGCCGAAGCCGTTCGGTGCCTCGTGGGGGCCGCTCGCCGGGGAGCCGGGGGTCCTGCGGACGAGGTCCTGGGATCCGTTGCCCGACGCCGGGAAAGGCTGGTCCTCCTCCTCAGGGCCGTCCTGCGGGTCCCAGGCCGGCGTGGAGGACACATCCCAGCCGCTCATTTGCGCTCATTCCCCCTTGAGGTCCCGGAAGTAACCCCACCGAGGGTATCCGGGCATGGTGAACGGGGCCGGCAATACTGGCAAAGTAGGCAATATGCGGAATATCGCCGGCCGGGCGGCCTTTAGGCCGACTTTTCCCTGGGGGTGCGGCGCGAGACGTCGCGCGGTACCAGGGTCGGGTTGACGTTCTCCAGGACGACCTCGCGGGTGATGACCACCCGCTCGACGTCCTTGCGGCTCGGCACCTCGTACATCACCGGCTGGAGGACCTCCTCCAGGATCGCGCGCAGGCCGCGGGCTCCGGTGCCGCGCAGGTTGGCCTGGTCGGCGATCGCATCGAGCGCGTCCGGGGTGAATTCCAGGTCGACGCCGTCCAGCTCCAGCAGGCGCTTGTACTGCTTGACGAGGGCGTTGCGGGGCTCGGTGAGGATCTGGATGAGCGCCTCGCGGTCCAGGTTGTGCACGCTGGTGATGACCGGCAGGCGGCCGACGAACTCGGGGATCATGCCGAACTTCAGCAGGTCCTCCGGCATCACGTCGCCGAAGGAGTCCTCGGTGATGTTCTTGGAGCGGACCCGCAGCACGGAGTTGAAGCCGATGCCGTTGGAGCCGGCCCGCGACTCGATGATCTTCTCCAGGCCCGCGAAGGCGCCACCGCAGATGAACAGCACGTTCGTGGTGTCGATCTGGATGAACTCCTGGTGCGGGTGCTTGCGGCCGCCCTGCGGCGGGACGCTGGCGGTGGTGCCCTCGAGGATCTTCAGCAGCGCCTGCTGAACGCCCTCGCCGCTCACGTCCCTGGTGATGGACGGGTTCTCCGACTTACGGGCGATCTTGTCGATCTCGTCGATGTAGATGATCCCCGTCTCGGCCTTCTTGACGTCGTAGTCGGCCGCCTGGATCAGCTTGAGCAGGATGTTCTCGACGTCCTCGCCGACGTAGCCGGCCTCGGTGAGGGCGGTCGCGTCCGCGATCGCGAACGGCACGTTCAGCAGCCGCGCCAGGGTCTGGGCGAGCAGGGTCTTGCCCGACCCGGTGGGGCCCAGCAGCAGGATGTTCGACTTCGCCAGTTCCACCGAGTCGTCGCCCGGGCGCTCGCCGCCGCTCTGGATCCGCTTGTAGTGGTTGTACACCGCCACGGACAGAGACTTCTTGGCCTTGTCCTGTCCGATGACGTAGGCGTCGAGGAACTCGTAGATCTCCCTCGGCTTCGGCAGGCTGTCCCACTTGATGCCATCGGGCTCGGAGAGCTCTTCCTCGATGATCTCATTGCAGAGGTCGATGCACTCGTCGCAGATGTACACACCTGGGCCGGCGATGAGCTTTTTCACCTGCTTCTGGCTCTTTCCGCAGAACGAGCACTTCAGCAGGTCCCCACCGTCACCGATGCGTGCCACCCAGTTTCTCCTTTACATGGGGCCGCCATCGCCGGGCCCGATAGAGGCCCGGCGTGGCGGGCATGTCCCGCCATGCCGTCAACCGCTTGCTATTTGACGGTACCGCCTTGTGGAGCCCGATGGACCAATCAAACCCCCTAAGCGGCCCGGGAGGGAAGAGGTGATTCCCTCCCAGGTTAAGACGCTACCGGCAACGCGGCGGTCTGGCCACGCTTCAGCGCGGTCAGTACCTCGTCGATGATGCCGTAATCCTTGGCCGCGGCCGCGCTGAGGAACTTGTCGCGCTCGATGTCGCGCTCGATCTCCTCTTCGCTCCGGCCCGTGTGCCGGGCCAGGATGGTCTCCATGGCCTTGCGCATCCGGTCGATCTCGTCGGCCTGGATCTCCATGTCGCTCGCCTGGCCGTAGCCGCCCTCGGTGGCCGGCTGGTGGATCAGGATCCGCGAGTTCGGCAGGGCGATGCGCTTGCCCTTGGTGCCCGCCGCGAGCAGCACCGCCGCCGCACTGGCGGCCTGGCCGATGCAGCAGGTGGTGATCTCCGGCTGGATGAACTGCATGGTGTCGTAGATCGCCATCATCGACGTCATCGACCCGCCCGGCGAGTTGATGTACATGGTGATCTCGCGGTCCGGGTCGATGGCTTCCAGGGTGAGCAGCTGGGCCATGACGTCGTTGGCGGAGGCGTCGTCGATCTGGACGCCCAGGAAGATGATCCGCTCCTCGAAGAGCTTGTTGTACGGGTTCATCTCCTTGATCCCGTACGAGGTGCGCTCGACGAAGGACGGCAGTACGTACCTGGACGATGGGTACTGGGTCACGTTCGGCTTCTCCCTGTCTGCGGAGGTTGTTCTGCGGGGCGCGGCCGCCGTCAGTCTGCGACTGTGCCGGACGGAGTCTCGCGGGCGCTGCTGACCACGTGGTCCACGAAGCCGTACTCCTTGGCTTCCTGCGCGGTGTACCAGTGGTCGCGGTCGGCGTCCTTGAGGATCTTCGCCAGATCCTGGCCGGTGTGCCGGGCCGTGAGGTCCGACAGCGTCTTCTTCACGTAGCGCATCTGCTCGGCCTGGATCTTGATGTCCGTCGCGGTACCGCCGATGCCGCCGGACGGCTGGTGCATCAGGATCGTGGAGTTCGGCATGGCGTAGCGCTTGCCGGGGGCGCCCGCGGTCAGCAGGAACTGCCCCATGCTCGCGGCCATGCCCATCGCGTACGTGGACACGTCGTTGGGCACGAACTGCATCACGTCGTAGATCGCCAGGCCCGCGTAAACCGAGCCGCCCGGGGAGTTGATGTACATCGTGATGTCGCGCGTGGGATCCTCGGCCGACAGCAGCAGGATTTCTGCGGCGATCCGGTTCGCGATGTCGTCGTCGACCTGCTGGCCTAGGAAGACGATGCGGTTCCGCAGCAGCCGCTGGAACAGCTGGTCGCCTGGAATCACGGGAGCGTCAGGGGTAGCCGTCCGGGCAACTGGCTGGACTAGCTGTGTCACGTGGTCACCTGCTCCGATCACTTCGGGTGTCGTTGCAATGGACATTAATGCCCGCGCGGACTAACCGGGTCCGGTGCGGCCCGCTGTTCGCTTTCGGCGCACCGCGTTGCGCCTTTGCTGCCGCGCGTCACCGAACAAATACCAACAAATAAGGCAGAAAAACGGGAGGCGCGTACCCGGAACCGCTTTCGCGGGCCCGGCTGCGCGCCTTTCCCGTCTGCGGCTAGGCCTTGTCGGCCTCGTCAGCGTCGGCTGCGTCCGCCTCTTCCGCCTCTTCGACGATCTCTTCCGCCTCTTCGACGACCTCTTCCTCGGCGGCGGCCTCGATCGTGGCGGCCACGTCGACCGACAGGTCGCTGACCTCGATGTCGCCCTCGGCACCGGCCTGCTCGGCCGCCTGGGCGGCGAGCATGGCGTCCACGTCGGCGTTAAGCTCCTCGATCTGGGCCTTGACGTCGACCGCGTTGCCCGCCTCATCGGTGACCGTGACCCGCTCGGCCGCGATCGTGGCGGCCTTGCCCCGCAGCACCTCGGTGATCGCCACGCCGATCTGGTTGGACTCGGTGAGCTGGCGGGCGAAGTACTCGGGGCTGACGCCCATCCGCTGCGCCTGGTCGGCGACGAAGTACGACAGCTCGCCCTGGTTCACCGACAGGTTCTCGGCGCGGGCGAGCTCGTCGAGGACGAAGCTCACCTTGACGCTCCGCTGCGACTGCTCGACCAGGTCGGCGTCGAACTCCTCCTCCGTCTTCTCCAGCGACGCGAGGTAGTCCTCCCGGGACACGTTCATCTGGGCGAGCTGGTTGTCGACGTTCTCGCGGGAGTGGACCAGCTCGTGCTCGACGAACTTCTCCGGCAGCGGGATGTCCACGGCGTCGACCAGCGCCTCGACGGCCTTGTCCCTGGCCTGGGTGGACTGCTGGAGCTTCTTGACCCGCCCGAGCTGCCCGCGGGTGTCTTCGCGCAGCTCCTCAAGCGTGTCGAACTCGCTCGCGAGCTGGGCGAAGTCGTCGTCGAGCTCGGGCAGCTCCTTCACCTTGACGGCCTGCACCGTCACCGTGACGTCGGCTTCCTGGTCGGCCGCCGCGCCGCCGGCCAGCTCGCTCTTGAACGTGGTCGAGTCGCCCGCGGACAGGCCGGCGAGCGCCTCGTCCAGGCCCTCGAGCATCGTGCCGCTGCCGATCTGGTAGCTCAGGCCGGTCGCCTGCGCGTCCTCGACCAGCTCGCCGTCCACGCTGGCGGACAGGTCGATCGTGGTGAAGTCGCCGTCTTCGCCCGCGCGCTGCGCGGTCTTCAGGCTGGCGAAGCGCTCGCGCAGGTTGTTCAGGTACTCGTCGATGTCCGCCTCGGTGACCTCGGCGTTGTCCACCGTGACGCTCAGGGTCGCGAAGTCGGGCAGCTCGAACTTCGGCCGGACCTCGACCTCGGCCGTGAACGTGAGCTCCTTGCCGTCGTCCAGCTGCGTGATCTCGACCTCCGGCTGGCCGAGGGCGAACACCTCGGCCTCCTGGACGGCCTTGCTGTAGAACTCGGGCAGCGCGTCGTTCACCGCTTCGGTCAGCACCGCGCCCCGGCCGATCCGCATGTCGATGACGCGCGGCGGAACCTTGCCCGGGCGGAACCCGGGGATGCGCGCCTGCTGCGCCACCTCTTTGTAAGCCTTGTCGAGGCTCGGCTTGAGTTCCTCGAAGGAAACCTCGACGCTCAGCCGGACACGGGTCGGGCTCAGCTCTTCAACATCGGTCTTCACG
>Ga0302325_10019729_pt1 | contig 14163 bp, 12 predicted proteins | sample Palsa_T0_2_FD_201948 | JGI IMG/M metagenome (GOLD analysis project Ga0302325, IMG submission 201948) | Peat permafrost microbial communities from Stordalen Mire near Abisko, Sweden - Palsa_T0_2 | ecosystem: Environmental > Terrestrial > Soil > Palsa > Peat permafrost | place: Sweden: Abisko... | reverse complement strand
AGGGCCTGCGTTCGATAAGCCGCGACGACCAGGGCGCCTGGACCGGCCGCACCGGTGACCTGTACCTGCGCTGGTCCGGCGGCGTGGCCGAGGCCAAGACCCACCGGACGGGGCGGGGCTCCCGGCTGGAGATGAGCCTGACCATCTCGCCTGGCGAATCGGTCGACCTGGTGCTCGAGATGTCCGGAGCGCCCCTGCGCGAAGAACCCCCCGACGCCGCCCGGCTCTGGGATGCGACGTACGCCCAGTGGGCCGACCACGTGCCCGCGTTCGAGGAGAGCATCGCCACCCGCGACGCCCGGCAGGCGCACCAGGTGCTGCGCGGCCTGACCAGTTCGGCCGGGGGCATGGTCGCCGCGGCCACCACCAGCCTGCCGGAGCGCGCGGAGACCGGCCGCAACTACGACTACCGGTACGCGTGGATCCGCGACCAGTGCTACGCCGGCGAGGCGGCCGCCGCGGCCGGGTCCTACCCGCTGCTCGACAACGCCGTGCGTTTCGTCTCCGAGCGGCTGCACGCCGATGGTCCCAAGCTGACCCCGGCCTATACCGTCGACGGCGGCCGGGTGCCCGATCAGCGCCGGATCGACCTGCCGGGCTATCCCGGCGGTTTCGACCAGGTCGGCAACTGGGTGAACCGGCAGTTCCAGCTGGATGCCTTCGGCGAGTCGCTGCTCCTGTTCGCAGCCGCGGGGCGGCACGACCGGCTGGACTCCGCGAGCTGGCGGGCGGCGGAGATCGCCGCCGACACGATCGCGCAGCGCTGGGAGGACGACGACGCGGGCATCTGGGAACTCGATGACCGGGCGTGGACGCACAGCCGGCTCACCTGCGTAGCCGGGCTGCGGGCCGCGGCGCGCTCCGGGCGCCCGGAGGCGCAGGCCGCGGACTGGTCAGGCCTCGCCGATGCGATCCTCGCGGACACCGCACGCAAAGCGGTGCATCGCTCCGGGCGCTGGCAGCGCTCGCCGGATGACCCCGGAGCAGACGCGTCACTGCTGCTGCCGGCCATCCGCGGCGCCCTGCCCGCCGATGATCCCCGCACCCTCCAGACCCTGGAGTGCTACATGACCGACCTGACGCAGGACGGTTACGGGTACCGCTTCCGCCACGACGACCGGCCGCTGGGCCAGGCCGAGGGTGCCTTCGTGCTGTGCGGGTTCATCGTGGCCCTGGCCATGCACCAGCAGGGCCGCGAGGTCGAGGCGACCCGCTGGTTCGAGCGGAACCGGGCGGCGTGCGGCGCACCAGGCCTGTATTCCGAGGAATACGACGTCATGGAGCGCCAGCTGAGAGGAAATCTCCCCCAGGCGTTCGTGCACGCGCTGCAGCTCGAGTGCGCTGCCCGGCTGGGCTCGCCATGGGATGCCCGATGATCATGCGCCCCGTGGTCATGCGTCCCGTGGTCATGCGTCCCGTGGTCATGCACGCAGACAACTCACCCGAGGAGAAGGTCCATGACTGAGACAGTGGTAATCACCGGTGCGAGCGCAGGCATCGGGCGTGCGACGGCCCGGCTGTACGGCGGGCGGGGCGCCAACGTCGCCTTGATCGCGCGGGGTGAGGCCGGCCTGGAAGGCGCCGTCCGCGACGTCGAGGACGCGGGCGGGAAGGCGCTGGCCATCAGCGCGGACGTGGCCGACTACGCACAGGTGGAGGACGCTGCCACCCAGGTGGAGCAGTTCTTCGGCCCGGTCGACGTCTGGATCAACGTGGCGTTCACCTCGGTTTTCGCCCCGTTCGCGGATATCTCCGCGGATGAGTTCCGGCGGGTGACCGAGGTCAGCTACCTGGGCTTCGTGCATGGCACCATGGCCGCGCTGGCCCGGATGAGGCCCCGCGGGGCCGGCACCATCGTGCAGGTCGGCTCGGCCCTGGGATCGCGGAGCATCCCGCTGCAGTCTGCGTACTGCGGCGCCAAGCACGCCATCAACGGGTTCACCTCCGCGCTGCGCTGCGAGCTGCTGCACGAGCACTCCGGCGTGCAGGTCACCGTGGTGCAGATGCCCGCCGTGAACACGCCGCAGTTCTCCTGGGTGCTCTCCCGGCTGCCCCGCCACCCGCAGCCGGTCCCGCCGATCTACGAGCCGGAAGTGGCGGCCCGCGGAGTCATGTTCGCCGCCGATCACCCACGCCGGAAGCAGTACTGGGTCGGGGCGAGCACCGCCGCGACGATCCTGGCCAACCGGGTGGTACCCGCGCTGCTCGACCGGTACCTGGCCCGCACCGGCTATGACTCCCAGCAGACGGAGCAGAAGGTGGAGCCAGGCCGGCCGGGCAACCTGTGGCAGGCCGTGGACGGCGCCGGCCAGCGCGACCACGGTGCGCACGGCATCTTCGACAGCAGGTCCCATACCCGCAGCCAGCAACTGTGGATGTCGCACCACCCGCGCCTGGTCTCCGGCCTGGCCGCGGGCGCGGCCATCGGCGCCGGGCTCCTGGTGGGGCGGCGCGGCCGGCCGGCCAGGCCGCGGTGAGGACCGCCGCCGCTGACCTGCTCCCGGCTGACCCGCTGCCGCCTGACCTGCTGCCGCCGGACCCTCTCTCGGCGCATCTGCTCCCGGCCGCGCGCGCCTGCTACGGCGCGGCCCTGCTGTGTGCGCCCGGACTCATCATCCGCATCGCCACCGGCCGCCCGGCGAGCTCCCGCGCCCGGGGGGTGACCCGGCTACTCGGCGTCCGCCATCTGCTGCAGGCGGCGCTGACCTCGGGGCCCGCTCCCGGCACCGCCCGGCTGGCCATCGGCGCGGCGGTCGACCTGACCCACGCCGCGTCGATGGCCGCCCTGGCGGCCGCCGACCCGAAGCTGCGGCGCGCCACCCTGGCCGATGCGCTGATCGAGACCACGCTCGGTGCGGCCGGCCTGGCCGCCTCGCGACGCGACGGCCGCTAGGCACTTCAGGGCACCAGCACCTGCCGGCCGGCAGACCTTACGGGTCGCTTGCGTACATCGCTGGGTGAACCAGACCCTCGCTTGCGTACGTGATGATGGATGGCAGCGGACATAACCGCTCAGCCGGGTGACCGGCGGTCCGAGAGCCCGAGCCGAACCGGGAGCGGAACTGGACTTCAACGACTGGCAGGCGGCCCACGGCGAGCCCGTGGCGGCACGGCCACGTCCGCAGCCGCCGATGCCGCCGGGCGGGACGCCGCTCGGCTGGTCATCGCCGGGCCCGATGCCCCCGCTCCCCGTACCGCGCGGCCCCGCGCAGCGCAGCCCCGCTCCCCGCCCGCCGGGGCAGCGCGGCCCCCAGCAGCCCAGCCCGGCTCCGCGTCCCGCGGCTTCCCGCCCGCTGGCTCCGCGTCCCCCGGTGCCAGGCGGCCAGGCGTTCCGCTCCCCTGCTCCGCGCTCCCCGCTGCCGCGCGAGCAGGCTCCCTGGCCCCCGGAGCCCCGTCGCCCGGAACCCCGGCGCCCGGACCCCCGCGACCAGCCACCGCGCCCCCCGGCCCAGGACCCGCGCAACCGGGCGCCCCGCCCCCCGGAACCCCGCTCCCCGGTCCTGGGCCCCACCGCCAGCCACGCACCCAGCCCGGTGCGGGCCCATCCGGTAGCGATCCTGGTGGCCATCGGCCTCGGCGCGCTCGGCGTGGTGTTCCTGTGGTGGTCCGATACCCCGGCCGTCAGCAACTTCGGCGAGTGGGTCACGAACGCCGGCCGCGTCCTCGGGCTGCTGGCCGGATACGGCGTGGTCGTGCTCGTCGCGCTGATGGCCCGCCTGCCACCGCTGGATCGCGGTGTGGGCACGGACCGCCTGGCCCGCTGGCACGCGATGGGCGGCCGGTACATCATCAGCCTCATCACGGCCCACGCGCTGCTGATCATCTGGGGCTACGCGATCACCGCGCACACGAACGTCGTGAGCGAGGCGGTCACGCTGGTCCTCGACTACCCGGACGTCCTGATGGCGACGGTGGCCGCCTTCCTGCTGATCGGCGTCGGCATCGTGTCGGCCCGCGCGGCCCGTAAGCGGATGCGCTACGAGACCTGGTATTACCTGCACTTCTACACCTACGTGGCGATCGCCTTGGCGTTCAGCCATCAGTTCGCGGTCGGCGCGGATTTCGTAGCCAACCAGCCGGCCCGCGTCGGGTGGTCCGCGCTGTACGCGACGGTCGGCGCCGCGGTGCTGTGGTACCGGATCATCAGGCCGCTGCGGCAGGCGGCCCGGCACCAGCTCCGGGTGGTCAGCCTCAGCGCTGAGGCGCCCGGCGTGGTGTCGGTGCACATCGGCGGGCGTTACCTGGACGAGCTGCGCGCCGAGCCGGGCCAGTTCTTCCGCTGGCGGTTCCTCACCCGCGGCCGGTGGTGGTCGGCCAACCCGTACTCGCTGTCCGCGATGCCGCGCCCTGACCTCATGCGGATCACGGTCAAGGAGCACGGCGACCACAGCGAGGCGGTGCGCCGCCTGCGCCCCGGCACCCGGGTCATCGCCGAAGGACCGTACGGCTCGTTCAGCGCGGCCACGGTCCGGGCCGGGCGGCAGGTCCTGCTGCTGGCGGGCGGGGTGGGCATCACGCCGCTGCGGGCCATGTTCGCGGCGATTCCTGGTGACGTCACCCTGGTGTACCGGGCCAGTGCGCCCAGCGACGTCGTGTTCCACCGCGAGCTCGAAGCCATCGCCCAGGCCCGCGGCGCCCGGGTGCACTACCTGATCGGCTCGCGGGCCCAGCTGGGCGGCGACCCGCTGTCCGCCCGGCGGCTGGCCGAACTCGTCCCCGGATTGCACCGCTGCGAGGTCTACCTGTGCGGGCCGGGCGGCATGACCGAGACAGCGGTGGCCGAGCTCCGGGCGGCGGGCGTGCCGCGCAGCCGGATCCACTACGAATCCTTCGAATTCTGAGACGGAGGACCCGATGCGACGCATTATCTTCGCGGTCTGCGGCACCGTCGCCGGCCTGGCGATGCTGCTGTCGTTCAAGTCCCACACGTCGGCAGGCGCCCTGACCAGCACGGCGGGCACGTCCAATACCCAGCCGTTTGGCCAGGCCAGCGCGTCAGCGGCGGCCAGCGCCTCGGCCAGCCCGAGCGGCGGGTCGGGGGTGCTGTCCACCACCGGCGGCCGCCAGCTCACGGGACAGGTGGCCAACACCGCCTACGGGCCGGTCCAGATCCAGCTGACGCTGGTGCAGAACAAGATCACGAAGGTATCGGTGCTCCAGCAGCCGGAGAACACCGCGAACGACATCCGGATCGGCAACTTCGCCTTCCCGAAGCTCATCTCGGAGACGCTGACGGCGCAGAGCGCCAAGATCGACTCGGTTTCCGGCGCCACCTACACCAGCGGCGGCTACATCAAGTCGCTGCAGAGCATCCTGGACGGCAGTGGCTGACGCGGGAGCAGGCACCGTCGGCCGCCCGGATCTGAGCGGCGGCCGGCTGCGGCACGCCGAGCACGTGATGGGCACGGTGTTCTCCTTCGACGTGCCGGCCGGGTCAGCCGCGGCGCTGCCGGGCGTGCTGCGCTGGCTGCACTGGGTGGACGCCACCTTCTCCACCTACCGGGAGGACAGCGACGTCAGCCGGTATGGCCGCGGCGAGATCGAGCTGGCCGACTGCGCATCCGAGCTGGCCGAGGTGCTCGCCTTGTGCGCCGAGATGGCCGTGCTGAGCGGCGGGTATTTCACGATCCGCCCGGGCGGCGGATTCGACCCGTCCGGGCTCGTCAAGGGCTGGGCGGTCGAGCACGCGGCGGTCATGCTGCGCGAGGCGGGCTCGCCGGACCACAGCGTCAATGGCGGCGGCGACGTGCAGTGCGCGGGCGAGGCGGCGCCCGGCCGCCCGTGGCGCATCGGCATCGCCCACCCGCTCCGTCCCGGCACCCTCGCGACCGTGGTCACCGGGCGCGACATCGCCGTCGCGACCTCCGGCACCAGCGAGCGCGGCCACCACATCATCGATCCGCATACCGGCCGCCCCCCTGCTGCTCTGGCCAGCATCACGCTCGTCGGCGCGCATCTCACCACGATCGATGCCTTGGCCACGGCCGCCTTCGCCATGGGCGAGCACGCCCGCGACTGGACGGAGAGCCTGCCGGCGTGCGAGGCCTTCGCCGTCACCCCTGGCGGTGGCACCTGGCAGACCACCGGATTCCAGGCCTTCGCTGCCGGCTGACCAGGACCACGCACCCGCCCAGCCCCGGAGGAAGAACCGCAGAACTCCACGCCCACAGTCTTGACCACCATGCCGGCGACCCGCACCACGGGTATGGATGGGGGCGCGGCGGCCCGGGGCCCCCATAAGAGCCTGAGTAGTATCTTGTGCATAGCCGTTTCTCCTATATAAGATACTGATTGGTATCTAGAGTGGGAGTCGGTTGTGACCCAGGCAGCGGTTCAACGCGCAGAAGGTGACGAGAGGCTGACGCCGCAGGTCCGGAATGCGTTGCTGGCGCTGATCGTCGGCGGGATCGCGGCGATCCTGGACTCGACGATGGTGACCCTGGCGCTGCACACGCTGGTGGTCAGGCTGCACTCCACAGACGGCACGATCCAGTGGGTCACGACCGGCTACCTGCTGGCCATGGCGGTCGCCATCCCGGTCACCGGGTGGGCAGAGAGCCGGTGGGGTGGCCAACGCGTCTGGATGGCCGCGCTGGTGGTCTTCGTCGTCGGCTCGGTGCTCTGCGCACTGTCCTGGAACGACGTCAGCCTGATCGGCTTCCGGGTCCTGCAAGGCTTCGCCGCCGGACTGATATTCCCGCTGATGCAGACCTTGGGCATCAAGGCCGCCGGCGGGCGCGCCAGCCCCAGCCTGATCGCCACGGTCAGCCTGCCGCTGGCGCTCGGCCCGATCCTCGGACCCGTGATCGGCGGGGTGATCCTCAACTGGCTGAGCTGGCGGTGGCTGTTCCTGGTCAACGTCCCGGTGATCGCGGTCGGACTGGTGCTCGCCTGGCGGCTGCTGCCCCCCGACCGCCCAGATCCCGGCGCCGGGCGGCCGCGCCTGGACGTGATCGGGCTCGCTCTGCTCGCGCCGGCGCTCGCCGGAATCCTGCTCGGCCTCTCGAACCTCTCCGAAGACGGCGGGATCGGCCACGCTGGCGTGCTCGTCCCGCTGCTGGCCGGGATCGCGCTGCTCGGCGCGTTCACCGCCTGGGCGCTGCGCGCCAGCGACCGCCAGCCCATCGTCGACGTCCGGCTGCTGAGACTGCGGTCGCTTGGGACCGCCTCCACCGTCTTGTTCACCGCCGGCGCCGCCATGTACGCCGGCATGTTCCTGCTGCCCCTTTACTACCAGCAGTTGCACGGCGAGACGGTGCTGCACGCCGGGCTGCTGCTCATCCCCCAGGGCGTCGGCTCGCTGGCCGCCCGCTTCGCGGTCGGCAAGCTTGTCGCCCGGCTCGGCGCCCGCCTGGTCACGATCGCCAGCTTCCTGATAGCAGCCGTCTCGACCGTGCCGTTCGCTTTCGCCGGCCCGCACACGAGCCTGTGGCCGCTCGGCGCTGTGCTCGTGATCCGCGGCTTCGGGATCGGCGCCGTTCTCGTCCCGCCGATGTCGGTCGCCTACCAGGACGTCCCGCTGGCAGGCGTCCCCCATGCCACCATGAACACCCGCATCGCCCAGCAGGTCGGCGCCTCCTTCGGCATCGCGATCGTCGCCGTCGCCCTCCAATCCCTCCTCGCGCACGGAGCTACCAGCGCCTTCCAAGGCGCGTTCTGGTGGGCGATCGGCATCACGGTCGCCGCGCTGATCCCCGCCCTCGCCCTCCCCGCCGCCCGGGCAGCAAAAGGCGGCTGACATGCAGCCGATCCCAACGGGAGATGATTTCACCCGGGGTTCTCAAAGCAGCGAGAATGCGGCCATGAGCAGCACCCCGGGCAACGGCAGCAAGCAGACCCGCCGTCGCGGCGCCGAGCTGGAGAGCGCGATCCTCGATGCCGCGTGGGAGCAGCTGATCGATGAGGGCTACGAGCATTTCACCGTCGATACGGTTGCCGCGCGGGCCCGGACCAGCAAGCCTGTCCTCTATCGCCGCTGGAAGACCCGCGAAGATATGCTGCGCGCCACTGTCCGCCACCGTGGTGCCGCCAACTCGCTTCCTGCACCTGACACCGGCACTCTCCGGGGCGACCTTCTCGCGCTGCTCACCGACGCAAACACCGACCACAACCCTATGGCGGCCCTGGTGAGCAGCATGCTCGGCAGCTATTACAACAAGACTGGTCCCACTCCGGCCGAGCTGCGCGCCGAGTTCAGAGGTCAGCGCGGCTCCGCCGTCGAGGAGGTCGTCAACCGTGCTGTCCAGCGGGGGGAGGTCGACCCGGCCCGGCTCACCCCCAGGATCATCGATCTCCCCTTCGACCTCTTCCGCAACGAAATGCTGATGACGCTCAAACTCGTCCCCGACCACGTCCTGCGCCAGATCGTCGACGACATCTTCATCCCTCTCGTCACCGAACAACCACCAGCCCGCTGACAAATGCGGGAGGAGCTATGGCCGCCGGGATGACCAGGGCCACGCACGAGCCCATCAGCACGAAATAGGCACGTTACGGGTCATAAGGCGCCACTATCCGGCCACCGCGGCCGCATGTGTGAGCGGGCCCGATCTGGGCAGCTTCAGTGGACCGAACCGACCTGATCCGAGCACCCAGATCCGAGCCAACCGGCGCACCTCCGGCGCCACCAGGAGCAGCCCGTGCCTGCCACCGATCGCAGCGACAACGCGCCAGCGTCCGCGGACGACGACGCCCGCGGCCAGGGGGCCGTGGACCGGGCGCAGGACGCCGTCGACGACGAGCAGCAAGCCGTGGACCAGGCCCAGCAGGGCGTCGACGATGAGCAGGAGGTCGTGGACCGGATGCAGGAGGCGGTCGATGAGGCCGCCGCCATTGCCGAGGAGACCGGCGGGCTGGGGCGCCCCGGCCGGCCGCTGAACAAGCGCTCGCCGTTCTTCGTGGGGATGTCGGCCGCCGCCGGGGTCGCGGTCACCTACGGGCTGGTGGAGTTGCTGATCAGGGCGCGGTCGGTGCTGGTGCTGATCGGCCTGGCCTTGTTCATCGCGGCCGGCCTCGACCCGGCCGTCAGCTGGCTGACCCGCCACAAGCTGCCCCGCTGGGGGGCGGTGCTCGCGGTCCTGCTGGCCGCGGCGGCCGTGATCGGCGTGTTCGTGGCCTCGGCCATCCCGCCGCTCACGACCCAGATCACCGCCCTGGTGCATGAGCTGCCCAGCTACGCCCACCGGCTCCAGGATCACAACTCCGACCTGGGCAAGCTGAACGCGAAATACGGCATCCAGAAGCGGCTCTCCACCGCGCTGTCGACCAAGGGGAGCGCGCTGCTCGGCGGCGTGCTGGGCGCCGGGGAGCTGGTGCTCAGCACCGCCACCTCGCTGCTGGTCGTGATCGTCCTGGTGATCTACTTCCTGGCCGCCATGCCCCGGATCAGGCTGTTCGGGTACCGGCTCGCCCCGCAGTCCCGCCGGGCCCGCGTTATCCTGCTAGGCGACGAGGTCTTCACCAAGGTCGGCGGCTACGTCCTGGGTAACTTCCTGACATCGGTGATCGCCGGGGTCGGCACCTACATCTGGCTGGTGATCTTCGGTGTGCCGTACCCGATCCTGCTGGGACTGCTGGTGGCCCTGCTGGACCTGATACCGGTCATCGGGTCCACCGTCGGCGGGGCCATCGTGTCCCTGGTGGCACTGACGGTGTCGCTCCCGGTCGCGATCGCCACCCTCGGTTTCTACGTCGTCTACCGGCTGGCGGAAGATTATCTGATAGTGCCCAGGATCATGGGCCGGACAGTCGAGGTGCCCGCGGTGGTGACGGTAGTGGCGGTTCTGCTCGGTGGCACGCTGATGGGGCTCATCGGGGCCCTGGTGGCGATACCGGTCGCGGCTGCCCTCCGGCTGCTGCTGCAAGAGGTGGCCTTCCACCGGCTGGACTCCAGCTGAGCGCGGACGGGGGCCAGCGAACGGGGCGGTGGCACTGGCTCCGGGCCGCGCGGCGGCCCATCCGCCGGGTGGTGCTCCTGTTCATCCTGGCCCTCATCGTCGAGTACCTGGTCATTCCCGAGCTGGTCGGAGCCAGCAAGGACGCCTACCTGCTGGACCGGCTGAACCTGGGCTGGATGATCGCGGGCCTGGTCCTCGAGGTCGTGTCGCTTTTCTGCTATGCCCTGCTGACCCGCGCCCTGCTGCCCCCCCAGGGGCGGCCGAACATCTCCCGGCTGTTCCGCATCGACATGGCCGCCGCGGCCATAGCGCATGTCATCCCGGCGGGAACAGTCGGCAGCGCCGGGGTGGGATTCCAGCTGTTCACCGCGGAGGGCCTGGACGGCACCGATGTCGGCGTGATGATGGCGACCAAGGGCATGGGCTCGACCGTCGTGCTGAACGTCCTGCTCTGGCTGGCGCTGGTGATCTCCATCCCGCTGTCCGGCTTCCGCCCCGTCTACGCGACGGTGGCCGTGATCGGCGCCGTGCTGCTCGCGGCGATCGCGGCGCTGATCGTGGGCCTCACCCGGGGCGCCCAGCGGGCCGGGCGCATCGTCCGGGCCATCGGCAACAAGATCCCCGGCGTCGGTGGTGAGCGCCTCGAGAAGATCGTCCTGCAGGCCGACGAGTCGCTGCGGCGGCTGGGCACCGACCACGGCGTGCTGTACGGCTCGCTGACCTGGGCGTCGCTGAACTGGCTGCTCGACGCGGCGTCGCTGTGGTGCTTCATCGCCGCCTTCGGCAGTTTCGCCGATCCGGTCGGGCTGTTCGCCGCGTACGGGATCGCGAACGTGATCGGTGCCATCCCGATCACGCCGGCCGGGCTCGGCGTGATCGACTCGGTCACCCCGGTGCTGCTGATCAGCTTCGGCCTGACCCGGAGCGTCGCGACCCTGGGCGTGCTCAGCTGGCGGCTGGTCAACTTCTGGCTGCCCATCCCGACCGGCGCGGCCGCCTATGTCTCACTCAAGGTGCCAAAGGGGGCCGGCCTCCGGGCGATGCGCCGGGCCCTGGGCGAGCTGACCGCGAAAGACGCGCACCGGCGCTCCCCAGAACCCGCGCCTCCAGAACCCGCGCCTCCAGAACCCGCGCCTCCAGAACCCGCGCCTCCAGAGCCCGTACCCGCCGGGCCGGCGTCTTCCCCGGCTCTGCCTCCCCCGCTTCCGCCATCCCAGCTGGCTCCTCCCCCGCCCGCGCCCGCCGAGCCGGAGGAATAGGCCGGTTTTGCGGTCTACCTAGGCAGCCGCGACGGATACGAAGACAGCATCTTTCCTAATCAGACCGTCCACACCAGGCAGAATGGCTTGCCGGCCGGATCGGCGTAGACGCGCCAGTTCGGGCCGGCGCCGTCCAGTCGGGTGGCACCGATGTCGAGGGCGGCCCGTTCCGCCGCGTCCACGTCCTGGACGGTCACGTCGAGGTGGATCTGCTGCGGGTACGCCGGATCCGGCCAGCGCGGCGCGGTGTACTGCTCGACCTGCTGGAACATCACCGGCTGCGCGCCGTCCTCGCCGATCATGGCGACCCCGTCCGCCTCGTACGTCACTGGCTTGCCGACCAGCTCCGCGTAGAAGTGGCTCAGCGCCTTCGCGTCGGGGCAGTCGAGCATGACGGCCATCAGGGTGGTCCGCGGATCGCCGGTGTTAACGCACAGGTCGAACGGGTGGCCGGCCGGGTCGGCCAGTGTGTGCCACCGTTCGCTGCGGCGCAGCAGGCTGGCGCCGAGCTGCTGGGCGCGTTCCGCCGCCGCATCGATGTCCGGTACCCGGAAGTCGAGATGGGCCTGCTGCGGACGGTCCTGGTCCGGCCAGTGGGGCGGCACATGGCCGGTGGCCCGTTGCAGGCCGATCCGCCAGCCGTCACCGGAGTCGATCGTGATCCACTCGTCGTCGTCGTCGGGGACGCGTCGCCAGCCGGCGAGCTGCTCGTAGAACGTGGCCAGGAGGCCGATGTCCGGGGCGTCCAGCGCCACGGCCCGCAGTGAGCCGATCGCCCGCCGGTGTGGTTCGGAGGTCATGCCCCCGATACTGCCGATCCCGGGGCCGGGCCGCCACCGGAAACCGGCGTTGAAGGCCGACCACAACCCCCGGCGAACTAACGCCGGGGAGCACTTAGCCGAGGCTGAGGACGGCTATGGCGGCCAGCGTCCCGGCTATGGCGTAGGCGGCGTAGTCGTTGGCCGAGCCGGTGTGCAGGGCGCGCAGCCCGCGGACCACCCACGGTTCCCGTATTCGCAGGTAGCCCCAGGCCAGGACCGCCGCGACCAGCACACTCACCGCGACGGAGATGAGCTCTCCGGGCGAGAAGTAGTCGAAGGGAACGGCGAGCTGGGGAATCCGGCCCGCCCCGGCGAGTACGGCGCTGGCGTAGCGGTCCGGATGCAGCAGGCTGGAGGCGGCCGGCGCCATCAGCGTGCGGAGCACGAACGGCCCGGCCACGCCGAACGCGACGCAACAGGCGCCCAGGCTAGCCAGCCCGGTCAGCATCCCGGGCCGCAGCCGGTCCTGCCATTCGTAGTCGCCGCTGCGGCGCCGGAAGAAGGCCAGCCAGGCCGCCCGGCCCAGCGCCGCCATGGTGATCACCTGCGCGGCCAGGGTGAGGATGTAGGGCAGGGTCTCGTGGTCGTCCAGCAGCCCCTGGTGGATCAAGTCGACCGAGACGTACCCGTTGAACGGCGGGACCCCGGCGATGGAGGCCACGCCGAGCAGGAAGGCGGCGGCGATGGCCGGCATGTGCCGGGCCAGGCCGCCCATCTCGGAGAGCTTGGTGATGCCCGTGCGGTGCACGATCGCCCCGGCCGAGAGGAACAGCAGCGACTTGAACAGCGCGTGGTTGATGAGGTGGTAGGCGGCGCCGGCCACCCCGGAGGGGTTGGCGGTGGCCAGGCCAACGACGATGATCCCGACCTGGGAGATCGTGTCGTAGGCGAGCAGCCGCTTCAGGTCGTCCTGGGCCAGGGCCATGATGGCGCCGAGCAGCGCGGACATCAGCCCCAGCGTCATCAGCAGCCCGAGCACGGGCGTGCCGCCCGTCCCGGCGACCTGGAAGACGACCCGCGCGATGGCCAGCACCCCCAGGCCGTCCATGAGCCCGGAGAACAAGGCGTTGACCGGCCCCGGCGCGGCGGTGTGCACGTCGGCCAGCCAGCCGTGAAAGGGCACCAGCCCGGCCTTGGTGGCGAACCCCGCGACCAGCAGGCCGAGCGCGATGGCGTCCGGCGTGGTGATGTGGCCGGCCAGCGAGTCATGCAGCTGGGCGTAGTTCAGCGCGCCGGTCTCGGCGTACAGCAGCCCGGCCCCGATGAAGACGGCGAAACTGGCCAGCGTGGTCAGCACCAGGATCTTGAACGCGGCCTCCAGGGCGAGCGGGCGCTCCAGGAAGAACCCAGACAGCCCGTAACTGGACAGCGCGGCGACCTCGAACCAGACGAACAGGTTGAACAGGTCGGCGGTGAGCGCGGCCCCGATCACGGCGGCCAGCAGCAGCTGGAACAGGCACGCGTACCCGCCGAGCTCCCGGGGGCCGAGCCCGCCCAGCTCAGACAGGGTGTACAGCATCAGGATGGCGCCGATGACCGCCGCGGCCAGCGCGAGCAGCAGACCGAACGGGTCGGCGGCGAACGCGATGCCGAGCACCTGCCCGTGAACCGGGGTCCAGTGCCCCATGTACTCGGCCAGCACCCGGCCCCCGAACACCGAGGGGGCCTCGATCAGCAGCACCACCGCCGACCCGGCCAGGGCGGCCAGCGAGACGATGACCGGCAGCGTCCGGGACAGCCGGGCCAGCAGCGGGGCCGCCGCCGCCCCGCTGAGCGGGATGGCGACCGGCAGCGGCAGCAGCGAGGCCAGCGCCGCCGGGCTCACCCGCGCATCTCCCGGACCTGGTCCGTGTCCAGCGTGCGGTAGTGCTGGGCGATGCGCACCACCACGCTGAGGAACACGGCGGTGACGGCGACGCCGATGACCACGGCGGTGAGGCAGAAGTTCTGCAGCACCGGATCGGCGACGTTGCCGTGGACCAGGGAATTCGCGCTGCGCCCGGGCGGCGGGCTGAGCAGGACCGGCGCGGTGGACCCGGCCCGGTAGGCGAGCGAGATCATGAACAGGTAGGTGGAGGCTTCCATCAGCGACAGCCCCATCACCATCTTGATCATGTTGCGCCTGGTCAGCACGGCGTACAGGCCGATGCCGAACAGCGCCACCGCGGCCAGGTAGTTGACGACGAT
>Ga0302325_10019727_pt1 | contig 14163 bp, 11 predicted proteins | sample Palsa_T0_2_FD_201948 | JGI IMG/M metagenome (GOLD analysis project Ga0302325, IMG submission 201948) | Peat permafrost microbial communities from Stordalen Mire near Abisko, Sweden - Palsa_T0_2 | ecosystem: Environmental > Terrestrial > Soil > Palsa > Peat permafrost | place: Sweden: Abisko... | reverse complement strand
CGAGCGTGACGCTGTTGGTCAGGCCCATCCAGGTCACAGGGCAATGAAAGTTCCCGCCCGCATCTTCGAATTGCACCTCTCCCGACTGGATGCCGTAGGCCATCGCTTGGGAGTCAGAGTAGCTGAAGGCGAATGTATATGTGCCGTTTCCGCCAGTGACGGTGGGGAGTGGCGCCGTCAACAAATTAATAGTCGTGAAGCCTCCGTCACCGTTGGCATCCAGCATGATCACCGGTGGGTTAGTGACCACCGGGGGGCTGCCGCCGGAAGGAGTGGCGCCGAGATCTGTGAAGAATCGCGCGGCTCCCGGTGGGTCGGAGGTATAGTCCTGGGGACGCCACGGGTCGCGCTGGTAGACGAGCCAGTTCCCGGAGAGCGCGCCGCTCGATGTGACATACAGCGTCGGGAAAAGGGCCGGATCGGTCCGGAACCAGTTGCCGCTTGCGTCGTAGAAGTAGATGGCGCCGTTGCCGGATGTGCTCGCATCCTCGTAATACTCCCACCCCATGTCCTCGTGGTAGAGCCACCCCGTGGGCGAGCCTGGCGTGTAAGAGTAATAACCGAAAAGGCTCCCGTCGCTTGGAAATACCATCCAATACCATGAAGACCCCAAGTTAGTCTGCCCGTTGGCGAAGAAGCTAGGATTTTGGGCGCGCGCGGGAGTGGAGGACGCAAGCAGCACAAAGAGCCCAACTATCGCGGCCTTTCCCAATAGAGATCTTAAACAAGTTCCATGCATCATATCGTCATTCCTTATTTATGCCTACGGTTTAATGCCGCTCACGGTGTAGCTGAGGACGCCGGGGCTAACCGCCGCCGGGATAGCAGTGCTCGCGCCCGCGCTGGACGTTGGTTTACCGGCGCTGTCGGTGACGATTAAGTTGGGGCTGATCACCAGAACGGTGATCGCGGCGCCGAAGGGTACGGTGATCGTGTGACTGCGGCCGGTAGCGCTTGAGGCAGTGATCGGCGCCTCGTAGCGGTACCCTTTGGCGGTGATCACTTTGATGTGGCAATCGGGCGCCACCACGCCGGCAGGGGCCTTGAGCAATCCGTTGGGGTCGTTAACCTGGATGGAAAGGATGGCGCCTTTTGCCATGACCAGGTCCACGCCTTCCAGGATCTGGCCCTTCGCGAGGGTAAATGTTGGAGCGGATGTTCCGGAGTGGCAGGGGTCCAAAAACCCTGGCGTATTAGTCTCTGCGCAGGCTACGTAACTGCCCGGTGGTAGAAATGCCATAAAGCGCCCCGTCGGGCCGGCCATGCTGGTGGAGACTTGCGGTCCGGTGAGAACAGGCGGTGCAACTGTTCGCGCGGCGGCAGCAGGCAGCGCCTCGCTGATGAAGATCCGGGCGAATGCGACCGGATTGCCTGAATTGTCGACGACAGTTCCACTTGCCTCGCCGTACGCTCCGGGAAGTTGCTGCAAGGGGGTGGGACCGGATGGCGGCGGCCCCGGAAGGGTTGGAGGCTTCTGCGCGAAGGAACACGGAACAGTTGCAAAAAGGAGACAACACGTTGCTACACTTTGATGAATCTTCATAGATCCTATCTTTCTATTTGCCCGACGAATTTTGAAACATACATACACACTTCCCCCCATTGATTCCGTGGGAAGATACTACAACCGCGCGAGGCACATTGCTTCGCCGGACTGTAGCTCCAGTAATTAATCTTTAAGTGCGAGAAACATCAGCCTGAAGTCCTTCGCTGGACGATGCAGGGAACCGGACGCGGGAGGCAAACTACCTTCTCTTCGCGCCGTAACTCGAAGCGACTGCGGACCTAGCTAGCTAGGGTTACTTAGTTGGACTGGGGCTCAATCATATGCTTTTACGAGTGTAGTGTCAAGCACTGAACGAGAAGATATTTCTTACAAGGCATTGAATCACCTAATTACAAAGTAGTTAGCAGCCATCTTTTATTTTTGCGGGTCAAACAGTCTGAGCGTAGGTGGCGCCGCGACCGTAAGCGGCGGACTAAACCTCGTGCCAATTGTTGAAGTTGATGTTTGTTTTTCTTCGCGCCTCCTGCGTCCTTCGCGAGAAATTGCCTTCGCCCGAATAGCAGTCACAGCACTTTCAAAAATACCTAGCGCCCTTATTTTCAATTGCATGCACGCCCCTACGCGCTCAATCCACAAAGGCCCCATGTTACATCTGGGGCTAGGTTAAGTGGCGCGGCCCCATGGGCGGCGCTCCGGAGAAATCAATGACATCCATCGCACAATTAGAAGCCAACTTCCTGAACTCCCAGTATTCTACCGGCCCCAGGACCGAAAAAGGCAAGCACCGCACCCGCCTCAACGCTTATCGCCACGGGCTCACCGGTCAGCTCCAACTTTTCACAGCTGAAGATCACGCAGCCTTCGAACAACACTGCGTCGGCATTCTCGAATCTCTGGCGCCCGTTGGCGCGCTCGAGATCGATCTCGCCCAGTCCATCGCCAAAGACCGCTGGCGCCTCAACCGTGCCTGGACCCTCGAAACCTCTATCTTCGCCCTCGGCCAGACCAACCACCTCGGCAACGGTACGCCCGGCAGAGAGGATCCGGTTGAGCTGCTAACCGATCAGGCCCACTCCCAAGCCCACACCTGGCTCACCAAGGGCGAAAATATCCAGCTTCTCGCGCTCTATGAGCAGCGCATTCAGCGCTCCCTCGAGAAGAAGATGGCCGAGTTCCGCACCCTCCGCGCCGAACGTCTGGCCGCCCGCCGGCAAGCGCTCGAAGAAGCCCAACTCGTTCCCCAGCCTAAGCCTACGCCAAAGGCGCCACAGAAGCTTCCGCCTGCCAAGGCCGTCGCTAAGCCTGCGCAAACTCCCGCAAAATTACAAAATGGGTCCGTTTTTTCGAGCCCCGTGGGCCAGTCGCTTCCGCCTGACGAAACCGCCCCTACCACCGGGCCGCAGGCTGGATGGCCGGCGCCTGCATTGGTGGGGCACGCTTTAGCCTGCCCAGCCGCCGCGCTACACTGACAGAACATGGCGGCAAACGCAGCAGCAGGGGAACATCTCGGGCAATTGACCGAAGCAGCCGCTGTCAAAGAGCGCCTCCAATGGTTTACGCGCGAAAAGCAGTGGATCAATGAAATCCACCTGGAACTTTGCCGCATACCCGCGCCTACCTTTCTCGAGCAGGACCGCGCCGCCTGGTTTCTGACTCGCTTGCGCGAAGCCGGCTGGAACACCTCCATCGATCGCGCCGGCAACGTGATCGCAACCTCGGGCGAGGCCCCCTACGTAGCGCTCACCGCCCACATGGATACGGTACTCGCGCCCCGCGGCCGCGATGAAATCATGGTGGATTCCGACGGCGCCTTCCGCGGCCCCGGCGTTTCCGACAACGGCGCGGGCCTCGCCGCGCTATTGGCCGTCGCGCGCGTTTGGAAACTCGGGCAGGCGCTGCCTGAATTTCCGCGCGGGCTGCTGCTGGCCGCCAATGTGGGGGAAGAAGGCGAAGGCAATCTCCTCGGCATGCGGCACCTGTGCAAACAGTCCGCTATCGGCAAGCAGATCGAGGCGGTCGTGGTGGTGGATGGCGCCGATACCAGCCACATCACCACGCGCGCCCTCGGCAGCCGCCGCTTTGAAGTGGCTTTCACCGGACCCGGCGGGCATAGCTGGAGCGACTATGGCGTGGGCAATCCGCTGCACGCGTTGTGCCGCGCGGTGACGCTATTCACCGATACGCGGATCAATGGCGCGCCGAAGTCGGCGGTCAACGTCGGGTTGATTGAAGGCGGGTCGGGCGTGAATGCCATCGCCCAATCGGCCCGCGCGAAAGTGGACATCCGCTCGGAGAGCAACCGCAAGCTGGATGAATTGGTGCAGGCGCTCGAGAGCGCGGTGGAGAGGGCCAAGGACGCGGAGAACCAGCGCGCCACGGGCGGCAAAGTCGCGGCCCGCGTCAAGGAAATCGGCTCCCGTCCGGCGGCCGAGCTGCCCGAATCGGCGGCCATTCTGCGATTCATCCGCGCGGTGGACGCCCACTTGGGCATCCGCTCGCATTCGGACACTTCATCCACCGACGCGAATATACCGCTTTCGCTGGGCATTCCCGCGGTAGCCATCGGCGCCGGCGGCGCGGGCGGCGGCGCGCACACCCCGCAGGAATGGTACCGGCCCGAGGGCCGCGACCTCGGCCTGAAGCGCTTGCTGTTAATTTTGCTGCTGTTGCTGGGTAGGGTGGATGGTTGACCGCCTGGGCAGGCTAAAGCATGCCTCACCTCGGTTTGCTGACCTGGCGCTGGTTTTCAACACGCTGGTCTGGGGCGCCACCTTCATTCTGGTCAAATCGGCGCTCGGCGGTATCTCGGCCCTATTGTTTCTGGCGCTGCGGTTTTGCCTGGCCACGCTGGCTCTGGCGCTATTATTCCGCAAGCCGCTCTCCCAGCCCGGCGCCCGAAAGGGATGGAAAGCCGGCGCGCTGGTGGGAACGTTCCTGTTCCTCGGGTACGTTTTCCAAACCCTGGGCCTGCGTCTCACCTCCGCCCCAAAGTCGGCGTTTATCACCGGGCTAACGTCCGTGATGGTACCTTTGCTTGGTTCGTTCGTCTATCGAAACAAGCCGCGGTTCTCCGAGTGGTGCGGAATTTTGACCGCCATGGCAGGGCTGGGGCTGATGACGTTGCCGGGGGCCGCGTTGCCGGAGGCCTTAGGCAGCGTCAATCGCGGAGACGTCTTAACCTTTTTTTGCAGCATCGCCTTTGCGGCGCATATCGTGTCGTTGGGCTATTTTTCAAATCGCGTGGGCTTTGAGTTGTTGTCGGTGACGCAAGTTGGCATGGCGGCGCTCTGCAGCGCCGGTGGTCTGGCCGCCGGGAGTATCTTGGGATGGACTGAATCACCCTTTGTGGACTGGCGCCCCGAAGTAATATTCGCGATACTGATAACAGGGCTTTTTGCCACTGCTTTGGCATTTACGGTTCAGGCTTGGGCGCAGAAGTATACCACCCCTACGCGGACCGCTTTGATTTACATGCTAGAGCCGGTGGTGGCCTGGGCGACTTCGTATCTATTGGCGGGTGAGGGGCTTACGCGCAGGGCTGCGGCCGGCGCCGCTCTCATCCTAGGTGGAGTTTTGTTGGTGGAGTTGAAACCGCTGATTCCGCGGTAGCATCCATCATCATTGAAGGAATATCGAAAGTGAAGAACCGGCGGAAAGACCGCCGGCGCTACCGAGGAGAGTCCAATGAGTATTTTCCATAAGTTACGTACGCAGAAGCTGCTCTCGTTTACCATGATTCTGCTTACCTTATCGTTTGGCATCGTTATCGGCACCGTGGTCAGTTCAGGAGTGAAGGCGGCCCGAAGCGATAACGCAAATGCAGCGCCGGATGCCACGCCGCTCGTAATACCCAATCCTGTTCAGCTTTCCACTACTTTTAGCCAGATTGCGAAGATGGCCGGCCCTTCGGTAGTGAACATCTCAACCACCTACCTGCCTAAGCAACCGGCGCCACAGGCGCAAGTCACGCCTCGGCGGCGCGGGCAGCAGCAGGTCGTTCCCCCCGACGATGAAGAGGGCGGCAATGGCGGCATGGACGACTTGCTGCGCCGTTTCTTCGGCGGCGGAGGCAGCCCATTCGGGGGCATGCCGCAGGAATCGCAGCGCGGCGAAGCGCTGGGTTCGGGCGTGGTAGTCGACCGCGCCGGTTATGTGCTGACCAACAATCACGTCGTAGACAAAGCCGATCGCATCCAAGTTCGGTTTCTGGGAGATCCCACCGAGTATACGGCTAAAGTCGTCGGCGTGGACGCTGCGACGGACTTGGCGGTAATCAAGGTGGAAGGCAAGAAAGATTTCACGCCTCTCAAGATTGGCAATTCGGACGCCGTGCAGGTCGGTGATTGGGCTCTCGCCATCGGCTCGCCGCTGAGCTTTGAAAATACCGTGACGGCGGGAATTATCAGCGCCAAAGAGCGCAGCATTCCGGGCGACACCACGCAGTTCCAACACTTCCTGCAGACCGACGCCGCCATTAACCCGGGCAATAGCGGCGGACCGCTGCTCGATATGCGCGGCGAAGTGATCGGCATCAATACGGCCATCGCGTCGCGTTCCGGCGGCTATCAAGGCATCGGCTTTGCGCTGCCTATCAATACCGGAGCGAACGTTTATAACCAGATCATCAAGAACGGCAAAGTAACGCGCGGATCGATCGGCATCACGTTCACGCCATCGGATTCCGCCATTGCGCGCAATCAACTGAAAGCCAACGGCGCGGACCATGGCGTCTTCGTCGATTCGGTTGTTCCTGGCGGCCCGTCGGATAAGGCCGGTTTAAAAGATCAAGATATTATCTTGTCGGTGAACGGCAAGAAGGTGGTCACCGGCGACGATTTGATCGACACCGTAACCGCGACGCCCGTCGGCGAAGCCGTTAGCCTGACGGTTCTGCGCGAGAACAAGCAGCTGAACCTGCGCGTGGTAGTGGGCAACCTGGCGCAACTCTTCCCGAAGGACTTCGGCGACGGCAGCGAGCCGGAAGCGGTCAAGGGATCGGCCACCGCGGTTGATTTCGGCATGACGATCAAGCCTCTGACAGCCGGCATGCGCGAAACCATGGGCCTTACGGAAACCGGCGGCGTAGTGATCGATAGCATCGAGCCGACCTCGTTCGCTGAGGATATCAATTTGCTGCCGGGCGACGTACTGGTAGCCATCAACCACCAGACGGTCAATTCGATTCCGGACGTGCAGCGTATTGAGAGCACGCTGAAACCGGGACAAGCCGTGCAGTTCAAGGTTCTCCGCAAGACCGGTACAGGCCGCGCCACCTCGTGGCAGGCCGTATATCCGGCCGGCGCATTACCCATGAAGTAGGACATTACAAAGTAGGGCGGACGCCCTGGTCCGCGGCCGACCCCCCGGTCGGCCTGGTCGCGGTTTGCCGAGGCTGGTTTTGCATGGCGAAGAGCGGGTCCAGGGGACCCGCGCGGACCAGGGGGTCCCCCTACTTTTTCTTGCGCCTTTTGGTACACTGAAAATCTCATATGCAGCGTTTCCTTGGCGGCATGGCGGCACTGGTAATGATTGCCGCGGCGGTTTCGGGGCAAACCACCGCTCCGGCTGCGAATAAGAAGGCTCCGGCCGCGAAAACCCAAGCGGCGCGAAAGAAGCCATTGACGGCGCTGCAGAAAAGCGTGGCTAAAAAGCGCGCGGTTACGAGCGCGTCCGCGCATAAGAAGACGCCGGCGCAGCCCGCCGTTACGTGGCGCAATCGCCAACTTCAGCCCACCACGGATCGCTATAAAGAGATCCAAACCGCGCTGGCGTCCAAGGGATTTCTGCAACCGGGGCAGGCAACCGGAACCTGGGACCAGAACTCCACCGATGCCTTGAAGCAGTTTCAATCCGCGCAGAACCTGGAAGCTTCGGGAAAGATCAATTCGCTTTCTTTGATCGCGCTCGGCCTGGGGCCGAAGCACGATGCGCTGCCGGCACAGCCCCCGCAGCCCGCCGATCAGGACCGATAGTTTGCATTGTAAACCGTGAGGCGCCAGCATGATTGGTTCAATCCTGAACGCAATCGGCAATACTCCCGTGGTGAAATTGCAGAAATTGGTTCCCCAAGGAAGCGCCGACGTAATCGTCAAGCTTGAGTATTACAACCCCACCGGCTCCTACAAAGACCGGATGGCGCTGGCGATGATCGAAGAAGCCGAAAAGCGCGGCGATCTGCGGCCCGGCATGCGCGTCGTCGAATACACAGGCGGAAGCACCGGTTCATCTCTCGCCATGGTATGCGCCGTGAAGGGCTATCGTTTCGAGCCGCTCTCCTCGAATGCCTTCGCCCAGGAAAAGATCCGTACCATGCGCGCCTTCGGCGCCGATGTCACCCTAATCCACAGCGAGGGCGGCAAGATAACGGTCGACCTGTTCGACCGTTTCAAAGCGGAGATCGCCAAACGCGCCGCCGAGCCCGGAGTCTTCTATACGGATCAGATGAACAATCGCGACTCCATCCTTGGCTACCGCAAGCTCGGCGAGGAGCTGATACGGCAGCTGGATGGCAAGATATCGGCATTCTGCGCCGCCGTTGGCACCAGCGGAATGTTGCTCGGCGTCTCGCGCGCGCTGCGCGAGTCCGGCAGCAGCGCCCGGGTCGTCGCGCTCGAACCGGCCGGATCGCCGGTGATCACCAAGGGAGCCGCCGGCCCGCATCGCGTGGAGGGGATCGGCGTCGGGTTCTGGCCGCCGATGTTGAGCCGCGAGGATTTCGACGAAGCCCGCGCCGTAGATGAAGACGCCGCTCGTATCATGGCACGCCGGCTTGCCACCGAGGAAGGCATTTTGGCGGGTACATCCACCGGTCTGAATGTTGCCGCGGCCATCGAACTGGCGCGCGAACTCGGCCCCGGCGAGACTGTAGTTACGGTCGCCGTCGATACCGGCTTGAAGTATCTGGCAGGCGATCTGTATACATCTTGAGGAGCACCATGTCTGATTGCCGCGAATCCCTCTGCCTCGTCTGCTGCTGTCTCATCGCCGGTTTTCCCGGCCCCGCCCAAGCGCAGCGCGTCACCGACCCTCGCGCCTCCGTGGTAGACGTTGCCGCCCGCCAAGCCGCCCTGAAATCCACTACCGATCCGCAGCTGCGCGCAGCCATCGAGAGCCTGCGCACGTGCGTCGCGTCCCCGTTCGTTCCCGCACCCGCCGGCCGCATGATCATCCCGAGTCACTATCTCTCCGGCTCAAGCGGTCCTGTTAATCCCGCCGAGGCTCCCGTCACCCGCATTTACGCAATGTTCGAGAGCCGAATCACCAGCGGCATGAACCAGTACGTGGCCACCGGGAGCCACGCCGAATCCGCCTGCGCCCTAGCCCAACTCGACGCCTGGGCCCAGGCAGGCGCTCTGCTCGACTACTCCCGCCAGGAGTCCCAACAAGGCTGGTTTCAGGTGGAGTGGACGCTCAGCGCAGCTGCCATCACCGATTCCGTCCTGGTCAACGATTCGACGCTCGACCCGGCCCAGCAGAAGCGCGTCACCGCCTGGCTCGACGCTGTGTCCCATAAAGACATTTCCTTTGAGAGGCCCGGCGACTCCGGCAACAACCACCATTACTGGCGCGCGCTCGGGGCAACCGCCAGCGGCGTCGTCGCCGACGACGACAAGCTATTCCGCTTCGGCATCGATACCTACAAGCAAGCCATCGGCGAGATTGACTCCCGCGGAGCATTTCCGAAGGAGATGGCGCGTCACGAGAACGCCACGCATTACCAGGGCTTCGCGCTGCAGCCGCTGGTCCTCATCGCGCAATTCGCCGCGCGGCAGGGCATCGATTTGTATGCTTTCCGCGCCAAAGGGCACACCCTCCTCGACGCCATCGTTTTCTTCGGCCGCGCGGTTGAGGACCCCAGCCTGATTAAGCCGTACACCGCCGACGCTCAGTCCACCGGCTTCAAGTCCAACGACTTCGCAGCCTTCGCCTTCTACGCCGCGCGGTTCGGCGCCGCGGGTCTGCCTCAATCCATCGTCAATGGGTTAAAGGACGAACCGGTCACCTCCACGCGCATCGGCGGCAACACCACCATTTTGGCCGCCGGGCCGGATCACTAAGCTGCGCCCCGAACTATGCCTCGGCCGCAACCGCGCCCAGGTTCGCGCGGCGTTCCTGCAAGGCAGACCGCAGCAGCATCGAAGCCGTATAAAGCACCACCGCCACCACCAGCCATCGCACTGCGCTGAGCGGCAGCGACTTCACCACGAAGGCCGCCAGCAGCACCCCGGGAATGCCGCCCACGGTCAGTCCCAGGGCGGCTTTCCGGCTGTATCGTTCCGAGCGAATGAAGGGCACGCTGCCCACGGACATCAGCACGGCGCAGGAGCCCATCATGATGGGGAATGCCGCGCGCGGATTCATGCCGAGCAAAGAAATAAGGATCATACACGGCGCGTAGAGGCCGATGCCGAGCGTCATGAGGGCGCCGAACACGAGGTTGCCCATGACTGCGATAGCCAGCGAAGCGCCGGAGAGCCCGAGGCTGTCGCCGCCGCCGGGAATCCACTGCAGCTGAGTCAAGGTCATGACCACGGCCGCAAGCATCAAGGCAGTCCCCATGGCGACGCGGATCCGCAAGCGCGGCAGCCGGCTGACAATGCCGGCTCCCAGCCATGCGCCCACCGCGGATGAGGCGATCATCAGCACCAGCGTGGTGAAATCGACTTGCACCACTGCGATGAAGATGAATGCCTGGAGGAGCGAGGGCGGCGTGTGCCCGACGACCAGCGTTCCGGGGATCCACTCGTCCGGGACCATGCCCCAGAGCTTGAAGAATGCGCTGGTGGTGGCGAAGGAACCAATGCCCAAGGTGTCGAAAACATTGGTGACGAAGCCCACCCCCGCGTCGCGCCAATCCGGCTTCTGGCGTCCGCCGGCAGGCCGGGCCAATGCAGCCAGCCAGACGGCCAGGAAGCCGGCGGCGACAACGGCAAGCGCGGCGAATAGGGCAGCTTTCATGGGTCGGAAATTCAGGCTATCACAAACGGCCGGCCATTGAAGCTGCGCTCCAGTTCCGTATAACTGCCAGGGCAAGCTAAAGGCATGCCCCACCTTGGGCTCACTCGGCGTCTCTGAAGTTGTATGCTATGAAGACATCAGGGGACTGCCCGCTGGAGAGAAGAGAATGGCGCTCACCACATACGTGCTGGCATTCCTGATTGGCGTGATTGCCGGATTACGCTCCATGACCGCGCCTGCGGCCGTCAGTTGGGCGGCTCGCCTTGGCTGGCTGCACCTGGAGAATACCTGGCTCGCCTTTCTCGGCTTTGCAGCCACGCCCTACATTTTGAGCCTGCTCGCGCTCGGGGAATTGATCGCGGATAAGCTGCCGAATACGCCCAGCCGTAAGGCGCCGGTGGGCTTTATCGCCCGCATCTTGAGCGGGGCATTGTGCGGGGCTGCGCTCGGCGCCGGCAGCCCGGCACAGATCGGCGGACTGCTGGCAGGCGTGCTGGGCGCGATCGCGGGAACGCTGGGCGGCTATGAGTTCCGTGCGCGGCTAGTTAAAGCGACGGGCGGGAACGATCTGCCGATTGCGCTTCTCGAAGACGCCATCGCGATCGGCGGCGCGTTTTTCGTCGTTTTCCGATTTTGAAATCCCGGAGATTCCATGTCAAAATCGCGCAGGCAATTCCTTAGCCGTGCATCCGTCGGCGTTGTGGCCGCGGCGTCGGCTTGCCGAAAGACCACGCCGCAGTCCGCTGAGCCCACTCCCGGCGCACCGCCCGCTTTCGGCACTGCGCCCGAAGTGGGTCCGCTAGTTTCGCCTGCAACATTCGCTGAAGCAGAAAAACTGGTTCAGGTGGAATTGATTCCGGCCGACCGGGAAATGGCCGCCGCCAGTTGGCGCCGCACCCTCGCTTCGGTTTATGAGCGCCGAACTGGACCGCGCAAAGTTTCCATCGAATCTTCTATCGCGCCCGCCACGCGCTGGGATCCCGCGCTGCCTGGCTTGAACGTGGGGCCGGAACGCGATCGGTTCATCCGCCGCAAAAGCGAAAGCACGCCGCTGCCTGCAAACGATGACGACCTCGCCTTCGCCCCGCTGCACCAGCTCTCGCGATGGATCGAGGCGCGCCAGCTCAGTTCCGAGCGCCTCACCAACATCTACCTGGACCGCCTCCAGCGCTTCGACGCCAAGCTGCGCTGCGTCATCACCCTGACGCGCGACCTGGCGCTGGCACAGGCCCAACAAGCCGACCGCGAAATCGCCGCCGGCAAGTATCGCGGCCCGCTGCACGGCATCCCCTGGGGCGGTAAAGACCTGCTGGACACCGCCGGCATCGCCACCACTTACGGGGCCGAGCCCTTTCGCAATCGCATCCCCGCCGCGGACGCCGCCGTAGTGGCGCGGCTGCATCAGGCAGGCGCGGTTCTGGCCGCCAAGTTGAGCATGGGCGCGCTGGCGCTCAACGATATCTGGTTCGGCGGCCAAACCATGAACCCGTGGCTGCTGGAGGAAGGCGCATCGGGATCGAGCGCCGGTCCCGGCGCCGCTATTGCGGCGGGGCTGGTGGGCTTTTCGATTGGCAGCGAGACCGGCGGCAGCATCGTCAGCCCGTCGATGCGTTGCGGCATCACCGGATTGCGGCCCACCTATGGCCGGGTTCCGCGCACCGGCGCCATGACGCTGTGCTGGTCGCTCGACAAGCTGGGCCCCATGACGCGCAGCGTGGAGGATGCCATGCTGGTGCTGCAAGCCATCTCCGGCCCCGACGCCGGCGACGTCGCCAGCGTACCCAGCCGGCTCGACTTCGATTCCGGCGAACCCGTGCAAGGCCTGCGCGTCGGCTATTTCCCCGGTTGGATGAAGGAAGCTCCCGCAACCGATGTGGATCGCGCGGCTCTCGAGACCGTGAAGAAACTGGGGATGGTCCCGGTGGAAGTGGCGCTGCCCGATTGGCCCTACGATTCGCTCGACCTGATTCTTTTCGCGGAAGCCGCCGCCGCCTTCGAAGAACTGACGCTGAGCGGCGGATTGCAGCAGCTCAAGGCGCAGGTTCCCGATGCGTGGCCCAACCTGTTTCGCCAGTCCCGTTTCCTTTCCGCGGTGGATTTTGTGCAAGCCGACCGGCTGCGGCGCAAAGTGGCTCAGGAAATGGCGCGGATTTTCGCGCAGGTGGACCTGCTGCTGGCGCCTTCGCTGCGCGACGAGATCCTTACGATTACGAACTTCACCGGACACCCCTCGCTGACATTCCGCGCGGGTTTCGTCCAGGTATCCGAAGCGCGCAGCGATTGGGCCCCGGACCCGGCCCATCCGCTGCCCAAGTTTTCCCCGCCGCGCCGCGTGCCGCATGGCGTGACTCTGATCGGACGCCTCTTCGACGAAGGCGCTATGGCGCGCGCGGGGCTGGCCCTGGAGCGCGAGTTGAATGTCGCCCAGGAGCGGCCGCCGGGGTTCGAGTAGCGTTTGCATCGATTCGAACAAACGAAGCCAATTTCGTGGATGTGGCTTTTGATGGTTAGAGTTGGGAGGGGCGTTTCGGGTTCGGGACGGGGAGTCTTGGACGCGGAGGCGCGGAGGTCCGTAGGTTGCGCGGAGTTGATGGGACCGGATCGTGGCGTGCCTCCCGGTTCTTGGGGACACTACGGGTTTGGGTGTCAATCGCATTGCGTGGAGGGCGGATCTTTCGTTTTTGCCGGAACGAAGCCAGCGCCCAAGCGGCTTTCCGGCTTCAGGGTAACAGGCGTTTCTGGGAATTTTGGTTGACTGATCGCGTAAGTTGTTGAGGGGCTGCGGTCAGGAATATTTTATGAGGCTGTGATTCGTTTACCGGCCCAGCCCTTTATACTCGACTTCAGTTTAACTTCAGGTCCCAATTCATAAAAAGTAAACTTCAGTCCAGATACATGGCTTAGGGAGGCTTCACCCTGACCCAGGGCTCCAGGAAGCAAGCAATTGCCCCAGGCGTTCCCCCCTTGCATCGTCCAGCGCAAGGAATTCCGGCTGATTTTTGTATAACTTGGCTTCGGTGTGGGCTCAGGTCGGGCTTGGTACGGTAGCTTGCGCGCCTGTGATTCCATGCGTAGTCATTCGGAGGAGTCTGTAAGAACCACCAGGCATGGCCTTTACTATAGCCGCGAGGAATCATCTATGAAGAGATACTGCGTAGTCATACCAATGCTAGCCCTTTTGTTATTTTTGTTATGTACTTTGCCGCCGACTTGTGCGGCGCAAACTACCGTAACGCCACCGGCGCAGACTACCGCGCCACCGCCAACCCAGGTTCCTCCCACGCCGCCGGCTCGGCCCACGCAGCACCCGCCGGCGATTAGCCCAGGGCAGATGCCCCCCAGCTCCAACGGGCAGGTAACCGGCTCAGTTGTCAACAGCGCCGGAGCCCCCGTAGCGCAGGCCCGCGTCAACATCAGCCAGGCGTTGCCGGCAAGCACTGCGCGCCCGAGCGCGCCTCCCGTAATCACCGGGGCTCAGGTCGCTTCCACGGTGACTAACAGCCAGGGCCAATTCGCCGCCTTTCTGCCGCCCGGCAACTATGTCGCCTGCGCGGCCTCATCCACGCAGGGAAACTTAGATCCGTGCCACTGGGCCACATCGGCGCCAACGTTTACAGTGTCTAAGAGCCAAGTCGTCTCGGGCGTAAAAGTAGCTATGGCCGCCGGCGCGGTACTGACCATTCAAATCAACGATCCCA
>Ga0302325_10019726_pt1 | contig 14164 bp, 10 predicted proteins | sample Palsa_T0_2_FD_201948 | JGI IMG/M metagenome (GOLD analysis project Ga0302325, IMG submission 201948) | Peat permafrost microbial communities from Stordalen Mire near Abisko, Sweden - Palsa_T0_2 | ecosystem: Environmental > Terrestrial > Soil > Palsa > Peat permafrost | place: Sweden: Abisko... | reverse complement strand
TTTCCCGAGTTCAACGAAACGTATACTGCTCCGGCCGCAAAAGGACCTCGATAGAGAGACCGCTGGAGCAGCGGAGGACCAGCGGAGAAAATCACACCACCGCTTTTGCCGCCTCCCTCCGCTTATTGCGCGCCGAAGACCTGCAAGTCGCGCTAAGAAGGACGCCTCCCATTTCCGGGGAAACGGCGCGGCATGGGTTGGTGCAAGTGCTATTTCTTCCACCTGCCAGGCTGAAGCGGGTAGCCGCCGCGAAACTGTGTAGCCGAGCGGCCACCTGGCTTGAGCTGCTATAAGCCCTTTAGATGCGTCTCGCTGGGCTTGCGAGTATCCCACTATCTGTATTCTGTGATACTTCGGGAAGATTGTTTGGCGTGGGTTTGAGGGCCTCCGCCGCCAGGCGGCGGGACGACTGGCGATCGATGACGGGGGTCAATCCGAGGCCCGAAGCGAAGAGCTTTTCCTCCGCTGGTCCTCCGCTGCTCCAGCGGTCTCTCTGTCGGCCTTGGCCTACCTAGATCATCGTTCTCTTATTATCTATACAATAATGGTTTCATCCATCTTGTACTTCCAATGAAACACCACGGGGGCTGCGTTAATCTCCTCGAAGTATTGATGAATTCGGTCGATCAACTCTTGCTTGCTGGCTACGCGGATTCCTCGGAGCATCGTACGAGCCATCTTGCTGAATTGATTCTCGATCAGATTCAGCCACGAGCCGTGTTTCGGCGTGAACACAAAAACGAAGCGTTGGGGCATGGTCTGCAGGTAACCGCGCGTCTCTTTGGAGATGTGCGCCGAATGGTTGTCCAACACCAATCGAATTTGATGGTGCTCCGGATAGGCGCCGTCCAACTTCTTCAGGAAAGCGATGAAATCACCACTGTTGTGTGTGTCGCTGACGGTTTCGGTCACTCGTCCAGTGTGCAAATCCAGTCCGGCCAATAACGACACCGTGCCCAGTCGCTCATACTCGCCATCCCGGAGGTGACTGGGATGCGTGCCCACCACGGGTGGCCGATCGGGCGTCGTTGTTGCCAAGGCCTGAATGCCGGGCTTCTCGTCATACGAGATCGTCACCATTCCCAGTTGCCGCCCAGCCTCGCCGCGCCGATACTCATTAACGATCTCGACCTCCTTGTAGACGTGCAACACGTTGGCCATCTTGCTCTCGAAGTCCGGGTCCCTTTTCTCCACGTAGTATCGAATCTTGTGGGGTCGCAGTCCCCCTTGCCGCAAGATTTTGTGGAGTTTGGAACGGCTTAGCCGGAGCAGCGCCGGATGCCCGGCCGCGACGCACTGCTGGCGTATGTAAGCGACCAACAGTTGGTACGTCCACAATTCGTAGGAATAGCCCAATTCCTTCGGCTTCTTGCAAGCACAGTGTTGTACCCAGACAATCGCATCGTCGGGCAGTTGCCGCGGCTTTCCGGGCCTGGGCAATTCTCCCAATGCTGCGTCCAGACCGAATTGAAGAAACTTCTGAACGCACAACACCACCGTGCTGCGACTGACATGGTGGTGACGCGCAATCGCTTCATCACTCTGGCCGGATAGAGAATCCAAAAGAAACGCTGCCCGTAGGGTACGCCTCTTCTCCTCGGTCCGAGATTTCCGGATGGACTCCAACCGGAGCACATCCTGCTCACTGAGCTGGAGGGGACTGCGCTTCCTCGGGAAGGGCATGACCAATTAAAACATAAATCGAGTTAAATGTATCGAGATTTAGAGAACGCTGATCTAGTGCGATCAGCCGCCGGGATAGGGATTCGCCGAGTACCTCCGGCTCTATGAGGCGAACGAGCGGGCGTTGCTGATGGAGAAGACGAAGGGCCCCACCGAATACGCCGCTTCCGTGTATCTCGCCTGGCGGGCGACGATCGACAAGCTGCCGCAGGGGCGCGCGTCATTTCTCACGCGTTACGGGCGATACTCGATTTATCTACGTGTCAGTGAAGTAGCCACACCCAATTATTTTCTGAATCGTCTGGAGTGATAGAAGCGCACCACGCGGGAAACCGAAGAGTTACCCGCGTTATCGGACAACAAGAATCCTTTTATCACCAGCTTGTACCACCCATCCCGCGCATTCCCCATCTTCCAGGCAACAGGCTGGGGAGAACCTGCCAAGACGACCGAGAGGGTTTGAGGCGCCTCCAAGGGCTGGTTCCCCTTATCGGGAAAGACTTGGAATTGGAGTCGCATCCTCTGGTTGGGCAGAAAGACAAAGCGGTAGCCTTCCACCGTCTCCGGCACTTCTAAGGAGTAAAGAGTAACCGGCGCCACGTCTTCTTGATTGCTGTCAAGCCCGCTGCTATCGAGGCGAACGGCCGCAGCCAAATCGCCTAAACCCAGCGGGCCTTCCCAGGTGAGTCTGCGGACCACTTTATCTGTGCTCCAACTGAACTCATTGACCGCTTGCGGCCGCCAATTCTCCTTCAAGTTGAGGTCGCCCAGCCAATAGTTGTAGCGGGACTCGATTTCCCGAATCGTCAACGACGGGGTCCGCGTATCGGGCAAATAGAAACGCGCGCGAAACTGCGCCGGCAACCTTGAGGCCTGTTCTTGATAGTCCGTCAGAGCGGCGATCAGATTCAGCGACGGGCCCGTGGACGGAGTGGGCCGAATGCCCTCTCGAAAGGGATCGCCGCTGCGGGCTTGATACACAAGATCCGGAGATTGCGCCACCGCCCGAACGGGTGGGAACAATACCAGAAGCCCACTGAGGGTTAAGACTTGAGCAAGCAGATTGATCATGGTTCGATCTTCAAGGTAATCCAAGATTTTACTCCTGTTTGCGCCACTAATACAGGAGGGGGCCAGAAGCTTACGGGCCCATTAACTCACGTGTGCTCATGTATACTACACCCATGCGTCTCTTGCGCCAAACCGCAATAGGGCTAATGCTGGCTCTCTTCGCGCAGCAGGCAGTTTGGAGCCAGGTTCCGGACTGGCAAGCCGGTATCGTCAAAATTCAGGCGAAGGGACTGAGTGCGGGCACGGGGATCGTCATTCAACTGCTGCCGGGGAAAGCGCTCATCGTCACCGCCGCACATGTGGTCGAAGGCGACCCGAATCCCAAGATCAAGTTTCGCGCGGATCGGGAAGATCGCGAATTCTCTTCCACGATTCTCAATCAGCAGGTTGGAGAGACGCGAGGCTTTGCATTACTTTCTGTAAGCAATCCTCCCTCCGGTGTACGCATTCTCCCCCCGCAGCCCAGCTTCTCAAAACCCTCCGAAGGAACTGATGTCCGGGTCGTTGGATTCCCGGCGGCATTGGGCGGCGCGTTTAGCGTTTTGCCATCGGCCGTGACAGCGTCGGTGGGCGTGGATCTGATGATCTTCCCGGCCACCGATGAAGGCTATTCCGGCGGGCCCATTCTGATTGACGGACGAGTTGCCGGGATGGTCTATGGAAAAGAGGGCAGCCTCGGCAAGGCTGTTCCCGCGGCCATGGTCAACACCTACTTGGAGACGGTCCAGGCTTCGCCGATCGCCTGGAGGTCTCCAACTCCAACTCCGGCTCCGGCGGCGGCCTCGCCAGGCGGAAATCGCGTCAACCAGAAAGACGGTCTCACGTATGTCTTCATTCCGCCGGGGGAATTCGCGATGGGGTGTTCGCCGGGAGACAGCGAGTGCCGTCCCGAGGAGAAGCCAGCGCACAGAGTGCGCATCAGTCGCGGATTCTGGTTGGGACAAACCGAAGTGACCCAGACGGCCTACCAGAAAGTTATGGGAAGTAATCCAAGCCACTTTATGGGGGCGGCTTTGCCGGTGGAACAAGTTTCATGGATCGACGCCGATAAGTATTGCAAGGCCGCCGGCGGACGGCTTCCTACCGAGGCGGAATGGGAATACGCGGCGCGAGCGGGCAGCACTGCGGATCGCTACGGAGACTCCGCCGCGATTGGTTGGACCAATGAAAACAGTGGCGGCACTTCCCACCCGGTAAAATCCAAAGCGGCAAATCCTTGGGGGCTCTACGATATGCTGGGCAATGTCTGGGAATGGGTGCAGGACTGGTATGACGAAAAATACTATGCTGGCAGGCCCGCTTTAGATATCGACCCGAATAATCAGACGGCCGGGCAAGTCCGAGTAATGCGAGGCGGCGCGTGGAGAGACCGCTCAGCGATTAGTCGCGTGGGCTTCCGCAACAAGTATCGGCCTGACCTCAACACCTGGACCATCGGGCTCCGTTGTGTCCTGGAAGTATTGCCTTGATTCTTTTTGCCTGGTCAGGATCGCCTGATTGCCCCCAGGAATTTGCGGCCGGCGATCACGGTCGGAGCTAGCCAAAGAAGCACAATCACGAAAAGGGCCGCCAGCTTTCGATCGTGCTTGGCGACATCGAAAAGCGTGAGGCGACGGTCCTCTAAGAAGCCCATCTTGCCACTCTGTAGAGTCGCCGCCGTACCACCTAGGTTCACGCGAAGCAGATCCTGCCCGCCATCTTTGTGATAGAGGTCTGTGCTGAACACGTGAAAGTTCGTGAGGCTATCCAATTTGAGCAGATCGCCGGCAGCGAGGTCCACGGTTTCAGGGTGGCCATCGAAATGGATCTGCCCGGGGCCCTCCAAAGTGGTTTGCGGGTCCGGAGTTAATACTCCCGCGCTGAAAAAGTCCACCTTGGCGATGTCCAGTCCCGATCCATCCAGCAGAGGAACGTCTTGGTTGGTGGCGAATCCGGGTTGGAACAGAGTGCCCGACGGCAGGGGAGTAAAGCTGAGGAGTTGGCCGCTTGCGTCGGAAAGCTCCACCCGCAGCGTCATGGATGAACTGGCGTAAGGCAGCGCGGCGATATTGAGGGAACAGGAGCTCACCTGCAGTATGAATGTCTTCGGCAATTCGACACTGCCGGGTTGTTGTGGGCCGCGTAGTTGCAGGGAAAGCACCCCTGGTTCGGGCGTGGAGAGCGTAACGTGAGTAGCGCCCAAGGCATAAATGGGACCTACTTGCACCGAGCCCGCGCTTCCCGTTTTCGGCAAGGGTTCTATTAAGATGGTCGCGCCGCCGGATGGAAGCGGAGTGAGCACGAGATCGCCGGCGGGCACCGGGATCGTGTGCCATCCATTCTCAGCGTATCGATTGTGCTCAATGTCGAACTTATTGGGGTCAAAGATCGAAATCGCCTGAGGGGTAAGTCGAATTTCCTGAAACCCTTTCAATCCAAGCGAGTCGGCCTCGATCCGGGCTAGCACCACCTGCGGCTTGCCGCCGTCAGTAGTGTCAAACTTCACCTGGTTCACAGTCGCATCTATGTCGATCCTTGCCGGCATCCGCCAAAACATGGATGCTAAGACTAACGACGCGATCAGTGCCGTGGGAAGAAGCATTCGCGTCAAATGCAGCCCGTACGATTTGGCCCCGGCGCCGACCTCCACCTCTCCCGCGTCCCAGATAAGACCGTTGCTCAAACGCAGAAACAGCACCGGCATCCAGTAGTCCCGCCGTTCCCGAATGACGCCGCGGGCCACGGCCATAGCCCGGTCGATCCGTCCGTCCCGGACCAGTTCACGGAAGAACACCGGCATCGCCAGCTTCACAGTTTGCATGCTGATCTTGCCCTGCATGGCCACCACGGCGGGAACTCCCGCTTCCGCCAGACGAGGAGCCAGTGCCGAATGGGCCGACGTGCCATCGCCTGCCGCGGCGCTTTGGCACGACGCCACGACCACCAGCCGCGGCACCTCCTGAAGTTCCTGGATACGCTGCGCCAGAGCGGCCGCTGGCACTGGTTCCGTATTTCCCGCTTCGTTCTGAAGATAGAGACAAGGCTCTTGGCCTTTCGGAATCGCGCCATGACACACCAGGTAGAGAATATCCACGCCCTGCCTGAGGCCATCCAGCAGACGATCCAGCGTCACCGGCTGGTGCTCTTCAAACGCGGTCGACTTGATGCCTGACAATGCTTCGCGCGCGCGCTCCACCTCGCCGGCATGGTCCACCTCCTCCAGCCCACGGTCTAGCGCGTCGGACGGCGCAGCTACGGCAATTAGCGCCTTCAACTCCGCCTTCCGACGCAGCTTCACCAGGCGCCAGTCCCGGCTGAGCATAAAGCGCGAGAATAGAATTCGTTCTGAAGTAGCCAGCGGCGACTTGGTTTCAGGATCGCGCAGCAATTCCCAGCGCACAGCATGGAGCTCCGGCACGCTGGGCTCGATCAGGACTCGCAACCGGAGCATGAGTCCCCGGCTGTCAAAGGACGCTTTGTTCCTGGCGTAGAATTCGCGGACTCCCGAGTCGCCGAAGAGCTGATCCGCCAGCTTTTCCCCGTATTCGTCGGGCTGGCTTTGCAATGCCGACAATTCCTCGATGGAAATCCGGGCCTGCCCGCGAACCGGTGCAATCTCACCTTCCGTGCCTGGGTCGATAACGCGCAATTCGACCTCATAGGATTCGGGCTGTGAGCGATCGAGCACCACCTCGATTTCCCCGTAAGCAGTGCCGGTCATGTTATTGTGCAGAGCCAACATTATACACTCGATATTCTCCGAATCATTGGGTGAAGAAGGCCGAGGGATCGCCGCGCAGCGGAGACAGATGAGGCCAGTGGTAGAATCGAAAGCGCCTCGATTTGATTAAGCGAAGGGCTACTATATTGCCAACAGGCGACGAACCCGGGATGCCCATGCCGTTCGGCATCTCCGCCGACACGGGCTTGCCACTGGACGGGCTGGACTCGGCTGCGCTGGGCTACTTTCGTAGCGGTGGTGCCGCCGAATCGGTCGCCGCCGAGACTCTTGCCGCAAAGGCCGACTCTGCTGAAGCGCATTTTGGAACGATCGGCGATGTGGATTCCAATGATCTGTCGCAAGCCGGCTGGGGAGTGCTGTTCGGCCCCAGCGTCGACCAGCGCATCAAGGACGCGCTCAAGCCTCTGCTCGATCACCGCAAATCCCAGGTCACCGATCAAAGCATCTTCAAAATCTTCGACGGACCTAGCGGTTTCCGGCCCGGGGACACCGCGCAAGCCTGGCTCAATCGCCAGGGAGTCCGCATGGATGCCGTCGATCCCGTACTCGGCGTGCCATTCTTCATCCTCATCGTCGCCGACCCCGCCGAAATCCCGTTCGAATTCCAATATGTGCTCGACCTCTACTGGGCCGTCGGCCGGATATGGTTTCCTACTCCCGATGAGTTCCGCCAATACGCCGATTCCGTACTCCGCTACGAGACCATGGCCGAGCCCCCCGCTGCCAAGCAGGCCGCCGTCTTCGCCACCCGCCACGAAGGCGACAAAGCCACGCAGCTGTTCTCGGACCAGGTAGCGCTTCCGATCGTCAATGGCGCGGGGCCGGTCGCGCCGCTGGGGAAACGCCAAAAGTTCAGCCTCACGTCATTCATCGGAGACGCCTCAACAGGCGCCGCCACCAAGGATTCGCTCAACAGCATCTTCAACGGAACCATCCCCGGCGGTCCGCCATCGGTGTTCTTCAGCGGTTCGCATGGCACGGCGTTCCGTGCCGATGACCCGCTCCAGGAATCTTCCCAAGGCGCGGTGCTCTGCCAGGATTGGGAGGGCTACGGCTCAATCAAGCGAGAAGATTATTTCGACGCCTCCGATCTTTCTTCGAATGCCAGGGTCCACGGTATGATTCATGTCCTGTTTGCTTGCTATGGAGCGGGCTGGCCACGGTACGATGACTTCAAGAGACTCGATGGAAAGCCGACGGAAATTGCACCCCGACCGATGATCGGCAGGTTGCCGCAGGCGTTGTTGGCGCATCCCAACGGAGGCGCGTTAGCGGTTCTCGGCCACGTGGACAGGGCGTGGGCGTACTCGTTTCACTCCGATCGAGGTGCGCCGCAGACTCAGGGATTCCGCGATGTCATGGGACGTCTTATGCGTGGCGACCGGTTGGGCCAGGCCACCGACCAGTTCAATCTGCGCTGGGCCGCGCTTTCCACCGAACTGGCCGAGACGTTAAACCAGATGAATCTCGGATTGCAACTGTCGGCGCCTCGTCTTGGAAACCAGTGGGTGGCGCGCGACGACGCACGCAACTACATCACGTTTGGCGATCCCGCGGTACGGCTGCGCGTGGAAGATATGCCTGCGCCACCGTAGCAATTGGAAGCCATTTACCGATCATGCCGGTTCGGACCATATCTGAACAAGCTCGTGGAGGCGCGGGGCCGGCGAGTTGCCACGACGAATGGCTCTGCGGCGGGTTCGCCAACTTTTCTACCAGCGGGCAGCAAGAGTCTCGCTGGCGAAAAGAACCATCCCTCCGTCCCAACCGTGTCAACACCACAAAGCCGCTATGGGGGCCTCTTATCGAACCCGACGCGGAGCCGGTAATGACGATGAACTCGGGCGCTGGTTTCGGCGTAGCGTTCCCGCGGCGACGTGCACACCATGTTGGTGGCCCACTTTTCCGCGTGTGCCCCACCGCCAAGTCGGCTGCGGCCAACGGGAAGAGACGAGGAAGAGCGCAAGGGGGCGTCGGCGCGGTCCGGCCGTGGAACAGGCGGAACAGGCTCGACACCACCATCCACAAGAGAAAGCTTTTTGTAGAAGGTTGTGTGTCGGTTGTTCCGGCTGTTCCACCCACGTAACCCACGTGCGTCCGCCACTCGAGGGAGAGAAGCCGCCCGCCACCGGCCCTGGACGGCCGTCCCCGGCACCACAAGCCCGCGGAAGCCGCCACGGACGGGTTCCAGTCATTCCGCCGGCAAACCTTGCCTGAGGGCAATTCGCGGGGTCGTCGGCGAAACCATCCCCTCGCGGTGACGGACATCGGGACTCCTGCGGTGCGGCAAGGGGGTGCGCCGTGGTCCGCTGGTGACATCTGAGGGTTGGCGACAAACCGTCGAGATGGACAGACGGATGTCCTGACTGACGTGAGCGGCGTTTCACGGGAGGAGTCGCCTAACTTAACTAACCCCGAATGATGCCGGGCCCTCCGAGCAATCTCCGAGTAGCGCGTGATCCGGGCGAAGTTCAGTGCGGACAGCCACGCTGGAAAAAAGAATGACCGCGCAGAGCTATTCTGGGGGTATCATGGCCGTACGGTTTAGATCTATTCGACTTAAGTCGCGGGACGAATTCGATTGGATGATCGAACATATGACAGACGAGGCCTACAGGGCCCGTGACAATTGGGATTTCTGGGGCGCGATGGAGAAGGCGTTCGAGGAGTACTGGATAGAACTAAATGAGACGGCAGCCTTTTGGGAAATGACTCGCCGTGCGCACCAGGATGCGGTCGCTCTGCGTCTTGGACGTTTATATGATCCTCACGCAACTGCGACTAGCCTCGGTAACTTGCTACAGACGATAAAAGAGAACGTCTCCTGCCCAGGTGTCGTGGTGCCGGCGTCAGTAGCAGGCTTGGATCTAACGGAACTCGAGTCGGAACTCGTCGCCGTATCGGACGACGACCCGATCGTTGGGAAACTTCTGCTGATCCGAAATGAGTATCTCGCACACCGAGGCACCAGGCACGTTACCAAGGGAACGTTCGCTTCATTGCCGACCTTGGAACGTGATGAGATATCCGCTCTTGTCGGGAGAGCCCTGAACATTCTGCGCAAGTACCGAGAGCGACTGGGATACCGGCCACTCCTTTGGGGCCACCATGAGGAGGAGCAATTTTACAGGCTGCTCTCGCTGGTGCGCGCAGGTCGCACATCGGAGGAATCGGCCCATTAGTTGACCCACGATTTCACTCTCTGGCCGTCGCAAACCACTGGGTCGGTTGGCGCGGACGGGAAGGCGAGGAAGAGCGCAAGGGGGCGTCAGCGCCGTCCGGCCGTGGAACAGGCGGAACAGGTTCCACACAACCCTCCAAAAAGAAACAGGCTTTTTGTTGGGGTTGTGTGCTTGTTGTTCCGGCTGTTCCACCCACGTGTGTCCGCCAAACCCGGGGAAGAGAAGCAGCCCGCCCCCCGCCCTGGACGCGGTCTCCGGCGCCACAGGTCCGCGAAAACCACCACGGACGGGCCTCTGCGCTGCGGCCCTGACCTTCGCTGGGGCGCCACCGGGACACGATCTGGTCTCTGCTGGGTTCTCGCGCCAGGCTCCACCAGGTCCGAACCACGCCGCTGTCGTGCCCTGTCTGGCCTGTCCCAAGCCGCCGCGCGACTGGTCGCCGCTGTCGTTCTTTGTGCTGGCACCGCTTTGGTTGGCGGGCAGAGTGGAACAGACGGTACGGGCTCGACACAACCCTCTACAAAAGAAAAGGTTCTTTTTGAGGTTGTGTGCTGGCTGTTCCGTTTGTCCACCAGCAAAACCCGCGTCGGCTCGCCCAACCCTTTTCTCCGAGTGCCGGTGCCGAACAGCGAGAGACCACCGCGGCGCGCCAGGACCGGAAGGGAGCCTGCCCCCCGAAGTCGCGGAAGCCCGTCGGCTCAGTGGCTATGGTGAAGCCGAACGGCCGCCGTCCCGTCCTGGACGCGGTCCATTACACCAACCGCACAACGCTGCCACAGACGGGTTGTAGCCGTTCCACCCCTGTGGGGCCGGGAAAGAGCACCGAGGACCACTCGGAGCGGATTCGCCGGTAAATGCGAGGCGATAAGGCGGGGCAATCGACGGCATGTTGTGGGAAGAATTGGCGAACCTCCTCAAAAGTGCCTCCTTCCCCCCTTTGACCCCAGCCTATACGCCCAGTCGGGCGAGTTTGCCGTTCAGCACCGCGCTCAACCGGTATAACCCATCATCGCGATGCCCGTCCCGAATATGGGTCCGCGCGCGACAGCAGTCGTCAACAATCACCGTCCCACCATTCGTTCGCCGAATTTAGTAGCTTGGTCCACATGACCGTCACTTCCCGCCTCTTCGAGGCCTATCTCAAGTGCCATACAAAGTGTTTTCTTTGGTCGCGCGGTGAAACTGGAAAGGGCAATGCGTACGCAGACTGGGTCCGGGTTCAAAGCGCCTCTTATCGTAAAGAGGGGATCAGTCGCTTGAAGCACGGAGTAGCGCCCAGTGAGTGTGTTACCGGATCACTCGACGGGAAAGCCCTGAAGGCGGGGAGGTGGCGCCTCGCGGTCGATTGCAAGGCCAGCGCTGAGAATCTCGAGTCAGCGATTGACGCAGTGGGGCGGCCACCAGGGGACAGCCCAGGCAAACCAGCGCAGTTCGTTCCCATTCGATTCGTCTTCAAAAACAAGCTCGATAGGCACGACAAGCTCCTCTTGGCATTCGATGCATTCGCGTTGTCGGAAGAGTTGGGCCGCGATGTGGCCTTCGGCAATATCGTCCACGGCGACCGCTTCGTCACTCTTCGATTGAAGACGTCGACCTTGGAAATCGAAGTTCGGGAAACTACCGCGAAGATTGCTACCCTCCTCGCGGGCCAAGTTCAGCCCGACCCCGTCCTGAACCGGCATTGCGCCGAGTGCGAATTTCGAGACCGTTGCAAGCAAAAGGCAGTCGAGACGGACGACCTCAGCCTGCTGGCTGGCATCACTGAGGACGAACGCACCAGGTACCGCAGTAAAGGGATCTTCACCGTCACGCAGTTGTCTTACACGTTCCGCCCGCGTAGGACGCCGAAGCGAGCGAAGAACCCTGGCAGGCTGCGTTACCCCGCATTGCAAGCGCTCGCGATTCGAGAGAACAGCGTCTACATCAACGGGAACCCATCCCTTCCCGACTCGAAGGCCCTGGTATACCTGGATATCGAAGGGTTGCCTGACAACGAATCCTACTATCTGATCGGTGCTTTGGTTGTGTGTGAGGGGCAGGAGACCTTCCACACCTTCTGGGCGGATCAAGAATCAGACGAACCCACCATGTTTGCCCAGTTTGCCGATGCCCTCTGCAAATTGCCCGATTTCCGAGTCCTGCACTTCGGGGGGTACGAAGCTGCCGCATTGAAGAGGATGAAGGCGAGGGTACCCGAATACCTCCAACCGAAAGTCGATACAATTCTGGACCGAGCGACGAACGTGCTGTCGGCCATCCATCCACACGTCTACTTTCCAACCTATTCGAACGGCCTCAAAGAGATTGGACGGTTTCTCGGGTTCCAGCGGGCCGGGGGAGACGCCACGGGACTGGATAGCATCGTGTGGCGCAAGAGCTGGGATGACAATCGCAACGCTGACATTAAAGACACGCTCGTTCAATACAACCAGGACGACTGCCGGGAACTGAGACACATTGCCGACTTCATCCGGGGGTTGATCCCAGCGGATTCCGCAACCGCTATTGCCCCAACGACTGCCCTCAAGACCATCCGAACCGAGGAGTTGGCCACGGATCGAGCTCGCTGGGAGGTATTCAAAGCGAAGGAGTATGCATCTGAAGACCTTAAGATGGTTGCTAAATGCGGCTATTTCGATTACCAGCGAGACAAAGTCTTCGTACGCACGCATCCGCACTTCAGGACAAACAACAAAAGGCACCGAAGATCAAGGCGGACCTCGCTTCGTGTCAACAAGGTCGACTTGATTGAATGCAAGCGCTGTCCTGAATGCCGAAGCAAGGACATTCACAAAGGCAAGCAGATGAGCCACGACCTAGTGGATCTGAAATTCTTCAAGGGCGGCGTGAAAAAATGGATCACTCGCACCGTTTCGTGGCGGTACTCATGTTCCAGGTGCAATCATCAGTTCAGTTCCGAGGAGAGGTCGCCCAATCCGCGCAAATTTGGGCACGGCCTCTTGAGCTGGTGCGTTTATTCCAATATCGGTTGCGGCCTGAATATGAGTCGAGTAGAAAAGAGCCTGGAGGAAGTATTCGGCCTTACGAATGACCATAGCTTATTCCTTAGGTCGAAGCGCTACATCATGACTTTCTACAAGCCCCTCTATGACGAGATCCGCCAAGACATTTTAAAAAGCCCAGTTATCCACGTTGATGAAACCACGGTACGGCTTCGAAAGCAGAACGGCTGTGTCTGGGTCATGACCACCATGGACAAGGTATACTACTTCTTCAAGCCATCTCGCGAAGCGTCCTTTCTCCAGGAGATGCTCGCGAACTTCTCGGGTGTTTTAGTCTCCGATTTCTACACAGCGTACGACTCTCTCAAGTGTGAGCAACAGAAGTGTCTCGTGCATTTCGTTCGCGACATTGACGACGACCTACTCAAGAACCCGTTGGACGCCGAGCTCAAAGGCATCACCCAAGAGTTTGGCGTCCTGATGCGAGAAATAATCGAGACGGTGGACAGGTGGGGTCTAAAGAAGCGATATCTGCACAAGCACAAGCCGTCAGTCGCTCGGTTTCTGAAGATAGTCACTTCTGCCAGTTTTGTGTCGCCGTTGGCAAGCAAGTACAAGAAGCGATTTCAAAAAAGCGGCGAAAAGATGTTCACGTTCCTTGACCATGACGGCACGCCGTGGAACAACAACAATGCCGAGCATGCCATCAAGCGCTTTGCCAAGTATCGCCGTGATGCTGGCGGTCGTTTCACTGAACGCTCGCTGCAGGAGTACCTGTTGCTGGCAACCGTTTTGGAAACCTGCGAATTCAACAATATGAACGTTCTGAAATTCCTGCTCTCTAAGGAGGCAACTTTGGAGGGGCTTCTCAGAATGGCTGGGCGTAAGACTCGGCGTTTCTAGTCCTGCCTGACGGCGTACTGTTTGGTTTCACCTCTGTGTATGCGGCGGCAGTGCGTCCCCGGACCGACCGAAGCCACCGCGTTCGTTGCTGTGCAGAGCCGCTCTTCTTTGTGCTGGTTTCGCGTTGGCTGGCTCGCAGGAGTGGAACAGCCGGAACAGGCTCGACAGAACCCTCCACAAAAGAAAAGCTTTTCTCTTGGGGGTTGTGTGCTGGCTGTTCCGGTTGTTCCACTGGCCGGGCGCGGTTGTCGCCTTCCCCAGCGCGCTCTGACTCGATTTTGTTGGTGCGATTTATCAACAGGAATGGTGCTGGTGGCACGAGCGGCTCCTCCCCCAAGCAGCCATTCTCCGAGTGGCCGAAGTTAAGCGGCCAATACTGTGAGTCAGGACGGCTGGCGGCTGGCTTCGAACCGATGGAACGCGATATTGATTTCGATACTCTGAATTGGCCCACTTCGATACTGTAAATTGGCCCACTTTGATGGTCAGATCTGGCCCCCCTGTAAAGCATGAGACGGCTATTCTGTTTTGGGCGGAAGCCCGGAATGGAGAAGCAAGTCTTGAACAGGAGAAAAGGCGTGGAGTTATTCGAAGCCATCCGGCGGGAGTACCAGTTCGGAGTGGGAACAGTCAAAGGAGTG
>Ga0302325_10019725_pt1 | contig 14164 bp, 12 predicted proteins | sample Palsa_T0_2_FD_201948 | JGI IMG/M metagenome (GOLD analysis project Ga0302325, IMG submission 201948) | Peat permafrost microbial communities from Stordalen Mire near Abisko, Sweden - Palsa_T0_2 | ecosystem: Environmental > Terrestrial > Soil > Palsa > Peat permafrost | place: Sweden: Abisko... | reverse complement strand
ATCCAAGCGGGCAACCTGCCTGCCGTGGGCCTGTAGCCTACGAGTCTGTTGTTGATTCGGCGTTGCTTAGGCCTAAATCAGGCCCTTCGGAAACTCGTTTCTTGTACTCAAGATGTACGCAATTAATAGAATTCAAAATCTCCCGCTCCGAAAGCCTGCTACCATCATCCGGCTCGGCTGGTCCGAAGCCTCCGAGAGCCTTTGTGACCACCTTGCCGCGGCGGCTGGCAGACCGTCTGAACCGTCAAGTCGGATCTTGATCCATCGTAGGCCGCCAAGACTCCCCGCTTGCAAAGATTGCTCGCACGAAGAATCAATAACTTATAGGGAGTGCGACGAAATACTACCGATTGCTACAAGTGCTGCGCTCACGAGGATTTATGGAGCGAGGTCAACACACCGTAGCATTCAGTAAGGATTGGTGGTGGGCACAAAATTGGGCACAGCGAGCAGCAAGAAGTTGACCTGCCGGTGGGGACAGCGCAATATCTCTCTAAGGAACCGAATTGACCGCCATCGCGCAAACGCTTGCGACCAGGGTCAGTCAAGCTCGATCGCTTGATGAGGTACGAAAGAAGGATCTCCACGTCGGCGATCGTGTGCTCGTCACAACGAGAAACTCCGTTTACAAAATTTGGGTGTTGGATGATGGTGTGTATCGGGTCTCTGGCGGGTGGTTCGATCTCCAATGCATAGCGCCTCACAGAATGGCCATCAACGGTTGCACTTGGGGCGGCAGCGCAATCAAGCAGGACATTATTGCTGCGCCCGGCCTCCGGCTTGAGTTTGGGAATCGAGTCCTCACCACTCGAATTAGAGAGGTTCGCGTGATTCTAGCCGAAGCACAACTGTCACTGAATTAGTGCTCCTGTGGTCCTAGCCGCCAAAGCCTAGTTACCGCCTCATTGCGTTGACTTGCCATAAGGCGCGGCCTAACATGCGTCGCCAAGGGCGGCATCGCATCAATGATTGGCCAAACCATCTCGCATTACCGCATCCTCGAAAAGATCGGTGGTGGAGGGATGGGTGTCGTCTTCAAGGCCGAGGACGTGAAGCTCGGCCGCTTTGTGGCCCTCAAGTTCCTGCCCGATGATCTGTCTCGCGATTCACAAGCGCTCGAACGCTTCCGCCGAGAAGCTCGCGCTGCCTCTGCTCTAAATCATCCCAACATCTGCACTATCTATGAAACGGGCGAGCAAGACGGCCGGCAATTTATTGTCATGGAATTTCTAGACGGCCAAACCTTAAAGCACCGCATTTCGGGCAAGCCTCTGCCGCTCGACGAAGTCCTGGAACTAGGGATTCAGATTGCTGATGCGCTTGCCGCCGCGCATACCGGGGGCATCATTCACCGGGACATCAAGCCTGCGAACATATTTGTAACTAAGCGCGGGAGCACCAAGATTCTCGACTTCGGCTTGGCAAAGCTCGGTCCGATATTTGACGGAGTTGGTGTCTCCGCGATGCCCACGGTCACAGCGGAAGAGCTGCTGACCAGCCCCGGCACCGCCATTGGCACAATTACGTTCATGTCGCCAGAACAGGTGCGGGGCGAGGAACTGGACACCCGGACAGACATTTTCAGCTTCGGGGCGGTACTCTATGAAATGACGACGGGACAGCCAGCCTTTACCGGAAACACAGCGGGAGTGATCCATGATGCGATCCTGAATCGAACTTCGGTGCGTCCGTCCCAGCTGAACCCTAAAGCTCCGCTGAAACTGGAAGAAATCGTTACGAAGGCGCTGGAGAAGGACCGGAAGCTGCGGTATCAGAATGCCTCCGACATTCGCACGGATTTGCAGCGATTGAAGCGCGACACCGAATCATCCGGACGGCCGTCGGGTTTCGAGGAATCGACGAAGCCGACAAGCGCACGTCCCGCAGGCCATCGCGACACTGTTCTCACCACGACCGCTGGCATACTTCTCTCGCTCGCGATTCTTTTTGGTTTATTTTATAGATTTGATAACTCCGCTTGGCAAAGATTCTTTGGACCTCGGATTCCTCAACAGAAGAATCTGGTTGTTCTTCCCTTCTCCGCCATCGATGGCCAGCCTGGGGAACAAGTATACTGCGACGGTCTGACCGAGACTGTCACCGCGAAAATGGCGGGTGCGCCATCACTGCTGGTGGCCTCCGCATTGGACGTGCGCGATCGTCATGTAACCAGCATCCAACAAGCGAGAAAAGAGTTCGGTGCGAACCTCGTGCTCGCCGCTACCTGGCAAAGAGCAGAAAATTCTGCGCGCATAAATCTGAGTCTCGTGGACGCCAAGAGCGGACTGCAACTTCGCACCGATACGATTACCGCGCCTGCGAATGATTTGTTCCGCCTTCAAGATCAGGTTGTGATAACCGCTTCGCATATGCTTGAACTTCAGCTCTCGGCCACCAAGGCCTCTTCTCTGACTGCGCATGGTACAACCGTTCTCTCCGCTTACGATTTCTATGTGCAAGGTGTTGGCTACTTGCAGCGTTTCGAGCGTCCGGATAATGTGAACATCGCTATCAGCTTGTTTAGCCACGCAATAGAGGAAGATCCCTCGTACGCCCAAGCGCAGACCGGGCTCGCTCAGGCCTACTGGTACAGATATAGCGCCTCAAAAGATCCCCAATGGGCTGAAAAAGCAAAGGCGGCAGTAAAGGCGGCTAGTGATCTGAACAGCCAGCTACCGGAGGTGCAGCTTGCTGTCGCTCTCTTGAATCTCAAAACAGGAAATTATTCTGACGCCGTTATCGGCTTTCGGCGCGTCCTTGGCCTGGAACCCCAAAACGTGGATGCCAACATCGATCTCGGAAAAACTTACGATGCTCTAGGACGCACGGCCGATGCTGAAAACCAGTTTCGTCACGCCATCGAAATCAGCCCGCAATGTTGGAAATGTTATAACTCTTTCGGGATTTTTTTGAATGGGCACGGGCGCTACGGCGAAGCCGCGCAAGCCTGGCAGCAAATCATAGAGCTTACTCCAGACAATGTGTGGGGATACCTGAACGTCGGGGCAGCTTACTTCAATATTGGGCAGTTTGAAAAAGCCGATGAATTCTTCCGTAACGGCCTTCAGGTTGTGCCGGACGATGCTGACTTGCTTGCGAATGTCGGCACCGTAAGTTTTTTCCTGGGGCGTTTTGAGGAAGATGCCCAGTTTTCTCAGAAAGCTATTGATCGAAGCCCGGAAAAATTTGACTACTGGGGCAATTTGGCTGACGCCTATCGAATGATTCCAGCGCAGTCGAGCAAAGCGGCGGAAGCTTATGTTCAAGCGATACGGCTAGCGGAAGCCCAATTGAAAATCAACCCCAACGATTCGGACGTGCTTAGCGCACTGGCCCAATACTATTCGAGAACCAATGATCCAGAAAACGCTCGAAGATATCTAAACAGAGCTTTGAAAGCCGGGCCTCAGAACGTTGACGTGCTGCGGGTCGCATGTTTAATCGATCTAGAAACGGGGAAGCGCCAAGAGGCACTAGCGTGGCTTCGCAAAGCCGTCATCGCAGGCTACCCGCGAGAACAACTTCTTGCTAACCCTGAGCTAAGAAGCTTACACTCTGACCCAGAATTTAACCGTTTAGCAGAAGAAGCAATTTCGTATCGCTAGATGAGGTCATTATCTGATCGTGTAATTCTCCAAAGCAATCCGGAATCCCAACTTTGAGTTTTGTGTGCGAACTGGCTGCCCCCAGCCCCACCTAAGGAGGTGTTGGATGCTTCACAAATCAGTTCTCAGCCGTTCCTGCAAGCACCGTCTAGCACTTGCCATTACAGTAGTCGCCTTAAGCATTGCGTTCGCACCAAGTGCTAAGGCTCAAATAACCTGGACAATCACGGTTGGCGCGCCGGCTACCGGGACCACGCCTACCTACAATTTAAGCTGCCTGGCGACCGGTACCACTACTCCTCCCGTTCCATGTCCTAACACCGATCCAACGGTAATAACTGTAAATAGAGATGACTCAGTTTATTGGCAGACAGGCACCACAAGCATTGAGATGTGGATAGTGCACGACGACGCTATCGTGGATGACGCCAGTGGCAGTCCCACTCACCATCATCACGCCAAGAATGGGCGAGACGGGGGAAATATTGACATAAACGCCCCGGTTTTAGCTGGGGTAAAACATAAGTACTCGATCTTCGCTTATGACGGGAACACAAAGAATCTCTATTACGACGATCCTAGAATCATAATCGGCGGTGGTGGTATAGAGGCGGCGTTGCGCGCCATCGAAATGAAGTGCGAAACTCTACGCAAAAGACTCGAGCACGGCCCCGATGCAGAAGATGCAAAAGCGTTGTGTCAACAAATCGAGGCGCTCGAAGAATCTCTGGGGTCGAAAAAGAAGAAATAATTCGTCGAAAGACGATAATTTGCCCGATAGCTTTCATAACTGCAGCTAACGCGTCTCCTCACTGTGGCCGTTTTCTGGTGCGCAACTCTTCGGACACGATAGGAACGCTACCAGTTCAATTCCAGCGTTCCGCCATTGCCGGATCCGACCGCCCGATGGCCCAGCGAAAAAGCGGCACCATCGAAACGAACGAAAGCCGGATCGAAAAGATTCACTAGTCAGGGGCCGTGCGGTCTGGAAATCGCAGCGGAGTAATCGGCAAAGTGTAATTTGGAGCTTCGTTGCTGCGCTGCATCGCCCATAGCCAACCAGACAGGGGTCGTAGAGAGTAACAATATAACGAATGTCTGCCCTAAGGATTCCCAATGGTCGCGTGCGTCGCAGTCAATTAATCCGCCAAAAAGAGGAACTGCCCGGACATAGTCTCGTACCACATGTTATTTAACCCCCTTAAACGAGAGTTCAGCTCCTAGCGGAGAATGCACCCAATCCTTCCAATGCGAACTAAGTGATGTCCGGTCTTTGATGGAGTGGATCCTAGCCACCTAGCGCATGGCCGACCGCCTGCTACGGAAGCTTCTCACCGCGCTTCTTAAGCTCAGCCGAGAGTACAGATCCGAAACTGTCTTCGGAATGTCTTACCAAAGCGCGTTCATATTGATGCAGCAATTCTGTCGAAAGCGCCTGATATTTTTCAGCGTTTTTGAACTCGCTTTTGTAGTCATAATAGTCTTTAGAGGACTGTTCCTTGACGTAGTAGTTAAAATCAGTAGTCAAGTGAGACAAGACTATTTGGGCGGTTGCAAAAACGGCGTCGCGGCTCTTCGGCAAGAGAATACCAGGATCGTCGATTAGCTTTTTTCCTACGGGGTCCTGCCGAAGGATTTTACCAAGCAGGGCCAGGAGAATAAATTTCGTCAGCTGGTAACTTCTGATCAGCGGGTCCTCAATTTTGTCCATAACGGATTCAATTGCAGTCTGGAGCAGATAGGCGAAGAAAATCTTCTTAGCATTTATTAGCCGATTGAAAACGCGCTCATATTCAGTCGCGAAAATTCGATCTTTTTGATGCGCGTAGTACGGCTCGTCCAGATATAAGGCCATGATAAGTTGCCCCGCTCGGTCATTGGCGATGCTCTCTTTCGCCTTAACGGCCTCCCCTCCCTTGATGATGTAAGCAAATTCACCATCAAACTCCCGTTCAAAGCTGTGCTTGCCGCCGACTAAGAAGGACTTAGACTCCGATTCTGTGGACGTTCTTTAACGGCTTGGTCGCTGCGAGCTTCTTTGCCTTCTTTTTGCTTGCTGCTCTTGCGTGTGTTCCTAGTTGCCGCCAGTGCTAGTCGCCACCGTCCCCGTCTCCCCCGCTCCATGGTTTTGTCAACGGCTTGACCTCTACGAGCTTCTTCGACTTCTTCAAACGCTTGGTGGGTTTCTTGATTGCCATGATTTTTCTCCTTCCCGCGGATTGCCCCCATGGGCTATCACCATGCTTATACGCAATACCCGTGCCAATGTAAACAGCGAGGCTCGCAGGTGCTATCCCCTTTCGATTCTTCCACGATACCTGCGAACTCGCCCAAGCCCAGGGAATCTCGTGTTGAACCATTTCACCATCCATTGAACTATTCAACACTGCTGGGCGCGATTCGACGCATCCGGATGCTGCCAAGTGCCTGATTAACGCCGTAACCGGAGAAGTGAAATCGAGGCCAAACCACTTGTACGCTAACGCGACTCACCAGGAGCTAGCAAGCCGGGAGTCCCGGATCGGAGCTCAGGAATAATTTCCGGTTGGCACGTGACTCGGGCTGAATCCCACGCCACGATTCGAAAAGTAGGCTGCGCACAGGGGCTCGACTTGAGAATCGGTTTGAAGCACTCAGCAATCTAGCGGAGGATGCCGTTGGCGACATTCATCCACCACGGCGGCGCTTGGACGAATGTCTCCGTGGCAACGATCTGGAAAACGATTAGGACCGGGAGCGCGTAGAGGTAAACCTTGTGAACCCGGCGCTCGACGATGAGGTCGCGGATCACGCCGAGACAAATCAGCGCGTCTACGCCAGCCGGCGCGAAGACTAACGGCAGTTCGGGGAAGCGGCCGAAGGCTGCGTCGGCCAGCGCGCAAGAGGCGATCAGCACCAGGCGCCGGTGGAACTCGGGCCTCTTGCGCCAGTAGATAGCAAGCGCAAAGGGCACGGCGAAGCAGGCCAGGTCCATCGCTTGGACACTGAGGAATGCCGCGGAGTTAAATGGGTCTTTTTGCTGGATGGAGAACCTAGCCATGCCGGTGGAGGTCGAAACGCCGACGACAACAATCGCGACCGCGAGTCCCACGCCGAACCAGCCGAGCCTGCGATGCACGCGGACGTTATGGGAGCGGATCAGCGCGGATTGGACAATGAACAACACAACCCATCCGGAAAACACAATGGCGTGGATATACAGGACAAAGGGCGGGAGCGGCGAGGCATGTATGAGGTTATGGTCGATGGTGTGGCTGAAGCCGTACACCACAGTCGCGGCGATCAGCAGCGACATGAAGAAATAAAAGTAGTGACGCCAGAAGCTCGCACGCTTGGTCGTAATCTCATTCGCTAGCACGTACGCTTTAGAGCTCATTTTTTGCAGGCCGGATCGGCGAATCCTAGCACAAGGCGATCCGCTTCGTACGCTCAGGCCACAGGCGTGTTGCAGGGATCCACAGGCGTGGCGCATGCCGGACAGAACATCGCCCCGTCCGGCAACTCACGCATGCATAAAGAGCATTTCACTAGGAATTTCCGATTTAGCCGCTTGCTCTCGCATCGTACACGCTTCTCCTGCCTTGCACACAACGAATTCGCCACCAGATTAACGCACTTACCGGACAAGTGAAGTACTACGTCAAATCCCCGGTTAAGCGGCGGCCGGCAGATTACTCGCTTCGGCCAGAGGCACCGCTGTTTCGTGATAACCGAGCTTCGGCGCGCTAGACTTTTTCGGTCGGCCAGATTCATTCACCAAGCGGCAGACGGTTGCTCGGGAGATGCGATACTTTTTTGCAACCGCAGTCAAACTCATTCCCGAGCCGCGGTCTCTGACGATTGCAGATCGGTCGACGTTCAGAGGAGCGCGACCGATTCGCCGGCCTTCCAATTTCGCTCGACGCATTCCGGCTTTGACCCGCTCGACAATTAAACTTCTTTCCAGTTCCGCAATCGCTCCCACGATGATTATCATCGCTCGGCCGAGCGGTCCGGAACTGTCTATATTTTCTCTCACACTCAAAAATGCGATTCCTAAGTGATTCATTTCATCCAAGACTTCGAGAAAATGCCGAACGTTCCTGGCGAGTCGGTCGAAAGCAGCGACGATGAGAATATCAAAACGGTGTCGCCGAGCATCGGCCAACAATCGATCGAGGCGCGGGCGTTTCGCTTTCGAGCCGGAAATTGTGTCTGTGTATTCGTGCACAATTTCGTATCCGCGCTGCTTCGCCATTTCGCGGAGGTCGTAGAGCTGTGTCTCCGGATGCTGATCGGCGGTAGAAACTCTGCAATAAAGTGCCGCTCGCTTCGGTTTAGCTTTTGCAGGGAACACTTCAGGTGATAGCTTTTCTGTAGCCATGGCTCAAGCTCCTTTGAGTTGTGGTCAGGGGCGCCTCGGTGCTAGAACACCGTGGCGTCCCGTTTACTTTAGTTCCTTAGCTCTTTCGTGAAGATATTTGTCAATCGCTCGGCGGATAAGCTCTGCGACGGGCGCGCCTGTTTTCTCGGATAGCTTCTGAAGCTTCTCCAGCTGCTGTTTCTCCAAGAAGAGTGCTGTCCGTTTCATTGAGCATATAGAGTACCATACAGGCATATATATGTACACAGGCTGCTGAGAGCCACGGCAGCGGCCCAGCCGAATGCAGGAGCGAATCCTGGGCACGTTGACTTGCCCCGGAGGGGCCGCTAACATAAGTCGCCAAGAGCAGCTCTGGTGTCATGGTCAAACGGTCTGACACTCCGTTCTTGTTGACCCTTCCGAGAGGAGGTAGGTTGGAAACCAATTCAGAATGAGGTGAGGCATGTACTGTGCATATTGCGGTTCGACCCTTGGTGACGCCGCACAATTTTGTAGTTCCTGTGGCAGACGACAAGATGTGAATCAGGGCAGAACACCTGCCGTGACAGGCAAGCTAGTTTCACAGGATGGCGTAGGAAACTGGGCGGCCCATCATCCAATTTGGACAATAGTTATACTGGTGTTTGTAGTGGGTATGTTTTCCCACGCCTTGATCGGGAATGTGGATTCAAGCCGACAGCCGACGAAGTTCACGCCAGATATGTTGTTCGGAAACCCACAGGCTGTGTCAGAAGCATGGACACCGGGAATTGGGGAAACCGCCAAAGTCAGCTCATTTGGCGGTGGCTCAGACGTGTTGGGGTTTGTTTCTGAGAATGCTTTGAATGAGTACAAGACGGCCTCGCTAAGTGGTCAAGTTTCCGGAGAGGCGGCATTCCGTTCGTTGATTGCTGCTGGAAAGGTCGTTGCCACACGACGTGGGACGTCGGTCTCCGTTGTATATGCGAGTGGATTGTACGGGTGGCACAAGGTCCGGCTTGTTAACGGTGAGCACGCCGGTGAAGCAGTATATCTTCTGGATCAATTCACGGTGTACAGCAAGTAGCTACTACACATTCGCAGACTTGACCGCACGTAAACCATAAGGGGTCAGACAATCGAATTTGTTTCGCATCAGTGGGATTTTAGTGCCGCGGATTCTTTGGCAAACTTGGCTGCCGAGCTTCCGCCTTTGAGCACTCGCGATCTTTCTCCAATACTTTCTCGATTTCCGGAGGCAAATCCACTCCGAAATGTTCGTGGCCTTCCAGCAAGACGCTGGCGACCATCAGAGCCTGCCTGCTATAGCCATCGATTGTCTCCGGCATCTGCAACCGCTCATTTTGATGCGGGGCCACTCCGGTTCCCTCCAAAATTCGATGCGCAATCGTTGGATTTTTCTCCACGCGCAGCGAGTGTCTGATAGCTGCCAGTGCGTCGGGTACGAGCCCATAAAATTCCTGCTGCATCTCCGCGATAAAATTCCGTACCTCTGGAAACTTAACAATTCGCGCAACGGTTCCGCGATCAACTTTTTCTTTCTTCGCAATTTCACTCTTATTTTGGCCTTTGATATAGCGCTGCTGAATGCGCAGAACTTTGGCTTCGGGAAGGTAGGATCCGCGCGCCTTTGTGGTTTTGTGCGGGTGTTTGCGGGAATTCTTGGTGCACGGCTTCGAGGGTGACGGCTCCGCTCGGACGATGGCCTGGGTCTTGACATTCTTGGATGCAACTGCGGGTAGGCTTTTTCGCGGCATGCACGCTGGCTCCGAACTGGATTTCCCAACGTTTCAGCGTGCTGAGGGAACGGCGTACAGTCGGATCCGTTTCTGGATTTATTTTAGCATCGATTTCTCGGAGCGGCCTTAGTGGCAGGTTTCTGACTGCTATTCACTCGCCTCAGCTATGCGCAATCCAACAGCTCGACCTTCGACAAGCGGCCTTTGTGTCTAGCGACCCGCACAAGCCCAGCTTCCTCCAGCGCCTTTAGGCCCCGGTATGCCGCAAACCTGTTAACTCCAAGCTCCAGCAGCCGTTCCATTGACATTGGTACTACTCGGCTAATTTTCAGGCCTGCCAAATACCAGAGGCAGATTCCAACATGGAGTGCCTTACCGTGCAGTTGAGCTGCTTTGCTGACCCAATTCCAAGGAATTGGACCCTTCAGAAAATGCTGACCAGCTTTGTGACGAGGCGGTTTATTGCTCAGGTGCCCAGCTGGAATTGCTTTCACCTTTGGCCAGCGCAGATTCTCGATATTGATGTCGCTATCCATTATTTATTAAGACGAAACCATAAGATATAAGATTGGACGGGTGTGCACCGGCACACAGGTTTTGTTGCACCAGCGCACAGGTGACGTGTGCGCTCATGCACAGGCTCCCACCGCCCGCAGCTCGTTAACGATGTCCCGAATTGTTGCCCACATCCGCTTACCCCGTTCGTCTTCAAACCGATCTGGGTGACGAATAAGTTTCACATCAGAGCGCAACCGAAACCCACCGAGCACGCACTCGCTTGCTTCGGCCATTGCATTCTGAGTCTCCTGCACTGCTGTCTCAAGATCAGCGATGGGGGCTTCGATTAGAAGGGCATCGTGAACCGTCGCGCATACGGTGATTCCCCGCTCGGTTGCAAAACAGCACGCCAGCCGCAGCATTTCCGCGCCATTCGCCTGCATTGGAAAATTGCGGAGCATTCGTGGGTTAGCTCTTGGCCCCACGTGGATGGTCCATCCAAAAACGGTATGAAGCGTTCCGTAAAGCATGGAGTAATCAACTGCAGCGTCGGACCAGCACCAGAATTTCGGGTAGGTCTCATGATGGAATCGGAGTAGTTCGCGCGATTGGAAAACAGGCGCTCCAATATTCACCGCAAGAGAATCTGCGCCCATACCGAATAGCACCGCAAGCGCGCACTGCTTGAACTGATCCCGAATTGTGCGGTGTGTCGCTTTTGTACCATCGGGGGGGATTGCACGAGCCTGTTTTGCAAACGCAAGATATGGATCGCCTGAAGCGTAAGCCTCCATCATCGCGGGATCACTTGAAAGCGCCGCTGCAATGCCAAACTCCTGTTGGGCCCAATCGACGTAGGCTATCCCCTTGCCGGGAGGAGCTTCGATCAATGAACGCAGCCACACCGCAGTCCCAAAGATATATTTCGAGTTGCTTGGTTGATTCCGGCCTGTGCGTGCGCGGAACGGTGAGAGAAGGGTGCGGTTCCGGCGATCGTGTCCAACAGCCAAATCGGAAAGTCGCATCTGGGAGAGCGTGGCGCGAAGCTGCCGAACGGCCTGCAGATGAGGATGCATACGTTCCATCAGATGGAATGTGTCTTCATCTAAAGCAAGGTTGCCCGACGGAAGGCGCGGCCACGGAATCTGATGCTCGTGCAGCCAACGCACAAACCGATCGTGCTTGAAGCTGCGGCCTTCATAGATTCCGTGGCCGGCGTCGACTCGGCGGATTAGCTCGTCTTGAATATTTTCCCAGTGTTCCTGAAGCACCGTGAGGCTCGCCGTGTCGATAGGCACACCCGCACGTTCAATGCGCGCCACCGCTTTCATGTAACGGCCGCGCAACAATGCACGTGGGAGGTCCAATCGCGGCCCCATTGAATTCAGCAGTTTGCAAAGTGCCAGTACATCGCCTTCACAGTAGTCGAGAAGAGCCTGCTTCTCTTCAGCGTTATAAGGTCCGCCGCGCAGAGCCAGCTGTCGCATCTCATTTTTTTCGATGCTATCCATCGGATCGTGACCGAAATAGAGAAGCGCGCCAAGCAACGAGGCGCCCGCCGGTAAATCGAGTCCATTTGTCAGATTCCGGAATTCAACAAACAGGTCAAGCACATTCACTGGAAGCGGCCAGTCCAGCGCGAGATGGCACCCTAGCTCGGCGCTGCTATAGAACGCAACGAATAGTGAGTTCGGTCCGATCGGGTACGGGGGTGACTTGAGGCTCCGAAGCTCATCCTGGAAAATTCGTATCGAACGCTTGCTCGCAAGTTCGACTGCAACCAGGCAAATTGGGTTGGGAAGGTTACCAGGCTTGGCCTCAAATTCAAAATCTACAGCCCAAACCTCGTGAAAATCATGAAAGGGGAACTGCATTACAGTTCCCCCCGCAACTTCTTCACTACAGGATGATCGAGGTCGCGAATAAAATGGTCACGGAACGCGATCTCAAGCAGGTTTTTGAATTCAACTTCAGGCCATACGGGGTCCGGAATACTGGCCGAGGCTTCAAACACTTCATACGCGCCAAGATTCATGTTGGACGCGATACGCACCCAGCTGCTGATCGCCAGCTGAGCTGCCTGGAGCGCGGAGCTACCCCAGTTGTCCCGGCGGTTATCGATATTAGGAAGACGAACGGGCCAGAGGAACAAAACTTGCTGACGGTTGATTGCAGTGAACAAAATCTTCGGAGCAACTTCGCCGGGCAATTCTGGCAGCAGAACCGGATCTACAAGGTACGTTTCGCGCTCATCCTTCAGCTCCAACACAGCCACATCCAGGCGGTACGCTGGATCGGGATGAACGCGCACAAACCATTGACGATCTGGCTTGCGAACAGGCACCGTCAAGAGCGCCTTCTTGACACCAACCGTATCCACAAAATTCTGAGAAAGGCGCAAGCGCGCAACATCGAAGATGTCACTGGGCGCACTTGGCGTGGATTGTTGTTGTGACGTCTCTATTGGTGCAGGGGTTTGTTCTGCAATGGCATAGCCCACTTTTTCGTTGCGTTCGCTCATTTGGCACCCCCACGTGAAGTTGTGTGGTTGCTGTGAGCGAATTTATCGAGGGCCCGCCGCGAGATGACGACCCGTCGGCCAATGCGCGTAATCGGAATTTCCTTTGCTGCGATTAAGTTTTCAAGTGTGCGGATTGAAACGTCGAGAAGCTCAGCCGAAGCGGACTTCGAAAAAAGTAATTTTTCTGATTTCAATTTGTGCCCCAAGGATGACGCGCGAACCTCAGCGGTTAGCGCCATTTGAAAAACGTCTCACGTCCTCCGCGTGTGCGGTAAACCTCATCCCTTGTAGCGGGTTTTGCTGCGCAGATAAAACGGGGAACTTCGAGCTGCTGACGATACCGGTGCCCGGCCTGTCGAATCAGCAAAGCCAAAAACATTATAAAACGGTTTAGGATTTTGCACAAGTTCGCGAGTCTGCGAGTTGGTGCGCACGCTCTTGCCGGGACTGAACGCCGGGATGTCCCCCCAGAAAGTGTATAATCTAGAGAACGGACTCGTATCTTCGCTGAATTGCATCGCAGCTACCGCGTTTTTTCCGTTCACCAATAAACGTCCGATCGCGTCCGGACCCAAATGTGACGCGGGGGAAAAGAGTTTCGCCACAGAGCGAACGCCGCAACCGATAGACGCGGCAGCGACGGAATCGCAGCGGGTTCCAATCGCCTGAACCACCACCGCGTGAAAGTGAGGCAATGGCGCGTGAGCAGTCACTAACCAGTGATATCATCCCGGCTGCAACGCCGATTCGACAACAGCGGAAAGGTCGCTCAATGTCGAAGCGGTCGGGTCAAGCAGGTTCCGTATGTTTGGTCGGTTCCAAGTGGTGCGGGCGCTATTGGCGTGATGTCCCGGGCAAAGCAAAACGCGAACATCCCTCAGTAGTGCTCGGTGAAAAGTCTTCAATGACGAAACCGGAAGCACGGCGCAAGCTCATGGAAATCCTAGATGCAGAAGGCGTGAACACGCCTGGACATCTAGAAAAGGCCCTGAAGCCCGTCGTGACTTTCAACCACGTAGTGGATGCGTGGGAATCAAAGCGGGTTCCGCAGTTGAAGCCGAGTACGCAGTACACAGCACCCATGCTCAACAGGAAATATCTGCGTCCATTTTTCGGCCAGATGGCACCATCGGAAATCAAAACCGGCGTCATCAACGACTGGATTGCGGACTTGGGGAGCAAGGGGCTTCAGCCCAAAACCGTGCACAACCTGTGGAAGCAGTTTCGTGCAATTATGAACTGGAGCGCCCAACAGAACGACGAGCCAAAACGGGCGTGGTATCCGACTCTTCCCACCATTCCGGAAGATGAACAACGTTGGTTCACTCAGGACGAAGTCCGACGCATCGTGGAAACAGCAAAGGGCCAGTTCAGAACGCTGTTTCATCTTGCTGCGTACAGCGGACTACGTTCCGGGGAGCTCACCGGTCTGCATGTTGAAGACTTAGATTTCACGCGT
>Ga0302325_10019724_pt1 | contig 14165 bp, 17 predicted proteins | sample Palsa_T0_2_FD_201948 | JGI IMG/M metagenome (GOLD analysis project Ga0302325, IMG submission 201948) | Peat permafrost microbial communities from Stordalen Mire near Abisko, Sweden - Palsa_T0_2 | ecosystem: Environmental > Terrestrial > Soil > Palsa > Peat permafrost | place: Sweden: Abisko... | reverse complement strand
TCTTTTATTTAATGCCCTTGAGTTTAAAAGTAATATGTTTTGTAGTTATTTAGTTAATGCGAGGTAAAGTCATTGACTTGGATTTGGCGAGGCCTGAAAATATCGCTACAAACACAGACTTGATATGGTAGGCTCGTAAGGCTGTGTATCTACAAAGTGACGCCCAGTTCAGGATGCTAAATTAAGTTTTAACTTGGAAGTGATTAGAGCAGGAATTCGTAACTGACTGTAACATATACCTTTTTATTCCTAAGTCCTATAGGTCTAGAATCTCTCATACTTGATGGGTCTTCTAGTAAGTCTGGTCTGACGAAAGTTGGCTTGGTGTTCATGCGCTTCCATCCTTAACACTCGTTAGCAATTGTTCTGTCTTGCTTGGGGGACAGCAGATTGAAATACCCTTCTTCGCAGTCCTCTTTCCTGTCTTAACAACCTTAAAATTCCTCCTCGGCAATACCTCTGACCTTTGGTGGTGGTACAGAAAACTTGGCTTGCCTTTCATTCCGCTTGTTCTTTACTGAGGTAGAGTTAGTAACTCCACCAAAAAGCCAATGTTCCACGTACTCGCGCTGCTTAAAGCTTTCGCATTTGTAGGATTAGATCTGTCGAGAAGGCATTATGGGAGAGGAGTGCTGGAAGGTTCTGCAGGTGCAGAAGAGTTGAGGTTACGTATTTCGTGCGCCTCGATCTTTTTCTTCATCTGTATCTTCTCATGGTGCTTCTTCTTTTGGTAATCTTACAATTTCACTCGTATGCCGGTCATTTTCCGCGTGTTCTCTAACTCCTCTCCTCATGGTCCAACTTGCATCGTTCGTCAGTTTGGTCAATTCGTACATCGAAGGTCATGAAGGATCATACTCTTCTACCGTGGAGTTTCCTCCATCTTTTCATGCTATTGTAAAATTAGATTGATACATATGAGAGGCGCAACTAGCTAGGTAGTATTTGCTATTCATTTCGAGGCATTGTGGACAATGCCAATGTTGTACTCAGAAGACGCGGGCTTGTGTGCGAAAAAGATGAGGCTTATCTTTATCACCCTTTGTCGCCATCACCTTGAAGTAAGGGTGAAGGGTGCAGAAGATTGTGGTAAAATCGGAGTAGCAGAGATCAAATGGCTAGTGGACGTTGAAGCGGATTGTATCAGAGAGATGTTCGATGCCAGGGAAATAACAAGAATGAAGGCCGTGGAAAAGCGTGGTAGTCAAAGACTGACGGAGATTGACGGGCTTGGGACTGTTGAAGCGGATTATATCCAAAAAGATGTTTGGAGCCAAGGTGGTAGCAAAGGTGAAGGGCGTTGAAGAGATAGTCAAAACGAAAATGAAGGAAATTAGGGTGTTGGGGAATGCTGAAGAGACTTGTATTCGAGAGATGTATGAGGCTGAGCAGAAATCAAAGGCGGATGCTATAGCAAAGGTGTTCAGGGCCAACTTAAAGGTTACTCAAGCAGCCCAGGGTGCACGAGAGGAAATGCATTGCTACGATGTGGACAGCCGAAACCAATGCGAGAGTTAGTGCGATACAGTCAGAGAGCGAAGAGAGAAAGTACTGATAGAAAAAGAGATGAATCTAAAGATGTATTTTTTGCGAGAAGAAAGCGTTGCTGGACGAGAGACTATAACGGAGAGCGTTGAGAGAGTTATCTAGGGCTGCCGAGAAAAGAAAGAGGCTTTCGTGAGTTCTAAATGGACAGCAAAAACGGCACCATTTCGCTCTCACAGACCAAAGTTGGACACTGAAACCTGGAGTGAGGAGTGTCGCTTTTCCTGTCCATCGCGAGGTGAGGTGGTGGAAAGGGTTGACACAGTTGATTTTTTGGGTACAAGAATTGATCATTGAAACAAAACCTGTATTACTACGGCTGCAGGGTGATCATATAACATCCAGCGGTTGTAAATGGGGTTTGTCCTCTATATTTATGTATCAAATTTTGCCGAAGCCGACGTCTGTATCTTGATAGAGTGCGTTGTGTTCAGTATGAATAAAAGTTAGTACGGAAACGAGTGAAGCCCTGCGTCCTACTCTTTTGTAAACAAAATAGATTGCAACGTCTCCGGGCCGCATCCGGGATACATGGGGCGCGTCAGGAATCTACGAAGCGTATGTGGGAAGAAAAGGGGCACATATCCGATTTTCAGGGGCTTTAGCGAGTTCAGCCCTGAAGCGAAGACACATCATGAATTAAGTGGGAATCAGGAGCAGGCAATCGGATTCCGAAGTCTCGAGTACGCGCATCATTCACGAGGCCCATTCGATATTTATCGAACCACCGCTAAGAAAATGATGATTCTGGGTTGGAAGGCCCTTTCTCGGGGCATTGGATCATCATGCGTAAACACATGCAGCACAACAGAGCCCAATAACCCCCGACCTCCTTAATCCTTGGACCCCCAGAGATTTGAATATGACGCAGTCGAGTCGAAATTCACCATCAACAAACCTCGGCAATACTTATTTTACATCTTGTTAATTAATCTCGTGTTGGACTGCAGTCGTTGGTTTCACGGCAAGTCTACGAGCTTTGTGATACGGAATACATCGAGAAGGAAAGACATTTCTCGGTGCAACACAGATTCAACGTGCATGCAAGTGAAACAGGGGAAGGAGTACTATGTTACGCTTGAATTATCACACTCTGAGGCCTCAAGGTGAAGCATCAGAACTAATTACGCAGGGTAAATCATCAGATTGCCCGGGATTTACATCAACATGAGTACCTATTGCCTCCCATAAATCCACCACCATCCCGACAAGAAGCCTGCCTCCTGATCATTCGCTGTGCACCCCACTACTTGCAATTAACTTCATTATCTCACAAGGATGATTCCGTCCAAATGCCATAATTGTACACCCAAACGAGACCGTAAGGAAACGCTGACCATCTTCCGACCTTTTTTTGATAGTTTTGTCTTCCGAAATCCCATTCGCAGAAGGAAATAAACCGAAAACGCCTTGCCGCCTGCGACGCGGACTGTGCAGGCCTTTAATAATGCAAATTGAAACTAGATATGCTGAAGAAGAGATATGCAGAATGGGGTACTATCAAGCCGCGGGGATGCTCGCGCTAGCGTGCCGCGGAGCTTCGCTCTGGACTTCAATCGGTGGAGGCGGATAGCTGGATTGATATGGTGAGGGAACGTAAGTATGCCCATTTACTAATGAAGCGCCGGAAAGTGAAGGAAGTGAGCCGTCGGCATTCGTGGCATGGCTGCTTTGTGATCCTCTCTTTGACGCAGGGCTGCTGTGACCGTATGACGAGTCCGAGGACTCATTGGGTGTGAATAAGCTCTCATTGTTGTTTGTTTGGTACATTTCCTGAGATTGTGAGCTCAAGATATGTCCGGAGGAGCTGTAGGCCATCTGCGATGAGTTGAGTGATTCGGGACTGCTGCTTGACATCGAAAGATATGGCGATTCGTGAACAGTTGAGTTGCTGTGATTCTTGAGGCTATTCAACACGTTGGCGCTCATCAATCCAGGGTAAGATTGGTAATTTGGTTGCGATACAGGCAGAAGACTGTCTGCGGTTCGTAGGAAAGATCCTTGCGACAGACGATTAGCTGCCGGAATTGGAAGCAAGCGGTCGTTACCTGGCAAGGGTGGCGCAGGTAATGATGAGTTCAGACCGTGCAATGATAGACTTTTTGACTCCGGGCTTATCGCAGGTCGCAATGAAAAAGCGCTGGTGCCGCCATGGTATGGTAACTGGCCATGGTTGTATGCTGATTCTGATTGCTCTAAGAATAGACTTGTCTTTGGAAGCTGAGGTGTAGGAGTCCAGCCTCGTCCTGTAGAAGAAGTTGTATAGTTCGGAATCGACAAGTGCTCGGTTGGAAGCAGTTGGAAAGAAGAGCCTTGAAGGCCGTATTCGACATCGTCAAAATCATGGTATTGGGGAATTGCTGGGTAGTATGACTTGACTGGATTGACTGGAAATTGAAATGTTGACAGAGAATTGCGGGGATATTGAAAAGTATCAACACCCATTCCATAAGATTGCGGGCCATATGGAATCATGCGGTAATTCAAACGGGAACCTGCTGACGGGTCGTAGTCATATCCCGCAGATTCGCTCTTCATCTGCGCCTCTGTTGATGAAACCTACAGTGACAATATAAGCCAGAGTCAAGTCGAGGACAATCGGATTTTTCTTACCCTCAAAAACTGGCACGACTCATTTCCCGCGCTCTTACAGTTTGTGCATGGTCCGCCTTGATCCCCGCTGCAGCGAATCTTGCGCTTTCGGCAACGTCCGCACTGAAAACCTTTATCAGTATGAATGCAAATGCCAGGGCACACTCGTTCAGCGACTTACTGCAACAGGAATTCTGCTTCTTGGGCGAGAGGTTGAATCGTTATCCGAAGCTGGGTCACCATTCCGATTCTCATGGCCACCCAAGTGAGGAGCTCGAGCAGGTGGATATACGTCATGGCCTGGTGCTGGAGGAAGTTCTCTCTCATGGCCTAAAGCAAAACCATGTCCTCGGCCACTATAGCGTCGATAAGGCGCTTCATTATCATCAAAGTACGGTCGAGTCATCACCATCTGGAGGGATAATTCGTCAGGGGCTTCCAGGACTGACGAGCAGATGTCGTCTCACCTTTCAGATGTCTTGCTTTGTTAGCAAAAGATTAATAGGAGTAAGTTGGGAAGAAGATTTAATTGTATGGTAAACGAGTGTGTTGCCGACAGAATTCACGGTCCTCAAGATTAGGATGGCAGTGCAGCTGGAGAGAATGCTAAGCAAATCGTGGGGCGGTCTGGCGAGGCAAGCACCAGCATTATAACGGGTGTTACGCTGGGTCGCCTCATGTTTGCCTGGTTCAAATCCGGGGACTTTGGAGAAGCGTACTGCAGGTAAATTGATATGTGATGGTCGACCTCCTCCAAATTGTCTTGTCAGCCTCCGAAAAACCGCTGTCTCCAGGGAAGATAGTGCATTTCACACACAGCCCTGGACCAGTCTTGTGGAGTGACGGGAGGCTGCATGAAGGATGCACTCACGCATGGCTGCTACTACCGATCAGGCCACTGATCTACGCAGTCCATCGGTAGATCTGGCAAACAGAGCTAGTGTCTTTGAGGAGGAGAGTCTCGACGAGGCCTTCAAGGATTTGAATTGCCTAGTCAAGCTGAGACTGACTAAGATATGCCCTGGCGAGTGGATTCCCGAGTTTTGATGATCATGAGACTGTCTTGACATCTTGAAACTCAGTCACAGCAGACAAAGAATGTGGGGGTCTGGAGAAGCAAAAGGGTTGTAAAATTGCAAGCTTCAATGTAGACACCAGTGTGGAGATAGACGCTTTGGGACTGAAGCCATATGCCACGATCCGGAGTTGATCGCCCTTTTTCTGTGATTCTAACAGCCAAACCCCATCTACCGGAGAATGGCCCGAGCAGCTTTGCTTCTTCCAGCTAGAGATACAGCAGAAACGTGTGATGACAGAAAACGACAGGAGCCAGGTAGCATGAACGAGCAAACAATCGAGAAGGAGCCTCCGGTTGCCTAACGGTGATGGTACTACAGGCAGCAAACGTAGACATGTATCACGCTGCAGCACACGATATGACAAAGTGCAGCCTTGGCCATCAAACCCCTCGAATATGTCTCGACAATGATGCAGTGATAGTTCAGCTTATGCAGGAGAGCACATATGATGCAAAGCCAGCAAGATTGTATCCTTGCTCATCCTCTTCCCACTTCTATTTAAGCCAACGACCACCGCACTTGGAATGCAAGTCTTGGGGGCCAACTCTTGACCGCTTGGATGAAGCATGTCACAAGACTGCAGAATTTGGTGTGGATGTGCCTGAAGTCCAGTCACTTTAACGTACAATCACAGCAAAGCAAACCTCTTCTGTAGCTCCTCAGTTCCAGCCAATCAACAGCATTCAGCTGTGAAATTTGAGTGTTTGCTTGGAACGCCCACTGTGAAGCCAGCCCAGCCACTATGCATCACAGCAGCAGTAAATTCAGAAATTTAACACATGCGAAATGTTGTAGAACACTTTCTGCAGTATGGCTGGATCATCTGGGCAGATGTCGACAATTGCTTGGACAGGCCCTCTCGATAAGCGCATCCAGTCAAAGGAGCGTAACAGGTAAGTAGCAGGGAAGGTATTACCGCACTGCGTTTGAAGGGAAGCTGGGCGCAGAAGCTTGTAATTGTCAACACCGACTATCACCAAGAAGGGTATCTTTGGGGGAGAGAATGGGAAAGGGAGAGCAATGCTACAGAGATTCTGCAGTGCTGGCCGCGGTGGACAACCACTGCTATAGGCATATCTCACTCACGTATCTCGCCACTTTCCTTGACTGCTTGCTTGCATTTTTAAGCCTTGCGGCCATCTAGTAGGGACGCGAGAGATTGCTGAGGTAAAATGTTGCAGAGGTTGTCAGTGTTAAGCAGTACCGTGTGCCAATTGGTAGGAGACAGCCACCAGCCCGACTCCACAAAGATTGAAAATGAATACAAGTTTCAATGAAGTTCGAGAACACTTCCAAGTCTTCGAAGCTGGGGCAAGGTGCCGGAATTCTCCCTAGTGCTGGAGCTTGATCACACAGATATCTACTGTGCAGTTCCACTGCAGGGCATTGCATACATTCCGAGAGATAGGGCATGTAAGTAGATAATTGGCTTGAAGCCATCGGGATACCGAGAACGAGGACTGTAATACGAGGCCGACTCGGGATTTCAGCAGTAAGAATGGGCCGCAGAGAGTGACCTGATTTCATGCCAGACAACACTTCCCGAGCCTCGTTTGCTGATGAGTGAGCCGCCGGAAGATATATAAATTGCCCATCAGCGGAACCAATGTCTTTGATAACGGTTTTGTGAAGTTTTCTGAGAAGGTCAAGGCTTGCGAAGGATCCTGTGACCGAGCGGCATGTCATCGAGCCGGCAACGTATTGTGTACGGACAGGAGTCTGTCACGGCCACTTCTCGGTCAATTTCAAAACTCCCGATGCACCCTGCGTGATGCTTGAGGCGCTTGAGCTGCTTGAGCGAGGCTGGCACAGATCGAAAAAGTCGAATGAAAGGGAACACCGCCAAGTATGCGCACGACATGGCTTCGCCGGAACCGTCCTCCCCGTTTCCTGAGCAGTCTGATTCTACCATTGGCCATCCAAGTGATATTTGTAACTGCGTGGCAACTGTGGCGGGCACGTGGAGTCGCTGCGGACAATTATCAGATTCTTCGCGCTTGGCTGCAGCCGGACAAAGGAGGACATCTCTAGCACCTCTTGAAGTATGCACCGTCCCGTGCTGCCAAGTATCATAGGCCAGTAATTGTTTTTGATCTTCCAGCAGCCCGGTAATCGTTGGTGAGATGTGGGGTGAAAGATAACTGTGGTGGAAAGGAGAGATGCAACTTCATGCAAGGGAAGTCGACTTGTTTACCCTATGCAGGCACAGTGTGGACGGTTTGAAGCATCGAATGTTCTTCATCGAATATGCCAGAGGTCGGGCGAAGGAGGCAGTGCCGCTGCAGTCGATCGGGGGCGCTGTACAGACTGGAAAGAAGCTGAGGGCTTGGCCGCTGTGTTATCGAACCCCTTAGACCATCGCCCAGACAGCCAGCTACTCCCCATAGTCATACAAAGTCATCTGTCCGCAACATAACGAGCCTGTCGGACCATATGCCAGTGGTCACAGCGTTGAGATTCCTGGAAGATCATCCTCAAGGATCTGGGCCGTTGATCGAGATGACAGGAATGCCCCTGGCACGTGACGGGTGACAACGTGTAAGACTCGGATCCGGCGAGCAGGAGGTTGTGACATTGTGAAGCTTGGGAATACTGCCAATCAATGTAGTCGGCTGCCATTGCTTGATGGAAGGAGATCAGTTGATACTGTAGCAGAGGATCTCTTGCGGTGTTTTTGGTTGGAAGGGAGGGGGAGATCGTGACGCGCTTACAGTGATATTCAACTTATGCGATTATGGCCAAAAATTAGCCGATTTCAGCCTTTTTTGCAGCACCCCCACCAAAAAAAGCTGCAAAATAGCAAGAAACTGTCATTTTGCCCTGCACCACCACGCCATTGCTAATTTTGAGGATATACTCTAGTTTCCTTCCTTCCTTCCTTCCTCCTTTTGCAATGGCCCCACGCCTTAAGAAACACGATGCTGCAGCTATCGATCGAATTCTCCGCGAGCACCTTGAAGACGATTGCTATAAAATCGCAGCTACCTACCTTATGACTTATAGTACAGTGATCAAGAGAAGACGGAAGATACAAATGGAGGAGGCAATAGGATACTTATACAAGGCAGGAAAGACAGGGTTTTCGAGCAAGGCTACACTAGAAGTTGAGGACTTTATACGGAGGCTCTTGGAGGACGATAGCGATTTATATTAAGATGAAATAGCAGATTATATCTAGCTCGAATACGCTATTTAGTTGTCTTAACCTAGCATCTCAAGGCTCCTTCGTCGAATCAAGCATACTCGAAAGCAAGTGACGGTGACACTAATATAGCGGAATAATAAGCTTGTTTAAGCATAGCGCCGCAAAATGATAAATTGGGATGCTTAACAGCTTGTTTTTCTTGATGAAGCGGCTTCAAATAAACGAACTACGGATAGGAAGTACGGGTATGCTCTTACTAGTGCTCCTGCACATACAAAGAGGTGGTTAAAACGCTTTGTTCGATGGTCAATTTTGCTAGCTCTTGATATAAATGGCTGGTTTGCGCCGCTATTATATCAAGGCAATATTACTGCTCAAATATTCGAGGATTGGCTTGAATACCATGTGTTGCTAGCTTGCAATAATGCTCTTAAGTGTCGGAATATTATTATTATAGATAATGCTTCTATTTATAAGTCTTAGCGGGTTATCGACCTTTGTACTCGCTAGAATGTTGATATTGAGTACCTTCTACCATATTCGCTATTCCTTAACCCGATCGAAGAGACATTCCACGATTTCAAGCAACATATAAGGAAATATTAGCGGTGGATAGATGTAGGATATGATGAATTCGAGGCCTTCCTATTGCAAGCAGTAATCGATGTAGGGACAGGGCTAGCGGCAGCGCAAAGGGCAAGAGCACATTTTAGATATTTGGGGTATATAGTTAATAGAGAAGGTATATGAATTTAGCTGTGGTTACTACTATAATTAATGTTACTCGTCCTCGTTTTCTTTAAGCTCTTCGTCCTCTTTGTCTTCGTCCTCTTGTTCCTCCTCTTATTCTTTTGCTAATTGAGCCTTAATTGCATGCTTAAATGGTCGAATTTGGCTTACTACCAATTGCAAAGGGCCCCAAGGAAGCTTAAAAAGCTGGGCATTAGTAGGAGTAAGCGTTAAAAGCTCTTCTAAAGACTACTCCTGTTCCTTAATAATTTGTATAATCCTTGGAAGGCTATTTTGACGGCCACTTGGAAGTTGTTCCCTACACTATAATTCTAGTATATCAAGTATATCTATAGTATTAACATCTTTGTAAAGAGGGCTCGAGTCTTGAATCGGGCTTGAATTGCGTAGAGCTTATAAGTCGAAGGGCTTTAGGGATAGTAGTGAGCTTTGGATTGTGATTTTAACCTTCTCTTTCTTGATATTAACTATACTTGTAAGACGTGGTGATTTTGATCGATGTCTTGATTGACTCCTTAATCGACGCCTTAATCGACTCCTTGATTAACGCCTTAATCGACTCCTTAATCGATGCCTCGATCGACGCCTTAATCGACTCCTAAAACGTGAACGGTAACGGCGGGGACGATATCGATATCGACTTCTTAGTAGTAATCGACTGCAGGAATAGCTACAAGATTTACCCCTAAATCGAGCCTTCTTCTCTTCTTGTTTTGACCGCATACGCCCTCGTTCGACCTCCTTCAAAGAAATAGCTACAAATTCGTGCTTTATTTGCAATGGCGGATTCTAAATGGATACGCTATCCTCATCACTAGATTTGCACTTCCTAGCCCAAAGGTTAAGCCAATTCCTGGCTAATTTGTAATAGATACCTTAATTTACCTAGCAAATACCGCCTTTGTTCCGATAGCGGCATGAATCTGACTTGCACTCCCAGCAAATGCTAATATCCTATAAATACTCCTCCCAAGACCCTTAATTAGCCAAATTAACACGCTATTGTGCTTTTAAAAGCCTTATTATTAATGTCGATTTGGTCTTTTCTACCTCTAGTATAATCATCTTTGGTAAAGCTTTTGCTAATATAGCCTTCTCTTTTACAATAGCTCGATTGTATAAAGGGCGAATATTAGTAGGATTCATCTTAAGGCCGTATACGATTTGAATTACTGCTAATGCTATTTTTCGATGATATAAGAGACGCTTAAACTCTTCCTAAGCAGATGGCAAAATATTAGTACAATTAGGAGTCTTTTTAGCACCATAAAACCCGTACCACCTTATAGGGTGGCGGAGGGGACCTTATATCGAATCCTTCTCTATCATTGAAGCCAATTCCTCTTCAAAAAATGAAGCATATTGCTAACCAGTTTTGCGTACGCTAATAGGAAGATTAACAAGAAAAGCTTGTGTAATCCTTTTAACCTTATCTAAGTATATACGGAATTCGATGCTATAAGAGACTGTCTTTACCGGGGGCTCGATTTTAGGCTTCTTCGTCTTTGGCACATCGATTTTAGGGCAAGGCGTAGGTGTACTAATAAGGGTAAGAGACTTAGAAGGTCTAGGAGTACTAGCAGATGATATGGAGGCTATATCGGTGAGGTTGAGCTTGATTCGTGGCCGTGGAGCAGGAGGTGCAGGAGGTGCGGGTGTAGGGGGTGCAAGAGGTGTAGAAGGACGGCGCTTTCGTGGCATCTTCAGCTTTAATATTTCCTATTTAGGAAGGGAAAGTCAATGGCGTGGTGGTGCAGGGCAAAATGACAGTTTCTTGCTATTTTGCAGCTTTTTTTGGTGGGGGTGCTGCAAAAAAGGCTGAAATCGGCTAATTTTTGGCCATAATCGCATAAGTTGAATATCACTGTACCTTGCTCAAGATGGAACCATCACTGAGCACAGCGTCGCCTTCATATTTCTCCAGACTCACTTTACTTGGAACTATTATTCCCCCTTCTTCTCCCTTGCTAATCGCGACAGACATAGCATCCTTGTGGCATTCACCTTTTGTGCTTGTGCTCCCTTGCATACTAATAACGATTGCGGCGTTTGTGATACGAACTTTGCGCGCATCGGTATCTCAACAGAACCTCGTATTTGCTTTCCCGTCACTTTTGATATCAACTCCAACTCTCGCCCATCGCACCTCACCTCGGCGAGTTCTGCTGGTCGTGCGACCGAGATGCCTGGCTCGATCAGGACCATCGACGCAACGTCTCAAAGAGACGACCCTGAGGAGGAACTTCTGTCCCGTCAGTCACTTCAATCTTCTTCAGAGCAGCTAGTCGACCAGAGAAAGAATCGAGTTCCGCTAATACAACTACTGCCACCTTCTCCTGCCGATAGTGACATTGCGATGCATCACGACAGCCCGAGGGGAAGCCCGTCAGCAACTGATATGGAAGAGCGGCGGATCACTCGAAATATCGATCGCGGTACTCCTGGCGACCAGGCAATATTCTCCGATGCGAAGACCCCCGAGCAGAAGGAATTGGCAAAGAAGAAGAGTCAATATTATAATGATGTTTTCGCCTCGCGGGAACCCAATGCTTCAGCTCGTGAGCGAGTTACAAAGGAGTCCCCAATCTTGGCAGATGTCAGGACCAATGTCATCGTGAGTTCGCCTTGGATTAATATGCTGTGCATTTCCTAAGGGGATACAGATCTCAGACGAGTACACCTTCATCACCGATCTGTCCTACGCCCTCTCTACTCGCTACCAACGGCCTGAAAATTCGATAGTCGTTACTGTTGCACATTCGTGCTGCATGCTCTTTGGGGGAAACTTCGATCCTGCATACACCCTTACCATAACCGCCCTTGGATCTCAATTGCAGCCTGTCACGAACAAGCGGAATGCATCTTTGCTGGCAAAGGCTATGGAAGAAGGTCTGGGAGTCACTCCGAACCGAGGGGTGATCAGGTTTTTAGCTATGCCCGAGGAGAACCTAGCAACAGATGGCAAAACTATCGCGGGCGGAATCGAGGAGCTGGAGAAGGAAACAACAGAAATGAACGCCAGTCTACAGAGGAGCCTCTCCCGAGGTACACCGAAGAGCAAGCGTAGACATAGCGTGAGGTCCTTGCGAGGTACAAAGAACCAGCTCCCCACTCACAATGAACACATCTCTCCAACACCGCCGATGAGCGAGCGGGAGACCCCACCTTTACCTGCAATGCCGAGCGAAAAGAGTCCAATGGATCGGAGGGCGGAGAAAGCACAGAAAATGGGACGCAGAAAGAGCTTCATTGCCACGATCTTTGGCAAAGCAGGATGATCCCTTTTGAACAGTGCCTTGGAACTGGTGTATACGGAGAGACGACGACATGCATTTCCTTTTGTTTCTTGCACAGCGCGGCGTTTGGGGGTGTTGTGCCTTCTCAGGGGGTTGGATAGGGCATGTCTTTATGACAACAGAATAGATGCTTCATGTATAATGTCCCTACAGATAGCTAAAAGCCTAAACTAGAGCTTATTCAGACTTCATGAAACACATCAACCTCTTGACTCTGCAATTCCTCTGTGAAATTACTGTATAACGTGATCAGGCTTGAGGCCTTGCCACTTGTGTTACTTGCATGATACAATGGGGATCTGGTCAGGAGGCAATCGGGGATCGGATCTCCCTCCGCTGTGGGCTGCCGTTGCAAATAAGATCCAGGGGAGTACAAACTCAACTATAGAAAATAATGGTGCATGAGCTTCTTTCTAGTTGTCACCACTGAAGCTTCCATGGGCGTGGGCCAGTTTTCGTCTCAAAAAACCTGCTCAATAATTCCCTCCATCTCTATTACTACCCAGGTGTAGGTAATTGACATACGATTTGTAAACTATAAAACAAGTGATCCCACCGTCTTTGAACTTAATTCTGAGATAAAGATGAGAAAATACAGTCCCTGTCCGTTGGCGGGGTCGGCAATGTGCTCGCTTGCTTGTCCGCAGCAACATCATCCCGCAGCGAAGTTTGGCAGTGCAGCCATGCAAAACCAAACCACCCCCTCATCTTCCCAATTAGAACCTTCAACCCTTCTCTCACGACTTCCATCCATCAACCAACGATAACCTTCACCATTTAAAACACTTGCCATTGCTCTTGCGGATATCAGGGACCTCCTCAGGCTGACGGGTAGGTGAGCTGTCACCCCAGCCACTCCAGAGCCGCCGATAAGGGGCTGCCAACGCAGGAGTAGAAAGAGAGAGCTAACCTGCTTGATTCGCCCAGCGTGGGATTCATATAAATATTAGGCGAAGCAGGCAAGCGCATCCTGATCGAGTAAGGAAGGCCCGATCTCTTACCAGCACGCTGGAGATCATCTGGGGAGGGCATCAAAAAAGCCACACCAGCATTCCAGACGCGAGTCGTACAACGACGAGCACGATGGAGGTACGTGACTTTTTCTTCCACTTTCAGATTAGATCTCTGTTCCCTTTCAACATCTATCTTCGACATCAGCTTTGAGAGTCAGCTTGAGGGTCGGCATTAAGTCGGCGCATTCCACAGATCTGGAACCTCTCAGCACAGCATCCCCTGGTCAGGAACGGCAGATCAACGCCTTCGACCCTTCTTGCATCTGCCTTTCCAGAAAAATGCATGGACGACAGCATTCTGCTGTGGATCTTAGCTCGAGGGATCTGTGGCACCGGTACAAAGTACATGATTCAAGATGAATCGTCGATACCGGAGAATGCGGAGCCAGTCATCGCTGTCCGACGCTGAGTCACTTTAGACGTCAGCAAATGGGCTTCGTATTTGCTACCCTCAGCTACCTTGGCTGTATATATCGTCTGATGAGTGTCAGGCTGCTTCAAGAGTCTTGGGTGCTATGCTGCGCGTCGCCGAAATCTCACATTCATGTACCCGATGCCGAGTCCTCGGGATCGGTGGTCAACCGAGACTTTCATGGCCCGAGGAGGGTTGCGCAAACAAATCATAAGGAGATTACTTGCATCTGCTTCTCAATGCTGAGGAACAGTGAATCTTGCGCCGTGCCGTCATGTTGCTATCTGCGCTTCGATCTCAAAGCCCCCCCGGACATTCAACTCGGCAGTATTG
>Ga0302325_10019723_pt1 | contig 14166 bp, 13 predicted proteins | sample Palsa_T0_2_FD_201948 | JGI IMG/M metagenome (GOLD analysis project Ga0302325, IMG submission 201948) | Peat permafrost microbial communities from Stordalen Mire near Abisko, Sweden - Palsa_T0_2 | ecosystem: Environmental > Terrestrial > Soil > Palsa > Peat permafrost | place: Sweden: Abisko... | reverse complement strand
CGAGGTAGGTGGTATTAGCGCTGAGGGCGGTCAATATAAAACTACCCAGCACCATCATCATGACCTGCGGGGATATGTTTACCTTATTGGAAGTCGCCGTCAATTCCACAATTCTGTATAGGCTTTTAGATAATTATCGGTCATGCAAATATCGGTATATTTCTGCCTTGCTGCGATTTCTGCCTGCTTTCCCATAGCGGCCGTCAATTCCGGATTGACCAGGAACTGCCGGATGCATGCGGCGAGTGCGTTGGCATCCGTGGCCGGGAATACCAGGCCAGTACGGTTATCTTCCACTAACTCGGGATTGCCGCCCCGGTTTGAAACGATGAGGCCTTTGCCCATCATCATCGATTCCAGAATGGTGAGCGAACAGGGCTCCTGGGAAAGACTGGGTACCGCGACTATATCGACCTGACTATAAATGGCCGATTGCTCCAGTACGAAGCCCTTCCAGATGAAATATCGTTCCAGACCTTTTTGGGCGATCTTGTCTTGCAGCTCTTTGGCATAGGCATTTTTGTCATTGCCAAAGATGGCGACGGTAAAATCAGTAGCCCCAGCAGAGGAAGCCAGAATAGCCACCGCGTCTATGAGTGTCTCATGTCCTTTCCATGATGCCACTTGCCCGATAATGGCCAGGACGGGGGGGCGCTGCGGCATGGGCTGTTGCGGCGTGGCCGTCAAAACGGGTACGCCGTTATAAATGAGCCGGATCTTTTCCGCAGGAATGCCGAGATCCTTCAGCACTTTGACGATATGGCCGGAAACGGCGGTATGTATGTTGATCCGGCGGTTCAGTTTTTTATAGATCCATAAGTTCTTTGCCGATGGTTCATGTGTCTCATGGAGTGTGTAGACGGTTTTCCTCCCCTTCAAAAGTGGATAAAGCATCAACACGTTTGCGTAAGTTTCGAAATGACAAATGTCCGGCTCAAAATTCCGGAGTATTCGCCCACATTGTTTATAGGCACCAGGCCAATGCGCCAGCGTGTCGAGTGTCCACCAGGGTTTGGTGACATAGAGCCAGCCAAGCTTAACCTCGTACCAGGGAATTTCGGCCTCATTCAATTTTTGCTTGAATACCCCATCGTTCCAACCGTTAACCACGCACCTCACGTCATGTCCTCTTTCCTTTAACTGGCGGATCAGGTGAAGCGTCACGACTTCGAGGCCTGCAACATAGGATGCACTAATGAAGATCAGGATCTTCTTCTTACTCATCGCCTCCCTTTTTTTTGAGGACGTTCATTCTGTCTATGGTTTCCAACCACTCATAGCGGTTATCCAACCGGATGACATCATTATAAAAACGGACGGAGTCCTGGATGTGTCCTCCATCTGCATCGATGGTAGATGTGTCGTGTAAGGCCAGTATGCCGCCGGTCCTCACCTTGTCAGCATACAGCCGCCAGTCCTTGCTGATGCCCTCGTAGGAATGGTCGCCGTCGATAAACATGAAATCTACTTTTTCAGGAACATCTCCCACGGCATCGAAGCTGAATTTTTCTATCAATACCACGTTCTTACTGACGCGGTTCTTTTTCAAATGCAGCTTCGCGATGACTTTGTGGTAGCAGATGCCCATCGAGCCCTTAAAGAACGGGTCGATCCCGAAGGTCTTGCCATTCGCCTCCAGCGCCTTGGAAATGACAACTGTATTTATTCCTTCAAAGACCCCGATCTCGATCGCCGTGCCGGCGCCCGACGCATATTTTTCCAAGGCCTTCCTCTCCGCTGCCGTAGTCTGTGTATCAGGCTGATCCAGCCCGAATATGACCTTGACAAGGTGCATAATAGCGTTTCCTTTCATTTTCTGGGATATGACGTTGATAAATGAATGAGGGCTGTTAGCGGGATTCAGGCTTGTACCCGCAAAATGTGTAGTGACGGCCAAAAGGTTTGAAGAGCTTTTTCAGGAAAGGGTTTTTGAAATCGGAAGTGCAGAGTTTTGCGGGATCGAAACCCGGTAAGGCCAACCATTGAAAATGATTGCTTTCCGTGTGCGATAACTTCAACCCACCGCGCCGGATCCTATTAGCGACTCCGAAGAAAAGAAAATAATTCTCAAGCGGCTGGACCCCTGAGCCCGAATCAAAGGGCGTTTTCAGGATCCATGTCTTGAGCCAAAGCATGGTCATTCCATTAAAATAATTCTCGGTCGTTATAATGAACCTGCCGCCCGGTTTCAATACCCGGAAGATCTCCTTTGGCAGCTTTTCGGGATGGGGAAGGTGTTCCATTGTTTCGCATGAAAAGACATAATCGAATGAGTTGTCGGGAAAGCTAAGGTTTTCCGCATCATCGACACTAAATGCTATTGAGCCAGGGGTTTTTTTGGCATGTTCTATAGCGACCTCGGAAATATCCACCGCCGTCAATTTTACCCCGGGAAATCTTTTTGCTACAAGGTGGGAAAAAGCTCCTCTTCCGCAGCCGATCTCCAGGACATCCAGCTTATTCAGATCCGGCAATAGTTTTGCTACGGTTTGGTACCATTGAAAATTCATCGGGTTGTCAAAAAAGGTCTCCGTCGCAGTATGCCAGTCATTGTATTGGTTCTGTATATCCATAAGTTGAAAAATTTATTTTCGAATTTTGTCCGCAATTGTATCGAGTGCGTCGGCAATCTTCCGAAAGGAATAATCCCGAATGATCCGTTTCGAGTGCACACCCATGGCCTCCAGTCGGCTACGGTCCGCCAGCAATTCCTTCAGAAATCTTACGCAGGTGGCTCTGTCGTCCGCTCCGAATAAAAGACCGTTCCAGTTGGTTACGACCAGATCCGCCGCGCATCCGGCCTTATCGGAGACCATGACCGGGCGCTCGCAGGCCATCGCCTCGTTCACCGCGAGGCCCCAGGTTTCTCCGGGTCCATTCGATGGGAGCATGAATAGCGAGCACAGGCGGTAGACTACGGGCATTTGCCGCTGATTTTGAAAGTCAAGGAACAATATCCTGGGATCGTCACTCGCCTCTTTTCGGACACGATCCTCGAGAATACCATTACCAACAATCAGGAACCGCAATGATGGATCGTCTATCTCCCGGGCCAGATCGAGCAAAAATAAAGGATTCTTTTTGGGTTCCAATTTCCCGGCAAAAAGAACGACCATGTCCCCTTCTCCGATCCCTAATTTTTCCTTCAAGGCTTTGGCCCGAAGGAGATATTCCTGGTCGGGGCCCTCGAACCGGTTATTGTCAATGGCATGTGGCGCGAAAATGAGTTGATCCTCGCTGAGGCCGTGTTTGATGAAATAGCGTTTATTCTGGACCCCAACATAGAGGGCATAGTCAATATGTTTGTACACCCAACGGAGGAAAGGCCGGCGGAGCCATTTTCTCAATCCGGAGGGCTCGTCAATAAGCGTCGAATCTCCCCGGAAGAGGACGAGTATTTTGCCGTGAAAATGCCGGAGGCAGGCAAGATGACTTCGGAAGTTCCAACCGAAGACCAAAATGGCATCCGGCTTCCATTGTTCGATCTCTTCGATCAGCGTGGGGTTGATGATCCCGTTAAAATGATGCGTGCCGGGTGATTTGGCTGTGTTCTTCACGAAGCGGTAGGCATAGCCCTCCAGCAGCGGGATGTCCCATTCGATCTTCCGGCCGAAATCGGGATCATATTTGTCGCCTGACCCACCGGATCCCCAACTATAAAAAACCAAGGGTTCGACTTTTTTTTCCGCTGCCAGCAGCTGAAATAAAGGAGCATTGTATTGAATGGGATGGGTGGAAAGGATCGCCAGTTTCATTTGAAAGCAGTAGGAGTGTTCAGGAAATCAACCAATCGCAAGGCTAAAGCCAGCAAGGTCAGGGTCGGGTTCGAATGAGAGCCCGTAGGATAAAGGGAGCTGCTGCACACGAAAAGATTTTCGTGCCCCCAGACCTGCAGGTTTTTATTCACGACGCCGTTTTCGGGTGTATCGCTCATCCTGGTCCCGCCCATGTGATGATTCACATCGGTTAAACAAGATTCCCAGTCTTCGTTGTCGGGAGTGACATGCGGATGAGGCGTCAGTTCTCCAAATGATAAACGCCGGAATTCGTCCCTTAAGACGGCGCTAAAGGACAGGACCGTATTCCAGGTCATCTTACTTATTTTCCAGTTGATCTTTGCAAGGTTCATCCCAAACCTGTCTTTTTGTTCACCGAGTGCGATAAAACTATCTGTTAGCGGCTCCTGTTCCAGCATCATAACGAATCTGGCCCGGGCACCATGTTTATAGAAAAATTTGTCGGTTAGGAGCGCCTTGGCGCTCAAGCGATATGCTGCGGCATTCGACAACAAACCCTTAAATCCGGAGAGCTGTTTTGTCTTAAGAAAGTTCTTGACCTCAAGGTAAGGATCAAAAGCTTCGTTGGAATAATCGAACATGATACTGGCAGAGCCGTTGAGGAGGGAAAACTCCCGCTGGAATTTTTCCGGCGTACTGAGCCGGATCGAATAACGCCGTTTTTTCGCAATATGTGTATTAAAAAACGACTGCAGCTTATAGGGTTGATCGGTCTTTATGATTCCAACATCAATACAAGGATGTTCCATGAAACATTTTCCCAGCCAACCGTGATCGGATCCGATACCTGAGGGTATCTGGTGGTTATTTCCCAACAATATCCTGTTGGTCTCGATGCCGCCCGCGGCGATGATCAGCGTTTGCACGGGAATGTCGACGCTGTTGTCCCTGAAGTTGCTGACCGTGATGGTATCGACCCTTTTCCGCCCGTCGAGATTGATCTTCGTTAGAACGGCGTTGTAGACCACAGTAACCTTTTCGGCCAATTCGCTGCCATGCAGTTTTCGAAAATTCGGCTCGGGCGCCCATTTGGCAAAATGATACCAGGCTTTCCCCTTGTCGAACGCAGGCCGTTCCAAATGCAGCAGCCGGAGGATGTCATCTTCGTAGTCCAGGGCATCAATATTCATGAACTGGTTGGCGGCAGGGTAGTAAGGTTCCAGGTCTTCGTATTGAAGGGGCCAGCCGCTATTGGCAACCCAGGCTCTTTTACGAAAATCGACCGGCGCAAAGGGCATTGACTGGCCTCCCCAGGCGATAGTCGTCCCGCCCACAGCCCTTTTCCTGCCCCATATGGCCGTTCCAAGAAGTTTGCCGGTTTGTTCAATAGTATTGAGCGATTGCCTCTCTTCATCTTCTTCGAAATGGCCCGATTCGATCACCAATACCTTTTTACCCCTTTGGGATAATTTAATAGACAGCAAGATGCCCGCGGCGCCGGCACCAATGATCGTAAAATCAAATGATTCGCGACCAATGTCGATACTGTGATGCTGATTAAGGTCAATAAAAGGCACGGAGGGTTATTTGGAGGCTGATCCTTCTTTGTAAAATTGATCAAAGCCACGGAGGTTTTGTTGCAGCACCTGCGGCCGCCGGGTGAAAAACAGCACCTTACCAGCTGCATTTTTCCGCGCCTCTTCGGCCAATATGAACCCGGCTTTTTCGGTTTCGGGTACGGCCGGATTGTCGAACTTTTTGATATCCTTGATACAGCTGTGTAAAAAATGAAGCTTTTCCGGGAACAGTGTTTTGATATCGGCGCTTTGGGCTTGCGGCCCCGATTCGTATTGCAGCACGTCCCAAACGGCCAGCGCCGCTGGTTGAAGTTTTCTGATATTCATGCTTCCTGTTGCTATGCCCAAAGACCTGATGACCCCCTTTTTCTTCTGATCCACAAGGAATTCCCTGGCATCGTCCGCAAGAAAAGACGGAATGGCCTCGTGCGCAAAATAATAATCGAGGTAGTCCGTATTCAGGCTTCTGAGGCTGTTTTCGAGGCTGGCTTTGACCGCTGCCAATGCGATATGCCTATATTCTACCGGGGATTCGTCTCCGCCAGGTACAAATGTCGTTCCGCTCCACTTTTTTTTGTAATAGTTCAGCGGCAGCGCCAGGCGAACCGGGATCTTCATATGGGGAAGCTGGCCCAGGCCGAACTTTGTTGCAATGGTGATCTTCTCTCTTTTTCCTTTGGCGAAGGCCCCGACAATTTTTTCTGAATACCCCTGCCCGTACAAAGGCGCCGTGTCGAAATGCCTGATTCCCCAGTCATAGGCAAGATCCAGCAATCTCCTCGCCTGTCCATAACTGCGCAAACTGGTAAGACCGGCGGAGCCAAAACCCAAAGGGGTGGTGTTCAGGATCATTTTGTAACGCTTGATGTTTTTGTCTTCGCGGCCAGCACCTGTTCAAAGAACCGCACTTGTTCAGCCGTCCTTGCCTTGGCCGTATAGGGCTCAAACGACCGGCTATCGAAAGGACCATCGGCCGGCCGTGCATCCAAAACGGATCGAAAAGCATCGAGGCACCTGTCTACATAAGCGTCTGCCGGGTCCGCGGTATGGTCGAACGCGATCACCCTGGTATAACCCATCGCTTTCAGCACTTCGAGGACGCTGCTGCCTTTGTAGAACAATGCCAACAGCGGCTTTTGGGCCAAGATATAGGGATAGATCTTGGACGCCGTGTAGCTGGTATCGGTCGACCCGGGAACGAATAAGGCGTCCGCCTGCTTTAAAAGGGATAAGGTGTCGAAATAGCCTATGCGGTCCGTTATTTCCGTCACGTATTCGCCGACTCCCAGTTTCTGCGCCAGGGGCAGGATGGTTGGACGCCCTGAGCCCGGCGGCGCATAGCTGGTGCCGATGAACCAGATGTGAAGCCGGGAAAAAAATGCCGGATACTTTTCGAGCCCTTTTACCATAGCCTTGAAAAAGATCTCCAGTGCAAAGCTCATGTCATACCCACCCCTGCCCACATAGACCAGGTTGATCTTGCCGGGTTTTAGCCCCACCCGATCTGACTGACCCAGGTGCTCGTTCATGACCTCGAAATCGCGCGTAGAGGCCCCGAAAGGAATGACCCTGCACTGCTCCTTTTTCATTCCGGGGTAACGGCTCATAAACGTATCAATATAGCCCTGGGAAACACTGATGATCCCATCTGCCCGGGGCACCGTAACCGCTTCCAGGTATTTGTCGATCGTATAAGAAATGAAGAATTTCGGCGGGCGTTCGTGCTTTGGTTTATCCAAATAAAAATCACTTCGCCAGGGGTCCTGGATATCGAGGATGAAAGGTACACCGAACTTCCGTTTCCAACGGGGGCCCAATGCCATCACATGGAAAGCAGTAGTTGAAAAATAGACAAGATCGAATTTTCGCTGCCTCAGCAATTCGTCGCCCTTTTGTTGAAAATAAAAATAAGCGCGCATCGAAAGGCTTCCCAATCCGAACTTCCTGGTTTTTTTGGCGTCCCAGGCTTTCACCTTATGCACTTCGATATCGTCCGGGATCGTATGCAGGAGCAAAGGGTCCTTGCTATAGATCTCTATAAACGCTTCTTCGACCGTGATGACCACCGGCTCCCAGCCGAACTCCCTGAAATACGGCAGGCTTTGCCGCACCCTGTGCATATCGGCCGAGTTGATGGGGGGAAAATGCGGAGATATGATCAGGACCCTTTTCATCGCAAAACTTCGGTCCATTTTTTTTCCAGCAAGATAGATTCGCGCTCCCAGCCCTCTTTTGATGCAGCGCTCTGCCGCTCTTTCCGGCCGGCGCAGACCGACTCTTTCTGCGCCAGCAACGCTGCTATAGTCGCTGCAAACAATTCACCGGATAAGGAGGTGCAGATTCCGTGGCGGGGGCGGTCCTGCAGGAACAGTCGCTGTGCCTCCGTTTCGGTAGCGACAATATATAGGCCCGCGAGGTAATAGGACCAGATCTTATTGGTCAGGCAAAGGTTTCTGTTCAAATCGACCGTTCCATCTTCCAGTGCAAGTCCTATATCGAAGGCTCCGAGCGACCGGTGAAGATCCGCCTGCGACAGCGGTCCCGGACAAGAAATATATTCCCTGTTCCTGATCTCTTTATCGAAGAAGACTTCCCGCGGGCTGCCGATCAATGTCAACGCGACCTGGTCCCGAAACCGGTCGAGGGATGGCAGTACTTTTTCCAGCCCGCGTTCATAATCGATGAACTGTGAGAACCAAACGATCTGAAGTTTCTCTCCGGCCGGCGCTTCCGGAGCGGAACTGAATTCGGAGGCCAGGAAGGTATTGTCGATGACCAGCAGCCTATCGCTCCCGGCCTCGTTGGTCAATGCTTCCGAGTATTTTTTTATCAGGGGGGAAGCGAAACTGCTGTAGGCCGTTTCCTTTAGGAAGCGGCGCATCAGATAACCTGAACAGTCCCGCACTATCTTATTATCACCTTCCCCGGGATGAAAGTCCTCGATGTCCAGGGCGAAAGGAGTGGTGGTTCTCTTCGCCAGCGCCGCAGCAGCATAAAATGCCGGTGGGTTATGCGCAATGATCAGGTCGTACCTGGCATGATTCCTTTTGATCCATTGGTATAAAAGATAGCTCCTTTTATTGAGCGCGAGGGCAGCCAGATAAGTATTTCTTCGAAGCAATGGTGGGAGTGCCCTGCTCAATCTTTCCAGGAGAGAACTGTACAGCCACCTGAAAAAAGGTTTCCTGCCCGCATCCAGGTAATGGAATTCGACCTTCCCTAATTCTGTGTTCAGGTCTTTTTCTTTCTCATCTGTCCAATTGTGCAGATTAAAAGCGACTACGGTAACTTTTGCCTCAATGGCGTTCGCGAGCCTTACTTCTTTTAAACAACGCGGATTACAAGCCAGATTGTTGCTCGTCAGAAATAAGATCTTTTTCTGATCTGGGTTCAACTTATATCAACCTCCAAATGAGTATACAATTGCAGGTAGGCGGAATTGACCTTATCGAAGGACCCGGGCGGCCGGACATTTTCCCTAAGCCTTTGCAAGAAGCCCGGTTCACTGATCAGCTTCGCGAGCTTTGCCTTCAGGTCTTTTGAAGATCTGAAATCGAAGAGCAGCCCATTGTGGCCGTCTTTCACCTGCTCCATATTGCCGTAGACCCTGCTCGCCAGGACAGGGATACCTGCGGCGAAAGCCTCCTGGATGACCAGGGATGACATCTCCGAAAAAGTAGAAGGGAGACAGAGTATATCGTATCCCGCGAGCACACTCACGACTGTCCCTCTTTCCAACATTCCCTGAAAAGTGACCGTACCGGAGTTGGAGAGGGCTGCCATGCACTGTCTGTAGAAGTCGGAATCCTCTTCTTTTCCATACAGATCTACGCGCAACTCGAGGGGTGTAAAATCCTTTGCGGCTTCGATCAACAGGTCCACGCCCTTTTGCGGCTGGATGCGACCGACGAATGCCACTTTCAATGGAAGACCGCCAGGCGAATGTTTTATGGGTGGCGGCCCGCCGGCGTTGGAGGCAAGGGCCTGCGGGATAACGGCGATCTTTTCTGCCGGCACGCCGTTCTTTATCAATATCTCTCTATACCATTCGGTCAGACAGACCAGCAGGTCCGTATACTCAACCAATTCCCGCAATTCATCTTTTATCCGCCGAATGGCCGGGGCCATCGAAACGAGGGTAGTTAATCTGCCAGGAGGGAGTTTTCGGCTGAGGCCAATGGCATCGGACAAAACGCTTAGTGCCGCGGTTGGATTGGCCACGATCGCCGGAAGCTTGAGCAGGGTCTTATAACAACAAACGCTGCAATCGAATTCCCGTATGTTGCCGCTGCACAACTTATTATCCCGGATCAGGGTGTTCGTATTGCAAGTATAGATCGACAAGTGCATAGTCAGGATGACTTTCGCCCCGAAGCTTTTTGCGGCCTTAACATGTGCCGTGCCGAGCCCGATGCTTCTCGTCAACTCATGGAAGTGGATAACATCCGGCTGGTGGGATCGGATGAATTCCGTGAAGTTTATCAGGCCGGCCGGCTTCTCCGCGCCGGAAAGGATGTTCCTGTTCAAAGGTTCTGAAGGCTCCCGGTATTCGTAAACGTCGATGCCGTCATACTGGTAATGTTCTTGAAACCGGCCAGGCCGGTAGAATTCAAAATGCGGGATGAGGACTGCAGCATCGTGGCCGGATCGTATTTGCAGGGATGCCAGGGTATGGATGTATACCTCCGTTCCTGCCATGTGTTCCGGCATGTAGTGATCGACACAATGAAGGATTTTCAACCCGTTGAGCTTCCTATCTGAAGAAATAAAAGTTGTTGAGACTATTGAACGATTCATCCCGTGCAAAACCATGTTGCGCCAATTTCCGGAAGATCGCGTCAACCTGCGTCTTATCGAGGATCCCGGGGTGCAATTCGAATTGTATTTTGATGATCGTTTGAAAATCGATGTCTTTAAAAATGGCGGACTCTCCCCCTTCGATGTCCATGATCAGATAGGTGGGACCGATTCTCGCTATGGTGCTGTTTAGATTTTTCTCCTGTACTTCCACAGCCTCGTTCTTTCGGATACCATCCCCCTGGAGGCCGGAGGCCAGCATGCTTTCTTTATTCCGGTAAAAGGTCCTGATCCCTTCGTCTTTACCCAAAATAGCAAATTCAAGACGGGGGCTTACCCGGTTGCGTCCATACAATTCGCGGATATTCGGTTCGAGGCTGCGGTTGGCTTCGAATGTGTAGACTTTTTCCGAGCCAATCTGCTTCGCGCAGTAGGCAGAGATGAAGCCCAGTCCCGTACCGAGTTCCAGCACCGTATCGTCTTTTGTAAGGGTCTTCCTGATAATGCCGATCTCACCCGATTCATATTCGCCGTTATGGATAAACCGCAGGACGTCATAGCCATATTCCAGGTGGACGGGGAACCATACGCCCTGGACATCGGCCCATTTATTGAGTCGGTACCTGATATTAAAATAAACGGATCGGGACAACTTCAAGGTCCAAAAGCTGATCTTATGTGCTACCGACATATTGATGAATTGGGCTATTGAGGCTTTTGCGCAATGGAAATGGTATCATAGGCAACCCGCACAGGAGACATCATGGCCCGGACAAATGGTATGTGGCGCAGGATGTTGTTGATCCTGAACTTAACGGGGTTGATGGAGAAGATTTTGAAGTTATCATCAGCTATAGAAATTCCCGGCAATGTGAAATTCGGCCGTTCCAGGACCTTTTCAGAAAATCCGAAATACATGGGTTCCAGGCATTCGAAGGTAGACATCAACAGGTGAAAGCCGGCCTTTTCGGAAATGGCCTTCATCCCATCGGGAAATATCCGCCAGCAATCCACGGGAGCCTCATGATAGGGCCAGCTGACGGGGTTCACTGTTATAACAAGGCCGCCGGGCTTTACGATGCGATAGAGTTCCTGCATCCAGGAGAAGATATCCTTTACATGCTCGATCACCTGTCCCGAGACCACGACATCATAGGAATTATCAGCAATGGGAAAAGAGTACTCGTCCTTTGTTTCAATATGGTGCTGCCATCCTTCCGTGATCTGGTTGCCCGAGAGGTTCAGCGTATGCCAGCTGCCTTCTGCAGGCCTTACCAGTTCGTAGTAGGGCGAGGGGCCGAATGCCCCCAATTCAATTACTTTCATCCCAGGCTTGATATAGGTGATGGCATATTTCTTAAACAACAAAAAGCTATTGAGATGCATTTCTTCTATGGTTTATTTTTATTTGAAGTACCCCGTCAGGAGGTCCGAGAAGCCGAATTGCGTATCCTTCATCAATTGTCGGAAGGACTCCCAATCCCTGCTCTGCAAAACGTGCCTGGTCAGATTGATCGAATGTCTCTTCTTCATTTTCCGGAAGAGCAAACGCCGCTCTCTTTCGGGCAGCGGCAGTTCGCCCTTTTCCATGAGCTCCTTAAAATACAAGTAGCCGAACTTAATATATCCTTTTGTATTGTTCTTCTCCTGTCCTTCGTGCTCCCGGTAATAGAAAAAGGGCTTTTGCAATAGCAGCACCGGGGAGGAAGAGGCCATCCTGATATTGAAATACGTATCTGAGGCTACGCCGAAGCGGGTATCGAATCCGCCGATCGCTTCAAATTTATCCCGTCTGATGATGGTTCCCGAAGGTCCGATCCACAGGTATTGCCGGGTGAAAAAATGTTGTCGTACTATCTTTTCCGATTCCCAGCAAATGGACTCGCCGGGTCCCATGCCATAATACACAATCATTCCAATACCGCATTCCGGCGATCTTTCCATTTGCTCTACGCAGTAAGCGAGGCCGAAATCGTAGATCTTGTCGTCGGAGTCAAGATATTTCAGGTATTTACCACTCGCGTAGCGTGCCGCGTTGTTGCGGTTGGGGTAGTCGCCCAGGTTGCGTTCATTGATATACACTTTGATCCGTGGATCTTTAGCAGCATAAGAACGGGCAATTGCGGCCGTATTGTCTTTTGACGCATCATCTACAATGATCAATTCGAAGTTGTTGTAGGTCGAAGCCAAAACGCTTTCAATAGCCTCCCCGATATATAATTCACGGTTGTACGCTGTCATCAGAACACTAACCAGCGGTTGATCCGTCATAAAAGGTTTGATTTAATTGTGTTTGCCTTTAACTCGCGCTTTCAGATTCCGAAGCCCCCGGGTAACGGCGTTGGGAAGCCAGGGTAGGTCCATTCTGTCATAAATAGAGTCGACTGGTCGGACGGCGTTCTTACCGGATTCTTTGCGGTTCAACAATTCGATCCATTTCTTACGTAGTACGGCTTCGCCAAAATGAGTCAATGCGTGAGCCGCGGCGCGTTCTGCGGTTTGTGTCAGCAATGTCTTGTCTTCGTTGAGCCGTGTCAATATGGCAATAATAGCCGGAATGTCGTTCAAAGGGAACAAAAAACCGTTCTGTCCGTCATTGATCAATTCGCCGGCCAACGTCGGAAGGTTGGTAGCGACAGGCACCACCCCACATTTCATCGCTTCCAGGATGGAAAGAGGAAAACCCTCTATATGTGAAGGCAGAAGGAGGATATCCTGTTGCGCGTATACAAGGGGCATTGCCTTATTGGCGATCCGATCGTGGTATTGGACCTGCGGTTCTTGCAGCCATTCGTCATACAAATCGGTGGTATGCGGCGCCACGACGGTCCATTGGCAGCGAACACCGCGCTGTTTCAACTCCCGGTCTATAAGGGGCAAGAGGTCAAATCCTTTTTCCGGTGTAAGGCGTCCGACGAACAGGATGCGAAGGTTGTCGTCCGTTGTCTCTATCCTGTTTACGTGAAGGTCCGGGACCAGGGAAGGAATAAAAACGATATCATTTTCCCTTTGGGGGATCAGCCCGCTCAGCTTAGCGGCAATGGATGGCGATACGCAGACGAAGTGATCTATCCGGCTCTCCGATGATGACGCCAGATCATAATAATAATCGTAATCGCCATGCACGATGCCAATCACCTTTTGGTGAAAAGGACGGTGTGCTACGAGTTTATATTCCAAAAAGTCATTCAGGATCAAAACATTACTAACCTCAGGGATCATCCCTGCCAGCTTTCGGAAGAGATAGCGTTTGTTGTCCGCAGCCGAAAAAGTGAAAAGCTGGCTATTGAACTCCGCAAGATCGCCGATCTTTGCTCCGGAGGGTCTGTCGGTCTGTTCCGTCAGGATAAATGAGGTGAGCCAACCATCGACGGCCAGCAGCATCGCCAGGTTTAGGGAATTATAGTATACGCCGCCCATATAATCCCGCAACAGGATGGTTATCAACCCACTTTTTTCCCCAACAGGCATTTTATGAAAATTTTTGATCTTTCCCAGATCGTCACGCCGGCGAGCTCAAAACATCTGGAATGCTTCAATATCACCCACTCTTTCAACCGATAACGATCTATACAAGTGACCAACAATTTTTTCTTCCATAACTCCAGCAGGTAACGCTCAAGGAATTTCTCCGACAGCCGGTTTGCAGACACGATCTTGTACATCCATTCATCCGCCTCCGTCAATATGCTGCCGTCCTTGAATTCCTTGAACTGATCGTTGAACAAGAATAAATGAACCTTCGACTCCCGTTCGGTTGGTTCGATATTCAGGGATCTCAGCAATGCGAGCTTTATTTTCCCCGAACTGGCCTCGACCAGTTTTTTCTTATTCTGGGTCACTTGCTGCTCGTGGCGCCGGTAAAACAGGAGCGTCTCGGGGATATTGGCAAACCTGGTCAGGAAGATCATCCGGCTCCACAACTCGTAGTCTTCGGCGCCGGGGAAACCAAGGTCATACAATAGCCCCGATTCTTTCAGCACCTTACTCCTGAACAGAATGGAGGGGTGCGCCATCGCATTGTACTCCAGGAAGGCCGTTATTATTTCGTCATG
>Ga0302325_10019722_pt1 | contig 14167 bp, 12 predicted proteins | sample Palsa_T0_2_FD_201948 | JGI IMG/M metagenome (GOLD analysis project Ga0302325, IMG submission 201948) | Peat permafrost microbial communities from Stordalen Mire near Abisko, Sweden - Palsa_T0_2 | ecosystem: Environmental > Terrestrial > Soil > Palsa > Peat permafrost | place: Sweden: Abisko... | reverse complement strand
TTCTAGTCTGATGTCGCTAGCGCCGTCCGCCGCGGCCATTCGAGTGCCGATAAACCCCGGTGACTCGAACCGCCGTCACCAAAACGATTCCAAATCAAAAACGTAGAGAACCCAGGTGTGAAATCGACACCTGGGGCACCCACTTCGCTTCGCTCAGTCTGCCCCGCACCCGCCCGCCGCAATTACCACAGGAATTCATCCTTTCACCCGATCCCCAAACTGCTAGGTTCGGGCGAAAAGGAGGCACACCAAAATGCCTGCACCAAAACGCAGTCGAAACGCCGCGTCACTCGCACCAACCTCCGGCTACACCTCCGCACTCCGCCCACTCGATCCGTTCCATTCACGCAGATGTACCGTCTGCCACCATCCCGATCGCCCGTGGATCGAACTCCGATTCATCGAATGGGGCAGCCCCGCTTTGATCGCCCGGGAATTCGGAATTCGCGACCGCGGCACCATCTACCGTCACGCCCATGCGGCCGGGCTATTCGCAGTCCGCCTGCGCAATCTCATGTGCCTCTATGAAAACATTCTCGAACGAGCTGAGGAGACCAATATGTCCAGCCACGGCGTCATGCCCGCCGCTACCCGCCTCGAACGTGCCATGAGTGCCAAGCACCGAAACGCCCCAGTTGAAATTAGGAAAACCGTCAACAGGATTCCCAGCCGCGCGCTCGATCCAGCTTCCGACCAGGAAATAACCATCCCGCCCTTCTTCAAGCACTGCGTCGAAAGCGCCGAAACTGAATCGCAACACGGTAGAGATACCCACCTCGAAGTGATTGATATTAATAAACAGAAATTGATCGAATCGCTACGAAACTTTGGTGAACACCAAGGGGAAGACCAACAACGTGCCACCGCCTTCGTCGCGCGCCTCCGGCAAGCCATTTACGGCGCAATATCGGAAGAGGAGGCCTACATCCAGCGTTCACCCGACTGAAATCGGTCAAAACGATCACTGAACGGACATTGCGATTGTTCGATTCCGAGACGGCCCGTGACGAAACCGGGCAGCTTGGAATCGAACGGGCACCCAACTGCCTTGAAATGTGTTACTTAGCTAATGGTTCGATTGCCTCTCTCGTGCATAGAGTATTGAGGGACCTTGGGAGGTGCTTATGGGGAAGTTTTGGAATGATTTGCGATTTGCGTCTCGCACGCTGACCAAGAGCCCTGGGTTTGCGGCGGTGGCGGTGCTGACGCTGGCGGTGGGGATCGGTGCGAATGCGGCGATCTTTAGCGTGGTGAATTCGCTGTTCTTGCATCCGGCGGGAATCCCGCACGCCGATCGACTGGTGGCGCTGCGGGCTAAGTACGAGAAGATTGGGCTGATGAATATTGTGGTGTCGGCGCCGGATTTTGCACAGATTCGGGACGCGCGGGAAGTATTCGATTCGGCGGCGATGATGCTGCAATCCGACTACAACTACCTGACCGAGCAGGGGCCGCAGCGGCTGGTGGGGTCGAACGTTACTTGGGAGTGGTTCGAGGTGTTTCGCGCCAAGCCGATTCTGGGGCGGACGTTTATGGCCGAGGACGACCAGCCGAAGGCCAGCCACGAGGCGGTACTCGCGTACCGCGCATGGATGCGCTGGTTTGGCGGCGATCCGAATATCGTCGGGCGCGACGTGCAGCTCAACGAGCAGTCCTACAAGATTATTGGGGTGATGGCGGCGGATTTCGAATGGCCCAGCCAGACCGATCTGTGGGCGCCGCTGGGGCTGGAGGCAGGCGAATTTCTTCCCGCCAATCGTTACAACGAGAATTATTTCGTCGCGGCGCGGCTTCGTCCGGACGTTTCGCTGGCGCGCGCCGAGGCGCGTGTGGGCATGATCGTCGAGCAGGACATTCAGAACGATCCGACTGGAAAATTCGCGCAATATTCGGGATGGGGGATGTTTGTGGTTCCGCTGAGCGAATTTGTTTTCGGAGAGGTGCGGACGCCGCTACGAATACTGCTGGGCGCGGTGGCGTTTGTGCTGCTGATCGCATGCGCGAATATTGCCGGGCTGTTCCTGGCGAAGGCGACGGGACGATCGAAGGAATTTGCGATTCGCGCGGCGATGGGAGCGCAACGCTGGGACCTGATTCGGCAGACGCTAGCGGAGAGCCTGCTGCTTGGCGCGGCGGGAGTGGTGCTGGGGCTGATGTTTGCCGCGTTTGGGATCAAGGGGCTGCTGGCACTGGCGCCGGAGAATTTGGCCAGCGCGACGGCGGTGCCGATCGACCGCTTCGTGGTGCTGTTTACCTCAGGCATTGGGATCTTTGCGGCGCTGGTCTTTGGGATTGTACCGGCATGGCACGCGTCGAATGTGGATCCCAATGACGCGCTTAAGGAAGGCAGCGCGGCGGTCACCGGCAGCCGGACGCGGATGCGGTTGCGGTCGGTTCTGGTGGTGAGCGAAATTGCGCTGGCGCTGGTGCTGCTGGCGGGCGCTGGATTGCTGTTGAAGACGCTCTCCAACCTGGGACGGGTCAAGCCCGGGTTTCGGCCGCAAGGCGTGATGAGCGCGGCGCTGGCGCTGCCGGAGACGAAATACGACACGCCGGAAAAAGAAATGATGTTCTTTCAAACTGTTCTGGAGCGGCTGAGAAATTCGCCGGGAGTGACCGCGGCCGGAGCGGGGTATCCGTTGCCGTTCAGCGGCGGCGACAGTTCGGCATCGTTTACGATCGAAGATCATCCCGCCCCGCCGGGCGATCCGGGTCCGCACGGCGATGTCCGTTATGTGACCCCGGGATATTTTGGGGCGCTGGGCATTCCGATCCTGCAAGGACGTTATTTCACGGACGAAGATCGGAAAGGAACGCAGCTGGCGACGATCATCGACGAAAATCTGGCACGGCAATACTGGCCGAACCAGGATCCGATCGGCAAACACCTGCGGAACGGCACCAGCGGTCCGTGGTGGACGGTGGTCGGTGTGGTTGGCCACATCCGCTTCAACACGCTCGCCGGGGATGAGCAATCGGGCCAGGGCATGCGGAGCGCCGGGAAGGGAACTTACTACTTCCCGATCTATCAGACGCAGGCGCGCTCTGGTTTTCTGGTGGCGCGAACGCCGGGAGACCCTTCGAGCCTGGGCGGGGCCATCCAGGCAGCGGTGAGCGCCGAGGATGCGCATCAGCCGGTGCATGACTTGAAGGCGATGGACGTGCGGATTGTGGCGTCCCTGGGGCCGCAGCGATTTGCAGTGACGCTGCTGGGGGTGTTTGCGGGCATCGCGCTGCTGCTGGCGGCGGTGGGGCTGTACGCACTGATTAGTTTCTCGGTGGCGCAGCGAATGCATGAGATGGGAATTCGGATCGCGTTGGGCGCGGCGCCCGGGGATGTGCTGCGGTTGGTGGTGGTGCAGGGGATGAGGATGGTCGGTGCGGGACTGGCGATTGGGTTGACCGCGGCGCTTACCCTGAATTATTTGATGCGCAACTTGCTTTATGGCGTACACGCTGGCGATCCGGTGACATATCTCGGCGTGGCTTTGGCGCTTGCGGTGGTGGCGCTGATGGCTTGCTACATTCCGGCTCGGCGGGCGACGCGAGTGGATCCAATTATTACGCTGCGGTACGAGTGATGTGGGGCGGCGATGGCGTAAAACCGTAGGAGCATGAGTCAACACCCTCACACGTCCGCTGCCGCCCAGAGCCGAATTATGTGACAGAAATGTAACAATCGGCTGGCGTGGTGGGTGCATAATGCACGCCGCTGGCGTTTGTCGTCGCGCCGCGCGGATAAGGAGCCAAGGCGATGGCCCTGTTTTCCTTTCTTGACCGAGATAAATCTGTTGCGCATGCGGGTTTCAGCCGCTGGCTGGTGCCTCCTGCGGCGCTGGCCATTCACCTGGCGATTGGGCAGGTGTATGCGTTCAGCGTCTTCAAGATTCCGCTGACCCAGCTGATCGGAATTTCGAAATCGGTGGATGGCGATTGGAAGCAAACGCAGATCGCCTGGATTTTCTCACTGGCGATTGCGATTCTCGGGCTCTCTGCGGCTACGTTCGGAGAGTGGCTGGAAGGCGCGGGACCGCGCAAGGCGATGTTCGCGTCGGCGGTTTGCTTCGCGCTGGGCTTTTTCATTTCTTATCTCGGGGTGGCGACCCACCAGCTGTGGTTGCTTTATGTTGGTTATGGATTCGTCGGTGGGATTGGCCTTGGGCTTGGGTACATTTCGCCGGTGTCCACGCTGATCAAGTGGTTTCCGGACCGGCCTGGGCTGGCGACCGGAATGGCGATCATGGGTTTTGGCGGGGGCGCGATGATTGGCTCGCCGCTGGCCGTGAAACTCATGGGTCACTTTCGTAGTGCGACCGACGCGGGCGTCGGCGAGACGTTTCTGGTGATGGGCACGCTCTATTTTCTGTTCATGATGTTCGGTGTTTTCTCGATTCGCGTGCCCGCGGAAGGATGGAAGCCCGCGCACTGGACGGCGGCGGTCAAGCCTGCGGCGATGATCACCACGCATGACGTCGAGGTGAATACCGCGTTTGGCACTCCTCAGTTTTGGTTGCTGTGGATTATTTTGTGCACCAACGTTACCGCTGGAATCGGGATCATCGAGCAGGCGTCGCCGATGATTCAGGAATTATTTAAGGGCACGATTAGCCCGGTGGCGGCTGGGGGGTTTGTCGGGCTGCTGAGTATTTTTAATATGGGCGGACGGTTTTTGTGGTCTTCGATTTCCGATTACATCGGAAGGAAGCCTACTTATTTCATTTTCCTGGCGCTGGGCGCGGTGCTGTACTGGGTGCTGCCGCTTACTGGCGCCAACCATTTGAACAGCGTGTTCCTGTTCGTGAGCATCGCGGCGATATTGATTTCGATGTATGGCGGCGGGTTCGCCACGATTCCTGCGTATCTGCGGGACATGTTCGGGACTCATCACGTCAGCGCGATTCATGGGCGGTTGCTGACAGCCTGGTCGGTGGCCGGGGTGGCGGGTCCGGTGCTGGTGAATTACATGCGGGAAAGTCAGTTGCAACATGGTGTGGCTAAGGATGCGGCGTATCAGAGCGTGCTGCACTTTATGGTGGGGCTGCTGGTGATCGGGTTCGTGGCGAATTTGATGGTGCGGCCGGTGGCGGAGAAATACTGGATCTCCGGTAGCACGGGGCGCTGAACACCAACAGCATAAAACTAGAGCGAAGCGGGAGCGGATAAATGGGTAATGATTCGAATTCGCGGAAGTCGCCGGCGGTTAGGTTGCTGGTGGCGTGGACGATTGTGGGCGTGCCGCTGGCCTGGGGCGTTTACAATACGCTGCTGAATTCCTTGAAGTTGTTTCAGTAGCGGCGCGCTGTGGTACGGGCGTGCGCGCGCTGCGCTCGAAATTGCTGGCCTACAATCGGCCAGACCAAACCAAATACAGGATGATCAGGATTACCAGGCTGACGCCGCTGATCGGATAAAAGCCCCAGGACTTGCTGTGCGGCCAGATGGGCAGACTCGCCACTAAGACCACTAGAACTACCACGCTCAAGACTGCCATTAGGAACATGTCCGCCCCTTTTACGTTAAAACGACTGCTGGGAGTTTACTCCTATTTGGATCGGCAGGAGCGCGGGTGCTAATGGAGATGGGCGAGGAAATTGCTGTAGGGGTGATCCGGGACGATCGCCCACCAGGGAGCGGAGCGGGCCGCGCGGGCCCGCTCCGCCTGGTGCGCTGGCTCCAGGGCGTGCGATGCAGGCGCTAGATCTTTTCGATACGGATCGAGCCGTCGCCGGAGGTTACCGTCAACGGGCCGCCGCCGCCGTTCATTTTGCCGTGGATTGAGGAACCGCTAAGCGATCCTGCTACGGTCACGGGAAAATCCAAGCTGATGTGACCGTCGCCAGTGTGGACCGAGAGGTCGGCGGTGAAGTCGGCCGGCAGGCGCAGATTCACGCGGCCGTCGCCGGTGTGCAGCGTCCAGCCGCCACCCTCGGGAATCTTGGAGCCTGCAAGCGCGTCGGCGTCGATGCTGCCGTCGCCTGATTTGAGATTGAGAGAATCGAAGCGTCCGCGAACTTGCACGCGGCCGTCGCCGGTATCGGCGGCCAAGGTGCCGTCGAGATCGGCGCCCTGAATGTGGCCGTCGCCGGTGTGCAGCTTCAGGTTTCCCTTGAGTCCGGTGACGGTGATATTGCCGTCGCCGGTGGTGATGTGAATGTTTCCGCTTACTGGCTGGGCGGTGACGTTGCCGTCGCCACTGGATACATCCAGATCCGAACCCGACGGGACGTGCACGGTAATCGCTACGGATGTGTGGCTACCGCCGAAAAGATGGAAGTGCATCGAGGGCACTTTGACGTCGAGGCGCACCGCGTCGCCGACCTGGCTTTCGCTGACGTGGACGTCGCCGGGAATGCTGTAGCCCTCGGCCTGTACGTCAGCCTGAATCTCGCCTGCGGGGCCGGGCAGGATGTTGATGTTGCCGTCGTCGGTGGCCACGTGGATGGACGGCCGGCCACTGACGGTGTACTTCTTGGTCCACTGTTCGGCGCTGGCTGATGAGGCTGCGGCCAGAGCTGCCAAGGATATAGCCAGGACGCACAACAAACGCAATGCATTGCGCGCAAGCCTGCGGCCGAAGCGCGGGCGCGCGATGATTTCTGATTCCAACGGGAAGTCTGGTTGCCGGGAGCAACTGGTCAGCATGTGTGTTTCCTCCACCCTCGCTATAAGGAACGAAGGTCGGGTCGAAAAAGTTCCGTGTTTCCTGGCGCTATTCAAAGGCTCGGCCGAGACGAACAGGAATGATTGCGCCAGGCCGCTCGGAGATAGCGCTCGCATCATACGTTACTACCGGCCACGGGGCGCGGCTGCGCTCTTCGCCTGGGGCTTGGGGCGGAGAGCTGCCAGGAAAACTGAGAGCGGCAGGGTGTTGACTACGTCGGACTTCTCGAGCCAGCCGCGGCGGGCGGTGGTGACGCCGTATTTCATGTAGTTGAGATTGATGGTGGAGTGGGAGTCGGTGGAGATGACCACCTTCACGCCCTTTTTCTTGGCCTGGCGGAGGTGGATGTCTTTGAGATCGAGGCGGTCGGGGTAGGCGTTGGTCTCGACGATCACGCCGTGCTTTTTGGCGGCGTCGAGGATCTTTTCCATGTCGTAGTCGAAAGGTTCGCGGCGCAGCAAGAGGCGGCCGGTGGGATGGGCGAGGATTTGGGTGTAGGGATTTTCGATCGCGGCCAGGATGCGATCGGTCATTTCGAAGCGATCTAAGTTCATGTAGGAGTGGACGGAGGCTACTACTACGTCCAACTGGGCCAGGGTCTCGTCGGCCAGGTCGAGGGCGCCGTTTTTCACGATGTCGACTTCGATTCCTGCGAGCAAGCGGATGCCGTCGAGGCGCTTTTGGGCGGCGCGGATTTTTTTCATGTGCTCGAGGGTGCGCTTGTCGTCCATCCCGTTGGCGACGGTGACTGCTTTGGAGTGGTCAGTCAGCGCGATGTATTCGTAGCCCAGGTCGCGGGCGGCTGCGCCCATCTCTTCGATGGTGTTCTTGCCGTCCGAGGCGGTTGTATGCATTTGGAGATCGCCGCGAATATCTTTCAGGGTTACCAGGTCGGGGAGGGTGCGTGCTTCGGCGGCTTCGATCTCACCGGAGTTTTCGCGCAGCTCGGGGGCAATCCATTCGAGCTTGAGCTTGGCGTATACGTCTTCTTCGGTCTTGCTGGCGACGTTGCGGGCGCCCTTGAGCGTGGTTAGCGCGTATTCGTTGAGGGTGTAGCCCATGTCGTTGGCGCGGCCGCGGAGGGTGACGTTGTGTTCTTTGGAGCCGGTAAAATAGATCAGTGCGGCGCCGAAATTCTTTTTTTCGAGGAGCCGGACGTCTACTTGCAGGCCACTGACCAGCAGGAAACTTACTTTGTTGCCGCCGCGGGCCAGGACTTCTTCGATTTCCGGGAGTTTCAGGATGTGTTCAGCGAGGGCGTCGATATCGGCTTGCTTTTCGTGGCCGGGGGCGAGAGTGACCAGCAGGTCGAGGTCGCCGATGGTTTCTCTGCCGCGGCGCAGGCTGCCTGCCGGGGTGACTGATTCTACTGCTGGGCCTGCTTTGCGGATATGCGCGGAAATTTTGTCGGCTGCGATTTCGGCGGTGCTGATCTTGAAGCGGCCTGAGGATTTGCTGAAGAAGGTGGTGGCTTTGAGGATGTTTTGTTCGCTTTTCTCTCCGAAGCCGGGTAAATCGCGAAGCTTGCCTTCCTGGGCCAGCTTGGCTATGTCCGCCACGGTGGCGGCTTTGAAATGGGACCAGAGGAAGGCTACTTTTTTGGGGCCCAGGGATTGGAGCTTGAGGATGTCCAGCAGGGTGGGTGGGAACTTCTTCAGCAACTTCGTGCGCAGGACGTATTCGCCGGTTTTCAGGACTTCGCGAATGTGCGCGGCCATGTTGTCGCCGATGCCGGGGAGTTCGGTGAGCTGGTTGCCGTCGGCGGCGATGTCTTCGATGCGTTCGTGCATGCCGTCGAGGAGCTCGGCGGCTTTTTCGTAGCTGCGGTAGCGGCCGATTATCGCGCCGTCGATTTCGAGAAGTTGCGCGGTCTCGCGCAGGATGCGGGCTACGTCGCGGTTTTCCATGGGGGGATTATACCGTTTGCACGGGGCGCTAAAAACCGAAAGATAGAGGCGAGGTTGGGCGGCGGAATTCAGAGCAAGATCAAATTCAGAAAGAGACTTGGAGAAACCCAGGTGTGAAGACGACACCTGGGGCACCCACGCTCCTGCGGAGCGCAGACCTTAGAATCACGCTCCCTCGGGGGCGCGCACCCTAGAGGCAAACCTTACTTCACGCCGCCGCGGATTTTGGAGTAGTAGAGGATGCCTGCTACGGATTTGCCGTCGCAGATGGTGCCGTTGCGGATCCATTTTTCGGCTTTGCTGAGGGTTAGGATGCGGAGTTCGATTTGTTCGTCGGCTTCGGGATGGGCATGGCCTTGGCGGAGGCCTTGGGCTGCGAAGATGTGCATGGATTCCTGGACGAAGCCAGGGGTTGGATAGAGGTGCAGGAGCTTTTTGTAGCGGCGGGCGGAGTAGCCGGTTTCTTCGGAGAGTTCGCGGCGGGCGGCGGCTACCGGCTTTTCACCGCGGTCGATGCGGCCGGCTACCAGCTCCCACAGGTATTGGGCGGCGGAGTGGCGGTATTGGCGGATGAGCAGGATGCGGCCGTCGTCGAAAATGGGGAGGACTACTACGGAGCCAGGGTGGACGATAACGTCGCGAGTGACTTCCAGGCCGCTGGGTTCGATGAGGTGGTCGCGGCGGACGTCAAAGACCGGGCCGTGATAGAGGGTCTCTTGGTTGAGTATTTTTTCGGATTTGCGGGCGGCGTGCTGCTTGAAGCTTGTTTTTGGCATCGAGTTTGATTGCTCCCTGGGCGCATTTTATCTCATTGCTGGGTGTGCGTGTAGCGGGTCCACTTTGTTGCCCTGGGTTGTGGCGTTCACCTATACTTGCGCTGGTGACCATTCATGCGCTGATTATCGATGACGAGAGGCCGGCGCGGGACGAGCTTGCTTACTTGCTGAAGAATTTTCCGGAAATCAGCGTGGTGGCGCAGGGCAAGAACGGGCTGGAGGCGGTGGCGCTGATTCGGGAGCACAATCCGGACCTGGTATTCCTGGACGTGCAGATGCCGGGGCTGGACGGGTTCGGGGTGATCAAGAAGTTGCTGGCGGGGAAGATCAAGATGCCGCAGATCGTTTTTTCCACGGCTTACGATCACTACGCGGTGAAGGCGTTTGAAGTGAACGCGGTGGATTATGTGTTGAAGCCATTTGATAAGGAGCGGATCGCCAAGGCGATTCACCGGGCGCAGAAGGTGCTCGATTCCAATCTTTCGGCGGTGGACCGGCTGGGGACGCTGGTCACGCAACTGCAGGGGCAACTGGGCGCGGGCGCAGCCAGCAAGGCGGCGCAAAAGACCAAACTGCTGATGAAAGCGCAGACGCGGCTGTTGCTGCTGGACGCGGAAGAGATGGTGTATGCGTCGATTCAGGACGGGACGATTACGATTTTTTCGCGGGATATGGAAGGCGTTTCGAATTACAAGACGATTGAGGAGCTGGCGGATACTTTGGATGAGGACGTTTTTTGGCGGGCGCACCGGTCGTACCTGGTGAACATCAATCAGATTAAGGAAGTGCTGCCCTGGTTTAAGTCGAGTTACATGCTGAAGATGAATGATAAGAGGGCTAGTGAGATTCCGGTCAGCCGGGCGCAGACGAAGAGGCTTCGGGAATTGTTGAAACTTTAAGGTGGTTTTTCGGGAATTCGATTCGGGAACGTTGAGGTTGTGGTGGTGAGTTTGGAGTGGCGGTTCGTTTGGGACGATTGTCGGGGCGCGAGGCCAAGTCAAAAACGTAGAGAACCCAGGTGTGAAATCGACACGTGGGGCGCCCACTTCGCTTCGCTCAGCCATCCTACACCAACACCCGCGGCTCTCGCTGCTCACTCGAACCACAGCAATGACCAATTCCAAGTCGAAAACGTAGAGAACCCAGGTGTGAAATCGACACTTGGGGCACCCACTTCGCTTCGCTCAGCAACCCAACTCTCGATAAAGTTGCTTGTATATCTGAGGGAGAATCAGCCGACGTGTTGGTCCACTCGCCTTCGATTGCCGAATCCGAACACCACGTTTGAAGGTCACCTCCTGCGTTTGGGGCTTCTGGTGGCCTGTGCTAGCATCGTTTTTGCGTCTCGATGGACTTTTCTCTCAGCAGCGACCACCTTTTGATCCGGGATACTGTCCGCCAATTTATGGAGGCGGAGATGCGGCCGGTGGTGCGCGCGTACGACCACGACGGTACGTTTCCGGCGGAGCAGATTCGGAAGCTTGGGGAGTTGGGGTGCTGCGGGATGTTGGTGCCGGAGGAGTGGGGCGGGGCGGGGACGGACACGGTTGCTTACGCGATAATGATTGAGGAAGTGGCGCGGGTGTGCGCGTCCACCGCAGTGGCGCTGTCGGTGACAAATTCGGTGGCTGGGGTACCGATCCTGCGGCATGGGACGCAGCAGCAGAAGGCGAAATATCTTGCGCGATTGTCGCGCGGGGAAATTCTGGGGGCTTTCTGCCTGACCGAGCCGCAGGCTGGTTCGGATGCTGCCGCGATTCAGACTTCGGCCGAGCGGCGGGGCGAGGGATATGTTCTGAATGGCACCAAAATTTGGGTGACCAACGGCGGCGTTTCGGGCGTGTACATCGTCTTTGCGAAGACTGACCTTTCGGCTGGCGGAAAAGGTATTTCTGCGTTTCTCGTGGAACCGGATTTTCCGGGATTCCGAATCACGCGGTACGAAGACAAAATGGGGATGCGGCTGTCGCATTCGGCGGAAGTCCATTTTGAGAATTGTCGGGTGCCGGCTCAAAATCTGCTGGGCGCGGAGGGCGAGGGCCTGAAGGTGGCGCTGGGCGCGCTGGATGGCGGACGGATCGGGATTGCGGCGCAGGCGGTGGGTCTGGCGCAAGGCGCGCTGGAGGCGGCGACGAAATTTGCCAAGCAGCGGCGCGCGTTTGGGAAAAGCATTTCTGAATATCAAGCGATTCAATGGATGCTGGCGGACATGCAAACGGAAATCGAGGCAGGGCGCGCGCTGACGCATTACGCTGCGTGGGTCCGCGACAGCGGTGGACGCATGGGCGCGCATTCGGCGCGGGCGAAACTTTACGCCACGGAAATGGCGAACCGCGTGGCGGCCAAGGCGGTACAGATTCATGGCAGCACCGGCTATTCGCGCGAAAGCGACGTGGAACGCTACTATCGCGACGCGCGGGTGCTGACGATCTACGAAGGCAGCAGCGAAATGCAGCGCATCGTGATTTCGCGCGACCTGCTGCGGACCCCGGGGAGCGCATCGAGTGTCTGATTCCTTCACGCCGCCAGCCGGCGGCGATTCGTTGGTGGCCGGCAAACCGTCCTCTAGTGAAAAGCGTCCGCGGGTGCTGAGCGGCATGCGTCCGACCGGACGTCTGCACATCGGGCACTATTTCGGGGCGCTGCAGAACTGGGTGAAGATGCAGGAGACCCACGACTGTTTTTATTGCGTGGTGGATTGGCATGCGCTGACTACGCACTACGAGGATACCGGGTCGATCGCGCAGAACGTGCTGGAAGTGGCTACGGACTGGCTGGCGGTGGGGCTGGATCCGGAGCGGGCTACGCTGTTTCTGCAGTCGTCGGTGCTCGAACATGCGGAACTGCATCTGCTGCTTTCGATGGTGACGCCACTGAGCTGGCTGGAGCGGGTGCCTACTTACAAGGAGCAGATCGAGAATTTGCGGGAACGGGATTTGGGGACTTACGGTTTCCTGGGTTATCCGCTGCTGCAGACTGCCGATATCGTGCTTTATGGGGAGCCGGATCGCGCGATTGAGGTGCCGGTGGGGGAAGATCAGGTGCCGCACATTGAGTTGGCGCGGGAGGTGGTGCGGCGATTCAATACGCAGTTTGGATTTGAGGTGCGGATTCCTGCCGGCAGGGCTACGGACACGGTGCGTTTGCTGGAAAAAGTGGGCGTGAAGCAGAGTGCGATTGACGCCGCAGCCGGACACGACGAGCGCATTGTCCTTTTTCGCAAGCGGGCGCTGGAAATCGGGATGGCGAATTTTCTCAGCGAGCTGGGCGAGGACAAGAAGTACTTTCGCGTGGGGCAGGTATTGCGCGAGCCGGACGTGAAATTGACGGAGACGCCGCGGTTGCCGGGGACGGACGGGCGGCGGATGGCGAAGAGTTATGGGAACGCGATCTGGCTGAGCGAACCGGTGGAGGACATTCGGAAGAAAGTTCGAAATATGCTTACGGATCCGCAGCGGGTGCGGCGGACGGATCCGGGGCGGCCGGAGATTTGTCCGGTTTTCTATTATCACAAAGTGTTTTCGCCGGCGGAGACGGTGGCAGAGATCGATCGGGACTGCCGAACGGCGGGGATTGGGTGCGTTGACTGTAAGAGTAAAATGGCGGATGGGTTGGTGCGGTGGATCGAGCCGATCCAGGCGCGGAGGAAAGAGTTCGAGGGGCATCCGGGGAAGGTTTGGGATATTCTGGATGCTGGGTCGAAGAAGGCTGGGGTAACGGCGAAGCGGACTATGAAGAGGGTTAGGGACGTGATATTTGATTGGGATTCGGTAAGGACGGGACGGTGAAGGCGACGGCAACGGCGAGGGGGACGGCGGCGTTTCGTCGGGAGATGGGGGAGCCAGTGAGTTCGAGGGTTGGGATGTTTTCCGACACGATTGTCGGACTACGAATCTGGAGTGTGGGACCTTAGAAATTTAGAAATTTTAGGGTTGAGAGGAGGCCTGGATGGCATCGCCTTATCGAATTCAATTGCCGATGTATGACGGGCCGCTGGATTTGCTTCTGGATCTGATTCGGAAGCAGGAAATCGATATACACAATATTCCGATCGCGCAGCTTACGCAGCAGTACCTGGAATACCTTGGGCAACTGGAGCACCTGGATATCGATGTTTCTTCGGACTTCATTTATATGGCGGCCACGCTGATCCATATCAAGTCGAAGATGCTACTGCCGCCGGATCCGCTGGCTGGGCCGGAAGAAGTGCTGGATCCGCGCGAGGAGTTGGTGCACCGGCTGCTGGAACACGAGAAATTCAAGAATGCGGCGCAGCTGCTGTATCAGCGGCAGCAGATCGAAGAACATGTGTGGTCCAAGCCGGATCGGTCGTTGTATGGGAGCGAGGGGACCGAGGCGGAACTGGTGGTTTCGCTGGTGGATTTGGTGAAAGTGTTTCAGCAGGTGCTGGAACGGAAGAAGGAAGTGCCGCGGATCGAGCTGCACCACGACACGTTTACTATCGGGCAGATGATGGAGAAGCTGCGGAAGCAATTGCACACCAGCGACGAGCCGGTGTCGATGGTGGAATTTTTCCAGTCGTGCCCGTCGCGGCATGCGATGATTGTGGCGTTTCTGGCGGTGCTGGAGATGGTGCGGCTGTAAGCGGTGCTGCTGGTGCAGTCGGAACTGTTTTCGGATATTCGGGTGCGGAAGCACAAGATGTTCGACGTGATTTTCACGGGACCCAGCGCCCTTTCTCAAATTGAGGAGCAATATCTGTGACCATTACGCCCCAGGAACTGCGGTCGGCGATCGAAGCGATTATTTATGTGGCCGATGAACCAGCCACGCTGGAGCAGATCGCGCGCGCGTTGGAGCTC
>Ga0302325_10019721_pt1 | contig 14167 bp, 10 predicted proteins | sample Palsa_T0_2_FD_201948 | JGI IMG/M metagenome (GOLD analysis project Ga0302325, IMG submission 201948) | Peat permafrost microbial communities from Stordalen Mire near Abisko, Sweden - Palsa_T0_2 | ecosystem: Environmental > Terrestrial > Soil > Palsa > Peat permafrost | place: Sweden: Abisko... | reverse complement strand
GCAGAGTTATTCTTTCGTTGAACACGATCCGGTGACTAAAAGTAACAACGCAGTCACCAGATGGTCCATCAACTATAACTCGATCGCCCATCCTTGCATACGAATTAATAAAGCTTAGCGTTTCCTCAAGCGTGGGCTCCGCATAAGCAGGGGACAAGGAAAGCAGTCCCAGCGCAAAAACGAAGCGACTGATGATATACATGGCACCGGTCCTGTGATTTGAAGGTGGACTGCAATACATTGAATTGCGTACACTGACTAAGTGTCATTTAAACGTCGAGGCTCAACGAGACGCAGGCGCGTGGCCACATTGTATGTTTGCCATATCGTCGTGGTCCACACCCGCGCCGCGGGACGAGATGATGTCGGCGAGCACTTGGCTGGGACCGACCGCAGGAAGCTGGGCGACGTCGCCAACGATAGAAAAGGCGATCTTGTCTGGCACGGCGGGCGAGACTTCGTACGTTGTTCGCAGAAACAGCGTCAGGGAGAAGTACATTCTCCGTATGTGTTATTTGGGGGCGTGTAGCACATCAGTCCCGGGCAACAGCTATTATATCCCGGTCCACACGCGGAACCTTGACCTCCACAGGCTTGCGTAACTTTGAGTCGCGGAGTCGTTCGCAATGCCTGTTTATGTGCGCGAAAGTGGGTAGATGCGCTTGAGATAACAGGTATTGGGTCAAGCGTGGCGATGACATTTGTCGCGCTGGAAAGCGTAGGGCAAAGTAAGGCGGCCGCGGCAGCAATGGTCAGAATGCGGATCATGGTGAGGATGCTCCAACAAGGCAAGCGTAATATTACTTCATTTCAACGCAAGGTCAAATTGAAAAACAGTCAGTCCACAATTCGCGGCTGCCCAAAGCCGTTCGTGTTGCTCTGCTTGTCAATCCGGCCAATGCTACGATCGCTGGGGGGCGCTCGGTATCGACGTGCCGCCGACACTGATCGCGATCGCCGACGAGGTGATTGACTAAGCATCTTACGAGGGAAAAAGCCCAGGGTACCGCAGGCGCGCCGATGGTTGGTTCGGGTCCAGAATCCGCCGTCGTGAACTCATGGAGGCAGGACAGGTGGTGCTCCACGACCGGAGATCCCGATCGGCCATTTTGGTCACAGGCGCCCCTTGACCTGTGGGGCGGATTACAAAAGCGATCGTGAGCGTAGTCGGGCGCCGCAAAACGCTTCCTCAGTGGTCCCAGGCGGGCCGCGCGCTGAAGGCGGCGCCGCTGCTTCTCGTCCTCGATGTAATCGCTTCACCGGCATTGGCGCGGGGCGAAGCGCAAGTCACGAGCGGTTCGCGTAGTTCCTAGACCATTCGAAACCGCGCCAGCAAGTCCATGCCGCCCGCGCGCCCCAGCGGCCCTGCCCGGCTCCCTTTCGCCCGCGCGGCGCGTCTGATATCACAGCCGCTTTCCGCCCCCGAGGAGCCCCGACATGACAAAGACCTACCGCGTTGCCGTCATCCCCGGCGATGGGATCGGCAAGGAGGTGGTGCCGGAAGGCGTCCGCGCGCTCGAACAGGCGGCCAAGAAACACGGCTTTGCGCTCGCGCTCGACTGGTTCGACTTCGCCAGTGCCGAATATTACGAGAAGCACGGCCGCATGATGCCGCAAGACTGGAAGCGGCAGATCGGCTCCCATGACGCGATCTTCTTCGGCGCGGTCGGCTGGCCCGCGAAGGTCCCGGACCATGTCTCGCTGTGGGGCTCCCTGGTGCTGTTCCGGCGCGAGTTCGACCAGTACGTCAACCTGCGGCCGGTGCGCCTGATGCCCGGCGTCGCCTGCCCGCTCGCCAACCGCAAGCCCGGCGACATCGACTTCTTCGTGGTGCGCGAGAACACCGAGGGCGAATACTCCAATACGGGCGGCCGCATGTTCGCCGGCACCGAGCGCGAATTCGTGGTGCAGGAAACCTTCCTCACCCGGATCGGCACCGACCGGGTGCTCAAATTCGCCTTCGAGCTCGCACAAAGCCGGCCGCGCAAGCACCTGACCTCGGCGACCAAGTCGAACGGCATCTCCATCACCATGCCGTACTGGGACGAGCGCGTCGAAGCCATGGCCAAGGAATTTCCCGACGTGCGCTGGGACAAGTACCATATCGACATCCTCACCGCGAACTTCGTGCTGCATCCGGACTGGTTTGACGTCGTGGTCGGGTCGAATCTGTTCGGCGACATCCTGTCCGACCTCGGCCCGGCCTGCACCGGAACCATCGGCATCGCGCCGAGCGGCAACATCAATCCCGAACGCAAATTTCCGTCGGTGTTCGAGCCCGTGCACGGCTCGGCGCCCGACATCGCCGGACAAGGCATCGCCAATCCGATCGGGCAGATCTGGTCCGGGGCGATGATGCTGGACCACCTCGGCGAGCAGGAGGCCGCCGGCGCCATCGTCCATGCGATCGAGCGCGTGCTCGGCGAGAAGACGCTGCGCACCCGCGATCTCGGCGGCAACGCGGATACGGTCGCCTGCGGCAAGTCGGTCGCCGACGCCATCGATTAGAGCATGATCCCGAAAATTTGCAGACTTTTCGGACAAGATCATGCTCAAAAATCAAAAGCTTCGGGGCGCTATCCGCTCCCGAGCGGCCCGCAGCGAGGAGCACGACGTGGCGAACATCGACCTGCGCAACTGGATCAGCGACATCGCGGCGGCCGGCGAGCTCAAGATCATCAAAGGCGCCGAGCCCAGGCAGGAGATCGGCGGCATCGTCGACATCTACCAGCGTCGGATGGGAAATCCGGCCGTCATGTTCGACGAGGTGCCGGGCTTCGCCAAGGGCCACCGCGTGCTCGCCAACATCCTGACCTCGGTGAAGCGGATCAACATCGCCCTCGGCCTGCCGGCGCAGGGTTCCGAGATGGAACTGATCCAATGGTGGCGCACCTACATGCGGGACGCGCCGACCTTCGCGCCCAAAGCGGTCAATGGCGGCCCTTTGCTGGAGAACGTCAGCGAAGGCAAGGACGTCGATATCGAGACGATCCCGACGCCGGTCTGGCACGAGCAGGACGGCGGCCCCTTCATCGGCACCGCCTGCATGGTGGTGATGAAGGACCCGGATTCCGGCTGGATCAATTACGGCGCCTATCGGGTCCAGAGCCAGGGGCCGGCCGTCGCGACCGTGATGATGTCGCCGGGCAAGCACGGCCGCATCATCATGAGCAAGTATCACGCGCGCAAGGCGCCCTGCCCGGTCGCGGTCGTGGCCGGGGTGCATCCCGCGCTGTTCATGCTGGCGGGCCTCGAAATCCCATACGGCAAGAGCGAGTTCGAGGCGGCCGGCGGCATTCTCGGCGAGCCCGTCGAGGTCTTCAACATGCCGCGCACCGGGCTTCCGGTGCCGGCCAATGCGGAGATCGCCTTCGAAGGCCATATCCATCCCGGCGACGAGCTCCAGGAGGGTCCACTCGGCGAATGGACGGGCTATTACGCCGGCGGCACCCGGCCGGAGCCCGCGATCCGCATCGCGACCTTCATGCACCGCGACAACCCGATCCTGGTGGGCGCCATTCCCGCGGTCCCGCCCAACGACAACACCTTCTATCTCGGCACCTACCGCTGCGGCGCCGTATGGAACCAGCTCGAAGCCGCGGGGGTTCCCGAGATCAGGGGTGTGTGGGCCCACGAGGCCGGCGGCAGCCGGTTCTGGCTCACGGTGTCGATCAAGCAGCTCTATGGCGGCCACGCCAAGCAGGCCGGCCTCGTCGCGTCGCAATGCCATGCGGGGGCCTATTCGAACCGCTGGACCATCGTGGTCGACGACGACATCGATCCCACCAACATCAACGACGTGATCTGGGCGATGTGCACGCGCTGCGATCCGCGCGACGACGTCGACATCATCCGCGGCTGCTGGAGCACCCACCTCGATCCCATGTGCTACGACAGCGAAACCGACCGCCGCAACGCGCGGGTGGTGATCGACGCCTGCAAGCCGTTCGCCCGCCGCGACACCTTCCCGATCGTGGCGCGATCGAGCAAGGAGCTCGACGCCCGCATCCAGGCGAAATGGGGCGCCGACCTGCCGAAGGGATTTTGACCGGGCTGAAGCGATTGGGCTGGGCGGGCTGAACCCGTCATCCAATCTCGAGCAGCAGCTTCTGCAGGATCGCCTGCTTGAAGTTATCGAAGCCGATCGACTCGATGACGACGTGGCCGTCGCCGCCGACCACGTGCCTGCGATAGTATACCTCGAGGCCTTCGGGAGGTTGCGGCGGAAAAATATATTCGGGCGGCTTCACGATGATCGGCAGGCCGTTGATGACCACGCCTTTGCCGACCAGTTCGTCGCGAACTTGGTGAAGACCGACGATACCTTGGTTATCATCGCCGTCTCCGGAGACATCGATGACTTTTCTGCCGCCGATGAACTCCCGGTCGAACTGTGCGGCGCAGAAGAGAAGTGCTCTCGTGATGAAGGTGTTGATGCCGATACGCGGGCGCTGAGCATCTTTCAATCGGTTGCGGAACAAGTCCATCGTTCTGGCATCATGCACCCGCGTCCAGGGCACCATCACTTCCTGGTCGCGAGACCATGCGAGAAAGGTGATCGCAAGGACCGGCGGGTCGAGCGCCGCGATGACATCCGCGACGCGCGGGTCTCCCAGCGCTTCCAGATAGCCGTCCTGCTGGGTCTTGTAGCGCGTCTCGTTTACGCTCCCCGAAACATCGGCCGCGAGGATGAGCTGCATCCCGACCGGCTCGGGTTCGGCGGCGCCGGCACTAAACGGAGCCAGCGTGAGCGCACAGGTGGCCGCCAAGGCCTGGCGTCGGGTAACCGGAGTTTTCATTTTGTTTCCTCCGTAAGGTAACCTCAGCATACAAGGTCAACGGCGCCCGGCAAAAGGTGTCCAGAGCAGGTCGCGCTCACGAGGAACCGTCCATGGCCGGGCACGTCCCGGTCATCTCGATTATCGAGGCGCGGGCGCGAGCCATTCTAAGTCGTACCCTGTTGATCGAGATCGCCGGGTCAAGCCCGGCGGTGACGCGTATGGGTGCGCCAATCTCATCGGAACATGCTCCTGCGTACGCGGATACACGCGAATTGCGGCACGGCCAACGAACACCGCGGTAGCAGGCGACGGGACATTTTTTGGTTTGATGCCACTTTTTGGGCTGATGCCGCTTCGCACGATCATGCCGGTGATGTAGCCTAGCCGTAGCGGGAGATTGCTGGCGCGGCCGAGGTCGAGAGGCGGGTGTTTGCGCGGGATGATCGTGAGAGGAGACGGAACCATGTCCACATTCGATTCCTCAGCAGGTTTGTTCGCCGGCGGCATGGTGACGGGCCTGATCTATGTGGCGCTCACCACCGGGACCGTGGCGCAACAGAAAGCCTCACCGCCGGATTTCTCGTCGAACAATGTCGGGTGGCTCACCTTCAACGTTGATTTTTCCATCGTTCCCGGCGGAACGAGCCCACTGCACAACGACCCCGCCCATCCTCGGGTCAGCAATCAAGAGGCTGCCCGAACCGGCAAGCAACCAACCTACTTCGTCGCCGATCTGACGCGCGCCACCGTTCTGAAGCCATGGGTGGTGGAGCGCATGAAGAAGGACAATGCGGAAGTCCTGGCCGGAAAGTTGGCCTTTACTCCGCATTCGTTCTGCATGCCGGCCGGCGTTCCCGGGTTTCATCTGTACGGCTTCCAGCCGCTCTACTTCATACAAACGCCGAAGGCGGTCATAATGATATATTCAAACGACCAGCAGGTCCGGCACGTCTATCTCGACGTGCCGCACTCGGCCGATCCGAAGCCGTCCTGGTACGGCGAGTCTGTCGGCCACTACGAGGACGATACGCTCGTCGTCGATACGATCGGGTTGAACGACAAGACGTTCGTCGATAATTTCCGCACGCCGCATACCGAGAAACTGCACGTCGTCGAGCGCTTTAAGCTGGTCGACGGCGGCAAGGCGATGCAAGTGAACATCACGTTCGACGATCCGGATGCTTTCAACGCGCCGTGGTCCGTGGTGCAGCGTTACAATCGTATTGTGCAGCCGATGGACGAGGAAATCTGCGCTGAGAACAACCAGCAGTTCTTCCCGATTCCCGTGGCAAACAGGCCGGATTTCTGAGCGGCGCCGGCTCGCAGCCACCGGCGCGAACGGGACAGCGTTGCCGCCGATGACGACATCGCTCGAACCACCGGCAGCGCCGCCCTTGCTGGCTTTCGACGCCCGGAATACGTAGACTACCTGGCGTCAACACGTTTAGAAAGGCCGATCAAAAATGCGCTTGAGTGTATTCTTCTTCGCGATGGTACTCGGTTGTCCGGTCGGGGCAGCCGACTGGAAAGAATACGAGCCACCCGATCATTCATTCACGGTCCATTTTCCTGCCGATCCTAATATCGAGACAACGGCTTATCACACCCCCGACGGCCGCTCGTTCGACGCGCATGTCTACTCCGCCATGCAAGAGAGCGGCGTCTTCACAATGACCGTCGCGCAGGTGCCCGAAACAGGAAGCCAGGTCCGGGAAGACGCCCTGATCGGCGACGCGATTAAGAAGATGACGGAAGGAGGCTTGATCAAGTTCGACATCCCGCACCGGGTCCGCTGGTTCTACGGCCGTCAGCTCGGCATCGCGCGACCGAACGGCGGTTACTCGTATATCGCGGTGTTTCATCATGACAATCGGCTGTATCAGATCGAAGGCAGGGCGTTTGTCGCGGGCGGACAGGCCGAAGCCGAAGCCATGCGTTTCCAGCAATCACTCGACTTCCCTTGAACCTGACAAGCCAGGACAGGAGCAGCTTGGGCAGGCGAGGCGGTCGGCCTCACCGTTCCCCGCTCGCTTGCCCCCCGCTCCAACGCTTGGATGCCTTCTGTTGCTGGGTACGGACATCTTCCGCGACAGGACTTTCCGTTGGGTCAGGCTGTTCCGTCCTGCTTAGATAATGAGCACGCTTTGCGCGTCTCACACCGCCCCGCTGCTTGACAGTGCGTGATCCACGCACACAAAATCAAGCAGTGCCAAACTGATATGCTTTCGGCGGGCGGAGTATCGCGGGGCATGATGGACGCGCAAACCGACCCGGCCGATCACGTGCTTCCGGTCGACGAAATACTGGCACCGCGCAAACTCGTCCTGCTCGGGCTGCAGCACGTCCTGGTGATGGCGGCCTCGCCGATCACCGCGGTGTTCCTGGTCGGCAAGGCGCTCAATCTTTCGTCCGATCTGACCATCAACCTCATCAGCGCCACGTTCCTCATGTGCGGGCTCGGCACGTTGCTGCAGAGCTTCGGCCCGTTCAAGTTCGGCGCCCGGCTGCCGTTCGTCATGGTGCCGGGGGGCGCTCCGATCGTGATCTTCCTGACCATTGCCCAGCAGACCGACATCCAGACCGCGTCGGGCGCCGTCATTCTCACCGCCCTTTTTTACTTCGCATTCCTGCCGGTGTTCGCCCGCTGCGTGGTCTACTTCCCAAGGCTCGTGATCGGCACCATGCTGCTGCTCGTGGCCATCAACCTGGTCAAGGTCTATGGCGGCATCATCACCGGGACGCCCGGCGCGCCCGATTTCGCCGCGCCCCTGAACGTGGTGCTGGCGCTGGCCACGGTCGGCTTCACGCTCGTGTTCGCGCGCCTGTTCACCGGGACCGCCGGCCAGCTCTCGGTGCTGTTCGGGCTGCTGGTCGGCACGATTGCCGCCGCCCTGACCGGGAGCATGAGCTTCGACGGCATCATGACGGGCCCGATCGTGAGCGCGCCGCAGCTGTTTCCGTTCGGCCTGCCGCGCTTCGACATCGTCGCCGCGGTGCCGCTGATCGTGTTCAGCATCATCTCCATGGCGGAGGCGACCGGCCAGACCGTCGCCATCGCCGACGTGGTCGGCAAGGACATCGTGCCGCGCGACGACGTGCCGAAGACGATCCGCGGCGACGGGCTTATCTCGCTCCTCGGCGCCTGCTTCGGCACCTCCCTCATCATCACCAGCGGCGAGAATATCGGCATCGTGCGGGCGACCGGGGTGCGCTCGCGCTACGTGACGGCGACCAGCGGCGTCATTCTGGTGGTGCTGGCGCTGCTGGCGCCGCTCGGCCGCCTCGTCAATGCGATCCCGGGCGCGGTGGTGGGCGGAACCGCCATCATCGTGTTCTGCATCATCGCCGTGATGGGCATCGACATGCTGCGCAAGGTCGACCTGCGCGAGCACGGCAACCTGTTCACGCTCGCGGCGGCGCTCGCCTTGGGGCTGCTGCCAATCCTGGTGCCGGGCATCTACAGCAAGTTCCCGGCCGGGGTGCAGATGATCATGGGCAACGGGCTTGCGGCCGGGACGGTCGCGGCCGTGCTGCTCAACATCCTGTTCCACCATATCCGCCCGAAATTCGCCTTCGGGCATGCCGCGCCCGCCGGCGAGCTCGCCGGCCCGGACGAACTCAACGCGCCGACGGCCGCGGAATAGCGGAATCGCACGACGTCATCGATCGGACAGCCCGCGCCCATGCCAGCGCTTATGTCAGCCGACCTCAGTCCGGATCACTTCGCCGCCGCCGAGCTGCTGCTGGCGCCCGCCCAATTAATGCTCCGCGACGGGCCGGTGGCCGGCCATGCCGTGGTGATCGCCGACGGCAAGTTCCGCGACGTCGGGCCCCGCGCGGCGCTCCAGTCGCGCCATCCCGGCCTCACGCCCCTGGCGTTGCCGGGCAAGCTGTTGATGCCCGGCTTCGTCGATGCCCATCATCACCTGACCCAGACGTTCGGCAAGGCGCTCGCCTTCGGCGAGCCGTCCGAGATCTTCCGCCGCATCTGGGTGCCGCTCGAAGGCGTGCTCGACGACGAGCTCGTCTACCTCACCGCGAAGGCGGCGGCGCTGGAGTCCCTGCGCGGCGGGTTCACCACCGTGGTCGACGCCGGCACCCGGGCGGAAGGCAACGTATCGGCGATCGCCCGGGCCGCCCGGGAGGCCGGCCTGCGCTGCGTGCTCGGCTTCATCTGCAACGATCTCGGCGCCGGCGGTGCCGTCGCCGACCGCGATGCGATCCTCGAGCGCGCGGAGGGCCATCTCGGGCGCTGGCGCGACGACGGCCTCGTCCACCCTTCCCTCGCGATCTCGATCCCGGAGGCCGCGACCGCCGCGATGCTGCGCGAAGTGTCGGCGCTGGCGGCGCGATCGGGGGCGGTGTTCCAAAGCCACGTCAACGAGCATCTCGCCGCCGTGGAGCGCTCGCTGATGCAGGTCCACCGCCGCCCGCTCGAATACCTCTACGATCTCGGCGCGCTGGGCCCCCATGTGCTGATCGCCCACAGCACGCTGGTGACGCCCACCGAGCTGGCGATGCTGAAGGAGACCGATACCGCCGTCGCCTACAATCCCGTGGCCTCGCAATGGAAAGGCAATGCGGTCGCTCCCGCGACTTTGATGGCGACGCTCGGCATCCGCTTTGGCATCGGCACCGACGGCACGCGCAGCGACGGCTTCCGGCTGGTCGATGCGGCCGAGGCGACCCAAAGGATCGCGTTCGGCCTCGCCAACGGCGATTTCTCCTGCGGCGGCGGCTGGATCTGGCTGGAGCACGCAACGACCGCGGGCGCCGAGGTATCGGGCCTCGGCGGCATCACCGGCGAGATCGCGCCCGGATTGGCGGCGGATTGCCTGCTGGTCGATATCGACGTGCCGGAATTCAGCCCGTCCTGGGATTTGACCTGGGAGCTGGTGCGGCTCGGCAATCGCGACCAGATCGTCGCGGTTTTCGTCGCCGGCCGGCTGCGGCTGTGGCAAGGCTGGCCGGTCGGCTGGGACGGCCGGGCGCTCATGCACGAGATCGCCAAGCGCGCACGCGACGCAGTCGGCCGGGCACCGATCCAGCGCATCCATCCGGTTTCGAGCCAGCACCGCGCCGCCGCGGCCGGCCGGCAGCCCCGCAAACCGTGATCGCGGCAACCGCTGCGCTCGACCGGCAGCCCCGAGTTTATTGCGCGGGCCTTCACGAGCCCGCCTTGCATGGCATCGATTAACACTTATTTATGCGTCGCAGGCTTCTTTGCATGTGGAACTCCGGCCCGTCTCGAGCCTCTAACGTAGCTCCGGCGATCGCGCAGGGCACCTCGCCGGGACGCAAACAATGCCCCCAAAGGATGAGCGCCATGACCGCCAGCACGAATGCCGCCGTCGATTACACCAATGCGCCTCAGGCTCTCCGTGAGGTCGCGGAAAAAGGAGCTGCTCAAGCGAAAGAAAATTTCGAAAAGATGAGTGCGGCCGCCGGCGAGGCGACCCACCTCATGAAGGACACGTATTCGACGACCTTGAAGGGGGCCCACGACTACAGCGCCAAAGTCCTTGAATTCGCTCGCATCAACACCGACTCCGCGTTCGAATTTGCGAAGCAATTGTCGAGCGTGAAGTCGCCGACGGAATTCTTCGCGCTGTCCAGCAATCATTTGCGGCAGCAATACGAAACCCTCTCGCGTCAGGCCCAGGAACTCGCGGCCATCGCCCAGAAGATGACGGCTGCGACGACCGAGTCCATCAAGAGCGGGATGCACAAGGTTGTCTGATCCAGCCTCCGGATCAGAGCAAGCCCGGGCTCCGAACACTCGCTTGTCCGCCTCGATGGGATTCCCGACGATCGAGGCGGGTCGGGGCACGGCTATTCGGCTCCAGACCTGACGGCCGGCAACAGCACCGTGAAGACCGAGCCGCGCCCGACTTTGGACGCGGCCCATAGTCGGCCGCCATGGGATTCGATGATGGACCGGCAGATCGACAGTCCCATTCCCATGCCTTGTGGTTTCGTCGTGAAGAACGAATCGAAGATGCGGTCGACATCGTTCGGATCGATGCCGGTGCCGGAATCCTCGACCGCTACCAGCACGTTGCCGGAGTCATAGATCGCGGATTCGACCCGCAGCAACCGCGTGCGGCCGGACAGCCCGTCCATGGCCTCGGCGGCGTTCCTGGCCAGGTTCAGAATGACCTGCTGCAACTGTCCGCTGTGGCCTAGCACCAGGGGAAGCGGCCTCGTCAGCCCCGTTTGGACTACGATTCCCTTCGCCTGCAGTTCGCCGCGCACCGGCCGCAGGACATCCTGGATGACCTCGTTGAGATCGACCGGTGATGTTTCCCCGCCGTCCTTCTTGAACATGGCGCGGACACTCCCGATCACCTGGCCCGCGCGAAGACCGTCCCTGACGATCCTCTTCAGGGTATCCCGGGCCTCATCGAGGTCCGGCGTGGCACGGCCGAGGAAACGCAGGCCCGCATTGGCATTGGCCACCATGGCCGCCAGCGGCTGGTTGATCTCGTGGGCGATCGAAGCCGACAGCTCGCCGGCGGTGGCGACGCGATTCATGTGTGCGAGCTTGCCGATGGCGTCGCGCGAGAGCGCCTCGGCGGTGCGGCGGCGCCGCCTTTCGTAGAACAGCCCGATGATCAGGACGGTCTGGAACCCCAGCACCGCCGCGACCGACGCGATCTGCCAGCGGTATCGCACGAACGCGGTAAGCTCGCGAAAACGGACCTCACTCCCCGCGGGCAGCGCCGCCTCGCTGACGCCGAACCGCTGCAGCTGGCGCCAGTCGAATATCGGCTTGGTCGACAAATCCCCGGCGACCGGGATTTCGGAGGCTTTTTCGCCGTTGAGAATTCGCAATGTGAGCTGCCCCGCCGCCCTGCCGACCCGCAGGAAGCTGGTGACCACCCCACCGGCGGCGCCGTAACCGAACTGGTTTTCATTGGTGACCACGATCGGGCGGTTGGCGACTTCGGCGACCGGCACCAGCGCGTCGCGCGCCGTGTAGGACTTGCCGGCGCCGTCCACATAGATGCCGAGGTAGAGGATCGCCGAATCCGGCGGCAGCGCCGAAACGCGTCGTCTGATGTCCGTCATCGGCAGGCCGGTGAGATCGATGACCTCCAGGCTGGCCGCGACTTGCGGCAGTTCCCGCACGAATTGGCGCTGCAAGGTCTGGCGCTCCAGCGGGTCGCCGACGATGGCGACACGCCGCAGACCCGGTACCATGGCCTTTGCCGCAGCCACGGCGTCGCGGAGCGTCAGGTCCACGCTGTTTCCGGTGACACCGGGCGGCAGGCTCAGGCCGGCGAGACTTTCCGCATCGACCGCCGCAAAGGCGACCGGCACTGTGGACCACAGATCCGCGCGCAGCCGCATCGCGAATTCCAAGGCGAGGGTGCCGACCGGAACGATTACGCCGATGGGTTTGTCCCGATACTTCTCACGAAAATACCGGCGCAGAACCTCTTCATACTCCGTGCTGGAGAACCGGTTGATATCCAGGCTCTCGATGTACACGTCGACCCGCGACGCCGAGCTGACGTTCAACGACGCCGAAAAGCCCGATGCGAAGTCGGCGTAGGACGGCAGATTGGGATTGGACTGTTCGAGGATCAGGACGGACCGCGGCAACGGCTCGTCCGCCCGGCACGGGGCAGGCGCCAGATCGACCCCCATCAAGCCCACCACCACCGAAGCGAGTACGCGCCACCAGCCACTCATGCCTCAGCCCGCCTGAGCTGGTGCGGTGGTGCCGCTCGGCCAACCCCGGGCGCAGGACCGGCGAGACAAGACGGCATCGACTGTGCCCGGCATGCTTGTCCGGTCGGGGCTTATGCCGTGACCCGCCATCGGCGCCTTACCTTCGACGAAGCAATCGGCAGCGCACGGCGGGATTGCCCTGGAACTGAAGTTGGGTGCTGCAGCAATCTTGGCGGTTGCTTTGCAGCATCCGCTGGGGATTGATACCGCAATACGGCAAAAGTCTGCAACTTTTCGGGATCATGCCTTCGGTTTCGAGCACGATCCCGGTCCGAAAAGTCTGCAACTTTTCGGGATCATGCTCAGAACCGCCTGCCGGGCGGCGGTCGCACCGCCGGGTCGGGCCGCTGCCACACCGGCACGCAGACCCGGCGGCCGGACGGCGTCTCCTCGACCTGGACCTCGGTGCGGTAGAGCGCCGTCAGCGCCTCGGCGGTGACGACGTCGTGGGCCTTGCCGACCACCTTGAGGCCGCCCTCGGCAATGATGGCGACGCGGGTCGCGACCAGAAGCGCGTGGTCGGGATCATGGGTCGAAAGCACGATGCCATAGCCTTCCGCGGCAAGCTCGCGGATCCGCGCCAGCACCATGGACTGGTTGCCGAAATCCAGGCTCGCGGTCGGCTCGTCCATCACCAGGAACGGGGTGCCCTGGGTCAGCGCGCGGGCGATCAGGACCAGCTGGCGCTGGCCGCCGGAAATCTGGGTGTAATCCTCGCCGGCGAGGTCGCCGATGCCGAGGCTCTTGAGCTTGCCCAGCGCAATGCGCCGGTCCTCGCTGCCGGGGCTCGCAAACGATCGCAGCCGCGCGGTACGGCCCATCAGCACCACGTCGAGCACCGAATAGGAGAATTCCGTGACGTGGGCCTGGGGCACATAGGCGAGCCGCTGGGCGATGTCGGAAGGCCTGAGGAATTCGAGCGGCACGCCGTCGATCGCGATGGCTCCGGCAAGCGGGGGCTGCAGCCCGAGCAGGGTCCGGAACAACGTGGTCTTGCCGGCGCCGTTTGGTCCGAGCAGGCACAGCACTTCGCCGGGCAGGATCACCAATGAAATGCCGCTGCCGACCACGCGGGCGCCGTAGCCGATGGTCAGGTTCTGGACGGTGAGCCGCATCGGTCAGCCCCAGGTACGGCGGCCGCGCGACAGCAGCCACAGGAAGAACGGCGCACCGAGCACCGCGGTGAGGATGCCGACCGGCGTTTCGACGCGCGCGAGGCTGCGTGCCAGCGTGTCGACGATCAGCAGGAAAGCGGCCCCGAGCAGCATCGACGCCGGCAGCAGCCGGTTGAAGTTCGGCCCCACCAGCATGCGCGCGATGTGCGGCATCATCAGGCCGATCCAGCCGATGACGCCGGAGATCGCGACGACGCTCGCCGTCATCAAGGTCGCCGCGGCAATGACGGTGGCACGCAGGCGGCCGACATCGACCCCGAGCGAGCGCGCCTCGTCGTCGCCGAGCGACAATACGCCGATCGGCCAGCGATGCAGCACGAGCGGAACGAAGCCGAGCAGCACCAGCGGCGCGGTGACGGCGAGGTCGGAGAATTTCACCCCCGCGAGGCTGCCGAGCAGCCAGAACGTGATGGCGGGAAGCTGGTCGTAGGGATCGGCCATGATCTTCACCAGCGAGATGCAGGCGCCGGCGAG
>Ga0302325_10019719_pt1 | contig 14168 bp, 13 predicted proteins | sample Palsa_T0_2_FD_201948 | JGI IMG/M metagenome (GOLD analysis project Ga0302325, IMG submission 201948) | Peat permafrost microbial communities from Stordalen Mire near Abisko, Sweden - Palsa_T0_2 | ecosystem: Environmental > Terrestrial > Soil > Palsa > Peat permafrost | place: Sweden: Abisko... | reverse complement strand
ATCCGGCGAGCGAGGCCGACATCGAAAAATCGCTGGCGCTCTCCATGCGCTGGGCCGTGCGTTCGAAAGCGGCGTTCGCGGCGCAAAGCGGGAATGCCTGCTTCGGCATCGTGCAGGGCGGCGTATTTCCCCGTCTGCGCGCGCGCTCGGCGGGTGAACTGGTCGCGATCGGGTTCGATGGCTATGCGGTCGGCGGGCTCGCGGTTGGCGAAAGCCAATCCGTCATGTTCGAGACGCTTGAGGCGACGATCCCGCATCTGCCGGAGGATCGCCCGCATTACCTGATGGGCGTGGGCAAGCCCGACGACATCGTGGGCGCGGTTTTGCGTGGAATCGACATGTTCGATTGCGTCTTGCCGACGCGCTCGGGCCGCAACGGTCAGGCCTTCACCTGGAACGGTACGGTCAATCTGCGCAATGCCACGCATGCCGACGACGGCGCACCGCTCGATTCAAATTGCCGATGTCCCGCTTGCCGAAATTACAGCCGCGCCTATCTGCATCATGTCGTCAAGGCGAAGGAGATCGTCGCATCGATGCTGCTGACCTGGCACAACCTCACATTCTATCAGGATCTGATGCAGGGTCTGCGCGAAGCGATTGCGGCGGGTACCGCAGAGGCTTTCGCCGCACCCGTCCTCGCTGCGTATCGCCGCGACAAGGAGGACGCGTCGGTCTAGGCGACGTAGGGCACCCAGCGCCAGGGAACGCGCACCATATAGCTCGCGTATTCCGGATCCAGCCGCAGAAACCCTTCCTCGACGAAGCTCTTGATCACGAACAGGCCGCAACCGACTCCGAAGATTGCGGCGTTGACCGCCGAGAAGCTCTGCAGGCAGAGCGCGAGATAGGCGAAGTAGATTCCGGTGTAGATGGGATGGCGCATGAAGCGATAGGCGCCCTTGGTCACGAGGCGGCGCTGGGCGGGAACAAGTCCGATATTGCGCCCCAGGCTGATGCGGGCCCAGACGCTGATAGCGAAGCTCGCGAAGCTCAACGCGTCGACGAGCCAGGCCGGCGCAACCGAGGACGCAGGCTCGGCAAAGCGCCCGACGATGAAGAGCCAATAGGTGGCAACAAACGCCAGAAGCCAGTAGACCGGATTGGGCGTCACCCGGCTCGGCGCGCGGCGGATGAGCATGGTGAGGATCAGGAGAGCGAAATTGGCGTTCGCCACGACCCATGCGGGGTTGAATCCGAACGCTCTCAATTCGTGGCGAAGCGAATAGGCGAAGGGGAGGATCGCGACGAGCGCAACCACCCGATCCGTCCAGGGCGACGACAGGACCTTCAAAACTGTCGACCGAACGATATTGTCCCGAAAGGGCACAGTGGACATCGGGCGCGCTCCCCAAATTGAACTCATACGATGTGGCGGAGCAACGAACGTGCCGCGATTTCGTGCTCGCTTCAAAACAGATCGGGTTGGGGTTTCGGCGGCGGGGGTTTTTTGGCTTGCGCCCGCATGTCCCAATCGCCTTCGCGGGTCTTGAGCAGTTCTTTGAGTTCGGCGATCGAAGCCGGGTCTTCGCCCAGCCATTGGCGCCAATCCGCAGGGTCGACGAGGGCGGGCATGCGATCGGTGATCGTCGCAATCAGCGGATTGGCGGGCACGGTGACCATGGCGAAGGTCAGGAGTTCGCCCGCATTGTGGCTGGTCCAGCGCTCCCAGATCACCGCAATGGCGAGCGGAGCACTGTCGCGCGGCGAGATCGTATACTGCTCGGTCTTGCTGGGCGTGATTTCCTTGCCTTCGTTGAACGTCGACACCGCGATCAGCCCGCGCCGCTCGGCGAAGGCATCGCGGAAGGTGGGGAGCGCGTCGATCGTCTCGGCCCGCGCATGGATATGCTTGGTACCGCTCATCGGATCCTTCGCGTGGCGCGCCACCATGCCCCAGCGCATCTTGACCGCCTTGCGATGCCCGTCCGCATCGCGGGCGATGACGATGGCGAATCGCATGGGCGTGACGGTCTCCGCCTCGCTGCCGGGCGCACCCAGCAGGTCGGCGAGCGTCACCAGCTCGCGCCAGCTCATCATCTGGGTGAATTTCCCGCACATGGGGCAATCTTAGGCACTTCGCGAAGGCGCCTTCCAGCGTCGCTGCTGCGGCGGCGTTCCTCCGGCCGATTCGTTCGCCGAGACCTCCCGAACGCCGCGAAAAACGCGTGATTGCGCGGGCCTGGAGCCCGTGTTGACCGGCCGGAACTCTGCCCCTATGGTCCGCCGCCCTTTGGCCGAGCCCGTAGCTCAGGGGTAGAGCATCTGACTTTTAATCAGAGGGTCGATGGTTCGATCCCATCCGGGCTCACCAATAACGCAATGAAATCAATCACTTAGGAGGAAGAGCCCTTTTCGGCCTCCGGGTGGTTGGTTTTGCGGACCCCATGCGGACCTCTCGGGCGCATCTTTTTGGGATTGCCACGAGCGCGTGCTTCTAGCGAATCGGGAGAGTATGTCAGTGCCCCATATCGCCTCTGCGATGGGGGGCGGGGGTGGGGACGGCGGGCGAGATTAGCGCGCGCATCGGGCGACCCCCTCGCGAGATTCTTGCGAAATTCGAACTCGCCCTAACTGACGCGCTCAAAGTCCGTGCGCGCTCAAATCGCGCCCTACGGACGCTCTAGCGCCGCGGTCGGCGTATGGGCCGCTGCTCCCGTCAACGAGCCGCCCTGCGGCCTCGCTTGGGCAAGGGCTTGAGCAGCTCTCCGGGCTCGATCTCGAAGGCAGCGGCGATGTGACCAAGCACCCTCACGGTCGGGGACGCGTGGTGTCGCTCTATTTCCCCGACGTACCGCGCGCTCACGCCCACGCGATGCGCCAGCTCCTCCTGAGTCCAGCCCCGGGCCTCGCGCAATTTGCGTGTACGGATCGAGAGAGTTTCGGTCAGATCGTCCATGGCGCAACGAAGGCGCTGGTGGAACGATCCTTCTAGGAAGTATAGTTCCTAATCGTCGGCTGTGTTCCGAAGCCAAGGGGGCTGAGTGTGGACCCAAACATATTAGATGTGAGGAATCATGCTTCGCGAGCTAACCCGACTTTGCGTCGCGTGTTGTGTTCTCTTGGTGCCGTTTCTCACCGGCTGCGGCGACAGGGCAACGACAAAGTCGTCTAATCCTCAAGCCACGGTTGGCAAGGATTCCGGGCGACGCGCTATCGCGCCGCCGAATGCGCCAGCTTTGCCCTCTCACTATATCGCGCTGGCGATTGAGAACATTGAGCTTGCAAAGAATGAAGCGTCAATTGCCAACGGTCTTAGTGACCAAGTCAGCGAGGAAACGCGTTCGCTTCGTGAAATGGCAAAGTTGAGATTGGGTTGTCGCGGGAAGGACGATGATTGTCTGATTTCTCGCGCAAAGATACTTGCTCCCCTGATAATGGCCGAAGAATCCGCGCCCGGCAGCGTAACGGGGCAGCACGCTCTGGTCCTCAATGCGTACGACACGCTAACAACGCTGAGTATGATATGCGAGAAGCTCTCTTCCGAGAATGAAACCTTGGTGCCTGAATTGACCAAGGCCGAGAACACGCTTGAGGCATTAGGCGAGCAGTCGCCGAAGTTTTCCGCGCGCGACGTAAGCGCTGTGAAGAAGATTGACACCGATCTCGGCGCAATAGTGCAGATGAATCAGACTGTTTTGGGAGACGATGACACGACTTTCAACATGGACGAAGGCATAACGCGAATGGAAATGACATATCCGTGGCTCGATGCTGGCGTTCACGCCGAAGACGCCAAATCCCATTGGGGTAAGGCGCTGAATGCGGCCGGTGCGGCTGTTATGTGCCTCGAACAAATACCTTACTGCGGTGGTTACCTGGACAAAAAGGAAACAACGCAAGAAGCGCAAACTAGCTCGGTCTCGGCAAAAGCTGTAGGCAATTCGATCACGACCGCAACAACGCCAGAGCAGCAAAGCCCCAAGGCCTTTGAAGATCGCTTTCAGTCCTTTGTAATCGGGCGCGTTTGGAATGCTCCACCCTTTCCGATATGCCGGGAAAGAAACTCGCATTCAACTTGTGTGAACATCAACGGCGCTCCTGACGCGATGGTCGCGAAAGAGAGTGGATTGCGTCTCACGAGCGCGATGACAAACGAGCAATCTAGGGCAATTGCTACGATCAAAACTTTTGAGTTAAACGCCGGAGCTGTCGTTGCAGGTTTTCAGGTTGGCGCTCCCAGCGACGCCAGATTGGCGCTGCCTTCCGGAACAACGCGCCGCAATATCGACGGTGTGATTGGTGTTGAACTGATTGATCCCGAAAGTGGGCACTACCTTGCTGCATCGCTGTTTGGCGGCAATTATGGTGCATCTCGACAGTTTCAAGTCGAAAGCTCGCTCCGGTTGGACATGAATTCGGGGGTGCCGAATGGCCATAGCAACGAAGGTTGGCAATACTCCACGGACTATCGCATTCGTTTCGCGTCTGACGGACGGAAAACAGACGTGCTGTTCCAAGATGCTTCCGGCAATTCAATATGGAGTGAGTCTCTCCCGGTTGGCCTTGGGTATCTTGGGAAATTTCACATCGTGATTTTTCAGTCCATGGGGACGCCAAATTCAGCGTACTACTGCGATGCGCTCGTTAAGGAAATTGCAGTTAGCGGGGCTCTGGGCACGACTCACCCAGGAGCCCTTAAGCAAGCCTCGGTCGCTAGTGCGACCGCTTTGCCAAGCAGAATCGAACGCGACAGCGTGCCTCCCGTTCAATCCGTTGAGGGTGCCATGCAGCCCCGGTTCGGCAACACAGTCATCGCTCATAGCGCAAACACGGAATGGCATCTTTATTTCCAAGCTGATCAGTCATTCAGCGGGCGTGAGATTCGCTCGGGCTATCAGACATCCGGCACATGGGAGCTGGATCAAAGTATCCTGTGCCTGAAGTTTCAGCCGCCGCTTCGCGGTGCGCCGAATCCAGATTGCCAACCTGTTGAGGCTCACGGTATCGGGGATACGTGGACATCTGCGGGGAGCACGATGACGCTGGTGCAGGGGATTCAATGAACGTAAGCCGAATCCATGCGTTACTATGCCTTCGTTCACGTTCGCGCTAATCCACCCTTAACTGCGTGCCGGACTCACCCTGCTCCGTGGTACCGAGCGCGGCGAAACGCGTGCGCGCCGGAGTGGCGCGTGCGAAGCGCAACGGGACCAAGAGCGGGCAGCCAATCGGAAGGCCGAAACTCGACGCGAAGCGTGAAGCGGCCGTTCGGCGATCATTGCAGGCCGGGAACGGCATTCTCAAACAGCCAGGGCGCTGGGAATTGGAACGGGAACGGTGGCGCGGATCGCAAATGAATTGCGTTCCTGACGTTGAGGCGGGTGCAAACGTGCCTTTATACAGGCCATGTTCCGAGCGCTAGCCCTCTGGGAGGAGGCACGTGGTACGGGTGTGAAGGTGAGTTGCCTTTGTCCCGGGCCCACTGCCACCAAATTTCGCGCGCGGGCTGCGACCAGTTCGACGCGGATGGCCCGCAGTGGCAGCTCAATGGCGTCGGCGCCTGTAGCACGCGTAGGGTACCGCGGATTTCAGAGAAACCGCCGTGTCGTCGTCGCCGGAACTCGCAATGCCATAATGGCTTGGCTTGGCGTGCCGTCACGAACCCTTTTATGCGGTGTTAACCTTGTGAAGATAGAATCAACTTCGACCCGTCGGGTGGCTTTCCAAAAAAAAGGAGTAATTTGATGGCGCAGACAACTGATGCCACAGAGACTGTGGATCGGCTGCTCCATTCAGTTTCGCATCCCGTACAAGCCGCACGAGGCGATTTCTATCTGGCGGTCGCATCGCTGTTTAGGCTTCAGGCTCCGCGATTGACCGACTCTGAACGAGCAATCATGCGCGACGTTCTTTTGGGTTTGGCACGCGACGTGGAGATGGCGGTACGTATAGCGCTTGCCGAACGCCTCGCCGACGATCCTGAAGTGCCGCTCGAACTGATTTCGCTATTGGCGGACGACGCGATCGAAGTGGCGCGCCCCGTCATTCTGCGCAGTAAACGGCTTTCTGATCGGGACATAGTCGAATTCCTCACTCATGCTGACGAATTGCATCAGGCGGCTTGCGCTGAACGTCCAGGAATTGGAGAGCCAATAACGGGCATGTTGGCCCGGAGCGATAGCGAGACTGTGCTCGTCCCGCTGGTCCGTAATGCCACGGCAAAAATCGGCAAGGAGACTTTTGAAACACTCGTCGAGAAATCTTGTCGCATTGTCGCGCTCCACGAACCTCTTGCGCATCGCAGTGATTTGCCGGTGACACTCGCCGAACGCATGTGCGGATGGGTCTGCGAATCTATCAGGTCATATATAGTTAAGAACCATAAGCTTGACAGCGCCAGCATCGAAATGGCTGTCGACTTGACAAGGAGACGCATCCAGTCTCGCAATCAACGCGCAGGATTCGATGGGGGAGGCGATTTCATCGAAAAACTAGCTCATGCCGGCAAATTAAAGGCGGGCTTTCTGTTGCGCGTTCTCCAACTCGGGCAAATGCCTTTATTTGATCGGGCCTTTGCCAAAATGCTGGACATCGATACGGAGACCTTCCGAGAAGCCTTCTATCATCAGGGCGTTCGTCCCGTCGCGATCGCCTGCCGAGCCGTGGGACTCGATCGTTCGGTGGTTGCAACCGTCTACAGTTTGTCGCGGAAAGGCTGGAGCTCAAATGTAGTTGTGTCCAGTGCCGAACGGGTTCAAATCAAAGAAGTCTTCGGTACGCTTTCGCGTCAGGAGGCATCGGAAGTCGTTCGGCAACCCCGAATTTTTGGTCTCTCAGGATCAAGATGGTGAATGCAGCGCACGACGTGAACGTATGCAGCGTTCACGACGGCAATTCTACTCGGTTGCCTGTGCGTCGCTCGGATGCTCCGCTTCGCGGAAAAATATGCCTATAATTCCTCGTGGAAACAAAAGCACACACCATCCCATAAGCGGCTTGAAGAACAGCGAGCTGACGAAATAGATTAGCCAAACCGTGAGCAAAGCCAAAATAGCGGAGCCGGCCCGACTAAACCCATATCCATCTCCGAGTCGCACACAAATCGCAGTGACCAATCCACCTGCCGCAACGCACGAAGAAATCAGCAAGACTATCGACGCCCGGCGCGGGTGCATCACTGCCCCGGTCTTTGTATCGTTCACGACGAAACGCCCCATCCTTGCGTCTCCATGTCCATTCCCGCAACGCGCGCGGAAAGCACCTGACCGAGCCAATCCGGCAGGATGTGATTCGCGCCAAAACGCTACAACCTTGCTCAAGTGTCCGCAAGTTTCAGTCCTAACTGCGAAAAGCAGCTTTCGCGCTTGCAACGTCATCAGCCTCACACGCATTGCAATTGGGCTAAATGGTTGGAGCACTGATTCTGACCTTTTTCGGCTGCCGCACGCGGCGATCGTTCTCGCCCCATGACCGGCTGCTCTTGCTGCGACGATCAGGTCCAAAAAATGCTCCGGCTGCAATAAAGGGCCTCGGATTGAGCAACTCCGATCTCAACTTCCGCTGCACGGTTGCCGCGCTTAGAGGCAGCGCGAGGACGCCGTTGAACCCAACGTCGCGCGCCCACTCCACGTCGCGCTTCCGCGGACCGGAACAAACTAAAATAATAGGAATTAACGGATCGACGAGATCAGCTGTGCGGCGAGCAGCATTGGCAAACGCCTTTACATCGCCGTCAGCGATTAGATCGTCGCAAAAGACGGCCGAAAACACCTGCGTCCGTAGTAGATCAATCGCTATGCTCAACTGTGCAGTCACCTGGACGCGTTGAACGCCGATGACGTCGAACACTTGTCGCATCAGGTGCAGCGTGTGCGCGCGCCCGCCCGCGACGAGGAATCGTGATGTCCTTAAACCCACCGGTTCGCGCATGGAGCCCACCTTACGGTCCATTTTGCCCGGACGATCTTAAGTCCCGTTTAACATTTGCTCGCAAATCAGACCAAATTGACGGGAAATCAATGGGCAAATCGAAAACGCAATTGCCTCCACGGCCCGAGCGTCGCGATTTCGCGGGGGGCAACCATCAAGCTGCCGTTTCGGAGTGTGCGGGCTCAGGTTCAATCTCAGCTTTTCAATTGTGCAACAGTATAAGAAATATTAAGTAGCGAACCCAAAAACGGTGACATCAGTTCCGGAAAAAAGGCGAGTGTGTGGGTATATCCGACCGTGACGATTACGCCCGATTGACCGTTGGTAAACGTCGACGTCGCCGCCGTCGTCTGAGCCGCAGACAGGGAGCCTCCCGAAGGATAGGAGTAGACAACCGTCGGCGTGGACCCGCTCATCGTGATCTGGAACATAGAAATGGAAGCTTGGCTTGCAACAAGTTGCGGCGCGAAGTTCTGAATCGTCGCGCTTGCCGTCAGTGTGCTCAACTCGGTATTGCACGTGCCGGCCGGCACATCGCTGCAGTCCGACCAGACGTTCGCATATTGGGTTGCGAGGCGATTGGCGGCATCGGAAACACAAAAATAGCGTCCGAACTCGGTAATTCCCGCGGCCATCAAGATAAACACCGGGACGATCAGCGCAAATTCGACGGCCGCTGTGGCGTGCCTGGAGCGGAAAAAGCTGCGTAGGCGGTTACCCATCGTTCAGTCTCCCTGCCGCCGCACGAGCGCGCTCGATGTCGCCACGGTCAGCACGCCGAAACCGGGGGCAAGCGTGACGACCTGCGCCTGCGCTCGCAGCATGAGCGTGCTCGTCGTCGTACCGTAATTGTTGACTCCGTCGGTAATTGCCACGGTTCCGGAACTCAGATTGGTGACTGGTTGAATTTGCACGGCAAGTGTCGAGTTGTTCTGTATCAAACCGCCGGATAGCGTCGCCACGCTGCTCTTAAGGCTCGAAGCTCCTGGAAGGGTGGGAGTCGTGCCCGTGCGAAACCCGGAATAGAGCGTTTGTGCCGTTGCGAGGACGCCTGAATCAAGAGCTGCTTGCGTGAAGTAATAGAGGCCGATCTGCAGGCTGCAGAGGAGCAGAAGGACAAACGGCATCGATACGATCGCAAACTCCACGGCTGCCGTAGCCGATTTGTTGCGCCAGAAAGAGACCATAAGTGTCCTGTGCACGGATTTATATCTGGCGTTCCTCATGGGGCGGGCACCGTCAAAGGGTCGGCGATGATCGAGAAGCCGCTGAATACGCCGCTGTCGGTGTATGTCGAACCCGGCGCAGGCGACGGGACCGGAATTGTGACGACGGTGCCGGAAGGGGCGGTCCCATACAAACTTCCGAGCGAGGTGAGTTCGACGTCATCGATCTGGCCCCCGAAGGAATCGTCCGTGCCCAAGGCCGCAAATGTGAGCCAGTAATAGGCGGTCTTCTGGATCAGTATATTAACGGTTCGTGTCTGCGCAGTGCTTGCATAACCGCAGATGTCGAGCAGCGGATTGTTTTGCGACGCATCGTAATTTGTAAGGCTGATGGCATTCGGCGCATCTTCGGGCGTTGTGCTCGTAGATCCGTCGGGATTGGTATAGGTAATAGTCGTTCCCAGCGTCGTGCTCGCATTTGGCGTGCTCGCAAGCTGAGCATGAGACATGAATACGCCAACCGTGTTGGTATCCTCGGTGAGCGTGCCGTGATTGACGCCCATAACCCGGTTTATTCCCGTTCCGTTCGTGGACGACAGTGTGCTAATTCTGGCGGCCGAAGGCGTTGCACCGCAGTAGACGCCGCTCAAATTGGAAAACGTGACTTCCGAAACATAGCGATAGCTGACCTGGTAATACCCCGGAACGAGAAGAAAGCCGCGGCCGATAAGAGAGTTGCTGCCCCAGCCGAGTTCGATGCACTGGGTGCCCTGCGGACATCCTTCCAACCAGTAGGGAAGCTGGTTGGTCGCCGCGTTGGCCCAGCCGCTTGAGCTTGTTTCGGGCCACCCGCTCGAAGACCCGCTTGTCCCGAGGCTGTTTCCCGTATTGCCGTTAGTGTTGTAGTAGGGCGCGCCATTTGCTCCGGAAACGTAGGAGGGGCTTTCGAACGTGTCTTGGAACAGCGTCGTTCCACTGGCCCAGGCCGTCGGGAAATTGTCCGATACGGATCCGGAACACGTACCGTTGCACAACATAATATTATCGAGCTGGCCGCCATAGCTGTCGTTCGCGCCGTCCGCGGCAAAGCTGAGCCAATAATTGCCAGCACTCGTTATGTTGATCCGCACACTACGCTGAATCCAGTAGTTCTGCGCATACACGCACATGTCGATCAGATTGCTGCCGCCCAGCTTCTCGGTCCCGTCCATGGTCGTGTGCAGCGGTATTGTGCCGTCGGTATTCGCGTCCAGATAGACGTTTATCTGGTTTGTTCGAAGCGCATTGTGGACGTTTGCGCTTGAAGTAAGCTGCGTGGAGTTAGCCCAGTTCAGATCGTTTGCCGTCGTGCCGCAAATATAAGTTGGGGTGTAGTCGATATAGTCCTCGCGGCTCTGATAATTGTATCGCAACTCATAGGCGCCCGCCGGCAGATAGATGCTTGTGGAAATCGAGGAATTTCCTGCGGTGGCGCTGCCGTTGTCGCAGTCCAGCTCCACTTCCCAGTCTCCTTGAGCCGCCGTGGAAACGGACTGGCCGGCTAAGTCCTGCTCCAGACAATATCCAAGAACGATCCAGTTCAGGCCGTGGTCTCCGACATAGCTGGTGTTGGCAGGCTGCGTTTGCACAAGGGGAATTGAGCAGCCCCTGCAATAATTTATCGTCGTACCGCCCGGCAAGTTCCAACAGGTGTGGTCACAAGGGCCGTGCACGGCTTCGAACCCCTCCTGAGCGATTATAGTCGAATTGCCGTTAGGGACGGTTTGTTGGATATTGCTCGGCGAATCGTAGCAATGCGAACTCGCTGTAATCGGAATGGTACTGACGTGAACGATGCCGGCAAAAATGGTCGGCACAGTCGATGTGAGCGTCACGTTTGCCGGGCCATTCGCGGTGTAACTGAAGGGCGAGCCATTAGTCTGCGTATAGGGAAAGTTTTGTGACTGCAGACTGGCTGTGATGAAGCTAGTGACTTTCGAAACATAAGTTGAGCCGCCGTTTGAGCTACTGGCGTATTGGATGATGCTGGGACGGCTGGCGTACTGGCACGCGAGGTCAGCGACCTCCGTCAGCTTCTGCCCCGCATTGTAAGTGCGCGCGAGTTCGATGCCCCCGCCAACTGCCATCATGAGGACCGGGCTCGCCAGGGCAAACAGAATTGCGACGTTCCCTGCGGAGTTGGACCGCAGCGATCGCACGAATGCCCCAAGTACGTCAGCGAAATTGCGCCACACGACACCACAACTCCATTAACCGCATCATCATCGCTCGAAAAACTTACGAATCGGTGTCGCGCGTGCCGGTCCTACAAAGTGCTCCAACTGACGCTGTGATCCGCATCATGGGCCATAGCCAGATGTTAAGCGCCTGATAATCTCTGCGGATATCCCCGGAGGATAGATTGGTTCGCCGCCGGAACGTCACGCTCCTTCTTAACTCTCGCATGCTGGCCGAACAATTAATGAAATCCCAATATTGGTTGCACACAAACGTTTGATAGTCTTACCTGAACGCCGGTCGTTGTAAGCTTCCTCCCTCGATCCTGATTACCTCTGTCGGCAGCGCATAATTCGAACAGAAACAATTCTCTTCGCGCCGCGTTGCAGCCGCATCATTGAGCGTAATACCGACAATTAGATCAAAATTAACGCGGGCCGTGGTAGACGAGATCAGGGTACAAAAGGGGTGCGCTTCTACGTGCGCAACGCCAGGGGTCAAAATCGCGCGCGTCAGTCGCTCCTCTCGCGATATAGCGCCGATTTGGGCCAATGCCTGTCGCGCAAACGATCCGAACAGGCGCTCCGCGCCGCCGCTACAGAACAAATGCTGGCGAACCGCGCCAAATCGGAATTTTTGGCAACTATGAGCCACGAGCTGCGCACGCCGCTCAACGCGATTATCGGTTTTTCTGAGCTAATCGAAATGTTGTCCACCGACCCGACCGCAGCAAAGACACGTGAGTACGCCGGTCACGTCAATCAAGCCGGCAAGCATCTTCACGAAATCATTTCCGATATCCTCGATATCTCCAAGCTTGAGAGTGGAACTTTGGAGCTTGATCTGGAGTACAGGCCGCTATGGGACCTCATTGATGCCAGCACCACCCTGGTTGGCCCTCGGATCAAGCTGAAGAGTCAGGAACTGGTGCTTGCATTACCCACGTCCTTGCCAAGGGTCTTCGCCGATGCGCGACGCATCAAACAGGTTCTGATCAATCTCCTCACGAACGCGCACAAATTTTCGCCAAAAGGCAACCGTATTTTTGTTAGCGCTAGGGCGCAGCCAGACCGAACAGTTGCCATTTCGGTGCGAGACGAGGGCATCGGCATGACGGACGACGACATTGAAATCGCGCTCAAACCTTTTGGGCAGTTGCGATCCGGACGAGATCATACCCATGAGGGGACCGGATTGGGTCTGCCGATTTCAAAAGCAATAATTGAACAACACGGCGGCATCTTTAGCGTAACGAGCGGAAAAGGCACGGGAACGACGGTCACATTCACTCTTCGAGAGCAATTCATCCCATTTGAGGAGCACCGTTCATGAGCCAGACAGCAACGGCCGTCCCGCGAGACGTGCCTACCGCGAGCTTCTCGAAGCCGGTCGCAAACATCGTGTCCGTATCGGGTGCGCAAGCGGTCGCACTGCTCGACCGTCGCTCCGTGGGACAGTCACACGCCTCTCGTGTCGAGATTGGCGACGCTGTCATGGTCTCCACACCGCACACAATCGTGATCGGTCTAGTTTCCGGCGTGACTGTTACGATGCCGGACACGGAAACCGATCAAAATATGTTGCGCTTAATTGAGCTAAGCCTCGCGGGCGAAATTGTCGAGGACCCTATTCATGGCCGACCGGAATTCCGTCGCGGTGTCTCATGCCTGCCAACCCTCGGTGACAATGTCCATATGGCAGATCGCCATATCTTGACCCTTGCGTATGGCCAGCCGGACGCCGCAACAATCGAAGTCGGATCCCTATTCCAAAATTCCGCGGTGCCTGCGCGACTCCTTGTTGACGAACTTTTCGGAAAACACTTCCTAATCGTAGGGACAACGGGATGCGGAAAGACCTCTGCGTTGACCTGTATTCTGCAGAGCTTGTTGCCTGAGTACAAATATGCGCGGGTCGTCGTCCTTGATATACACAATGAATACGCCGCGGCATTCGGGGAACAGGCGGAAACGATTGATCCTTCGAGCCTACATCTTCCATTCTGGTTGTTGAGCTTTCGAGAGTTGATTGCGGCGTTCACAAGCGCGGAGGAAAACGCCGAAGCAGAAATCGAAATTCTTGGAGATGCAGTCCTCTGGGCGAAACGTCGATACAGTGACGCTCCGAATGGCCGCGTACGCAGATCCACGGATGTTCAGAGAATCACGGTTGATACGCCAGTGCCGTTCCGCCTCGCCGATGTTATCGCATATATCGACGAACAGCTCGGAAAGCTTGAACGAGCGCTGAGCACATTGCCATACAAAAGGTTGAAGTACCGAATCGAAACCTTGGTCAGCGATCCACGCTACGGCTTTATGTTCGGAAGCATGATGGTCGAAGACACTATGGTCGAGATTCTCGGTCGGCTGTTCCGAGTCCCGGTTGGAACCAAGCCTATAACGGTTCTCAATCTTTCCGTCATACCCGGCGAAATTATGGACGTAGTGATTTCGGTGATTTCAAGACTTGCATTCGATCTGGCCAGTTGGAGCGAGTCGCAGATTCCCTTGTTGATCGTATGCGAGGAAGCGCACCGCTACGCTCCCGCCGACAATGGTGGAAAATTCATGCCCACCAGAGAGGCGCTCGCGTGCATCGCAAAGGAAGGTCGGAAGTATGGCGTGTCACTTGCGCTGATAACTCAGCGCCCATCCGAACTTGACCAAACCATTTTATCACAGTGCAGCACAGTGATTGCTATGCGCCTTTCCACGGAGTGCGATCAGAGTGTTGTGCGAGCGAACACTCATGAAGGGTCATTGGATCTGTTGAATTTCCTTCCTCTGTTGGGCGATCGCGAGGCGATCGTGCTGGGGCAGGGTGTTGGGATTCCCATGAGGATACGCTTTCGAGACGCCAGGCGTTGCGTTTCGGACGAGAAGCGACAAGCTCTTTTCTCGCGGGCCTGGA
>Ga0302325_10019718_pt1 | contig 14168 bp, 8 predicted proteins | sample Palsa_T0_2_FD_201948 | JGI IMG/M metagenome (GOLD analysis project Ga0302325, IMG submission 201948) | Peat permafrost microbial communities from Stordalen Mire near Abisko, Sweden - Palsa_T0_2 | ecosystem: Environmental > Terrestrial > Soil > Palsa > Peat permafrost | place: Sweden: Abisko... | reverse complement strand
GCGACGACGCCGGTGCCCCCGCGGGCGCGGCTTCGGTCCCGGCCACCGCGCTGTCCGTCCGGGTGGCCGGCGGCCGCCTGGTGGCAGGCCCGCGGGACAGCGGCAGGGACGGTTCGTGGCAGCTGCCCGTCACCGAGTTCTTCGGCGAGTTCCTCACCTCGATCGCCGTCAACCACTTCCGCATCCCGCCGGCCGGGGCCTACGGGCCTCGCGTCGTGATCGACGATCTGGTGCTGCGGCGGCGGAGCTGGTCGCTCGGCCCCGGCGACCTGCCCGCCGGGAGCGTGTCGCAGCGCGGCTACCGGCCCGACGTCATCGTGGCGGCGCTGGCGGCGCGCGGGGTGCCGCGGCGGGTCTTCGTCCGCACCCCGGCCGAGCCCAAGCCGTTCTTCGCCGACCTGGCCGCCCCGCTGCTGGTCGCCAACCTGGCCCGGAGCTGGCGCAAGCTGCCCCCCGACGGCCGCCTGCTGCTCGAGGAGATGCTCCCGGGCCCGGCCGAACTATGGCTACGCGACGCGCAGGGCCGCCGCTACACCAGCGAGTTCCGGCTGGTAGCCGTCGACCAGAGTCCCATGCCACCGCTGGCGCTGCCGGCGGACTACCCCGGAAGGAAACCCAGGCGATGATCGAGACGGCCGGCTTGCGGCGTGTGTACCTGCCCCGGCGGGGGCGCCTGCGGCGGCGACCGACAGAGGCCACCGAGAAGGTGGCGCTGGACAGCCTGACCCTGCGGGTCGAGGCCGGCGAGACGCACGGGCTGCTCGGCCCGAACGGCGCGGGCAAGACCACGCTGGCCCGGATCCTGGCCACCGTCCTGACCCCCACCTCGGGCACCGCGTCGGTCAACGGCCACGACGTGAGCCGGGAACCGGCCCGGGTGCGGCGCGACGTCGGGATCGTCTTCGGCGGTGACCGCGGCCTGTACGGCCGCCTGACCGCCCGCCAGAACCTGCGGTTCTGGGGCGCGGTCGCGGGCCTGCCCCGGGAGACGGCCAACCAGCGGACGGAGGCGCTGCTCGACCGGCTGGGCCTGGCCGACCGGGCCACCGACCGGGTGGAGACGTTCTCCCGCGGCATGAAACAGCGCCTGCACCTGGCCCGCGGCCTGATCGCCGACCCGACCGTGGTCATCCTGGACGAGCCCACCACCGGCATGGACCCGGTCGGCACCAGGGAGTTCCGCGAGCTGATCAAGGACCTGCGGGCCGACGGCAAGACCCTGCTGATCACCACTCACGACATGGTGGAAGCCGAGGAGCTGTGCGACCGGGTCTCGCTGATCGACCGCGGCAAGCTGCTGTTCACCGAGAGCCCGCAGAACATCGGGCGGTTCCTCACCGGCCACGAGGGGATCGAGTTCCGGCTGCGCGACGACGCGGGCGAACTCGCCGCCCAGCTCAAGGCGGACCTGGCCGTCATGGCCGGTGTCACCGCGGTCGAGTCGGCCGACGGCCTGTGGCGGGTGCAGACCTCCCGCGACGCGCTCGGCCCGGTGCTCAGCTACCTGGCCAGCCACGATCTGTCCGAGATCGCCACCCGCAAACCCACCCTGGAGCAGGTTTACCTGCACTTCGTCGGAGACAGGGGCTTGAAGGTATGACCGCGGTCCTGATCGGCTTCCGGCTCCAGCTGGCCATCGTCCGGCGGGCCCCGCTGGAAGGCGTGACGCTGGTGACCACGCCGCTGCTGACGATCGTGTTCAGCTCGATCGGCGCCAACGCCGGGCAGCCCGCCTTCCTGATCACCGCGATCATCGGAGCCGGCCTGATCGGCCTGTGGGTGCTCACCGTGAACCAGGTCGGCGACATCGTGGCCGGCGACCGCTGGAACGGCAACCTGGAGCTGCTGGTGGCCAGCCCGGCGTCGCTGGCCACGCTGGTGCTCGGCCGGACCTGCGCCGTGGTCGCGATCGGGTCGGTGGCCTTCGCCGAGTCTTATCTCACCGGGACGCTCTTCTTCGGCGCGCACCTGGTGATCCATCACCCGGTGGTGTTCGCGCTCGCCTTCTTGGCCAGCCTGGTCGCGATCGCCGGCACCGCGTGCCTGCTCACGCCGCTGTTCGTGCTGACCCGCAACACCGCGCTGTACCAGACCACGCTGACCTATCCGTTCTACATCCTGGGCGCGGTGCTCTTCCCGGTCTCGATCCTGCCGACCTGGATCCGGCCGGTCACCCACGCCGTCTTCCTCAGCTGGGGTTCGCAGCTGCTGCGGGACGCGACCCAGGTCGGCCCCGTGCACGACGTCGCGGGGCGCCTGCTCATGCTGCTCGGCCTGGGCGCGGCCGCCGCGGCCATCGGTTACGGCTGCACCGCGATCGTGGTGCGGCGCGTCAAGACAACGGGGACGGTCGATCGCGGATGACCAGCTTGACCTTCCGGATGAGGATCGTGGGCTACTCCGCGATCATCGGCGTGGCCGAACTGCGGGCGCTGTTCACGCCCAGCGAGTGGTTCTGCGGATGGCTGCTACGGGTGCTCGTTCAGGCCTTGTTCTACGGCCTGCTCGGGCGCGCGATCGACAGCCAGGTCCAGGTCAGCTACCTGATCATCGGGAACTGCGTGCTGCTGATCGCGCAGGAATCGCTGTTCGTGGTGTTGTCGGCGGTGCTGGAGCGGACCCAGGGCACCCTGCTCATGCTGGCCGCTTCCCCGGCCGGGGCGGCGAACGTGTACATGGCCCGCGGCCTGCAGTGGATCGTCAGCGGGACGCTCACCTCGACCGTCGCCATCTTCACGCTGCCGCCGCTGCTCGGCGTGCACCTGGACCAGGTGCGGGTACTGGCGGCCGTTCCGCTCATCGTGGTGTGCGGCCTGTCGGTCTACGCCTACGCCTGCCTGCTCGCCGCGATCGCGGTGGACAAGCCGTCCGCGACCTGGATCGTGTTCAACCTGGGCCGGCTGGTGATCGCCATGCTGGCCGGGGTCAACGTGCCCACCGCCTTCTGGCCGCAGCCGCTGCGCGCCGTCACCGAGTTTCTCCCGTTCACCCACGGGCTGCAGGCCATCAGGGACGTGATCGCCGGGACCGCGGGCGCGGGCCAGATCCTGGCCGGCGTTGGGGAAGAGCTGCTGGTGGGGGCGGCGTGGCTGACCGCGGCCCTGCTGCTGTACCGGTGGCTGGTCGCCCGGGCCAGGCGCCGCGGCACCCTGGACATCGGCTCGTAGGCCCGGCCTGCGCCGCGGGAAAGGAGACTGCACATGGAAGCCGGGCCGCCGGACCACCTAGTCGGTTTCGCCGGGGGCGAGTTCGCGATGTGGCGGTCGTTCTGCGTCCGGGGCGCCGGCCTGCCGTTCGACTGGCTGACCGTCGCCGGAGCGCCCGACGACCGCGATGACGACACCGATGACGACCGCGATGGCGATGAGGCGGTCGGCCAGGCCTGGGCCTACCCCGATCGCTACGCCGCCGCGGGGCGTACGGCCCTGCAGATCGCCGCGCAGCCGCCGTTCACTGAGGCCCTGCAGTGGCAGAACCCGCTGGTCGCCGCCCAGCTGCGCCGGGCCGCCGGGCTGTCGCCCAAACGCAGGCACCAGCTGACCAGGACGCTGTGGGCGTACGCGTCCCGCTACTGCGCCAAGAACGATTCCATCGGGTTCTTCGGCTTCAAGACGTGGGGCCGCTGGACGGACGCCGGCACTCACCTGGGCCCGTTCGAGCCGCCGCCGCGCGGCCCGGTCTACCTCGAGTTGTGGGCGGTGCGCGCGATCGCCGACGCCGTGGCGCAGCGGCACGGGCTCTGGCCCTGGACGGTGCCGCACCTGGTGCCTGCCGTCGCGCTGGACGGCGAGTCGGCCCAGCTGGCGGACGGCTCGGTGCTGCGGCTAGCCGAAGGTGAGCGTCAGGTCGCCGCGGCCTGCGACGGATTCCGGACCGTGGCCGACGTGGTGGCCGACTTCGCCGCGGCCGGCCGGCCGGCCGAACTCGTCACCGCCGAGATCCGCAGGCTGGCCGCGATGGGCGTGCTCACCAGCGGTTTCGCGGTGAGCCAGTCGCGGCACCCGGAACGGCAGCTGCGCATGCAGCTCTACCGGGTCGCCGACGCCGGACGACGAGATGCCGCGCTGGCCGACCTCGACGACGTGACCGGTGCGGTGGACCGCCTCACCGTCGCGCTCGGTTCCCCGCAGGCCCAGGAAGACGCGCTTGAGCGGCTCGATGCGGCCTTCACCCGGGTCACCGGCCAGGCCGCGCAGCGGCGGGCCGGGGAGTATTACGCCGGCCGCGGCCTCGCCTTCGAGGACTGCGTGGCCCAGCGCGAAACCCTCCTCGGCCCGGACGTGCTCAGCGACATCGGTCCCGCGCTCGAGCTCCTGCTGGTCAGCGCCCGTTGGTTCTCTGCCCAGGTGGCCGCGGAATACCTCGGCTACGCCGCCGAACTGGTGGCCGATTCAGATTGTCCGAACGGACACCCCCTCGGGCTCCTGCTCAGCCAGCTGAGCGGCACGTTCTATAGCCGTCAGGGCGACCCGGGCGGTCCGGCCAGTGTGGCGGCGGCCGAGCTCCGCAAGCGGTGGACGGCCATCCTGGAACCCCGCGCCGGAGAGGGCTGCTGGGCCGTCGGCTCGGACGCCATCCGCGCGGAGGTCACGGCCCAGTTCGCGGCGCCGGGTCCGGGCTGGCCGAGCGCCCGATGGCACAGCCCGGACATCATGCTCGCCGCCGCCCGCGCGACGGACGTCGCGGCCGGGAAATACCTGGCGGTGCTCGGCGAGCTTCATCCCACCATCAACGCGCTGGACTCGCTGTCGTTCCTGAGCGCCCATCCCGACGAGCGCGCCGCGCGGCGCTGGATCGACGCCGACATGGCCGGCCGGATCGTGCCGCTGTACCCGTCCGACGTTGGCATCAACTCCCGCACCTCGCCGCCGGAGGGATACCACTCCCCGGGCTACGCCTATATCGGCATCGGTACCGAGCCCTCCTACCATCCCCGCCAGGCCTGGCTGCTGCCTCTCGCCGCGCTGACCGTGCACGCCGAGCAGGGACGGCTGCTCGTGCGCGCAAGTCCAGGCGCTGGTGGCCCAAGCGCCGGCCGGTTCGAGGCCGATCTGGCGTCGGTACTTGGCGACTACCTGTCGCTGTCCGCGCACAACCGGTTCGGCCTGCTCGAGCCCCGGGCGCACCAGCCGCGGACGGTCATCGACCGGGTCGTGGTCGCCCGCGAATCCTGGCGGGTCCGGTTCGAGGAGATCCCAGCCGCCGAGGGCCCGCGCGACCGGCTCTTCGGCCGGGCCCGCGAGCTGCGGGCCGCGCGCGGGATCCACCGCCGGGTGTTCGCCCGGATCTCCGGCGAGGTCAAGCCGGTGTACGTCGACTTCGCCAACCCGTTCCTCGTCGACGTCCTGTGGTCCAAGCTCCGCCGCGGCCGGGACCGGATGCCCGACGGCGACGTCGTGTTCTCCGAGATGCTGCCCGGCCCGGACGAGCTCTGGCTGCGCGACGCGGACGGGCGTCGCTACCCGACCGAGTTCCGCCTGGTCTGCGTCGACCAGCGGAGCTACCGCAGCTCAGCGCCGGGAGGGCCAGATGCCAGCGCGTGACCTCGACCTCGACTTGCCGGCCGGCTGGGCCGCCGAGGCGGCCGGCCGGGTCACAGGCTGAGCAGGCGGCCCGCGCCGGATCGCCCGGCCGAGTTGAGCACCTCGCTGGCCAGGGCGATATCCAGGATCGACATGCCGAACGGGTTGCTCAGCACGATGTCGGAGGCCGACCGGCGGCCGGGGTGCCGGCCGGTGAGCACGTCGCCCAGGGTCGCGTCGACCCGCCGGGCGTCGCTGCCTTCGGCCTGGTTCCCGGCCGCGAACCAGCTGCCGTCCGGGCCGCGGAGCCGGCCGTCCCGGTACATCCGGCCGAGCAGGCGCCGGTCGTCCGCGGCGACCAGGTCCCAGTCGTCCACCACCAGCAGGTCGGCCCGTTCGGCCACCTCGGGCAGCACGTCATCGAGCGAGACGTGCGTGATGAGCGCGCCGGCCGCCAGCCAGTCCCAGCCGATGTAGCCGGCCGTGGTCGTGGTGACCGGGACCACCAGCTGCGCGCCGTCGACGGCCCAACGCGCGTCGTCCGCCGCCACCACGGTGAGCTCGGGCCGCGCGGCGCGCAGGTCGGCGGCGAGCGCCTGCGCCGCGTCCGGGTCGAGGTCGTACAGGCTCACCCGCCGCAGTGACGGCAGCACGCCCGGAAGCAGGCCCAGGTGTGCCCTGGCCAGGGCGCCGCAGCCGAGGACGGCCAGGTGCGCCAGGCCCGGAACGCCCAGCCGCTGCGCGGTGACCGCGGTGACCGCGGCGGTCCGCGCCGCGCTGATGTACGCGGCCTCCATCAGCCCGGCGGGCCGGGCGGTCTGCGGGTCGAAGAGCATCACCAGGCCCTGCGCGCGGGCCAGCCCGCGGGACGGATTGGACAGCGATCCGTTGATCACCTTGAGGCCGAGGACGAGACCGCGGTCGGCCGAGCGGAGGCCGCCCGGCATGGCCAGTGACCGGGCGAACGCGCCATCCGGCGCCTGCCACGGCAGATAGGCCTCGGCCGGCAGCAGCGTCGCGCCGTCGGCGTGCCTGATCAGGGTTTCGGTCACCACGCCGAGCAGGTCGATGCTGGCGCAGGTCGCGACGACCTCGGCGCGGCTGAGAAAGCGCAGTTCGGTGCCCTCGTAGCCGGGCATCGGGAATGTTCGGGCCGGGCTGGGCCGCATGGGTCAGTCCTCCCGGGCGAAGGTCAGGCCGCCGCAGCGCAGCCGTTCGGCCGTGAGCTTGACGTCGTCGAGCACGCCCGCGTCCTGCAGCCAGCCATCGTCGTAGATGGTGCTCTCGTACTTCTCGCCGTCGTCGGCGGCCAGGCACAGCGGCAGCGCCGGCGGGGCCGGGCCGTCCAAATCGGTCAGGCAGGCGCTGAGCACGCAGGCGCTCGACCCGCCCACGCTGATCCCGGTGTCCGCGCGGAAGATACGCCCGACTGCGATCGCCTCGGCATCGGCGGCGGCGACCGCGCGGTCGAACGCGCCCGGGTGCAGGAACGACGACGGCAGGCTGGCCCCGATGCCCGGTATCAGCCGGGACCGCGGCCCCGACGGTGCGGGCGCGGGTGAGCGCGGCGTGGCCAGCGAGCGCAGTGCGTCCACCGCGGTGAGCTGGATCGGCCGGCCCAGCGGCCTGATCGCCGCGGATATCCCGGCCAGGGTGCCGCCGGTCGACACGGCCACGTAGACCGCGTCCAGCTCCGGACCGCCCTGGCGGATGATCTCCGGGCCGGTCGTCTGCTCGTGGATCGCCGGGTTGGCGCGGTTACGGTACTGGTCGGTCCACCGGTAGCTGGGGTTGGACCGGCAAAGCTGACGCACCGTCTTCAGCCGGGTCAGCAGATAGCCGCCGTTTCCGTCCGGCTCGGTGACGACCCGGAGCTCCACTCCGGCCCGCTGCAGCAGGTTCCTGGTCGGCTGCGGTGTCTTGATGTCCACCACGGCGATCAGCCGGCAGCCCGTCGGCGCCAGCCGCCGGGCCAGCGCGAGGCCGAGATTCCCCGAGGTGGACTCCACCACCACGGTGCCCGGGCGCAGTGGCTCGACGGCGTCGAGGGCGCGCACCAGTCCCGCGGCGGTGCGGTCCTTCACCGAGCCAGTGGGGTTGAAGCTCTCCCGCTTGAGCAGAAGGCGGTGGACCCGCCTGCGGTGCGTCACCTTGATCGGCGACACCGGGGTCGCCTGGATCGTCTCTCGCTCTTCCAGCCATTCCGTCAGCACGGCAGCAAGCATCGACGCGTCCGGCTCCCGGCGAAAGGGCGCTGGCAACTATTCGCCATAAACCCGCCGTTCCCTTGCCGGCCGGCCGAAACGGGTCTGAGCATAGGCCGCATGGCGCAGGATGCAGCGATTAATGCGGAGGTAAGCGGCATGAGAGAGCCGGAAGCCATCGCCATTGTCGGACTGGCGGGCCGGTTTCCCGGAGCGCGTACAGTCGACGAGTTCTGGCAGAATCTGCTGGAGGGCGTGGAGTCGATTTCGTTCTTCGACGAGGATCAGCTTCGAGCGGCGGGGGTACCGGAGAAAAGCCTCCGCGATCCGAATTACGTCAAGGCCGCGCCCGTCATCGAGGATATCGATCTCTTCGATGCCGGGTTCTTCGGCATGGGGGCTCGGGACGCGCAGATCATGGATCCGCAGTTCCGGGTGTTCCTGGAAGTCTGCGCCACGGCGCTGCAGCACGCGGGCATCGACCCCGGGTCGTTCGGTGGCCGGATCGGCATGTACGCGGGCTCGAAGGAGAACCGCTACCTCGAGGAGAACGTCTACCGCAGCGCGGCCACCTTGCGCGCGGCCGGGATGCTTCTCGCTACCGTGTCCAATCAGACCGACTACCTGTCGACGAGCGTCGCCTACCGGCTCGGCCTGACCGGGCCCGCGATCAGCATGGTGACCGCGTGCTCCACCTCGCTGGTGGCCATGCACTCCGCGATCCGGGCGCTGCGCGGGCGGGAGTGCGAGGCGGCCCTGGCCGGCGCGGTCGAGATCGGGATCCCGGCCATCCGCGGTTACCTGCACCGTCCCGGCGGGATGTTCTCCCCGGACGGTCACGTGCGCGCCTTCGACGCCTCGGCCGGCGGCACCGTCTTCGGCAGCGGCGCGGGCGTGATCGTACTCAAGCGACTGGCGGACGCCATCGCCGACCGGGACACGATCCACGCGGTGATCCGGGGCTCGGCCATCAACAACGACGGCGACGCCAAGTCCGCGTTCACCGCGCCGAGCAAGACCGGCCAGGTCGCGGTGATCGGCGCGGCGCTGCGCGACGCGGCGGTCGACCCGGGGTCCATCGGCCTGGTCGAGGCCCACGGCACCGGGACGCTCGTCGGCGACCCGATCGAGGTCACGGCGCTGACCGAGGTCTACGGCAGGCACACCGACCGCACCGGCTACTGCGTGATCGGCTCGCTCAAGTCCAACGTGGGGCACCTCGGCGCGGCGGCCGGCGTGGCCAGCGTGATCAAGGCCGTGCACTGCGTGCGCGAGGGCATCGTGCCGCCTTCCATCAACATCGACAAGCTGAACCCGCGGATCGAGCTCGACGGCAGCCCGTTCTTCGTGAGCACCGAGCTGACCGGCTGGGCCGGTGGCCAGACTCCCCGGCGGGCCGCGGTCAGCTCCTTCGGCGTGGGCGGAACCAACGCCCACCTGATCATCGAGCAGGCGCCCGCAGTGCCCGCGCCGGTTCCGCCGCGGCGTCCGCGCCAGCTCATCACGCTGTCGGCGCGCAGCCGCGATTGTCTCGACGTGGCGACGCGGGAACTCGGCGAGCACCTGGCCCGGCAGCCAGCCGCGTTGGCCGACACCGCGTTCACCCTGACCGCCGGGCGCCCCGAGCTGCCGGTCCGCCGGTTCGCCGTGCTGGCCGACGGCGAGGCCGCCGGCCCGCAGCTGACCACCGAGCTGCCCGCACGCACCGCCGCTCCCGGCCGCAGCGTCGCGTTCCTCTTCCCCGGTCAGGGCGCGCAGTACCCCGGCATGGGCCGCGACCTCTACGCCCATGAGCCGGTCTTCCGCGCCGAGATCGACCGCTGCGCCGCGATCCTGACGCAAACCCACGGCCTTGACCTGACCGCGCTGCTGTTCGGCGCGGGCGGGGCCGCGGCCGCGGGCGGGGCCGAAGCAGGCGCGGACCCCGGCGCTGACCCCGGCGCCGACGCCGGCGCCGCGGCCCGGCTGAACCAGACCGCGTGCACCCAGCCCGCGCTGTTCGCCGTGGAGTACGCCCTGGCCGCGACGCTGCGCTCCTATGGGGTCGAGCCGACCGCGATGGCGGGGCACAGCATCGGGGAGTACGTCGCCGCGACGATAGCCGGGGTGTTCGAGCTCGGCGACGCCCTGCGGCTGGTGGCCGACCGGGGCGCGCTGATGCAGGCGCTGCCCGGCGGCGCGATGGCCGCGGTGACGCTGCCCGAGGAACTGCTCCTGCCGCTGCTGCCCGGCTCGATCGACATCGCCGCGGTCAACGCCCCCGGCGTGTGCGTGGTCTCCGGCGGCCACGACGACGTGGCCGAGCTGGCCGAGACCCTGTCGGCGCAGGGCGTGGCCTGCCGCCCGCTGCACACCTCGCACGCCTTCCACTCGCGGCTGATGGAGCCGATCCTGGCCGAGTTCGGCCAGCGGGTCGCGGCGACCACGCTCAGCCCGCCGCGGATCCCCTTCGTCTCCAACCTCACCGGCACCTGGATCGCCGACGACGAGGCCACCGACCCGGACTACTGGGTCCGGCAGCTGCGCGGCTGCGTCCGGTTCTCCGACACGCTGAACCTGCTCGCCACCGACGGCCAGCGGGTGCTGGCCGAGGTCGGACCGGGCCGGACGCTCAGCGGGCTGGCCAGCGCCCACGACAGCGAGTCGGTCGCCGTCGCCACCATGCGGCACCCGCAGCAGCAACGGGACGACGTGGAAACCCTGCTCGAAGGCGTGGGCCGGATCTGGGCGGAGGGCGCCCCGGTCGACTGGGAACGCTTCTGGGGTGACGAGCCCCGCCGGCGGGTCCCGCTGCCGGCCTACCCGTTCGACCGGCAGCGGCACTGGGTCGAACCGGACGACGACGAGCCGGGGGTCGCCGCGGTAGGTCCCTACACGGTGCCGGTCTGGCGCGAGACCGGACCGGTCACGCCCGGCGTCGCGCAGGGACTGTGGGTGGTCTTCTCCGGCGGGGAACTCGTCCTGGCCGAGTTCGCCGATCTGGCCCGCGCGGCCGGCGCCGAACTGCTGGTGGCAGGCCCGGGCACCGACCTGGGCGAGCTGTTCCAGGATGTCGCGGCCTGGGGCCCGGAACGGGTCACGATCGTGCACGCCCTCGCGGCCGGGCGGCGGCCGCCGGGGGTGACCGAGGCCGAGTACGCCGGCGAGTGGCTCGAGCTCGGCTTCTACAGCGTGCTCGCGGTGCTCCAGGAGCTGGCCCGCCAGCTTCCCGGCGTGGCCGTCGACCTGGCCATCGTCACCCGCGGCATGCAGGACGTGGCCGGCGACGGCCGGGTCGAGCCGGCCAAGGCCGCGGTCCTCGGCATCGTCAAGCTCGCCCCCAAGGAGTTCGACCGCCTCACCTGCCGCAGCATCGACCTCGGCGACGGCCCGCCCGCGCTCGGCGCCACCCAGCTGCTGGCCGAGATCACCTCGGGCGATAACCACGAGCAGGTCGCCTACCGCGGTCGCAAACGCTGGACCTGGTCTTACGACAGCCTCGCGCTGACCGATCCCGGCGGTGTCCCGGCCGTGCTCAAGCCGGGCGGCGTCTACCTGATCACCGGCGGCCTGGGCGGCCTCGGCCTCGTCGTCGCCCGCCAGCTCGCCGAGCTGGCCGGGGCCAGGCTCGTGCTGGCCGGGCGGCGCGGCCTGCCGCCCCGCGACAGCTGGCCGGACCTGCTCGCCGCGGACCAGGCGGGGGGCGAGCCGGCCGACGAGGCGGTCGTCCGCCAGATCCGGGCGATCGGTGACATCGAGGCCGCCGGGGGCCAGGTGCTCGCGGTCGCCTGCGACGTCACCGACGAAGAGCAGCTGCGCCTGGCCAAGGGCGAGATCGAGCGTTCGTTCGGCCCGGTAGATGGCGTCTTCCACCTGGCCGGCGTGGCCGGAGGGGGCATGCTGGAGACCAGGACCCGGGCCGACGCCGCCCGCGTGTTCGGCGCCAAGGTAGCCGGGACCTACCTGCTGGACCAGGTCTTCGCCCCGCCGCTCATGGTGCTGTACTCCTCGATCGCGGCCATCTCCGGTGACTTCGGCCTAGGTGACTACGCCGGCGCCAACGCGGTCATGGACTCCTTCGCCGCGGCCCGCTGGGCCGGCGGCCAGCATGTCGTCTCGGTCAACTGGCCGCCGTGGTCGGACGTGGGCATGGCCTTCGACGTCGACGCCCCGGCGATCCTGGGCAGCCTGCGGCGCGGGACCGACGCCGAGGCCGATGCGGGCCCGGGCGCCCCGGTACCGGTCAGGCATCCCATGCTGCGCAGCCGCCTGGACGCCGCCGACGGGTCGGTCACCTTCGAGGTCGAGCTCACCCCGGATCTGTGGGTGGTGAACGAGCACCGGATCCACGGCATGCCGATCATGCCGGGCACCGGGATCGTCGAATTCGTCCGCGCGGGCTTCGAGGTGGTGACCGGCGAGCCGCGGGCGGAGATCACCGACCTGCTGCTGCTCGAACTGCTGATGGTCACCGACGGGATGGACGCCCGGCTCCAGCTGTCCCCGGACGGCGACGGCGGCTACGGCGTCCTGGTCACCGGGAGCGACGGTCACCAGTACGTCCGCGGTCACGTGCGCCCGGCCGCGCCCCCCGCCAGCGGACCCGCGCAGCCCCGGCACGACCTGGCGGCGATCCGCCGGGAGTGCCCGCAGGACACCACCCCGGACTTCGACGGGCACATCGGGTTCTTGTCCTTCGGACCGCGCTGGTTCAACATCGCGCGGCGGGTGGCCGGGCCGTCGACCGAAATCGTCACCGTCGAGCTGCCCCCGGACTTCACCGCGGACCTGGACGGGTACTACCTGCACCCGTCGATGCTCGACGCCTCCGTCGCGGTCGGCCAGGACATCACCGTGAAGGGCTCCTACCTGCCGTTCAGTTACGACCGGATCACAGTACGCGGCCCGCTGCAGGCCCGGGTGCACTCGATCATCCGGCACCTGGATCATGGCACCGGAGACGTGTCGGTGTCGGACATCGTGATCGTCGACGACGACGGGACCGAGCTCGTCGAGATCGAGCGCTTCACCCTGCTCGGGGTGGACAGCACGACCGGCGACTCGCGGTTCGCCGGCACCCCGCTGGCTCAGCTGGGCGCGGCCGCGGACCAGGCCCCGGCGGGCGGACCCCCGGCGGGCGGACCCCTGGCGCAGACCCCGGCCGGTGCCATCGACGTCCCGGCCAGCGCCCCCGGCCCCGCCGGGGCCGGTGCCGAGGAGCTGATGAGCGGGGGCGTCAGCACCGCCGAGGGCTGCGAGGCGCTACGGCTCATCCTGGCGAACATCCCGGCCGGCGGCGCCGTGGCGGGCGCGGCCGGGCCGCAGGTCATCTGGTGCCCGGAGGGCCTGCCTGAGCGGATGCGGAACGCCGCCCGGGTGACCCGGGCCGCGCTGGCCGACCAGCTCACCGACGCGCCGGCCGGCGGCACCAGGGACCTGGCCACCAGGTACGTCGAGCCCGCCACCGACGCCGAACGAGCCCTGGCTCGGCTGTGGGCCGACGCGCTCGGCATCGACCGGGTCGGCGCCGAGGACGACTTCTTCGACCTCGGCGGGAACTCGCTGGTCGCGGTGCAGCTGGTGTCCCGGATCGCCCAGCGGTTCCGGGTCGAGGCCTCCGTGGCCCAGCTGTTCGACGCGCGGACCGTGCGCGGCCTGGGCGCGTCGATCGAGGCATCGCTGCTGCAGAAGGTCGCCGAGCTGTCCGAAGAAGAAGCGCTCGAGACACTCAAGACCCTTGAGGAGGAATAGGTGTTCGAAGACGGCGACGACCGCCGGTATGCCGTGGTCATCAACGACGAGGAACAGTATTCCATCTGGCCGGCCGATCGCAGGCCGCCGGACGGGTGGCACCCGGTCGGCGTGACCGGCGTGAAGGACGACTGCCTGGCCCACATCGGCGAGGTCTGGACCGACCTGCGTCCGCGCAGCCTGCGGGAGCAGATGGACCAGACCAGGGAAGAGGCCCGGTGACCGCCGCGACCGGCCGCCGCTACCGGGTCGGCGCGGTGGTCGAGCAGCAGGCCCTGCCGGCCGCCGAGGTCTGCGACCGGGCCGTGCTGGCCGAGAAGCTGGGCATGGAGTCGCTCTGGATGGTGCAGCTGCCCAACCAGCGGGACATCGCTACGATGCTCGCCGGGCTGGCCACCTGTACCAGATCCGCCACGATCGGGGCCGCCATCCTGCCCGTCTACACCCGCCCCGCGGTGACGATGGCGCACACCGCCATGACGCTGGATGAGCTGTCCGGCGGCCGGTTCATCCTCGGCCTGGGGCTGGGCCACCGCGGCATCGGGGAATGGATGTTCGGGATGGGCGCCGCGCCGCCGGCGGTGGCCTCGATGCGGGAGTACCTCGGCATCGTCACCGGCCTGGTCCGGGACGGCGAGGTCAGCTCCGACGGGAACTGGTTCAGCGGGCACTCCTCCTGCCCGGACATGCGCCGTCCGGGGATGCCGATCTA
>Ga0302325_10019717_pt1 | contig 14170 bp, 14 predicted proteins | sample Palsa_T0_2_FD_201948 | JGI IMG/M metagenome (GOLD analysis project Ga0302325, IMG submission 201948) | Peat permafrost microbial communities from Stordalen Mire near Abisko, Sweden - Palsa_T0_2 | ecosystem: Environmental > Terrestrial > Soil > Palsa > Peat permafrost | place: Sweden: Abisko... | reverse complement strand
GAGACGATCGTCGTCTACGTGCTGTTCTGTCTGCTGCCTAGTGACAGCACCGTGATCGCCTGGGCGTTCGCCGGCGTGGTCGCGGTCACGGCCGGACAGCGCGTTGAGCAGGCCGTCACGACCCTCCACGCGCTGGCGCGCAGCTCGGCTCAGACTGGCTCGGCGAGCAGGCACACAGACGTGTAGCCGCGCGTACACACTCGCCGGCGCCGCACCGCGAACCCCGCAGCGGCGAGTTCGGGCTCGGGGTCCAGCGCGCACCATCCCGACCCCTGCCCCAGACCGCGACAGAGCCCGCGCTGAACTCGCGCCAGCAGCGACCGTCCGATCAGGCCGCGCGGTATCCCCAGCGTCACCACGACCACTCTGCCGCCAGGGGTCAGGACCCGCGTGATCTCACCCAGCACCGCCCGGCGCGCCCTCGGGTCCAGGAGATGCAGCAGGTAGGCACAGGTGACGACATCGACGCTCGCGTCATCCAGGGGCAGCCGGCGGGCGTCAGCATTGATCAGCTCCCAGCCGTCCGGGAGCGGTCCGGCACGGCGGAGCATCGCGCCCGACGCGTCAACCCCGATCGCTCGGCGCGGTCGATCGCCGCGCTGGGCCAGCCGACGCAGCAGCGCACCGGTGCCGGTGGCGAGGTCCAACACGAGCTCGTCGTCAGCGGGCGCCGCCAACTCGACCGCGGCACGCAGCGCCGAGCGCTCCAAACCAAGCTGACGGTCATAGAAGCGGGCCGTCAACGGTGACGCCCAGCCCGTCCTCGACAGTGGCGCGTCGGGGTCGACGCTCATCGCGACCACGCCAAAGCCGCGACATCACCGGGGATATCGGGGCGGCTCAGAAGTTCGGCGACGGCGACGACGGTCGCGATGGCGATCAGCCGATCGGCAACGCGACGGCGGCCGGCCCCGGCAGCAACCAGGCCCGCCAGACGCAGGGGCGCAGCGCCGCGGCCGCTGCTGCGCACGGCCGGATCAGGCGCGTGGCCCGCGACAAGGTAGGCCGTCGACGCGTACAGGGTGCCGGCAGTCAGACGCGCGCCCTCGCTCGCGATCGGCAGCAGCGACAACCCTCCCGCGCGGCCCGCGCCTCGCAGCGCCGCAGCGGTGAAGCAGGCGTCGACCAGCCCCTCGAGATCCCGGCCCAAGCGTGTGCAGCGCGTCGCGCGTGCCACTCGGCCGTCGGCGACGTCGCTCAGACCGCCGAGCAGCACCAGGACCGGATCGGCTCGCACGGCGACGGCGGGAACCAGCCACGCCCGCGCCAGGGTCAGAGCATCGGCCGCGCCCAGCCCCACGGGATGACCGTCAGGGGTCTCGAGCATGCCGAGGTGCCAGTCGAGCATCAAGGCGCATGCCGCCCACCAGATCAGTCCTCGCCGGCGTGCCCGCGCCAATGAGCTGTCGGCCGGCAGTCTGCCCGCCGCCAGCCACCCCACGACACCGACAGCGACCCAACCAGCCTCCTGACGGGCCAGCGCTCCTCGCCGACGGCGAGTGACGTTGGCCCGGACCTGGGCCGCCCACAGGAAGTCACGCAGCGCCCGCGGTCGCCAGCCGCCCGCGCTCAACCGGGCAAGCTCCTCCCGAGTCCAGCGCTCCCCCTCTGTCATCTCGATGGAGCCTACGTTGTGGCGCAGCGATCATGACGGCGTTCACGATCTCCTGACTCGGCAGCGGCCCGGCCGATGCCGATCGCGGCTTATGCTGGGGTCAGATGCGGCTGCCGCTCTCACAGACGTGACGCTCGCTGGCGGGGTCGACGAGCTCGCCCGCGCGCTCGCGCGTGTCTGGCGGCGAGTTGATGTAGCCACTCGCCCGGTCGATCCCGACCTGTCGGTGGCACTGCGCACGCGATGGGAGGAGCTTCCCGCCGGGGTCCGGACCGCCGCTCAGCTGGTGGGGCGACGCACCACGGGCTGCGAGGGCACCCATGGTGTATTTCCCCGCTGCAACCTGGCGTGTACTCCGTGCTATCACGGCCGCGACGCCAACCGGGTCGCGATCGACGGCGCCCACACGCTCGCCGAGGTCGACGCGCAGATGGCTCATCTACGCTCGGTCCGAGGCCCGGGCCAGCACGCGCAGCTGATCGGCGGCGAGGTCACGCTGTTGGCTCCCGACGATCACGCCGCGGTCCTGTCAGTGATGCAGCGCCACGGCCGCAAGCCGATGAGCATGAGCCACGGCGACTTTGACTACGAGTACCTGAAGGCGCTGGCGGTCGGTCCCGATGGACGCCGCCGCTTTGACCTGCTGCGCTTCGCTGGACACTTCGACTCACTGATGTTCGGCCGCCGCGGCCACGATCGCCCCGCTGATGAAGCGCAGCTCGATCCGGCCCGGCGCTCGTTCGTCTCGGCCTTTGAGCGCCTTCGAGCCGAGCACGGAGTGCAATACGACCTGGCGCACAATATGACCGTCACCCCTCGCAACCTTGACGAGGTCGCAGCGGTCACCCGATCCTGCCTGGGGATGGGGTACGGAATGCTGTCCTTTCAGCCGGCCGCTCGCGTCGGTAACCCCAACCGGTGGCGCGAGGACTACGACGCGGTGACGATCGATGCCGTCTGGCGCGAGATTGAGCGCGGTGTCGGCACGCGACTGCCGTGGCGCCACCTGCAGATGGGCGACGAGCGCTGTAACCGGGCGGCCTACGGAGTCCTCGCCGGGGCGCGCTGGATCCCGCTGCTCGACGATCGCGATCCTCGTGACCTGCAGGCGCGTGACGTGTTTTTGGACACGTTCGGCGGGATGGATTTCGACCGGGGAGCGGGGCCCGTGCTCGCTGGCTGCCTGCGCGTCGTTGCTCGTCACCCAAAGACAGCCCCGACCGCGCTGCGCTGGGCGGCCCGGTTCACGCGTCGCCTAGGCGTGACCGGGTTGCGGGCCGGCCGTGTGCGCGGGATGACGTTCGTCGTGCACGCGTTCATGGACGCCGAGATTGTCCAGGCGGCGTGGCGGACGATGGAGGATGGGACCGTCCCTGACGATCCCGACGTACAGGCCGCGCGAGAACGTCTTCAGGCCTGCTCCTATGCGATGGCGCATCCGGACACCGGACGCATCGTCCCGGCCTGCGTCCAACATTCGGTCCTCGATCCCGCCGAAAACCGGCAACTTCTGACGCTGCTGCCGATGGCAAGCAGCTGATCGCCGATGGCCGACGAGATGGCGGGCTCGACGCCCACGATCGCCGATCGGGTGCTCGCCAGCGTGACGGTCAGCGACCCGCGGCGCTCCCTGCGTCACGACAGCGTGCGATTTCTGCGCACCGTGGCGCTGTCGATCGGAATCCAGGGACCGACGGCCGGAGTCATCGTCGGCCCAGCCGTGCTCGCTGGGATCGTCGGCGGCGCCGGCGCCCTTGCCTACCTGCTCGCGCTGATCGCGATGTCCGTCGTCGCCTACGCGTTCGTCCTGTTCTCCCGCTCCTTCAACAGCGCCAGCTCGGTGTTCGCCTTCAACGCTTCGACGCTCGGCGCACGGTACGGCTTCGTCTCGGTATGGATGCTGCTGCTCGTCTACGTCTCCTTTGCCGCCGGCGTGTACGCCAGCACCGCCGACATCGCCGGGGCGCTGCTCACATCACTGGGCGTTCACGTCGGGTGGGTTGCGCTGGCAGTGGTCGGCTGGGCGGTGACGATGGTCTTCGCATACGTCTCCTTCAGCCGCTCCGCGATCGTGATCCTCGCCTGTGAGGGGGTGGCGATCCTGCTGATCGCCGTTGTCGGGGTCGCGGTCCTGGCTCACGGCGGATATCACCACCACGCGTTCTCCACCGCTCCATTTCGCACCCACGGGATCGCCTTCAGCGTCCTGGGACTCGGGGTCGTCAACGCCTTTGGCGGCTTCTCGGGGTTTGAGGGCGCCGCGACTCTCGGGGAGGAATCGACGCGCTCGCAGCGCACGATCCCGCTCGCCGTAGCCAGCTCGCTGGTGCTCTCCGCGGGCGTGTACATCGTCTTCACCTGGATCGTCGACAACGCTTATGCTACGCCCGCCGCGCTCGCCGCCGATCCCGCTCCGCTGGTTCACCTGGCCAGCACAGACGTGGGTCCGGCGATGGGCAAACTGGTCAATGTCGCCGGCGTGATCAGCGCCTTCGGTGCCCAGCTGGCCTGCATCAACGCCGCCAACCGGCTGCTGTTCTCGATCGGGAGAGAGGTCGGCGACGGACGACGCGCGGACAACCTCCTGGTCCGCACCAGCACCCGCCACGGATCGCCGATCGGAGCACTGTTGATCACCGGATCAGTCAGCCTGGCCGCCCTGCTCGCGTTCTCCTTTGAGCACACCGCCATTCGGGCGTTGACCTTCATCATCCAGTACGGCGCCTACCTCGTGCTGGGCGTGTACCTGCTGACTGTGTTCGCGGCATTGGTCCTGGTCTGGCGCCACGGACGACGACCGCGCCCGCTGCTGATCCTCGGTCTCGGGGTGGCGGTCCTGCTCTACGTGCTGCGTGACACGTTCACCCCCCTTCCGTCCGGACCGTTCGGCGTCGTGGCGCTCGCCGCTGCGGGCAGCACGATGCTCGGGATCGCCTTCTCCCTGATCCCCGCGGTACATCGCCGGCTCGGCGACTCAGAGCTCCTACGCGCCGTCGGTCGCGAGAACATGCGGGATGCTTGACGCCTCGTGATTCGTGATGCAGCGGGAGCCTGCTGCCGTTCCCTTCAAGTCGGGCGCTGCGCAGCGTTGATGTTGTCGGCGCTGTCGTTGACTTTGCTGGCGTTCAAGATCGCGCTTGCCGCACGCAGCTCGTTGAGGGCCGCGAGGGCGTGGGGGGCAAGCTCGTCGGAGGCGTACTGGTCGTTCTCGCTCCACCGTGCATAGCCCTGCTTGAACGCCAGGACGCCCATCTCGCCGGCGAGGTGCGCGGTCGAGTCTGGGATGCCACGGGCGAGCAGGGCGGTCGTCATGGCAGCCGCGAGGCCTACGTGTTTGAGCGCGTCGCGCTCCTGGAGCTCGGTGCTGGCGGCGACCGCGGCCTTGAGTCGTGGGCCGAGCTCACGATTGGCCGACCCCATCGCGGATGACGCCCTGGCGAGGCCGGCGGCGACCGCGTCCAAGGGCCCGACGCCCGCCGGCGCCTCGGCGATTCCCTCGGCCAACAGTCGACCCAGCGTGTCCTGCCCGGCGACGAGCACTTCCCGCTTGTCCGCGAAATGACGGAAGAAGGTGCTGCGGGTAACCCCGGCGCGCTCAGCGATCTGCGCGACCGTCGTCTCGTCGTACCCCTGCTCGGTGAACAGGTCCACGGCCGCGACGACAAGCCGCTCGCGCGAGCCTGGTTCCCATCGCGGCATGGGTCGCATATTACGTGACGAGACACGTGTCTCGTCACGTGCTACGGTGACGCGACACCAGTCCCATCGCTTAGGAGCGGTCCATGCACGTTTTCATCACCGGAGCTACCGGCCTGATCGGCCTCCCCGTCGTAGCGGAACTCATCGACAACGGCCACACGGTCCTGGCGCTCGCTCGCTCTGATCCGTCCGCGCAGGCCGCCGAGGCGGCCGGCGCGAACGCCTGGCGCGGGGACGTCGCCGATCTCGCCGCCCTGCGGGCCGGCGCCGCGCAATCAGACGCGGTCATCCATCTGGCGTTCGGCACCGACTACAGCACCGCCGAAGCCGTCGCCCAGTCGATCGCGGAGGACACCGCCGCGATCGAGACCCTGGGCGATGAACTGCGCGGCAGCGATCGACCTTTCGTCCTGGTCTCAGGAACGCCATCGATCACGGGCCGGCCGTCCACCGAGCACGACCCCCTGCCGACCGACGGGCCGGTCGGCGGGCGCGGGCGCGCGGTCAACGGGGCGCTCGCCCAGTCCTCACACGGGGTACGCACCTCGGCCGTACGCATGCCCCGCACAGTGCATAACCAGGGCAAGGGCGGGTTCGCCGGATTGCTGACCGACACCGCCCGCAGGACAGGGGTCTGCGGCTACCCGGGCGACGGCACCCAGCGCTGGCCCGCGGTCCACGCACTTGACGCCGCGGTCCTCTTCCGCCTCGCACTGGAGCAGGCGCCCGCCGGCACCTCCTGGCACGCCGTCGCCGACGAGGGCGACGCCGTAAGAGACATCGCGACGGTCATCGGGCGGCGGCTCGGGCTGCCGGTCGAGTCGGTCCCGGAGGAGACCTACGGACCCTTCGGACCGATCTTCGCCGCCGATCAACCCTCCTCCAGCGACCACACCCGCGCGACCCTCGGATGGCAGCCCACCCACCCGAGCCTCCTGACCGACCTACAGGCAATTCAGCCCTAAAGCGGCATCGCCTCCTACTCGAACGCCCGGCAGCCACAAGCAGTCGGGATGGCTGCCGGCTACGTCGCGCACGGTGCCCGCGGTCGCGGGACCAGGCGAACTTCGCGACGTAGCCATTGCGCGATCTGGTCGAGTACCGACTGGCCGATGGCGAAATTAGTCGCAGGGTCAGCGACGATCGATACCACGACTGCTGAGTTGCCGCTCCCGATGATCCCAGTCTGTCGAACGCCATACCGGTCATTGGGTTCGGGTCCCCAGCCACCTTTGAAAGCAACCTGCCCAAACCCAGCCGACCCTAGCCCCCAGCTCTCTGAGGGCTCGATCTCACGCATCAAGCCGAGCTCGTAGTCAGCATCGGCGCGCGGGAGAATGCAGTCTCGGGCGAGCGCCCGAAAGAACGTCACCTCCGCGCTCGGGGTCCAGGGGGTCTGGCCGAAGGTCGTCACGTACCCCGGCGGCGGCGGCGCGGTGCTGACCCGCGTATGGTCGTCGCCGGCCTTGCGCAGCAGGCCGGTGGCGTACGCGCTGGCGCCGAGCAGGCCACCCCGGTCAGCTTCAAGATCGCTGAACAGACTCAAGATCGAATCGTTATCGGACTCGGTGATGGCGGTCCGGGCAAGCGACTTCTGCTCGGCCGTGAAGTGCTTCACGCCGCCTCGGTCAAGCAGCAGTGCCGACAGGATCAAAACCTTGGAGGTGCTCATCGCCCGCATCGCCGGATCTCCCCCCAGGATCTGCGTCGGTCCGCTGCCGAGCGGCTGGATCGCGATCGCGATCCGCGCGTCAGGCGCCAGCCGGGCCCGGAGCTTGGCGAACGACGCTTGAGCATTGGCGTCAAGTGGCGCCGCGGCCGCTGCGCCGGTCTTCGCCCTGGCTGAGAGAGCGGGTGCTCTGGACATGCTCGGGCTGGGCACGCTGCTGTGGACCGCCGCCCGCGCGACGGGCGCTTCGATCACTGCTCGATGGTCTGACGGCCCGGTCAGCGCGTACGCGAGCGAGCCCGCGCCGAGCAGGTCGATGCAGACAACCGTGACGATCAACCGGCCCGACCGCCACCACGAACGCCGGCTGCTCACCGCAGGCACCTTAGCCGTCGGGCACCGCCGCAGCCCACTCCGGGAACTGAATCAGGTCAGACGCCGCCAGCGCCTGAGCGGCGCTGGGCGGTTACTGGTGCAGCCTCAGCCCGATGCTTGGCACGAACAGTGATGCGACGTATTGGGGCCAGAGGATCGCGCCGTTGCAGCGGAAGTTGATGTTCATGCCGTCCGCCGCGTCGAATGTCCTGGCGGGGCTTGAGTAGCGGCCGGTCTTGACTTGGAGCGCGTGTGGACCGGGGTCTATCTGCAGTTCGACGGTCTGGTGCCGGTCGATCGATCCGGCAGGGTTGCCGTCCAGGATGATCTCGAACGGGCTGCGGCGAAGCTCCATGGCGCCGGTGGCCTTTCGTTCCAAAGTAAGCGTGGATGACATGCTCGGTTCTTCCTCCCTTGGTTGGGTCGGACGTTGTCGGATCAGCGTGAGCGTCCGGTGCGCGTACCCGTAGCGACATCTCAACAACCTAATCACCGACTTGGCCACTCGTCGAGGAAAACCTCCGTCTTGTGCTAATTTTTGACCATGCGATCAAATGGCCCGAATGACTCCCGCACGTTCGTGACCGACGCCAGGCGGGCGCAGATCGTTGCGGCCGCGATCGACACGATCGCCGAAGATGGCTACGCGAACGCCTCGCTCTCACGTATCGCGGTACGGCTCGGCATCAGCAAGGGCGTCATCAGCTACCACTTCGCCGGCAAAGACGACCTGATCGCCGAGATCGTCACCCAGGTGCTCCAACGGGCCAGGGCGTACATGCAGCCCCGCATCGAAGCGCAAACCACCGGCCCAAAGATGCTGCGCACCTACATCGAGTCCAATCTCGAATTCATCCGCGACAACCCCAATCAACTCCGTGCGATCGTGGAAATCATGCGTGCGACGTTCGTCGGCGCCCGCCGCCCCGTCAGCGGGAACCGCGACGCAGGCGTCCACATCCTCGCCGAACTGCTCGCCCGTTTTCAGGCCGCCGGCGATTTCCGACCCGACTTCGATCCCAACGCGATGGCGATGGCGATCCGGGCGGTCATCGACGTCGCACCGGGCCGGCTCACCGAACCGGAGTTCGACATCGACAACTACGCCCACGAAGCCGTCACCGTGTTCCACCTCGCAACGCGCGTGACCGAGGTTTGAAGGCTGGTGCCCAACCGACTACGTTTCACTTCGCCCTTGGAGCCCATCGAGATCCGGAGATAACCGTGACAGAGCATCCGCCCGTGCTGGCGCGCCGCGCTGATCAGGTCGATGATTACCACGGCGAACTGGTGGCCGATCCCTACCGCTGGCTCGAGGACACCAACACCTCCGAGACGACAGCCTGGATTGAAGCCGAGAACGAGCTCACCGAAGCATGGCTGTCCCAGGTCAAGACGCGCGAGGAGATCGGTCGGCGCCTCTCGGAGCTGTGGAACTACCCGCGCTTCAAGGCGCCCTTTGAGCGGGCCGGGCGCTGGTTTCAGCTGCGCAACAGCGGCCTTCAAAACCAGGACGTCCTCTACGTGATGACGAGCGCCGAGGACCAAGGACGAGTCCTGCTTGACCCCAACCAGCTGTCTGCGGACGGCACCGTCGCCGTGCCGTCGTTTGATGTGACAGAGGACGGGGAGCTTCTGGCCTACGCCACAAGTAGCGCAGGGTCAGACTGGATGACCTGGCATGTCCGCGAGGTTGCGACCGGCCAGGACCGTCCGGACGCGGTTGAGTGGTCTAAGTTCTCTGGCGCGTCCTGGCTGAAAGACGGGTCCGGCTTCTACTACGGGGCGATGGACCCGCCCACGCCCGGCGCCGAGTACTTGGAAGCGGCCCATCCCTACAAGCTCGGCTTCCACCGGCTCGGGACGCAACAGAGCGACGACGAGATCGTCTTCGAGGCTCCCGAGGAGCCCGAGTGGACATCGCAGGCGGTCGTCAGTGAGGACGGTCGTTTTGTCGTGATCTCGATCTCGAAGGGAAGCGCTCCCGAAGCCCAGGTGCGTGTCCTTGACCGCGAGGATCCGGGGAGCGGCCTGCAACCGCTCGTGGCCGACTTCTCCTCCAAGGCGAGCTACGTCACCAACGTCGACAGCACCTTCTATCTGCTCACCGATGACAGGGCAGAACGCCAGCGGATCGTCGCGGTCGACCTCGAGAACCCCGGACGAGAGCAGTGGCGGGAGGTGATTTCCGAGGCAAGCGCGCTGCTCCTCGCCGCGCGCCACTGTAACGGCCGTCTTGTCTGCCACTACCTCAAGGACGCCTGCTCGAAGCTGGCCGTCTTCAGCTTTGACGGCTCGCACGTACGTGACGTCACTGTCCCTGACGTGTCCTCCCTGCTCGCCCACGACGACGACGCCGGCTTTGAGGGTCGCCCAGACAGCACCAAGCTGCACTTCGTCTCGACCTCGTTTGCCGACTCGGGTTCGCTGTGGGAGCACGATCTGGACAGCGGCGAAACGAGGCTGGTCAGGCCGCCGACCGCACAGATCGACCGGCAGGCGCTCGTGAGCGAACAGGTCTTCATCACCGCCGACGACGGCGCGTCCATACCGCTGTTCCTCGCCCGTCGGCGCGATGTGGAGCCGAACGGGGACGTGCCCGTGCTCCTGCACGGCTACGGCGGCTTCGACGTCTCGATGACCCCGCACTTCAGCGTCAGCTGGGCCGCTTTCATGGAGCGAGGTGGCCTCTTGGCTGTGGCGGTCCTGCGCGGAGGGGGCGAGTACGGGCGGTCGTGGCACCGGGCGGGGATGCTCTCAAACAAACAGAGAGTCTTTGACGACTTCTGCGAGTGTGCGAGGTGGCTCGGCGCCTCGGGAAGGTCGCGGCCAGGCCGCATCGCGATCAACGGGGCCTCGAACGGCGGGCTGCTCGTCGGGGCCTGCGTCACTCAGCAGCCGGAGCTGTTCGGCGCCGCCGTGGCAGATGTTGGCGTGCTCGACATGCTGCGGTTTCACCGCTTCACGATCGGGTGGGCCTGGAAGGGTGATTTCGGTGACCCTGATGATCCTGAGCAGTACCGCTTCCTGCGCGCCTACTCGCCGCTACACAACGTCCATCCCGGCCGCCGCTACCCGCCGATCCTGCTCACGACCGGCGACCACGACGACAGGGTCATCCCAGGGCATTCGTTCAAGTTCGCGGCCACCTTGCAAGCCGACGCCGAAACAGACCACGGCGCCTCCGAACCGCCTGCTCCGGTCCTTGTCCGAACCGAGACCTCGGCCGGCCACGGCCACGGCCTCCCGACCACCAAGGCGATAGCCAAGGCGACTGACGTCCTTGCCTTCATCGAGGGCACCGTTGGGGGCGCGGCACAGCCGACGTCGCAGCCGCGCCGGTCGCTCCCGTCGTGATCCTGCCGATGGATCGCCCAGAGCGCCCACCAGGTCCAGGATCAGCTGTCGGACACCCGCGGCAGGATCCGCTTCAGGCTCTCGGCGACCTCTTCGTGGTTGCTGCGCAGGTGGGCGGTCATGGTCGAGCGCAGCCGCTCGTCGTCCCGGGCGCGCGCGGCGACGAGCAGCGGTTCGTGACGCTCACGCGGACTGCGGGTGAACAGCACGTCGGTCTCCATGTAGACGATCCGGATATAGCGCTCGGCGGCATGCCACAGCTCGGTGATGATGCGCTGCAGACGTGGCGTCAGGACAGGTGCCATCAGCGCGGTGTGAAAGGCGTTGTGGGCGTCCCAGAACGGATCTGAGTCCGTGGCGGCGGCCGACAGGAGCTCGAACTGGTGCTCGAGCACCTCGATGTCGGTCGCGCACAGCCGGCCGGCGGCTCGGCCGAGCGCGTCGACCTCGACCAGCTCTCGCAGGCGGTAGATCTCCTCGAGCTCTGACAGGTCCAGCGGCGCGACGACCGCGGTTCGCGCAGGACGCAGCAGGATCAGGCCCTGACCGGAGAGCCGCTGTAGCGCCTCGCGTACGGGGCTGTGGCTGACGCCGAGATCGGCGGCGAGATCACTGATCGACAAGGTCTCCCCGGGACGCAGCCGGCCTTCGAGGATCGCGCGGCGGACCGCGTGGCCGACCCGGTCGACGAGCGACTGCGATTCGGGAAACAGCGGCGTGATGCCCGTTCTCGTCGTCATGTCGGAGGCCTCAGGCAAGCGGCGCGGTCTCGGGCGGCAACCGGAGATCTAGCGGCGTACCGGGATCAAACTCCCCGGCGAAGCTGCGACGGTGAAGTTCCGCCGCGTCGACGCCGTCACGCCAAGCCGTGAGCAGCCGGTCCGGGTCGACGTTGACGCCGATCGGGTTGACCTCGAATTCGGGAGCGGTCCGCATCCACTCCGTCGACGCCGACCAATCGCCGAAGTTGTCAGCCTGCAACTCAACGCTGTTGCCGTCGGGATCGACGTAGTACAACGAGGTCGTCAGCCCGTGATCGAGGCAGGCGTGCGGGAGGATGTCGTGATCCTTGAGTCGGTCGTAGCTGTCCAGCAGTTGGCCGATGTCGGCGTACTCGAACGCCAGGTGGTGCATGCCGGTGTGGGGGATCTTGTCGGGGTCGTCGCTGAGCGCTGGGTGGGCCAGCAGCGCGACGCGGTGGTTGGCGCTGTCGTTGGTCATCCAGGCGCCGAACTGGCTGTGATGGTTGGTCGTCATTCCCACGGTGATCGCGTACCACCTGATCATCTCGTCGACGCGGTTGGTCTTGAGCGTCACGTGGTGCAGGACGGGGTGGGGCGTGACCTGAGTGCTCATCCGCTTCCTCCTCTCGTGCGGCGGCGTGCCGCGCCGCCGGCGTTGACCTTCATGATCGTCAGTTGCGCGGTCGCGCGTCGGGATCGTCGATGAAGGTGTGCGACATCGAGCCGATCCCCTCGATCCAGCTCTCGAGCCGATCACCGGAGTCGAGATACCGTGGCGGCGTGCGGGTCATGCCGATGCCGCTGGGCGTGCCGGTGAAGATCACGTCGCCCGGCAGCAGCTTCACCACCGAACTGAGGTAGGCGATCAGCGCCGGGATCGACAGCAGCATGCTGGAGCTGCGGTTGCGCTGCATCTCCTCGCCGTTGAGCCGGCAGACCAGTTCGAGGTCATCGCGGTTGGCGAACTCATCGGGCGTCACGAGCACCGGGCCCAGCGGCGCGAAGCCGGCCAGCGACTTGCCCAGACTGAACTGCGGGCTGGTCTTCGGCCGCCATTGGATGTCTCGATCAGACAAATCCTGGCCGACGGTGAGACCGGCGACGACATCCCAGGCGCGTCCCTCAGGCACGTGCCGCGCCGGCACGCCGATGATCACCGCGATCTCGATCTCCCAGTCGACGGTCTCGGTCGACAGCGGGATCGCTTCGAACGGGCCGGTGATCGCGGTTGAGAGCTTGGGGAACACCAGTGGCACGTCGGGAATCTCCATCCCGGACTCACTGCCATGGTCCGCGTAGTTGACCCCGATGCCGAAGATCTGCCGCGGCCGTGGCGAGGGCGACCGCAGCCGAGTGGGCTCGATCGTGACCCGCTCGGCGCGTGTCAGGTCACGGCAGCCTGCCAGCACGTCCGCCCACGCCTGGAGCGCGAGCTCGGGATCGGCTGGGATCCGGCCACCGCTGGCCGCATGCACGTCGATTCCGATCGCACCGCCGAGCGGGTCGTCGGGAGCGGCGGCGATCAGCGTCAGCCGGCCGTCGTGATTGGCAAATCGCAATGGGCCTCCTCTTGATCCCGAGTCAGAATACAGGATCGATTTGCGTTAATCGATAACCTTGTTGGACTCGCTGGGCCGAACAAGACGATGGCGAAGGCTGCGACCGCCGTTGGCCTGGACGTGCACGCGACGAAGGTCTTCGCGGCGGTCCCGGCCGTCGGTGGGGGAGCTGTGCGCGATCTCCGGGTCGCGGAGGTGCTGCGGCCAGGATCTGACGATCGAGGGTGCCTACGCTCCGCCCGGCGCCTGCCTCGCAGCGATCTGTTCAAGGCTCCGGATGATCTCCTGTTCGTTGCTCCGCAGATGCTGGGTGAGAGCCTTGCGCATCTTGCTCGCGCTCCGGGCCTGTGCCGCCTCGAGCAGCGGCCGGTGACGGTCCTGCGGGGAGAGCGTGAACAGGACGTCGGTCGCGCCATAGACGATGCGGATGTAGCGCTCGGCGGCCTGCCAGAGCTCGGCCACAATCCGTTCGAGGCGAGGGGTGCTGACTGGTGCCATGAGCGCACCGTGGAAGGCGTTGTGGCTCGTCCAGAAGCGCTCCGAGTCGACCGGAGCGTCCGTGAGTTCTGTGAACTCCCGCTCGACGATCGCCAGGTGCTCGTCGGTCAGCAGCCGCGCGGCTCGCGCAGCCGCCTCGACCTCGACGAGCGTGCGCAGACGGTAGATGTCCTCAAGATCGGGGATCCCCAGCGGGGCCACGATGGCGGTGCGGGCTGGCCGGAGGACGACGAGCCCTTGGCCCGAAAGCTGTTGGAGCGCCTCTCGAACCGGGCTGTGGCTCACGCCCAGGTCCGCGGCCAGGTCGCTGATCGACAGGTTGTCGCCCGGTCCCAGACGGCCCTCGAGGATCGCGCGGCGCACGGCGTGACTGACGCGGTCGACGAGTGACTGTCCCGCGGTGGCGATCGGAGGGATACCGGTTTTTGTGCTCAACGGTGGGTCATTCCTGAGCCGCGGGCGAGGGGCCGCTCGTCGGCGGATGATAGGTGACGCGCCGGCAACCCAGCGGGCGATTGTTGGCGCCCCACACGGAGGCCGCCGCTCCAGGGGTCTCGGCGCGAGGCCGTCCCGTGACCACCGGGCATATCTGATCGATGATCGTTGCATCGATCAGCGTTAATAGTTTCCTGGTACGCTGGCGCGTAACATGCCC
>Ga0302325_10019716_pt1 | contig 14170 bp, 10 predicted proteins | sample Palsa_T0_2_FD_201948 | JGI IMG/M metagenome (GOLD analysis project Ga0302325, IMG submission 201948) | Peat permafrost microbial communities from Stordalen Mire near Abisko, Sweden - Palsa_T0_2 | ecosystem: Environmental > Terrestrial > Soil > Palsa > Peat permafrost | place: Sweden: Abisko... | reverse complement strand
TTGTAGTCGGGTGCACCGATGAGCTCGACCGGCTTGCCCGCAGCTTTTACTGCGGCTGCAAAATCGCGGTTCTGCCGCTGGAATTCCGGCGTCTCATTGGATCCGTACGTGACCATCATGGGTGCTCGCAATTGATCCAGGTGGCGCAGCGAACTCATCTTGTCTTCCATGTCGTCGTCGAATTTGACGTAGGTGCTTCGCTTGGAGAGGCGGACCGGTTTCATGTCGTACATGCCGCTCATGCATAGTCCGCCTTTGATAATGTTCGCGGGTAGTCCGAAATCCTTGCTCCAATCGGTGATGAGTGTAACGCCGCAGAGGTGACCGCCGGACGAATGGCCGCCGACGAAGAGTTGGCTTGGATCGCCACCGAACGTTGCGGCGTTTTTGTAAACCCACGCCACGGCACGCCGCACCTGATCCGCCATCACGCGAAGATCGCCATTTGCGGCTTTGACGGAAATAAAGTCGAGCGCGACGTAGTGCGCGCCGGCATTGACGAGAACTTCGGCCGGGAAGGCGTAGTCTTTCGCCGAACCGCCAAGCCAGGCGCCGCCTTGGATGAAGACGAAGATCGGAGCATTTGGCCGCTTGGCACGATAGATGTCGAGCTTTTCCACCTCGCTTGGGCCATAAGATTCACGCTGCGGCTGTCCGAGCCGACGCGAGTCTCATCGCTCCTGCTGGCGTAGCGTTTGGTGATCTGGAACCCCAGCGGAGCATAAAAGCTTTGATCGTATGCGGCATCGAGTTCGACCTGATCCATCTCCATCCAGACATGAGGGCCTTCCGGATGTGGCGGCGGTCCAATACGGCATTCGTCTGCAACTGCAGGTGCCGCGACTAAAGCGGCGGCGGCGCCGAGAGTTGCGCGCCGGCTGATCCTCCTCGCGAGCACGTGCTCGCGAGCACGTCCGTCACGATCTTCACTGTTCCCTCCGGCTTCTTTGCGGGTCCACCGCCCCAAATACAGTCACTAGATTTCTACGTTGCGCGTGCAAGTTCCCGCATGCGCACCTGATCGATGATCTTGCCGTTGCTGATAACGTGTACCGGCGCGCTGTGGAAGCGAAGCGCTTCGACCACGTCCTGGCAGTCGAGAACGACAAGGTTTGCAACAGCGCCCTGAGAAAGCCCGAAGCAGGAGACGTTGATCGCCGCCGCGGCATTTACGGTGATCATATCGTAAAGCTTCTCGATCTCCCGCCGTGTCGTCATCCACAACAGGTGCGAAGCGAGGAAAGCGACCTCCAGCATGTTATTGCGGCCATACGGATAATAGGCGTCGGAGATATCGTCTTGGCCCAGACCGACAAGGATGCCTTCTTCTAGTAATTCCTTGACCCGGGCGTGCAACGGACCGGTATGCGGGTCGCTGATGATCGGAATGCGGGCCGCGTGTAGCAGGCGGGCAAGGCGCTGGAAGTAGGGCACCGGATAAAGACTCATGGCGCGGCAATGATGCGCCAGGGCGCGGCCTTGCCAGCCGCGCTTGATCGTCTCGACCGCCATCATCTCCAGCGTGCGCAGGCCCGCATCTCCGGCGTCGTCGAGCAACATCGAGACGTCCTTGCCGAATTCGACGGCAAGATCGAAGCAGCTCCGCACATGGTCGCCAGCGGCCTCGTCGGTAAATTCGATCCACGGAATTCCGCCAACTACATCTGCACCAAGTGCCATAGCCTCGCGCATGAGGTCCGGTGCGGTGGTCTCGCGTACGATGCCATCCTGAGCGAACGCCACGACCTGAATGTCGACAATGCCGCGGAATTCCTCGCGGACGCGGATCAGCGCCTTCACCGCTTCAAGGCGGGCCGTGCCGTCGACGTCCGCGAACGCCCGAATGTGTAGATTGCCGTATAGCGCCGCAAGAGCGACAGCGCGGCGCGCATTCTCGACAATCCATGACTCGGCATATTGCTCCTTGATCTTGGCGGCGAGCTCAATTCCGGCCATGGCCTTCCCCATGCCATCGCCCTGATAGGCTTTGAGCGCTTCTTCCTCCATCATCGGCAGCGTCCAAACCTTGCACAGATGCAGGTGCGGGTTGACGAAGGATTCGGTGACTAGATTCCCGGCAGCATCGATTTCAGTGGCTGCCTTGCCGTCGAGTCGTTCTTCGATCGCGGCAATACGGCCACCGCGAATGCCGATCTCGACAAGTCCTTGGCCGCGAGCCCGGAGCCGCGCGCGGCGGATTGCAATGTCGAAAGCTTCGGTCATAGGCCCTCGGCCGCATTCTAAAGAGCGGACGAAGGCGCTTTCAACCGGCCGAGCCTATTTTGCCGTCATATCGGCGATGTATTTCACCACGAAATTCTTGATGTCGCTCGGTATGGAAGCGAGTCCCGCAAGGACGTGCTGCCCTTCATCCGCGCTGACCATGACGGGCTCGGTCTTGATCAGGTTCGAATAGGCCGCAAGGAATTGCGGGTCCTTCCACATCTCGACAAAAGCCCTGCGCATCACCGCGACGGCCTCGGGCATGGTTTTCGGCGGCATCATGGCGGAGCGGAACATGGCAAGCTGCGGATCGCTGATGGCTCGCAGAGCCCTGTATTCCATTTGGCCGCTCAGCGGCTTGTCCGGATGCACGGAAGCGTAAAACTCCTCGAAGGTCTGCATGTTGGGCAGCGCCTTGGTGCGCGGGTAGGCGTCGCCTTTCCGTGGCGACAATTGCCAGAGCGGCAGGATGACGCCTTCCTTACCCATGGTTGGCTCCACCGAACCGGCCCAGCCCGACAGCGAGGTGTTGGCTGCCTGTCCGATGTTTTGCAGGATCGCAGTCTCGACTTCTCTAAGCCCGCGATAGGCCGGGATAGGCTCGAATTTGACGCGGATCAGGTCGAACGCCAGATCGATATTCAACGTGTTGGAATTCTCGGCGTTCAAAGACAGCGCCTTGAATCCGTTTGTCTTCATCAGGTCGCTCGCAACCTGGATGCCGGGCGGCGTGTCTTTCCGTATGTACACAACAAGAGGACATTCCACGCCGGCTACGAAGACAAAGTCAGAATAAGGAACCCGGAGTGCCGGATTATTGAGAAGCTCGCTGACAACATCGACGGTGAAGAATCCGATCGTCTCACCGTTTGGCGTTGCGTCGCCGAGTTCGTTGCTGCCGACAATGCCGCCTGCGCCGCCGACATCCTTGACGATAACGGTCGGATTGCCAGGAATGTGCGCAGGCAGATACTGCGCGACGACGCGGCCCTCGAGGTCGGTCGGGCCGCCGGCCGGATAATTGACGATCATCGTGATCGTCTTGCCTTTGTAGTATTGCGCTTCCGCAATATCGGGCATCGAGGCGGCGAGCGCGATAACTCCGCACGCCGCCAGGATTGTGCGCGATGCTTTTGCCGATGCCATGAACAGACTCCTCCCTGCGTTGCGCGCTTGTTGTTGCGCGCTGACGCTTTGCTTTCTAGTTTTTGTCCTGCCGCTGATCGGTCAGCATCGTACCGAGCTTGAACGGCTCGTACGTCGGCTTGTACGTCTTATCGTCCAGGAATTGCCGCAGACCGGTATTGTAGGAGTCTTCCTTATCGGCGGCCTTGATGGCCTGGCCTTTGGCGGCGAGATAGTCGTAAGCCTGCGGCACATCCATGGTACGGACCTGGCGGATAGCGTGCTTGGTCGCGCGCAGCACGGCAGGACTCTTCTTCATCAGCCGTTCGGCAAGATCGGTTACGGCGTCTTCAAGTTTTTCGAGCGGTACGGCCGAATTGACCATGCCGATGCGTACGGCTTCCTTGCCGTCGAACGCCTCGCCGAGGCAGGCGTAGTAAAGAGCGTGACGCGGCAGCACCATGTCGGCCACGACCTTCGAGACCAGCGCACCGGGCAGGATGCCCCAATTCACTTCAGATAATGAGAACGTCGCGTTCTCGGCCGCAATGGCGAAGTCGCAGCCGAGGAGCTGCATGAAAGCGCCACCGACGCAGTAGCCGTGAACCATCGCGATGGTCGGCTTATCATAGGTGTAGAGCCGCTCCCAGCGCCAGCGATTGGCGGCCTCCGCGGCTTTTTTGCGCTCGCCAGGTTTCTTCTCAAGCTCGCGAAAGAAGCGCTTAAGGTCCTGTCCTGCGCTGAAATTTCCGCCTTCACCGCTGACGACGACAACTTTGACATTTTCGTCGACTTCGAGTTTTGCCAGCGCGTCGTCCATGTCGAAGTGCAGTTGCGGCGACATGGCGTTGCGCTTGTCGGGACGGTTAAGGAACGCCCAGCCGATGCCATCGTGGACCCGGACTTTGACGCACTCGTACTTGTACTCGGTCATTGCTGTCTCCTCGGGGGTTAAGGTTTTGCCGGCTCTTGCGGAGCGATCTTTTGATTGATCCTGATTGCTCCAGTTAGCGTTGGATACTCATGTTTTTGCATGGCTGACCACAGGCGCCAGCGTCGCATACTTCGTTGTCCAGCCGGGCTTAAAGATTGCCGACGGCGCGCGTGGGCAGGTAGTGCAACACGCGACGCTCGATCAGAATGACGCCAAGATAAGCAATGCCACCGACCAAGGTGAGCATCACGATGGAAACGAATACCATCGGTGTATCGGCCTGTCCTTCGCCCAGGGTGAGCAGATAGCCGAGGCCGACATTGCCGCCGACCAGCTCACCGACCACGACGCCCACCACCGCCAGCGTGGAGCCGATGCGAAGGCCGGCGAACATCGGCGGCATCGAGGTGGGAAATTCGATCTTCCAGAAGATTTGCGAGCGGGTCGCCTTGAACGCACGTGCCAGATTGACCAGATCGGGATCGACCGTACGCACCGCGGTCAGCACGTTGACCATGACCGGGAAGAACACGATCAGGATCGCTACGAGAATCTTCGGATAGACAGTGAAGCCCATCCACAAGATGAACAGCGGTGCAAAGGCGACCTTCGGCGCGATCTGCAAGGCGAGGATATAGGGCGACAGTGCCAGCTCCGCGGTCGGCGACATGCCAAGCGCATAACCGATGAAGGCGCCCAGCAGGCTGCCGATGATGAAGCCGGCCAGCACCTCGCCGACGGTAATGCCAGTGTGAAACAGCAGGTGATCGAACTTGAAGGCGTGGACGAATTCAGTGGCGACCATGGAGAGCGGTGGCACGATGAATGTCGGGATACCCAGTAAGCCTGGTCCCCATTGCCACGCCGCGAGGAAAACGATCAGCAAAGCGATGCTGGCGGCGGTCCCGTTCCGTACCGATGACGAAACAGCGCCGTTCATGCCGCCCCCTGCGCCTGGTCAAGCAAGCCGATGCCGAGCCGATCCATAAGCTGCGCGACGTAATCGTTGACCTTGGCGTTGTGCCGCCGCGCGATCGGGTTGTCGCGCCCCGGCATATCGATGGAAATTTCCTCGACAATCGTGCCGGGTCTTTGGCTCATCACCAGCACTCGGTCCGACAACGTGACCGCTTCGGAAAGATCGTGAGTAATGAGCAGCGCGGTCTTGCCGGCTTTTTTTAACGTCCGCGCGAGGTCGAGTTGCAGCACCATGCGGGTTTGCGCATCCACTGCCGAGAACGGTTCATCAAGCAGCAGCACGTGGGGATCGACGGCGAGCGTGCGGGCGAGAGCTACGCGCTGGCGCATGCCGCCGGAAAGCTGGTGCGGGTAATGGTCGGAAAACTCCGCCAGACTAAAGCTTTCCAGCAGCGATTTTGCGCGCCGCTTGCACTCCGGTTGTGGCACCCCCTGAATCTCGACGCCGAACATGACGTTTTCGGCGATCGTGCGCCAAGGCAGCAACAGGTCTTTTTGTAGCATGAACGCCACATGGGCATTCGGTCCCGTGACACGCTCGCCGTCAACGAAGGCTTGGCCCTCGGTCGGCGCCGTCAGCCCGGAACCGATATTGAGCAGCGTGCTTTTGCCGCAGCCGCTCGGTCCGATCAGCGAAACGACCTCGCCGTCGTGGACGGAAAAGCTGACGTTTTGCACCGCCGTCAGCTCATTGCGGCCGCTGCTTTCCCGAAAGCGCATCGTCACGTTGCGATATTCGAGGCGGACAACGTCAGCCATCAGCAGATCGACCACCAAATGCGTTTGTTCGGGCCGATTGCGTGCCGCCCATTGGTGTGAACTATAGTGGCAAAAGCCGGGTTCGCCGATAGGGCAGACGAAGGAGCTAAAAATGTTCGATCGCGCAGATGGAATGACCCGCCGGCGCTTGCTGCAAGCTGCGCGATGCGCTGCTCTAAGCATGGGCATTTTAGGTCTTTCGCCGTCCGCCCGTGCGGACGAGAAGCTTACTTATCTGTTTCCGGCGCCGCCGATCCTGCCGGCATTCGGGCCGATCCGTCTGGCGCAAGGCAAAGGCTATTTCTCGCAAGCCGGGTTTGACGTGAGCTTCGCTGTTGGGCGCGGCGGCGTCGACGTCGCCAAGGAAGTCGGCGCCGGCAACGTGCTGATCGGCGGCATCGTTGCCGATGCGCCGATCATCGTGAGGCAGAACGGCGTACCGGTGAAGATCGTGGCGTTGTTTGGCGGCAAGGGATTCATGCAGCTCATCGTGCGCGCCGACTCCGGCATCGAGAAGCCGCAGGATCTCAAGGGCAAAACAGTCACGGTGATGTCGTATCAGGATACGACGTTCTACGCGCTGTTGGGATTGCTGGCGAGCGTGGGACTAAGCAAGGACGACGTCGATATTCAGTCGGCAGGGCCAGTCGGTGTCTGGCAGATGGTGGCAACCGGCAAATCGATGGGCATGGCTGGTGTGCCGGATTGGATTCCGCCGGTCGAGGCTGCCGGCGTCCCCGTGAAGGTGCTGCCGACCGACGAGTTCTTTCCGCATATGGCGCAGGCAATCGCGGCGTCGGATCAGACCATCAAGGACAAGCCCGACATGATACGCGCCTTCGTCAAGGCGGCGCTGCACGGCATGAAAGACATCATGGACGATCCGAACGGCGCCGCGGCCGATTTCGTGAAGTTCGTGCCGGAGTGGACCGGCAAGGAAGATCAGGTCAAGGAAGCTTTCGCTTACTATGACAAGCTGATTTATCCGGGACAGAAAGTGCTTGGCGCGGTCGATCCGGAGCGCATGGCGAAGTTGCAGGATTTCTATCTGGCGAAAGGTATCATCCAGAAGAAGTCGCCGGTCGAAGATCTCTTCACCAATCAATTCGTGAGTTAGGCAGGTTTTAAAGGGAGCGTGATCTTTTCGGAAAACCGGTACCCACCCACGGATCAAGTCCGAGGGCATGCTTTTCTGGGTCATGCACTAATTCAAAACGGAATGGTGATGCCGTCGAGTGGCGCGTCGCAATTGACGAGGTCGATGCGCTTCCAGGCAATCATGATGCGGCCGTCCGCCTGCACCAGCCGGTGCAACACGGTGCCGCCGAACAGGCGTTGTTGTTCGCGTCGGTATTCGATCATCACGAATTTGGAACGCACGGTGCAGGCGTTCTTGCCGGCTTCTTCGATCGTGACACTGGTCACGATTCGGCTCGTTCGTGATCGCGGCTCCTGCGAATACATACGCGGACTGGCAAGCCGGCGAACCCGCGTTTCGAGCAGCCGGCGGTCGTCATAGATCAACGAAACCGTCTCAATAGGATCGGGCTGACCGGGCTCGCTCGGCACCCAATACCAGGCATCTGGAGTGAACAGCGCCAGCCAATCGTCGAATTTGCCTTCATCGATCAGTCGCGCTTCGTGCAGCAGGAATTGTTCGCAGCGCCGGACATCCAGCGTGTGCTTCGCCGGCGCAAGCGAGGTTCGGACCAGACTGGATCGTTGCCGGCGCGGCGCCGCGGGCCTTCGAGCGCGCTTTGGCTTTCTTCCCATGGTTGCTGTCAGGACGCCGCGCGCATTTCGGCATGGCCGTTGGCCATGTAGCCGAGCCAGGCGTCCAGCATGTTGCGGATATAGATCTCACTGGTCGAATTGATGCCGCGCCGTCCACCGTGTGCGTCGGGTAAATCGCTTTGCAGCCCACGCCCGATTTCGATCCATTCAGCGCCGGCGCTCGACAGGCCCATGCCGATGCGGTTGTAGATTTCGAGATCGTCGGTCAGCACCAGCGAGCCGGTACCGTTGACGATGTTGGCGAAGCTGATGGTGTCGCGGAACATTTTCTCCGGCGCGCCTTTGAGCCGGAAATTATAGGTGTGAACCACGGTGCGGTTCACCGCGATCGGCTGCACCACGCGCAATTGCTGAAACTGACTCATGAAAGAAAGGCTCGGGAACACATTGCTGTTCCAGCGCCGCACTTCCATCACGCGCTTGGTTTCCGCTTTGCCCTTTTTCTTCTCCATCGCGGCGATGTAGTCGCGGAAAACCGGATCCTTCAGCGCTGCCACCAGCTTGGCGTCGTCATGATAGTCACCGAGATAGGAATGGCCGTTGGGATAGGTCCAAATGCCGACTTGGGATTCCCAGAAGCTGTACGGTGCGCCGTTCTGGCGCATCTGCCGTACCGCGATCTCGCCCGAGCCGTCGGTGTAAGTTTCGTCGGATTGCTGCTGTGCAGCGTCGATCGACGAGCGGTGTGCGAAGAACGGGTGCACGGCGTCGCAAAGATTTTCCAGGTAGAGCTTCCAATTGCCATCATAGGCGTGTTTGAACACGCCGCCCGCCACTCCGATCTCGCCGTCCGGCGCGCGATCCACCATGTCGTCCAGCGACGTGGTCATGTGGCCCAGGAATTCCTCGAGGCTTGGGCCGTCGGATGCTTCGCTCGCGAATACAAAGCCTCGATAGCTTTTCACCCGCGGCACCTGCACCATCGCGGTCTTCGGATTATTTGGATCGAAATCTTTCGGATAGCCGTGTTGCAGAGGCACGGCTTTCAACCGGCCGTCGAGATGATAGGTCCAGCCATGATAGCAGCACATGAACTCGTCGGCGTTGCCCTTGTCGTTGGCGACGACCATTGAGCCGCGATGAGCGCATTGATTATGGATGACGCGGATTACGCCCTCGGCATCGCGGACCAGCACGACAGGCTTCCGCCCGATGAAGGTGCGGAAATAGTCGCCTGGATTTTTCACCTGGCTTTCGTGGCCGATATAGATCCAGGCATTACCGAAAATCCGTTCCATCTCGAGGTCGAAGATGGCCGGATCGGTGTAGATTTGCCGGTGCACACGGCCCGGCTGAATATAGGCCGACAGACTCTGCATCATGACGGCAATCTACTAGTGGTGCGATTCAAACTCCACTAGTAGCCGAGGGCTTGCGCCTAGGAGCCGAAATTCGCCGCCAGATAGTCGCTCATGGTCTTGGCTTCGTCCGGTGTCGCGGTGGCGCCCCAGGCAACCATATTGGTCACGATGACAGGCCACGCCCGTTTGTCCCGTTTGACGGTGGCGACGCGCTCAAGATCGTGGCAGAGGCCGCAACGGGTCTCGACCAGATTTTTGCCGACGCCATCAGGCAAGGTGACGGCTTGGGCCGGCGGCAAATTGGCGCCAGGGCCGAGATTGAGCGACAGATAATCGACCACCTTGTCGATCTCCGTAGGCGTCAACTGCGCGCCGCGCAGCACCATGTTGTTGACGTAGGTACGCCAGCCGGCGGCGCCATCGCGGATTTTGGCGATGGTGCCGAGATAGTGGCACTGCGAACACGCTACAGCGACGATTTCGCGTCCGTCGCCGGGCGGCAGCGGGTTAACGTTTTGCGCAAAACCCGGCGATGCGAAGACAGAAAGCGCAAGCGTCAACAGACCCGACAATGCAATGCGCATGATCAGACTTTCCGGCTGCGCTGGTCGGCGATCGAATAGCCCGGATGCCACTCCGAGACCGCGCCAATGCCTTCGCGCTTGATGTGGACGTCGAGCAGATAGGGCCGGCCTTCGATCGTCGCCATCTTGGCGCGTCCGAGCGCGTCTTTGATCGCGGCTGGTTCCTTGACTGTTTCGCCCTCGACTCCGAACGCGCTCGCCGCCTTGGCGAAGTCCACATCTGGATCGCCGTTGTAGCAGGTCATGTCGCGGGCGGTTTCAAACTGCCGTCCGGCCGAATTCCAGATGCGGTTTCGTTCATTATTGTAGCTGTGATTGTTGAGTACGATCGTGGTCACCGGCGCCTTGTAGCGCGCCATGCTCCAGAGCGGCTGCGGGCCCGAGAACAGGAAGCTGCCGTCGCCGACCACGGACACGACGGGCACGTCGGGGCGTGCGAGCTTGACGCCGAAACCCGCCGCCATTCCCCAGCCCAGTACGTTGGGACTGGTGCTGAAATACGGCTTGTCGTTGCCGCTAAAGGACATCAGCGGGTCCATGGTCTTTCCGGAATCGGCGTCGGTGACATAGCAGGTATCGCGGTCGAGGTTGGCTTCGAGCTCGATGCCGAGTCGCTCTATGCTGATCGGCGTCGAGTCAGAAAGCCCCCGTGCGATCGCTGCGCGTGCATCGGCCATCTGCGCAGAATAGGCGCGGGTGCGTGGCGCTCGGTCGTCGGCAATCGATTGCAGCTTCGATGCGGTCGCCATGCTGCGGATGGCGGCGACCAGATCGGCGATCGATAGCCGCAGGTCGCCCACCATGGCGAGATCGACTGGCGCCTGGCGGGCAAGGCTCGTCGGATCGAGCCGGATCGAGATCAGCTTGGTGCCTGGCGAGGCCAGCTCGCCGAAGCGGTTGCCGAGATTGAGCAGCACGTCGGGCTTGCCCGGAAAGCGCATGGTGCGCAGCAGCGCGCCGATATAGAGCGGGTGCCGGGTCGGGAACGGTTTCGACCAATAGCCGAGGCCGCCGGTGATGCTGGCGACCGGCGCACCGAGTAGTTCGGCAAGATCGACCAGCTCCTTTTGGCCGCCGCACCAGGTGATTTCGTCGCCGACGCTGATCAGCGGGTTTTGCGCGTCGATCAACATTCGCGCCGCTTTCTCGATGTCATCTTTATCGGGACGAATCCGCATCGGCACGTCGAACTTGCTGCGCTCCCAGATTTGCGCCTTAGCGTGGCCGTCGAGCACGTTGGTCGGCAGCGACAGGAACACCGGTCCGCACGGCGGCGTTGACGCGAATTTCAATCCGCGCCGCGCAGTTTCGGCGATCGATGCGGTGGATTGCGCCTGCCAGAACCACTTGGTGATCGGTCCTGTCATGAGTTCGGGATGATCGGTCTCCTGGAGCTGGTCGCGGCCGAGCGCGTCTTGCTCGACCGAGGCGACCGCTACCAGCATCGGGATCTGGTCTTTCCAGGTGTTGACCATCTGCGTCATCGCATTGGGCAGACCGATATTGGCGACGACGACGACCGGGGTGCGGCCCGAAGCCCGCGCATAGCCGTCGGCCATAGCGACCACGGCGCCTTCCTGGACGCCCTTGATCAGCTTGATCTCGGGAACGTCGACCAGCGCATCGAATATCGGATGATCACCGGTCGATGGATTGAAAAAGATATATTCAACGCCAGCGGACTTAAGCTGCTCGACAAACAGCCTGCCGCCGTTGCCTTCGACTTCGCGGATCGCAGCCGGCGCGGCATCTAGTGTCGTGGTTGCCCCCGCCGCGGCGGGCGCGAGGTTTTGCGCCATCGCCTTGGCGGCAACCGAACTCATGCCGAGCGTGCTCAGCCCGGAAACGAGCTGACGACGCGACATCCCCTGATCGAGATATCGTTTGAACAGGTCCTTCATGAATCCCTCCCTCTCGATCGATCTGGCGCGATCAGTCACGCCGGTTTGGCCGACTTTTTAACGATTGTATCACCGCGCGGATAGCCGCCAAGGGCGATGGCACTTCCGCGGCGCTCAAGCGTTCATCTAAATGGCGTAAAACGATTGACGGCGGCCTGGAAATTGCATGGATATTGCGTGTTTCCCGGGAAAATACAGGCGTAACGCGTAACAGCATGTCTATACTGGTCGGACTACATCACTCTACCCGCTACACCTATGACCGGCCGATAAGTCTCGGCCCGCAAGTCATCCGGCTGCGGCCCGCGCCACATAGCCGTACCCGCATCCCCAGCTATTCATTGAAGGTAAAGCCGGCGCAGCACTTTGTGAACTGGCAGCAGGATCCGCACGGCAATTGGCTGGCGCGATTTGTTTTTCCCGAAAAGACGACGGAATTCTCCATCGATGTCGATCTGATCGCCGACATGGAGGTCATCAATCCGTTCGACTTTTTCGTCGAACCATATGCGGACAAGTGGCCGTTCAAATTTGAGCCGGATCTACAGGAAGATCTGTGGGCTTATGTCGGGCCTGAACCGGCCGGGCCGCTTCTGAAAGAATTTGTGCAATCGATATCGCGCGAGCCACGCAACACCGTCGACTTTCTGGTCGAGCTCAATCAGCGCTTGCAGCAGACCATCCGCTATCTGGTCCGAATGGAGCCGGGCGTACAGACGCCTGAAGAGACGCTCGCCTGCGGTGCCGGTTCGTGCCGCGACACTGCGTGGCTGTTCGTGCAGATTTTGCGGCAGCTCGGTTTGCCGGCGCGCTTTGTGTCCGGCTATCTCATTCAACTCCGCCCGGATGTGAAGCCGCTGGAAGGCGCTGCGGGGACCGATCACGACTTCACCGATCTGCATGCCTGGACCGAAGTGTATCTGCCGGGCGCTGGCTGGATCGGGTTTGATGCGACGTCGGGCATGCTGTGCGGAGAGGGGCATATCCCTCTTGCGGCGACGCCGCATTATCGTTCCGCAGCACCGATCACTGGCTTGGTCGAACCTGCCGAGGTTACCTTCAGCCACGATATGAAGGTCGAGCGCATCGCTGAGCGGCCGCGCGTGACTGCGCCGTTCTCGGACGAAGCGTGGAGTGCGCTCGATGCGCTCGGCGAGAAAGTCGATGCCGATCTCGCGGCGAGCGACGTGCGGCTGACCATGGGCGGTGAGCCTACTTTCGTTTCGATCGACGATTATCAATCGGCGGAATGGAATACCGATGCGCTTGGGCCGACGAAGCGGGTGCGCGCCGATGAACTGATCCGTCGGCTGCGCGATCGTTTTGCGCCGGGTGGTTTTCTGCATTACGGCCAGGGCAAGTGGTATCCCGGCGAACCGATTCCGCGCTGGGCCTTTGCTTTGTACTGGCGCCGTGACGGGGTACCGGTCTGGCGCGATGAACGGTTGATTGCGCGTGAAAAGTCCCTGCAAAAACCTTCGGCTGTCGAGGCGCGGCATTTCGCCGAAGGCATTGCGACTCGCCTCGGTCTCATGCCGGAATATGCGCAGCCCGCTTACGAGGATCCGGCCGACCTGATGCTCAAACAGGGCTTGATCCCGGAGAATATCGACCCGAACGATCCGAAGGTCGACGATCCAGTCGAGCGCGCGCGTATCCTGAAGTTGTTTGATAAACACGCCGGTGAGCCGGTCGGCTTTATCTTGCCGCTGCAACGCTGGACCGCGCAGGCCAAACCGGGATGGCTCAGCGAAATCTGGAAAACTCGCCGCGAGAAGCTTTTTCTGATCCCGGGTGACTCGCCGCTTGGCTTCCGCTTGCCGCTGGAATCGCTGCCCCATCTCGGGAAGGTCGATTATCCGTTTTTCCTGGTAGCCGATCCGTTTGCCGAGCGGCGTCCGCTGCCCGATCCGCGCCTGACACATCCGTTGATGGCGTCAGGCCTGGCGGGGCGCGGAGCGTTGGCGACTGCTGCACTAGAGCAGGCACCCCCACTCGCACCGGAAACGCTGGTCCTCAATCGCGCCGTGAACGGCGGCGGTCACGCTGTGCGTACGGCGCTCTCTGTCGAAGTGCGCGACGGGCGCCTCTGCGTTTTCATGCCGCCGACCGAAACACTCGGCGACTATCTCGAATTGCTGGCAACGATCGAGACGACCGCGGCGGATCGTAACCTGCCGGTCCATGTGGAGGGCTATCCGCCGCCGCCGGACTCACGGCTGAACGTGCTGAGGGTGACCCCTGATCCCGGCGTGATCGAAGTCAACATTCAGCCGGCCACGTCATGGCGCGAAGCGGTCGATATTACTAATGGCTGTTATGAAGATGCGCATCAATCACGGCTCGGCACCGACAAATTCATGCTCGATGGCCGCCACACCGGCACCGGCGGTGGTAATCACGTTGTGCTCGGCGGATTGAAACCGGCCGATAGTCCGTTCCTTCGCCGGCCCGATCTGCTCAAGAGTCTTGTGCTCTACGCGCTGCGGCGGCCGTCGGTCTCGTATCTGTTTTCGGGGTTGTTTGTCGGGCCGACCAGCCAGGCGCCGCGCATCGACGAGGCGCGGCAGG